>Ga0247609_10002711_pt1 | contig 18465 bp, 13 predicted proteins | sample 172DNAGHGlowgp2_FD_193487 | JGI IMG/M metagenome (GOLD analysis project Ga0247609, IMG submission 193487) | Sheep rumen microbial communities from Palmerston North, Manawatu-Wanganui, New Zealand - 1728 DNA GHGlow gp2 | ecosystem: Host-associated > Mammals > Digestive system > Stomach > Rumen ...
AGAAACCGCCATTTTAATATCCGCAGTTTCATCTATTACTGCTGATACGTTTCCGGGACCGACACCTAAAGCCGGTTTTCCTGATGAGTAAGCAGCTTTAACCATACCCGGGCCGCCTGTTGCTAAAATGCATGCTATATCAGGGTGATGCAACAAAGCTTCTGATAATTCCATTGAAGGAACATCTATCCAACCGATAATATCTTTAGGAGCACCTGCTTCAATTGCAGCATTTAATATAACTTTTGCAGCTTCGATTGTGCTTTTTGTAGCACGAGGGTGTGGTGAAAATACTATTGCATTTCTTGTTTTTAATGCAAGAAGGGATTTGAAAATAGCAGTTGAAGTAGGGTTGGTTGTAGGAATAATACCTGCAACAATACCTAAAGGTTCTGCAACGGTTTTAGTTCCATTAATCTTATCTTCATTAATAATTCCGCATGTCTTTGCATTTTTATGTTTATTATATATGTATTCTGAAGCAAAATGGTTTTTAATAATCTTATCTTCCAAAACCCCCATGCCTGTATCTTCGACAGCCATTCTTGCCAACGGAATACGAGCTTTATCTGCGGCAGTAGCAGCAGCCTTAAAAATTCTGTCAACATCTTCTTGTGAGAATTTTGAATAATCATTTTGTGCTTTTTTTACTCTTTCAAGTAATTCATTTAAAGCTTCAACAGTATCAACAAGACCTGTATTTTTAATTGTAACTTTTTCAATTGGTTTTTCTTTTAACTTTGGCATTTTATTTTCTCCTTTTAATCGTGATAAAGTTCCTTATTTAAATTCTATTATGCTGAAAAAGAATTGTCAACAATATAACACAAATAAAGATATTAAGATTTTATAAATATTTGAATAAAAACAAATAAATTAAATATAATAGTGCAAAAAATCACGATTTATAATAAATAAAAGATTGTTCATTGAACTTGTGTGTTTTTGATTATTTTAAAAAAGACTATAACTAGGAACTGTAATTAACCATTAACTAATATTGTTATACATCGGCTTATGGTCTTTTTACCTTAAGCAAAGAATCTTTTGGCATAAATGTATAACGCAAACCTAAATTTGCTATAACGAAAAAGAATTCCATTTCTTCTTCAGGCATGATATCTAAATCTTTGAAAGGTATGCAGACATCAATTTTATCATTTTGTGAAATATTAAGTCCCTGTGAATCAACAATAGTCCACAAGTTATCAGACATAGATTTTGATAGATACGACGGGTATAATTTATTATCAACTATTGTTATTATAAGTTCATTATGATATTTAGACTTTAATATAGGAAAAACAGCTTCTGTTTTATTTGAAACTCTTATGCTTGAGCCGCTCAATTTTCTTGATGAATTTCTCATATAAATATAAAACTGATGAATTTTTGGTTTTTTAGAATCGCCTTCCGTAAAATTAGGATTGAGTTGAAGTTTGAAATACATATTATCATTATCAAATCCGTAATTTATATTATCAAAAATTTTACTTTCTTGAAAAACAGGGCCGTCAATCAAATCAATACTATCAGAATATAACCATCCTGTATTAGATTGCGGAATTTCAGAATTACTTATTCCGGAATTTTCATAAGCTGTTTCAATAATAGAATTATCCAGATATGAAGGATATTCATATCCTAAGAATTTATATGTATTTTTTAAGTGTTCTCTGAAAAGAAAATCAAAGACATTATCTTGTCCGGAATTATTCGGCTCTCCGTACCACCAGAACCAGTCGCTTCCTTCGGCAATATATAATTCTCTTAAGGCTTTTTTTACGGTTTCATCTTCTGAATTTTTTATAGTTTTTTTAAGAAAATCTCTTACATTATTCAAATATTGCCATGCAAGATTTTTTACCGGCTCTCCAAGCCAAAAATTAAAATCACCCGTTATCCAAGAACCCGGATAAATTTTATTTAATGTTTTTTTATTTTTATCAGAACTAATATAATCCGTAATTAAAACTGTTTCTATAGTTTCATCTTGTTCCAATTTTGAGTATATTGCATTTAGAAAATCATTACCGTCATTTTGATAACTTTCCCAGCAATTTTCACCGTCAAGTGCGATTGTCAGCAAATGACTCTCATCGGGAGATACTAATAATTTATTCTGAATAGACTTAATTTTATTATACAAATCATTTATCGCAATAGATGTTTCTATATTACAGTATTCAAAATTTATCAAGGTCGGAATATGAGAATCTCTGAAGATAACATCAATATTTTTATTAGAACCCGTATAAGTATAGGTTTTTAATAAATAATATGGATCTTCCAGATTACCTTTAAAATCCCTTATAAATTCAAAGTTTATACTTTTTGATAATATAGATTCATCTGAAATAGTCCAGAAGATACCTTCTTCAGAGAAAACATCTAAAACGCTGTTTGTAAGACAAAACTCTGATGCCCACATTCCTTTAGGACGAACACCGAATACTTCCTGAATTCTATCTAATGCAGATTTGACCTGATAATTTGCATCTCGTTTTAATCTGAAATTTAAAGGTAAATTTTCTTTGGTCTGGACATTTTTTGTTGCCGTTTCATAATCACACAGAACAGGCATTATAGGGTGATAATAAGGACTTGTTGTTAATTCTATACGACCTTCATTAATATATTTTTTGTAAGCAGGAATAATTTCTTTTATTATTTCTTTATGGATTTTAATTATCTCGATTCTGTCCTTTAATGAATAATTGTGTCCTTTTTCAATGAGTTCTTTAATTTTTGGATACTTTTCATAATGTGTCGTATCTATCCATGATAAATTGAAAAGAGCCATTAAATCAGAAAATTCTTGATTTGAAAAATCATCAACCGAGATAGAATTATTTGAATAACGTTTTTTAAAAAGTTTTCTGTAGGTCGGATACGGATAAACCATCGTTTCATATTTTGAATTAAAGAAATTATTTAAAATATACTCTTTATCATTTTGGGTTAATTCTTCAATTTTAGAACAGGAAAGACTTGAATGAATATCATCAAAACCATTTTCCGAATATTGAATAAGTTCATCTAACAAGGCAGGAACTATATTTATATTGAGTTTTAATCTCGGATACTTATCCAAAATTGTAACCATATCCAGATAATCTTTTACTGCATGCAATCTTGCCCAAGGCATTAAAAAAACACCATCTAATTCATAAACGGGTTGGTGCATATGCCAATAAAAAGCTATCGATAATTTTTTCCCTGATAAACTGTCCATAAATTCATTATAACAGATTTTTTATTTTTAGTAAAAGCTTGTTATAAGTAAATCGTATAGGGCGTTTTATTTTAAGGCGTCAATAAAAAGTAGGTCGGCTTTACCAAGCAGGTAGGTCAGGCAATGAGACATTAAGACAATAAGTTTTTATTTAATGGAAAATTTAAAATTGAAAATGGATAATTTCTTATACCTGACGGTAAAATTTATAAATTATTTGTATTCAAAAATTCACCCCTAACCCGTATCCGTAATTACAAAATCGCAACGGCTACTCCCCCTCTCAAAAAATGATACTTAATCATTTTTTTCGGCAGAGTCCCAGGGGAAGGGTTGGGGTTAGGGGCAGCCGTAGGGTAGACTTTAGTCTACCTAAAATCTTTGCTAGACTATAGTCTACCCTACCCTTCTATGATTACCGTATCAATATAACAATAACGATGCGGTGTGTTAACATTTACCACATTACACATTTAATTATTTAAATCTGTAAATGAAAAATCTTTCCCAAGTTTATCCGATAACTCCTTTAGTAATTCATGAGGAGCCATGTCCAATCCTTCTGCTATTTTGCAAAATGTTAAAAAATTTATATCCTCTCTAACTCCAAGTTCTATTTCTCTCCAACTGGATTTCGCAATGGAACTTTCTGCAGAAATAAGATAGATTGACTTTTTATTCTGAATTCTATGTTCTTTAATAATTTTTCCAAGAACCTTTATGTATGAATTTATCTTTTTTATATTCTCTTGCATATTTATAATTTTAGTGCTAGGGTATAATTGCCTAGGACTGCAAACAGTCCTATATATTTGTACAATAAAATGAGGAATAAAAGATTTATGATAAAAACAAGAACAATAATAATAGATTACAATTTTTTAGTTAATGCTCATTTAAGGAAAATTGTGAATAAAGAAACATGTGATTTTCATAAATTTGTAAAAAATTTATCTTTTTATTTTGAATTAAAAATATATTCACGAAAAAATAAGGATTTAATAATGAAATATTTAGAAGAAAATGATTTAAGTGACAATATTTCCGAAATTATCTCTAAAAAAGAGTCTTGTTTATTATTCTTAAATCTTGATTCAATGAATAGTCTTGATTATTTAGTAAAGGCTTATTACAAGTAAATAGTGTAAGGCATTACATTTTAATGTACAAAAAATATTAATTTCCGGCTGCATTTTCTTCAGTTAATTCACGCAAATATTCTCTGACTCCTCCTGTTAGTATTAAATCCGGCTCGGACATACAATATGAATCAAGGGTAATCATGCCTGCTCGTTTCTGTCCTGTTTGTACATACAACAGACCTAACATGACTTTATTAAGAGGATTATTTGATTTTTTATATTCTTCTATTTTTTGTTTTGATTTTCCTAAGACAGCATAACAATTTGCAAGATTTTTATAATAATCAAAATTTAGTCCGTAAAGGGATATTGCTCTTTCAAAGCAATCCTGTGCCTGTTCGGCAAACCCCAATTCCATATAGGCTCTACCTAAATTATTGTAGGATATTGCTGATGACTGGCTGTTTGGGTTTAAACTTATGGCAATTTTAAATTCCTGAACGGCAGCATAATAACAGTGTTCTTCCATATATCTTATGCCGACTGCATTATGATATACTGAATTTTTTGACGCATCTATTTGATAAGAACCTGATACATGCGGTTTTGAATATCCGCTTGCCAATATTGAGGTAAATAATAAAAATACTATAAATTTTTTCATAAAAGATTAATTTCCAAACCTTCTTTTGCCATTATTGCATTTTCTGTACTATATATTTTACTTATTTCGTCCAATTTGTCATCATTATATGAAGGATCAAAATGGAAAAATACGAGTTTTTCAGCACCTGTCTGCTTTTGAGCTTCAAGAGCCATTTCATAGGTTGAATGTCCAAAACCTTGTTTTGGAGTATATAAACTTAAATAATCTTCAGTAGTATATTGTGCATCGTGAATTAAAAGGTTACAATTTCTTGCAAATTTAATTAATTTTTTATCTCCACCTGAATAACTTTCCTTATCTGAAGCATAAACTACAGATTTACCTTTATAAGTTATTTTGTATATGTATACACCGTTTTGAGGATGTGCAAAGGATTTATAACAAGATATAACAACATCATCTTCTTTCTGCTCACTTGAATAAAAATCTTCTACCCCGATTAATGTTGGTTTTTGACCATGACGAAGAATTATATAGTTTGTTTCATTTAAATCGTGAATGTTTAATTCTGCTGCAATATCACCTAAATCAAGAGGAAAAGTTTTTGTAAACAACAACCTTGAAAGTTCTGTTTCCAGTTTTTCATCTTGATTAACCCCACCAAAGATATTCAATTTAGTTAAAGCTAAATGCATCGGTTTAAAGAAAGGTATCCCAATAATATGATCCTGATGAATGTGACTCAAAAGGATTGTTGCCTGAATAGGTGTTCTTTCTGTTATTGTAGAACCTGATTCTATGTATTTAGTCATAAGTTCATTACCGAGTTCAATTAATCCTGTACCTGCATCAAGGATTATAAGATGTCCTCCGACATTAATTTCTACACTCGATGTATTTCCTCCGTATTTTAAAAACTTTGAATTTGGAACCGGAAAACTGCCTCTTACACCTCTAAAGGTTACTTTAAACTCACTCATGACTATTCCTTTTTATAACTGTACTTTAAGATTATAACCTATTTTTCTAATATACTCAATAATTTAAATGGGGTAAATGTTGATAAATATATCTTTTAAATAATTATATGTAATATTACACAGAATATATAATTACCTATTTTTTTGTTATAATACAACTGACAAGGGTTTAAGGATAAATTGATGGATAAAATAAATGTATGTATAGCATGTGATGATAATTACAGTAAATATGCAGGTGTTGTTCTTGCATCTGTATTAAAGAGTGCTGACGATAAAGATAATATTTGTGCGTATATTCTTGACGGAGATATTTCACAGGAAAATAAAGATAAAATTAATTCTTTAAAAGAAATTAAAAATTGTGAAATTAATTTTATAAAAATAGATAATACTTTGTTTGAAGATTATTCTTCAGTAAAAACGAATAAATATATTTCAATTGCGACCTATTACAGACTAAAATTATCCGAATTATTGCCTAATGTAGATAGAGTAATCTATTTAGATTGTGATGTTATAGTTAATAAGAGTTTAAAAGAATTATTTTGTTCAGATCTCGATGGATTTGCAATAGGTGGTGTTTCTGATATAAATAAACGCAGAGTAAGAAAAAATCCGGGATATGTAAATGCAGGCATGTTGGTTATGGACTTAAAAACCATACGGGAGCAAAATATTGAATCAGAATTTCTAGAATGGACAAAAGAGCATATTGATACAATTAAGCTCGGAGATCAGGAAATAATAAATGAGGTTTTAAAGGGTAAAATCAAAATATTGAACGAAAGGTGGAATGTTCAATCCAGTAATTTTGTAAACCGTTCAAGCTATACTCATTATCCTTATATTATTCATTTTGTATCAAAGAGGAAACCTTGGCATTTTGGTTCTTTTAGTTATCATAAAGATTATTATTTTAAATATTTAGAATTAACTCCATGGAAAATTTCCGAAGAAGAAAAAGATTATTGGGGAAGAAAAAATAAAATAGCTTCTTTCTTCGGATACATAAAATATAGACCTCTGTTTTTCTTACGCCCGAGATATTGGAAAGCTTTATTTTATACTTATATTAAAAGAGAAAAACTTTAAATGGTAATTTAATATCGTAACTTATTTTTGCTTTTATTTTTATAACAAATTTTATTTTTAGAAGTTTTATAATAATTACACTAAATTTTGTGATTATTTGTTTGTGAAATTAAGGATTAAAATGAAGGTAAAAAAAACAATTATTACAAGTTTAATAGGTTTATCAACTCTTACGCCGGTAAAGGCTCAAAAAACAGTAAACCTTGTTTCTGAAGCAGGGGTTACAGGAGTCGTAAATAAAGAAGCTTCTTTTTATGGTGGTATAAATTTAGAATTACCTAAAGGAAGAAATTATACTGATTTTTATGCAGGAGTTGGCGTTAAACCGGATAAAAAAGCATCTTTCCAAGGGCTGATAATAAATGATTTTGCATGGACAAAGAACATAAGCAGTTGGGCAAGAGAATTTTTTTCAATATCAAAAGGTGAGGCAGCTTCTGTATTTGAAGTTGCTCCAATTAGAGCAAATGCAAATATCGGAAAATTTAATTTTTCCTTGAGTCCATCTTATGCCTTGTATAATGATTTTGGAACAAATAAAAGACTAACGACAACTCATGGCATTAGTCCAATTCTACAGATGACATATTCAATATCTCCGAATCATAAAATTTTTGCAGAAGCAAAATATTCATCAGAACCTGATAAAAATTTATTTAATACAAGTTTTGGTAAATTTAAAAACAATATATCATATATGATTTCAAGTCTGTGGAAATATTAAAAATGCGAAATAAATATAATATATCTTTATAATATGTAAAAAAATATAAAATATTTTTTAGTCTTTGATATAATTAATTAAAATAATAAAAAACAGGAGTAATAATATGCAAGTACAAAAAATTAACAACACAAATTTTCAAGGATTTAAATTTAAAGATATGTATGCTGAAAAAATTTTTGAGGATAAGCTTAATGATCAACCTGAAAAATTAAGAAAAGTTATTAGTGATTATATACAAAATTCAGAAAAAGAACCTGTTACTGTCATGATAAATGCAACTAAATTTAAATCTCACATAAAAGAACATTTGTTACTTGCAACTTTTTCAAATAATAAAGAATTTATCGTTGAAAAAAGTCGTACTCCGAAGGCAGACAGATTTAAAGAATTTATGGACAGATGTGCATCTATGGCAGGATATAAACCAATACCAAATTCTGAAAATACTGCAAATAAAACCTTAAATTCTGTTAACATAACAGCGTAAGTTTTAAATTTATATTAAACCTTTTTAGTCACAGATTTTATATTTTTAAAAGGTTCCTGTGGTCAATACTTTATAACAGGTATTATTTTTAAGTTCCAAAATATTTATGACAATTATTTTTAGGAAGAACAGAGTTTTTTAATATATATAACAATAAGTTGTTTAAACAATAGTTCGTGATATAATATGAATATGGAATGTCCAAAATGTGGTAACGAAGTAAAAGAGACAGATAAAAAATGCCCTTATTGTAATAAGGTGCTTCAACTGGAATGCCCTGTGTGTCACAAATTTAACCGTAGTTCTGTTTGTGAAGAATGTGGAAATGTTATTATTTTAAAATGTCACAAGTGTGGAACTCCCGGTCCAAATACAGGAAAGTGCCGAAAGTGTGGATTTCCTACGGCAAAAAGTGTCATAATGAATGAGGCAGAAACAGAAGAATACGCTTGTCTTGCTATCACGTTTCCAAATCTTGAAGATTTAAGACCGGCACTTAAGAATAAACAAATTTTTAATAAATTCAAAAAGAAATTAAAACAAGCCCTGTTTTCCTATGCAAATTCGCAGGATAACCGTTGTCAATTGTTTGGGGAAACTTATGTTATAAAATATTATAAGGAATTTTCGTTTACAAGTTCTGTAAAAAAAGCAGTAAAATCAGCAATTGAGTTATTAAACAAAATAGGAGGGATAAGTTACAAATTAAAACGTGGTAAAAATGTACGTTTACACTGTAAAATGACTATTCTTAAAAAGACTTTTGAAACAGATAACAATGAATTTAATACAGGTCTTAATATTAAACTTATTAAAGATACCACAGAAGAAAGATATACTGACGGACTTCAACTTATAACAGATCAATATATAAATAACATCGTTCAGAGAGATTATAAACTTGAAATGATATATTCATCACAGGTAGGTGATGAATTATTAATGTTCTATGAATTTCCTCTGGAGGATCAGATTATTCCTATTGTAATTGAAGAAAAAAGAAGTGAAAACAGTATTCTTAAAGGGCCGCAAAACTTACCAACTATTAAGGTTGACGATGATGAAGATGAGTTGCATGAAATATTGTACACAAATAAAGCTCTTGATATTACAACAGAAGGTCAGTTTTTGTCAGTTCCTGCACATAATATTTTTAAGGCTCTGACTGAATTAATGGTGATGAATTCTTTTATTGCACTTAAAACCACAGAACGCAGAGATATTCCTACAGGGGATTTAATGGAGTATTTCCAAGGTAGGTATGGAAGTAACGTCTGTCATGTAGTATGTAAAAGGAGTTTTAAATATAAACCATATATGTTCTTTAGAGAGCTTCTATCTCAACTTTTGCATATTGATTTAAAACAGGAAAATCAGGAGCAAACTATAAAAAACAGTTTGGCAGGTATGGATTCATCGGGAGTTTTGGTAAATTTGCTGACTAATAAGCCTGCTGAAAATATGGATTCCGATACGGCATATATTACATATTTGAAGGAATTGAGAGAATTTCTTGCAAAACAAAAAGGGCTGGTTTTATTTATTGAAAATTTTGATTTAATTGATGAAACTTCTTTAAAAATAATTAACGATTTTATATCAACTCTTATAACAGTTGAAGATTTATCTGTTACTTTTGTTGTAACTGTTCGTTCGGAATATTCTGTTTATAAAAATATTCCAAAATTATTACATTCTAATTTCTATAGGGAAATTAACGTTACCAAGGGAGATTATGAAGAATTTCTTGCAACAATTCCCGATAATATTGATGAGATTAAAGATTCTTTTTATATTTCAAAATTGGAAGAACGTTGTGCAGGTAGTTTAATATATTTTAAAAATGAATTTCAGTATTTAAAGGATTCCAATGTATTTATAACTTTTGAAGGAAAATTAATGATTAATGCCGAAAAAACAATGATTTTTCCTGGAACAATACAAGAATTATTAACAAAAAGATTTACTTCCCTTCCTGAAAGAGAAGGATTAGTTATGGCATATACAACTATGATGGAAGGATATGCACATTATAATCTTTTATCTAAACTGGAAATTGAAAATCTTCCGGAAGCGATAGAATCTTTAGTAAATAAAGGTTTAATTTGTTATATAAATGACATTGTATATATAAATAATTACAGAATTTTTGAACAGGCTTTGGATAAAGCTCTTTCTCCTGACGTTAAACAAACATTAATTAATAATATTTTTAATTGCACAAAATATGTTAATTACTGGCTGCTTGATGAAATTGAAGACACAAATGCAAAACTTGTTCTGGTATATGAAAATGCTTTGACAGATTTATATTATGGAGATTTTAATTCGTATCTTAACTGTGCAAAACTTTATTTTAATCTTATAGAAAAATATGAAATTAAAGACGAAGAAATATTAGAACGAAAAAATGAATTATTCTCTATTTTAGTAAATCATTTAAACAGATATCCTTCTACAAAGGTATATTCTATATCAAAGGCTATTCTTGCAAACGCAATGGCAAATAATGATGATGAAACTATAGTAAATGTATCAAATCTTATTTTGGACTCTGCCTTGAGTGGTGAAGACTATGTATTGGCACAACAATGTATTCAAAATGTACTTACAAGAATATTAAATCCTAAATTATTGCCGGATGGAACAGATATATCTCCTCAAATTATCTTATATTCTTGTATTCATGCAAAAATTGCTTTTCATTTGTCACATTATAATCAATGTATTAATATCTGTGACAAAATTTTGACTTCAGTAACACCTGAATTATTATCCAAAATAGAAACAAATAATATTCCTCGCACTGAATTTATGTCTTACATTTCAGAAGTTTTAATATATTCGGCATTATCAAGAATTATTATTTGTAATAATACTTTAGAAGAATTTTTAATCAGGGTAAAAGAGGTATTGGGAGAAGAATTGTATTCAACATCATTCCTTTTAATACTGGATAAAATATATCATAATCAAGAATATGATATTGATTCTATGCCAATGCCAAATGATTCAATATCTATGTTTATCTCAAATATTGCACAGGCATTTAAACAATTTGATGAAGGTTATAATAAATTCGCTCAAAATATATACAATGCAAAATTATCAGCACAAAATGAAAAATATTCAATGTTATCTCTGATATGTGATTTATTGATTGGATATTCATATCAAAAATTGAGTCTTGAAACTTCAACTTCATGGAAAAAATGTGAAAGAATATACGATGATGTATATGAAATAGCACAAAAATCAGGTTATAAATCTGTTATGCTTATTACAACCTGGTTCAAAGCTTCTTTATTAAAAGATAAAGGTGTATATGATGAAGCGTATGAGTTAGTATCGTCTATTTCAAATGCTATAAAACGTCAACGGATAAAAAACAGATTATTATCTGTTATGACGTATATTTTAACATTGAATATTGCTTCAAAAATAGAAGACAAAAAAACGGCAATTCCAATTCTTGTATATAGAATTACATATGAAGCAGAAAGATACGGATTTGAAAATTATTATAAATTTATAGAAGATCAAAGAGTACTTGATCCTGAATACATGGAAGTATTTAAAGAAGCAATTAGAGCAGAACAGGAAGCAATAGAGGCGGAAAGATTAGCAGAGGCTCAAGCTGACGCAGAAGAAGAAAATATAATTCAAGAATCCGGTATCCCTGATGAAAATGCGTCTTCCGAAGGATAACCTTTAAATATAGAAGGAGAATATAATGAAAATTTTATTTGCATCGGCTGAAGTAGCACCTTTTTCAAAAGCCGGAGGGCTTTCTGATGTTATTGGAAGTCTCCCTAAATATTTAGAAAAAGATGCAGAAATTGCTATTTTTACTCCACTTCATGGTTGTATTGATGTTGATAAATATGGGATAAAAGAACTTGAAAACTCTGAAAAATGGATAACTTTTGGTGGTCGTCCAATGAAATTTCGGTTATTTATGACTAAACTGCCTGACACAAATATAAATGTTTTTTTTGTTCATAGCGACTGGTATTTTACATGTTTTAAAGAAGTTTATCCAAAATGGCTTGATACAAGATATGAACACGAAAGATATATAGCTTTTTCACTTGCAACATTAGAATACGCAAAGGATTTAAATTTCAGAGCAAATATAATTCATTCTAATGACTGGCATACGGCAATGATACCTTTGTATATTAAATCAAATTATAAATTTGATGAATTTTGGTCGGGAGTAAATAATGGAGCCGGTGTAAAAAATGTCTTTGAAATTCATAATTTGGCATATCAGGGAGTATGGTTCGAAGATGTTATAGATTTCGCCAATATGAGAAAAGATATTGTATATAATGAATGGGGTTGTGAACATTGGGGTAAGGTTAACTGGATGAAGGGTGCAATAAATTATTCTGATAAAATAGTTGCTGTATCTCCAAGATATGCAGAGGAAATACTTACCGGAGAATTTGGTGAGGGAATGGATTATACCCTTCGTGGTCATACCGACAAACTTATAGGTATTCTTAACGGAATTGATTATGATGTATTTAATCCAAAAACCGATAAAAATCTTGTTAAGAATTATGATATAGATTCTATTGGAGGTAAGGATTCAAACAAAAAAGCTGTCTGTAAATATTTTGGTTTAGAATATAATCCGGATAGGCCTTTGATATCTATGATTTCACGACTTGTACCTCAAAAAGGAATTGATTTAATCAGAGGAATAGAAAACGAGTTAAAAAATATAAATGCTGATTTTATATTTCTTGGTTCAGGTGACCATGACTATGAAAATCTGTTTATTTGGTTATCGAATAACAGCAGTAATATAAGAACTTATGTGGGTTACAGAGCAGATTTAGCTAATCAGATATATGCCGGAAGTGATTTCTTCCTTATGCCGTCAAAATTTGAGCCTTGCGGATTGAGTCAATTAATAGCAATGAGGTATGGTACTTTACCGATAGTAAGGGCAACGGGAGGTCTTGATAATACGGTAATAGGTTATCCTTTGGATAACTCAACAGGATTTAAATTCTGGGGTTATGACGGTTGGCAAATGAAAGAAGCTATTGATTGTGCTTTAAAAGTATATAATGACCGTTACACCTTTAATGCGATGAGAAAATCTGCAATGAGTGCAGATTTTAGTTGGAAGAAAAGCTCTCAACAATATCTTGATATGTACAAAAGTTTGCTTTAGGATAAAAATATGGACAGGAAAGAATTTTTAAATGTAAAAAGAATAGTCGTAAAACTTGGCACTAACGTTTTAAGAAATGAAAACGGTGAAGTTGCACTATCAAGAATATATTCATATATCGAAAGTATTTGCAAACTTGTAAGAAGGGGTAAAGAAGTAGTACTTGTAACTTCCGGTGCAGTAGGGTTGGGGAAAAAGAAGCTTGGATTAAAAAATACGGAAGGAGAAGCCGTAAAGCAGGCATGTGCTGCAATAGGGCAAGGGAATTTAATGTCACTTTATGAGGAAGGGTTTGATACCTACGGAATTGTAGCAGGTCAGATTCTTTTGACACAAGACGATTTTTCTCAAAGAAAAAAATATTTAAGTTTGAGAGCTATTTTAAATAAACTTTTAGAGATGGGGACAGTTCCTGTTATTAATCAGAATGATACCGTAACAGTTATTGAAGGATTAGATGATACTTTAGAGCAGGTACAACTATGTTTTACCGATAACGATAAACTGTCTGCTCTTGTATCAAGTGCATTAGATACTGATTTATTATTAATATTATCTGATGTTGACGGGCTTTATGAGTCAAATCCAAAGGAAAATCCTGATGCAAAATTGATAAAAGAGCTTTGCGGTGTGTCAAAAGAAGTATTAGCTATGGGAACAGATGCTTCTGAAGGCGGCAGAGGAGGAATGAGAACAAAACTTGAAGCTGCAAGGATAGTTACAAGAGGTGGCGGCAGAGTTCTTATTGCAAACGGTAAAATACCTTATATTATTGATAAAATATTTAATTATGAAGAATACGGGACAACCTTTACTCCGAGTGAGGATTTGGCTGAAAAGAAACGTTGGATAGGATATTCCACAAATATTGTTGGTCACGTTATTGTTAATGATGGGGCTAAAAAAGCCATGTTAGAAAACGATTCAAGTCTTTTACCAATAGGGGTAGTAAGAATAGAAAACGATTTTAAAAAAGGCGAAGTTGTATCCGTAAGGGATGAAAACAACGTTGAATTTGCAAGGGGAATTGTAAATTATAACGCAGACGACTGCAAACGTATAATAGGAAGCCACTCAAAAGAAATTTTAAATTTGCTCGGTTTTAAAAACTACAATGCAATTATTACAAGAGATTACATAACGATTATTTAATAAATAGGTAGTTTAGAAAAAAGTATTTTATGTTTTTTAACTTACGACCCCTGCTGAACTGTCAATAATAATTGTATTCTTTATAAAAGAATGTGCCATTAGAAGAAGGAACGGATTTAATTCGTAGGTTGAGGACATATTAACACTTGCTTCCTGATTATCAAATTCATGAGCCATCTGTGCTCTTTCTTCAACTGTTATATTTGATTGCATTGTATGATTATCCGTAACATCTTTCATTCGGTCAAGTAAATTATCTTTCGGGAATAATTCATTACATTGAATATTCATATCAACGGTATTTCCTGTCAATAATACGAGAGAACCGTTAACATTTCCGTAGTTTCTAGTTTGAATATATACTTTTAATAGTGATGAAAAATCAGAATTTCCCGGTAATGTTTCTATAGAAAGATTAAATCCTACACCGTTTGGCAACGGATACCATGGTAAATATAACATCATTATATTTTTAAGTATTTGAGAGGGTCTGTTTTCTTCTGCTGCCATGCTTTCTGATACCATTTTCATCGTAGTTGTTATTTGTGAATTATCTATACCTTGTTTTGAAGCATTTGCCATTGCAAGTATTAATTTTGAACGTGCGTCGTGCCCACCGTGCTTTATAGTTTGAGATAATTCTTTAAGGTTAATTAACCCTGTAAATAAAAGTTCTAATGCATCATCTGATAATCTTTGACGCATTTGAGTCATCGTAGGATTTGTCATATCATTTGCCGATAAATTAGCATATAATTCTGCCATAACCTCTGTTTTTTCGACAGGAGGTTTTAGTCTTGGTTCGTGTTCAGGAATATGTTCAGGAGATCTTTCTACTATATGTCTGTTTATAGGTTGACGGAGATTTATATTTTCTCTCGGGTCAATTGGTATTCGGATTTCCATTATTTGACGATTTGTATCATTAATAATGCGTTCATCAATCGGATTAAAATGAATCGGAGGTCTTGTATTATCTCTCATACTTGTTCTGTTATCAATATGATGTCTGTCTGTTATTATTGAACGATTATTTTTATCCGGAGGCTCCGGTGTTGTTATTGGTTTTTGATTATTTGGATTTATATTTTCTTGTTCCGGAGAATCATTATAAACTATCTGTCCTTCAATTATTGGCGTATTTTGAATTGGATTTGGCTGAACCACTGGTTGTTCATTCACAATTGGATTATTATTTACAACCGGTGTTTGTTGTACCACTGGTTGTTCATTTACAACAGGATTTTTGTTCATCACAGGTGTTGGTTGAATTACAGGTTGTTCATTAATAACAGGATTATTATTCACCACAGACGTTGGCTGAACCACTGGTTGTTCATTTACAACAGGATTATTGTTCACCACAGGTGTTGGTTGAATTACAAGTTGTTCATTTACAACAGGATTATTGTTCACCACAGGTGTTGGCTGGACTGCATGTTGTTCGTTCACAATCGGGTTATTATTTACTACCGGTGTCTGTTGAATAACAGGTTGTTCATTCAAAATTGGGTTATTGTTAACAATTGGTGTTTGTTGAACCACAGGTTGTTCGTTTACAACAGGATTATTATTTACCACTGGCATTGGTTGAATTACAGGTTGTTCATTAATAACAGGATTATTATTCACCACAGGCGTTGGTTGAATCACAGGTTGTTCATTTACAACAGGATTATTGTTCACAACCGGTGTTTGTGGAATAACAGGCTGCTCGTTGACAACAGGGTTATTGTTTACAACCGGTGTTTGTTGTACTACAGGTTGTTCATTCACAATTGGATTATTATTCACAATCGGTGTTTGCTGAACTACAGGTTGTTCATTTACAATTGGGTTATTATTTACCACAGGCGTTGGCTGTGCTACAGGTTGTTCATTCACAATTGGATTATTATTCACAATCGGTGTTTGTTGCACCACTGGTTGTTCGTTTACAACAGGGTTATTGTTTACAACCGGTGTTTGTGGAGTCACAGGTTGCTCATTTACAATCGGAGTATTATTAACCACAGTTGTCTGTTGTATAGCAGGTTTATTATTCCCGACTATATTTTGAGAACTATTCGGTTTTTCAGTATTTTGAGTGTTATTTGTAATTTGATTATTTATTAACCGTTTATTTTCACCGTTAATAGTAATTTCATCATTTAAAACATTATTTACTCCTGTTTCAGCGTTATAATGTCGGAGAATAGCCTGCTTTCTGGCATCTTCTGTCTTTAAAACGTCTTTAAAACCGTCATTTTGTGGATAATTAAGTCTTTTTTGTTCTATGTCTTCGTCTTTGGTTTTGTTTTTGGGGTTACGATATCCCATTGAACCGTCATTATCTTTTTTATTTGTTCTTTGTGTATCAGGTTCAGGAATTGGCTGCATAAGAACATTCCGGACATCTTTTGCAATTTCAGGGTTTTGAAGTTTGATAAGAAGTTCGGGTAGTGATTCCGGCAAATTCATCATTTTTTTGACATAACTTGATCTTTCAATACTTGCAAGATAATTCATTTTTAAATTTTTTGGAGAAAGCATTTCGCTTCTCATATCCTGCATTATACGTTCGGACTGATTAGATAGGTTAGTCAACTGCCTTTGAGGATTTGTCTGTTCTTCCTGAACGGGTTTATTTCCTTGAGGGGCTTGTGTTTGTTGGGTTTGTGCCTGCTGAGTTTGGGGCTGTTGCTGTAGCTCCGGCATTTTTCCTTCTTGCCCGGGTGGTAATTTCTGCTCCGATGCAGGCATTTGCCTGTTTAAAATTTGCCGATCTATCTTAAGTTTTCTTAAATATAACGGATCCATAATTTTAATTATTACTATAATTCCCAATTTATGCAACCTTTTATCAAAATTTTCGTCTATTTGAATAAGAGGGTTTTTTAAATAATATAAACAAATTTATCTAATAGTATTTCAAACAAAGATGGGAGTAAGAATGGCAAATTGTGTTGAGAGGATTGAGGAAAATTATATTGATGATTACGAAGAAAATGAAGAACCTAAAACTTTTAGTTGTATTTCATTTGATGATGATATTTTACAAATGTATTTGAAAGATGTCGGAAGAACAAAAATGTTAAAGAGAGGAGAGGAGCAATTTTTAGGAAAATTAATTTCAGGAGGTTCACCTGCTGAAAAACAATATGCTGTACAAAAACTCGTTAAAGCCAATTTAAGATTAGTAATAAGTATAGCAAAACATTATATCGGACATGGCGTATTGTTCATGGATTTAGTACAAGAAGGAGCTTTAGGGCTTATGAAGGCTGCCGAAAAATTTGATTATAAAAAGAATTTTAAGTTTTCCACATATGCAACATGGTGGATAAAACAAACTATTTCAAGAGCAATAGCAAATCATTCCAGAACTATTCGTATCCCTGTCCATATGATAGATAAAATAAAAATGTATAAAAAAATATATGCATCTCTTACCTTATTGTTAAACAGAGAACCTACGGAAGATGAAATTTGTAAAAAGTTAAAAATTTCAAAGAAAAAATTGGCTGTTATAAAAAAATCGGTCATAAGTGAACCTGTCAGTTTGGAAACACCGGTAACAGAAGATTTAAGTTTATCTGATTATATTGAAGATACTACATATCACGCTCCGGATACGTTTGTAACAAATGAATGTTTAAATGAAGATATTGAAAAACTTTTCAAGGTTCTTGATAATCGGGAACAAAAAATTATTTCTCACAGGTTCGAAATAAACAATTCAAAATATATGACTTTAGAACAACTGGGGAAGGAGTTGGGGTTTTCAAAAGAAAGAATACGACAACTCGAAAGTAAGGCATTAGAAAAATTAAAAGAACCTGCATCTATCTTACAATTTAAAGACTATATTCTATAATTTCTCATAATAAACTCTATGTATTTTAGCTTTCTGCAGAAGAAAGCTTATTT
>Ga0247609_10002714_pt1 | contig 18462 bp, 14 predicted proteins | sample 172DNAGHGlowgp2_FD_193487 | JGI IMG/M metagenome (GOLD analysis project Ga0247609, IMG submission 193487) | Sheep rumen microbial communities from Palmerston North, Manawatu-Wanganui, New Zealand - 1728 DNA GHGlow gp2 | ecosystem: Host-associated > Mammals > Digestive system > Stomach > Rumen ...
TATATCGGCAAGATCTATCTTGAGACCAAGAATCGTCCGAGATTTATTATCGAGTCTTATATCGGTGATAAAGAAGACGAAGAGATTGCCGACTGTGTTTATAAGCGTTAAGCATATGCACAATTATATTTTTATGAAACGGAGATAGAAAATGGCTAACGGACACGGCAAGAAGCCGGAGGACTTTAAGAAGCAGATGGAGGACAACTTTAAAGTTGCTCCCGGAGAACATACACATGTAAAAAAGGTTATCGGAATAGTAAGCGGTAAAGGCGGCGTCGGAAAGAGCCTTGTAACAGGTCTTTCTGCGGTATATATGGCGAAGGACGGCTATAAGACAGCGATTCTTGACGCGGATATCACGGGACCTTCCATTCCCAAAATGTTTGGAATAGGACAGGCAAAGAACGCCGATGAGACAGGTCTTTTGCCTGCTGAATCGGAAAAAGGCACTAAGGTAATGTCTCTTAATATGCTTATGGATAACGAGACAGATCCCGTTATATGGAGAGGGCCTGTCATTGCGGGTATCGTAAAGCAGTTCTGGTCTGATGTAAACTGGGGCGATGTTGACTTTATGTTTGTTGATATGCCTCCCGGAACGGGAGATGTTCCGCTTACGGTTTTCCAGTCTCTTCCCGTGGACGGAATAATCGTTGTCGCAACTCCTCAGGAGCTTGTCGGCATGATTGTTGAAAAAGCTATAAATATGGCTGAAATGATGAAAATCCCGGTACTTGGTATCGTGGAGAACATGAGCTATATGAATTGTCCTCATTGCGGTAAGCCGATTAATATATTTGGTGAGAGCAAGATTGAGGGCTATGCGGCTTCAAAGGGAATCAACATTCTCGGAAGAATTCCTTTGGATCCTGCAATTTCGCAGCTTTGTGATAATGGAAAAATTGAAGATATTAATGATGATTATCTCGACAGTCTCAAGTACATTTTGAAGGGAATGACTGAGCAGTAATGTCGGATGATCGGGGGGCATGCACATGAAAATGAAACCGGAGAAAAACCAGGTAACCTGGGCGATAACTATTTTCTTCCTTAGCATTGCGATAATGCTCGCTTATTATGTTATATTCAACGGAATATCTGTTGTTAAGACGCTTTCCAAGGTTATAGATTCTTTATCGGGAATTATAATAGGCGTGATAATCGCATTCGTTCTCATACCGCTTACGGATGGGATTGAGAGAAAGATAGTTATTCCCATATATCATATGAGGGGATATGATATTTCGCGTTCAACAAACGCTAATTCAAAAAAGAGAAAACAGGCTAGGAAAATATCTGTTGCTATCACAATGATCATTTTCCTGTTTGTAATATACAGTTTATTCAGGATAATCATTCCTGAACTTATTGACAGTATCAAGCAGATTGTAAGAAAGTTTCCCGAGTATGAGAAACAGATAAATGAAGAATCGCAGCTTTTGTTTGAATCAAACTCAATTGAGGTTCAGAATTTTATCAATTCACAGCTCGACCGCTCTTATGTTTCGCTTAGTGAGTTCCTTCAGGAGAAGCTGATGCCGCTTGTTCCCAGCGTGGATTCTTTCTTTAAGATGGCTTCTCAGGGAGTGTTCTCTATTATCAAGGTTCTTTTTGATCTTGTTGTAGGACTTATTGTTGCGATATATGTCCTGAATTCAAAAGAGGTATTTTCGACAAGAGGCAAGAAGATTGCTTACGCTCTGTTCAGAGAAGAGTTTGCAAATGAAGTTGTAGGCGGATTCAGATTTATCGGAGATGTCTTTGAAGGATTTGTGGGCGGCAAATTGGTGGATTCCGTAATAATAGGAATTATATGCTATATAGGATGCGTTCTTTTGAAACTCGATTATCCTTTGCTTATTTCCGTTATTGTCGGTGTGACCAATATTATTCCTTTCTTTGGACCGTATATAGGAGGTGCGATAGGAGCGATGCTTCTTTTGATAACTCCTGTTAAAGCACTTATATTCCTTGTATTTATTATCATTCTGCAACAGTTTGACGGAAATATCTTAGGGCCTGCCATTCTTGGAAATTCAACGGGACTTTCAAGCTTTTGGGTTCTCTTTTCAATCACGTTCTTTGGCGGAATGTGGGGAATAGTAGGATGGCTTGTGGGTGTTCCTATTTTTGCCGTCATATATGCATTTATATCGAGGATCACAAATATCCTTCTATCCAAGAAGGAACTAAGCGTCGATACGAATGATTATGACAATCTTGCGTATATTGAGAACAAAGAGTACAAGACGCTTACCGACGAGCATAATGATAAGTATAACGCACACAAAGAAGTCGGCATGGTGACAAAGCTCTATCACAACGGTCGTGATAAAGTGAAGAATGTCATCGGAAAGATTAAAAAGAAAGACAAACCGGAAGAGAAGTAATTGTTTTTATTCATTACTTGACGTTCAAAAATATTGGACTATAATTTAACTATTAGCGCTTTGCCGCATTAAAGTATCTGGAAAGGGGATGCAGTGTAAAATGAGTAAGAAAAATTTAGATTGGGCAAATATCGGCTTTAGTTACATGGTTGCCGACAAAAGATTCGTTTCGAATTATAAAGACGGAAAATGGGATGACGGTGTCATTACCGAAGACAATATGATCGTTCTTAGTGAGGATGCAGGTGTTCTTCATTACGCGCAGGAGTGCTTTGAGGGACTTAAAGCATATGAGACTGAGGATGGTAAGATCGTAATTTTCAGACCTGACTTAAATGCAAAGAGAATGGTAGATTCAGCTACAAGACTTGAGATGCCTGCTTTCCCTGAAGATAAATTTATCGAAGCTGTAGAGAAAGTTGTTCAGGCTAACCTTGACTGGGTTCCTCCATACGGAAGCGGAGCGACACTTTATATCAGACCTGTTATGTTTGCTACAGGAAATGTTATCGGAGTAAAGCCCGCTGATGAGTATCAGTTCAGAATATTCGTAACACCCGTTGGACCTTACTTCAAGGGTGGTGCTAAGCCTATCGTTGTTAAGATAAGTGATTTTGACAGAGCTGCACCGCACGGAACAGGAAATATCAAGGCAGGTCTTAACTACGCAATGAGCTTACATCCTATTGTAAAGGCTCATGAGGAAGGTTTTGCAGAGAATGTATATCTTGATGCAGAGAGCAGAACTTACATCGAGGAGACAGGCGGAGCAAATATCATTTTCGTTACAAAAGAAGGTGGACTTGTAGTTCCCAAGTCACACACAGATTCAATTCTTCCTTCAATCACAAGAAGATCGATCGTCTATGTTGCGAAAGAGATTCTTGGACTTAATGTTGAAGAGAGACCTGTTAAGCTTTCGGAAGTTGAGAACTTTGTTGAGATGGGACTTTGCGGAACAGCAGCTGTTATCAGTCCTGTTGGTAAGATCAACGATCACGGCAAAGAAATCTGCTTTGCAAGCGGAATGGAAGAGATGGGACCTGTTACCAAGAAACTCTATGATACACTTACAGGAATCCAGATGGGACGCGTTGAAGCTCCTGAGGGATGGATTCACACAATCAAATAAAGCAAAAAATATCAGAACTGCCCAGCGATGCTTTGCCGCTGGGCGTTTTTTTATGCTAAATAAACTTTTTTTGCAGCTGAATTGTTGATAAAATATTCTCAGTATTATAAATATAGTTTTGTTTATAAGGTATTAATTCTAGGGTTTTTGCTATTGTGTGCAACATGGAGGAGGAAGCTACATGTATTATGAAAATCTTACTAAGTTATATCCGATTAGTAAAACTATTAGAAATGAACTGATTCCTGTCGGTAGAACAGCTGAAAACATCAAGAAGAATAGGATTCTTGAATCTGATAAAAAAAGGAAAGCTGATTATGAACGTGTAAAATTATTAATGGATGACTACCATAAACAGCTGATAGATGAAGCTTTACAGAAAGTTCAATTGTCTAATTTGGAACTTGCTGCTGAAGTTTATTTAAATTCGTTTAAGGATAAGAATGCAGTTGATTCCTTTGGTAAATATCAAGATAAATTACGAAAAGAAATTGCAGAACTATTAAAAGCACATGAGAACTTTCCTAAAATCGGAAAAAAGGACGTGATAGATCTTCTTCAAAAAATGGTTAATGATGAAGAAGATTATAATTCATTGGAATCTTTTAGGAATTTTTATACATATTTTTCAAGCTATAATAAGGTCAGAATGAATCTTTATTCTGATGAAGAAAAATCATCTACAGTAGCGTATCGGCTTATAAACGAGAATTTCCCCAAATTTTTGGATAACATTAAGGTGTATTCTATAGCAAAGGCAGCCGGGATATCCGCTGAAAATCTGTCAGAGGAAGAACAGGATTATCTTTTTACGGTTAGTGCTTTCAATGGTACATTGGTTCAAAGTGGCATTGATTATTATAATACGTGCATTGGAATGCTTAATTCTGCAATCAATTTATATAATCAGAAGAATAAAAATTCCGGAGATTATCGAAAAGTTCCGAGAATGAAGGGATTATATAAACAGATTCTATCTGATAGAACGGAAAACTTTATTGCTGAATTTTCAAGTGATGAAGAATTGATTTCTGCTATTGGAGCATATAGTTCAAAATTGAAGAGCGTATTAGAATCGGATGTCGAGAGGCTTTATGAAGTACTTAGAGAATCCAAAGGAGATAAGGTTTTTATAAAGAATGATTCAAAAACGGTTTTTTCGAATATTGTTTTTGGATCGTGGAGTGCTGTTGATGATTTTATTTGCGCAGAATATGATGCTGCCTATGCTTCAAAGAAAAAAGATGAAAAATACTTTGAAAAAAGACAGAAGGAATTAAAGAAAAACAAAAGCTATGAATTAGGCAAAATAATACTATTATCCGAAGATAATGATGTAATTGAAAAGTATATTTTAAGGCTTCAATCTGATATTGAAAATATATCGAGATTAGGAGCTGCTTTTGATGATGTTGTTATAAGCCAACATGACAAACAAAAGAAACTGCAAAAAAATATAAATGCTGTCAGAGCAATAAAAGAATACTTGGATGCAATAAAAGATTTTGAGAGAGACATTAAGCTTCTTAATGGTAGTGGACAAGAGCTAGAGAAGAATCTTAATGTATATGCTGAGCAAGAGGAGCTATTAATAACGATTAAAGATGTTGATCTGATTTACAATATGTCGAGAAATTATCTGACAAAGAAACCGTTCTCGACTGAGAAAATCAAGTTGAATTTTAATAGAGCAACACTTCTTAATGGATGGGATAAGAATAAAGAAACCGATAATTTAGGAATTCTTTTTGAAAAGGACGGAAATTATTATCTTGGCATAATGAGTACAAAAGCCAATAAGAGTTTTGTGAATCCGCCTATTGCAAAAACTGATAACGTGTATAAAAAAGTAAATTATAAGCTTTTGCCGGGACCCAATAAAATGTTGCCAAAGGTTTTCTTTGCAAAGTCAAATATTGAATATTACAAGCCTTCAGAGGATTTATTGGCAAAATATAAAGCCGGAACGCATAAGAAAGGTGAAAATTTTTCGATTGGTGATTGTAGAAACCTAATTGATTTTTTTAAGAAGTCAATTGAAATACACCCTGATTGGGCTGATTTTGGTTTCAAGTTTTCAAATACCGCTGATTATAGTGATTTGAGTGGCTTTTATCGAGAAGTTGAGAAGCAAGGATATAAGATTACATATACTGATATAGACGCTGACTATGTCGACGGGTTAATTGACAAGGATGAATTATACCTTTTCCGCATATATAATAAAGATTTTTCTGTATACAGTAAGGGGAATTATAATCTTCATACAGTCTATTTTAAGATGCTTTTCGATGAGCGCAATTTACATAATTTGGTCTATAAGCTAAATGGTGAAGCAGAAGTGTTCTATCGTCCAGCTTCGATTGATGAGGAAGAGCTGATAGTTCATGCTGCAAATAAAGAAATAAAGAATAAGAATCCCAGAAGAGCTATAAATAAGCCGACGAGCACTTTTGATTATGATATTGTAAAAAATCGAAGATATTCTAAAGATAAATTTATGCTTCATGTTCCAATCACTATGAATTTTGGCGTTGATGAAGCATATAGGTTTAATGATATTGTCAACGGCTTTTTGAAATGTGACAATCGTGTGAGAGTTATTGGCATAGATAGAGGTGAGCGCAATCTTTTATATGTAGTAGTTGTTGATTCAGATGGTTCTATTCTGGAGCAAATTTCATTGAATTCTATAGTTAATAACGAATACTCCATTGAAACTGATTATCATAAGCTTCTGGATGATAAGGAAGGTAGCAGAGAAAAAGCAAGAAAAGATTGGGCGGCTATAGAAAGCATTAAAGAGTTGAAGGAGGGATATTTAAGTCAGGTCGTAAATGTTATTGCTAAGCTGGTTTTAAAATACAATGCTGTTATATGCTTGGAAGATTTGAATTTTGGTTTTAAACGTGGGCGCCAAAAAGTTGAGAAGCAAGTATATCAGAAGTTTGAGAAGATGCTTATTGATAAAATGAATTATTTGGTTATTGATAAAAGCAGAGAGCAACTTGAACCATATAAACCCGGTGGAGCGCTGAATGCGTTGCAACTTACTTCAAAATTTACCAGTTTCAAAGAATTGGGCAAGCAGACTGGAATTATATATTATGTTCCGGCTTATTTGACGAGTAAGATTGATCCAACAACAGGATTTGCGAATTTATTTTATGCAAAGTATGAGAATACAGAAAAAGCAAAGGAGTTTTTCGGACGATTTGATAGTATTAGTTTTAATCGCAATGCCAATTATTTTGAGTTTGGATTTGATTATAAATCCTTTACTGATAGGGCGTGTGGATCAAGAACTAAGTGGACTGTTTGCACGATTGGAGAAAGGATAATAAAGTATAGGAACGAAAATAAAAATAATAATTATGATGATAAGGTGATTAATCTAACTGAGGAAATTAAGACACTGTTCAATGCAAAGGGGATTTCTTTTGAAGATGGTGAAGATTTGAAAAAGCAAATTCTAAGTATCAATGAAAGTGATTTTTACAGAGAACTGATTAAACTATTTCAGGAAACATTGCAAATGCGAAATAGCTCTATTGATGGATTGAGAGACTATATCATTTCTCCTGTAATGAATTCACGTGGTGAATTTTTTAATTCTGAAAGCAGTGGAATGTCCTTGCCTAAAGATGCAGATGCAAATGGTGCTTATAATATCGCAAGAAAGGGACTGTGGATATTGGAACAACTTGCAAAATCATCTTCCGGAGAAAAACTGAAGTTGGCAATGTCTAATGAAGAGTGGCTTAGCTATGCGCAGAAGCACACAATATAAAAAAGGCGATGGATATGGATGATGCTATTTTTTTTACAGAATTAAATGATTTTATATTTTGTCCGATTTCTATTGAAGCTTCTTTAAGGTGATTTATTATGATTATTATTAGCTATGATATATCAAATGACAAATTAAGGACAAGATTTTCTAAGTACTTGGAAAAGTATGGCCATAGAATACAGTATTCTGTATTTGAACTTGATAATAGTGATAAAATTTTGAATAATATTATGGCGGATATATCTAATAGATTTGAAAAGCGATTCAGCCAAGAAGACAGCGTTATAATTTTTATTTTTCAAAGTCTTGTAAGACAATAAAATATGGATATGCAAAAAATGCAGATAAAGATTTGGTTATCGTGACATGATTGCAAACCTTTAACTTAATTTTTTATATTATTCTTAAGAGTGAGATATATGGCTGGGAAAATGTTGAAATATCACATATATATGCATTTATTTATTGTTTCTATTGTGCATAATTACGATGTACGGGCTTAAGAATAATAAAGAATTTCTACTATCGTAGATCAAAGCCCTGATAAGCTGTCTGTATATTGCTTAAGAATAATAAAGAATTTCTACTATCGTAGATGCGGCGGCACGGGAGTTTTGAAGCTAGCTTAAGAATAATAAAGAATTTCTACTATCGTAGATAATCGTCCTTTGCTACTTAGTTCGTATGCTTAAGAATAATAAAGAATTTCTACTATCGTAGATATCAAGCTTTTCATCCCTTACTTTATGCTTAAGAATAATAAAGAATTTCTACTATCGTAGATAATATTGGTATTTTTAATATTCATATTTTGCTTAAGAATAATAAAGAATTTCTACTATCGTAGATACGACCTGATGCCTGCATATCAAAGAGCTTAAGAATAATAAAGAATTTCTACTATCGTAGATTACAATCTGCCTCTCACTCTGGACATACGCTTAAGAATAATAAAGAATTTCAACTCCTTTCCGTGATGGATGAATAATGCATTTTAGGGAGGAGTTTTTTGTTCAAACTTTTTATACTGACCCAAAATAGACCGCTTGATACTCGGTGAGATGAATTGCAATTGTTTCAATTGCACTGCAATTCCTATTAATGCGCGATTTAATGGATAGAATGTGATATAATGTATGAGATTATGTAATGGAGAATACGTATGGACAGAGATACAAATGTTAGAGTTGCGATGACTGCAGGTATACTCTTGGTTATTCTTTTAATTCTTGCGGGATGTCTGTTGGTTTTCAATAATCCATACGATAAAGATGATGACAGTGAACTGGATAAGAATATCACGGAATATGCAGGCAGCTCACAGGAGAGCAGCGAGATAGATGTATCTGCGATGAGTCTGACGGCGGCTACGGTCAGTTCAACGGATTCTACCGTTTCCGGAAACAGCTTCTATATGACTAAGGGAGTCGTTTTTAAGGATATATATAAGGGCGTTGAATATAATTTGGAGACGCAGCTAAATGAGATGTATGTATACTGGTCAGAGAACAATATGGCTGCGGTAAGCGATCTGGCTCATCTTGAGAGATATGAAGCCATGTCGTATTCGCTTAATTATATCAATGATTTCTATTACTACGGTGATACCGATTCTGAAGGGAAGCCAAATGGAAAAGGACTTGCCGTTTACAAAGATGATTGCTACTATTTCGGAGACTGGGTAAACGGAGTAAGGCAGGGTACGGGAGCCTGGATAAATTTCTATCCTTCGTACAGTAACTATGTTGTTACAGAGCATTTGTATCTCGGAGCCTGGGAGAACGACCTTCCTACAGGCGAAGGCCAGGAACATTACGATTACAATTCGGAATATATGAACGAAGAAGATATATATTTGCAGAATGCCATCGGTATATTCAAGGATGGCAAGTATGACGGAGAGATGTATATTATCATCATCGATCCCGACGGATATACTACGGAATGGGTTGGAAACTGCAAAGAAGGCAATTGGTCTTCTGTAGAAAATGCTTCCAATGACGAAGAAGGCAAAATTCCTGTGCTCAGTCGTAAGAGTGACAGTGATGAACATATTTACATGTCGGAAGAAGGCCTTTCCAATAACGGAATCGGAGGCATCGTGACGGGTGGAAAGCCTGTAGATAAGTGATTTAAAAAAGATGATTGGAGACTTTTTTGAGTAATATCAGTATCGTTTGCGTCGGCAAGATCAAAGAAAAGTACTGGAATGATGCAATCGCGGAATATTCCAAGAGGCTTTCGAGATATTGTAAGCTAAACATAATAGAAGTAGCCGATGAGAAAACTCCTGACAATGCTCCGCCTTCTGTCGAGGAGCAGATCAAGAAAAAAGAAGCGGAAAGAATTTTAAAGAATATTGATGAAAGAGCCCATGTCTGCGTGCTTGCAATAAAAGGTAAGAAGTACACATCGGAAGCTTTTTCTGAATATATAAGTTCACTGGGAGTTAACGGAACCAGTCACATACAATTTGTCATCGGCGGATCGCTGGGACTTCATGAGAGCGTTCTTAAGAGAGCGGATTCATCGATCAGCTTTTCGGACATGACATTTCCTCATCAGATGATGAGAGTTATTCTTTTGGAACAGATTTATCGTGGTTATAAAATTTTCTGTGGAGAACCGTACCATAAATGAGTGAGATTACAGAACTTAGATTAGCGCTTACCGCTGAGGATGAGCGCAATATATTCGGCGGAAACGACAGCTATATCCGCAAGATTGAAGACAGTCTTCATGTTGAGATCATCGACAGAAACGGCGAACTTAGGATCATAGGTGAAAAAGAGGGAGCCAACAAGGCTTCAAGTATCATACGCGAGCTTGTTCAGCTTTCAAGGAGAGGCTCGAATATTGAAGAGCAGAGTGTTGATTACGCGATCTCATTAAAAGAAGATTCTGCTAAGAACAATGATGTTGCACAGAATGACAATGTTCTTGTTGATATAGACAGAGATATCATTTGTCATACAATCTCGGGTAAACCTATTAAACCCAAGACTCTCGGACAGAAGAAATACATTGATGCGATCAGAAATAAGATGATCGTTTTCGGACTCGGACCTGCCGGAACGGGTAAGACATATCTTGCCATGGCTATGGCGATAACGGCGTTTCAGCGTGAAGAAGTAAGCAGGATCATTTTGACGAGACCTGCGATAGAGGCAGGAGAGAAACTCGGATTTTTGCCGGGTGATCTTCAGAGTAAGGTCGATCCTTATTTAAGACCATTATATGATGCTCTTTACCAGATAATGGGCACTGAGAATTTTATCAAGAATATGGAAAAAGGGCTTATTGAAGTTGCGCCTCTTGCATATATGAGAGGAAGAACTTTGGATAACGCTTTTATAATTCTCGATGAGGCACAAAATACAACACCTGCACAGATGAAGATGTTTCTTACAAGAATCGGATTCGGCTCAAAGGTCATCATCACAGGTGATGCGACCCAGAAGGATCTTTCGGCAGATGTCAGATCCGGTCTTGAGATTGCGGGAAATGTCCTTAAGGGAATTGATGATATCGCTTTTTGTACACTTACCAGCAGCGATGTTGTGAGACATCCGCTCGTTCAGAAGATTGTTAAGGCTTACGAAGACTACGAGAAGAAGGCCGAGAACAAGAAGAAAAAGAAGTCAATACAAAAGTTGGAGAAGCGTTCAGACAATGGCAAACGATAAGATTTCGAATGTGAAAGTCAAATTGTTATATGCGGCAATGCTTATTTTTACAGGAGTTATTGTATTTGCGTTTTCTTTTTTTACGGATAAAAGCTATGAAGCTACTTTGAGAAACACGATCGTATCTGTAGCAATCGCGGGGACAATTGTTTTTATGCTTGTTGATGCCGCGGCCGACGGACAGAACAGATTGTTATATGATAATAATGAGGTGAGAAACCGCTTTGTTGCGGGATATTTTGTTGCACTCGTTTTGGCATGTGTATTTAGCCTGATACCTAATGTGTTTTGGCCGTACATGTCACTTTTTGTTATGCTTGCACTTTTTTCAAATACGGAAATCGGTATGATGACAGGTATAGGCTTTGTTTCGATTTCTGTCATGCTCGAAAAAAACGGAGGATGCGGAGAGTTATTTATGTATATCCTTGCCGGAGCGGTTGCCATAGCAATGTTCAGGGACTTGGAAGAAGATACCGAGATTGGTATTCCTACATTTATTTCTCTTATGATGCAGGCGGTATTCTTGGTTGCATATAACGTGTTGTTCCAGAACAGAACTTTTTCCGCATACTTGCTTGTTTCGCCGGCTATCAATATTATGCTCAATCTTACCATCCTTCTTATATTCCTGAACATTTTCGGCGTTTATGTTATAAGACGGACAAATGATATGTATATGGTAATCAATGATGCGGATTTCCCGCTTCTTGTTACTCTCAAGGAAAATAATAAAGACGAATATTACAGAGCCATCCACACGGCATATATTGCCGAGAGAATGGCGCTCGGACTAAATATAAATGCAAGAGCGGTCAAGAACTGTTCTTATTATCACAGGATAGGTGTGCTTGAAGGAAAGACACAGTGGGATGATGTCAAACATATCTATACGGATAACAGCTTCCCGACGGAGGCGATGAATTTTTTACATGATTATATCGAACCCAAGAAAAATGAGCCCAAATCCAAGGAAGCACTTGTTGTCAGGCTTGGCGAAATGCTTATTGCGTCCATAATGTATCTTCTTAAAAAAGATAAGGATGCGAAGATAGATTATGACAATCTTATTGATTCGATAATAGACAAAAAGGTTTCCGAAGGTGAACTTAAAGATTACGATGTCACTTTCAGGGAACTTGAAGTTATGAAGAAGATAATGAAAAAGGAGAAGCTTTACTATGACTTTTTGCGTTGAAAATGAGACGGGAGCTGTTTTTGATTTTGATCCCGAGGAAGTTGCGACGCTTGTTGCAAAAGAAGTCTTAAGGGCAGAGGGGTGTGACAGGGAAGTTGAGATAAGTCTCACGATCACCAATGATGAGGGAATTCAGGAGCTTAACAGAGAATTCAGGGAGATAGACAGGCCGACGGATGTTCTTTCTTTTCCCAATGTCTCGTATGAGGAACCTGGGGATTTCTCTGTTATGGAGGGAGAGCAGGAGGTCGATCTTCTCAATCCCGATACAGGAAATATTATGTTTGGCGATATTGTTGTGAACGAGGACAGGGTTAGAAGTCAGGCTGAAGAATACGGTCACAGCACAAAGAGGGAATTTGCTTTTCTCATCGCTCACAGCATGCTTCATCTGTGCGGTTACGATCACATGGAGGACGATGAAGCAAAGGTAATGGAAAAGAAACAGAGCGATGTTCTTAATACACTTGGAATAACAAGAGACTGAAAATAATACAATTGGAGATCAAACATGAAAAAGTACTACGAAGAAAAAAGAATAAGACCCGATGTGCTTACAGCCGCTGTATATTGGGCAATCATAATACTTATGTTATATGAGGTTGTGGCAATTAGAATTTACGGAGAAAAGGGAGCAGGTTATTCTGCGGGTTCTCTTGCGATATTTTTTGCATTTTATTGCTCTTTTGTTCTTGCCGTGCAGAAGGCCGTATGGGTAATGGTACGTGTAAGAGCCAGAAAATCCCAGTACAAAAATGCTGAGGAGAACATGAAGAAATCACTTAAGATATTTGCATTTACCGGCGTTCTTGTAACAGTGGTATTTACTATTATCGGAATCAACTTCTCCGATCTTTTGCTTGGTTCCAAATGGGGAAGATTTCAGTTCCTTATTTCTACTTTTTCAGTTTTGTTCCTGTGTGTCCAGGGCGTTGTAAGAGGATATCTCCAGGGAGTCGGATATACCAAGCCCATTGTTATTTCCGATGCTTTGATGGCAATAGCGGCATTTCTTGTCGGAACTTTGTTTTCGGCGATCATGTACGGATACGGACTTAAAGTAAATACGCTTATGCATATTGATGAATTCAGTGCGGTATATGGTTCGACCGGAATGACGATCGGACTTTTTGTCGCATCTATCGTAGGACTTGTTCATACATCCGTAAGCTTTTATGTGAGAAGAAATGAGCTCGAAGAGATTGGAAAGAGAAGTGCGCCGAGATACGTTGACAGTAAGAATGACGTTATGTCGGGACTCAGGCCTATTTTGTTTATGTATGCTTCACCCGGAATAGCTCTTTTGGTCGATCAGGTCTTTTACATGATCCATCACAGAACTGTAGGAAGCAAGGCGGATCCTATATATAACTACGGTATTTATGCGGGAAGAACTATTCCCATTGTAATAACATTTTCACTTCTTTGCTGTCTTCCTTTTCTTATCGAGTGGAACAGGATCAGAGCGAGATTTGAGAGAGATGAGCCTGAAAATGCGGGAGAAAAGCTCTCGAGATTTGTAAAACATTTTATTGAGATCACGGTTCCGGTCGCACTGTTTATCTTTACATTGGCTTCATCTGTAGACACGCTCGTATACTGGAAGGGAAATGATTTTAGCGTTGAGCTTTTGAGAGCGGCAAGTTGTTTGATCATTCTTGTTCCTTTTGCGATTTTCTTTTCATGGATCTTGTTCCATGCGGGTAAGTCTATACTTATCGTATTTGGACTCGGAATAACATGGCTTGTTCATATTGCGATGCTGTTTGTCTGCGCGAGTGTCGGAAATATCGGATTGTACGGAGTATTGATCCCTGTTATCGTTTCATTTCTGGTTTATGACATTCTTTCGCTTATTGTCTTTAAGAAAATGCTTAAAGCAGATTATGCTCTTTTGGTAAATTTTGCAAAGACGCTTGTGGCAGCGGCTGTAGCCGGATTTGTGGTGTTTTTGATCGATATGGTTTTGGTAAAAAATATAGGTGAGATTCTTTCACTTGTTGTTTGTACGCCTGTTTTCTACGTTATATATATTGCGATCATGGTTATGATCGGAAGCATTGACGAGAGAGAACTTAGAAGTATTCCTTTTGGCAAGTACTTTAAGGCACTGCCTGTTTTTATCAAGACTGACGAAGCGTAAGAGGATTTTGTGTGAGTAAAAAAGTTTACGTTGCAGGAGGCGGCGCCGCAGGAATGTGCGCGGCTGTATATGCTGCAAGAAACGGTGCAGATGTGACGATTGTTGAGAAGAATACAAGGCTTGGAAAAAAGCTTTCCGTTACCGGAAACGGAAGATGCAATCTTACCAATCTCGATATGCGCCCTGAATACTATAACAAGGCTGCGCAGGGACGGATGAAGAACTGGCTTTCACTTTACGGCCCCGAAGAGACGATAAAGTTTTTTAAATCACTGGGGGTAATTGTAAAGAGTGAAGACGGGTATATCTATCCTGTTTCGGGACAGGCTTCTACGGTCGTTAATGCGCTCATAAACGAGCTTAAAAGACTTAATGTGAATGTTATCACGGAAAGTCAGGTTAAGGCTGTTAAAAAGGCCGAAAATGAAAAATCGCCGTATGTTCTTGTGACAAACAAGGATAAATACGAAGCAGATGCTGTTATTCTTGCGCTCGGATCGCTTTCCGGTGCAAAGAGCACAATGTCAACCGGAGACGGATATTATATCTGCAAGCAGCTTGGAATGAATCTTAAAGATACGTATCCCGCTCTTGTCGGATTTAAGTGCGAGGATGACGGAACCATGCCGGATGCGGGAGTAAGAGCTGCTGCAAGGATTTCTTTTTATCTCGGAGATGAGCTTTTGACTTCGGAGAGCGGAGAACTTCAGATATCCAGGGATGGAATATCGGGAATACCCGTAATGCAGGCAAGCAGGGAAATAATCAAGTTTGTTTCTGAGAAAAAGCCCGTGGTCGCTTCGGTGGATTTTTTCCCGGAATATGATGAAGAAGATTTTGAAGCCCTTAAACGGGATATGTATAAGCTTCGCGATAACAGAACTCTTGAGGAGTTTTTGCTTGGGTTTGCAAACAGCAATATAAATTCGACGGTGCTTAAAAAGATGAAACTGTCGCCGGCCATGCATATGAAGAATATTGCAGACAGCATGGTATCGTGTATACTGGACAGATACAGAGATATACGTTTTAATCTTAAAGAGAGCTATGGCTATATTCAGTCACAGGTGACGACAGGCGGAATGAGCCTTGGTGATATCGGCGACGACATGTCGGTTGTTGGCTTTCCCGGAGTATACCTCGTCGGAGAACTTCTTGATGTTGACGGAAGATGCGGCGGATACAATCTTCAGTTTGCATGGACGAGCGGAAGTATAGCAGGTACGGCGGCTTCAATGTAAGGGCATTTGGAAATAGGAATTATATGATAAGGATCAATCAGATTAAATTACTTAATGACGGTAAAAATATGCGCAGTCATAATGAGCTTTGCGATGTCTTAAAGAAAAAGGCAGCAAAGCTTTTGCGTATAACGGAAAATGATGTCGAAGACATTGTTATAATGCGTCAGTCGATAGATGCGAGAAAGAAACCTCAGATAGTAGACGTCTTTATGATCGATGTTTCCGTAAAGGGAGCTTCCGACAAAAAGGCTGAGGAAAAAATTGTTTCAAGAGCGAAGGATAAAGGAATCACGGTCGTTACTCCCGTTACTTACAATTTTTTGGAAAGAGCGGGAATTGAGGGCGATATGCCTTCAAAGGCTTTGGACACAAGGATCGCTGTTATAGGATCCGGGCCTGCGGGACTTTTTTGCGCATATATGCTTGCATCAAACGGCTTTAAGCCTGTTGTTTTTGAGAGAGGTGCCGATGTCGACAAGAGGCAGGAAATAGTCGAAAAGTTCTGGGAGACGGGAAAACTTGATACCCGCACCAATGTGCAGTTTGGAGAAGGCGGAGCCGGAACTTTTTCTGACGGCAAGCTAAATACAATGGTAAAAGACAAGGACGGAAGAGGAAGAAAAGCTTTGTCCCTGTTTACTGCTTTCGGAGCAGATAGTAAGATAATGTATGACGCGAAGCCTCACATCGGAACGGACGTACTCAGAAAAGTCGTAAAAAATATGAGAAATGAGATAATTTCTCTCGGCGGCGAGTTTAGATTTGAGACGCAGGTTACGGATATTGTCTTAAGCAAAGACGGAGGTGTGAAGGCTCTTGTTGCAAACGGCGCGGAGATTCCGTTTGATATAGCCGTTCTTGCTATAGGACACAGTGCGAGAGATACTTTTTCAATGCTAAAAGACAGAGAAGTATCGATGCAGAAGAAGCCTTTTGCAGTCGGATTTAGGGTTGAACATCCGCAGAAGCTGATAAATCTTTCGCAGTACGGAATCGAGGAGCCAAAGTCGCTCCCTGTTGCTTCGTACAAACTTGTTATGAATACAAAAGAGGGGCGCGGTGTTTACTCTTTTTGCATGTGCCCCGGAGGGTATGTCGTCAACGCTTCGTCCGAGGAGGGGAGACTTGCCGTAAACGGAATGAGTTACAGCGGCAGAGATTCCCAAAATGCCAATTCTGCGATCATAATCACGGTCGATCCTAAAGATTTCGGATCCGATGATGTTCTTGCGGGAGTTGAGTTTCAGAGAAAACTTGAAGAAAAAGCATATGAACTTGGCGGAGGAAAGATTCCCGTTGAGTACTACGAAGATTTTAAGAAAGCGGTCTCTCCGTTTGAAGATAAGACGGGCGATAAAAATAATCCGAAAGAACCTGTCAGATTCAGAGATGTATGCAAGCCCAACACGAAGGGCGCGTATGTTTTTTCAAATGTTCATGAGATCTTACCGGACGATCTTAATAAATCCTTTGTTGAAGGAATGGAGAAGTTCGGTACAATGATAAAGGGATATAATTCACCGGATGCTCTTATCGCCGGTGTGGAAACAAGAACTTCGTCGCCCGTAAGAATTAATCGTACGCAGAGCGGTGAGTCAGAAAATATTAAAGGACTTTATCCGTGCGGTGAAGGAGCCGGATATGCAGGCGGAATCATGTCTGCAGCTATGGATGGTATCAAGATAGCCGAATTTATTGCAAAAAAATTAGTAGAAACTTTGCGCTGATTCAAATACAATGGAAGGTACCGATGGAAAAAGACTTAATAAGAAAAGATGTCTTAAAAAAAAGAGACGAACTCAGTGTATATAAGATTGAGGTAAAAAGCAGGGAGATTTTCGAGGAACTTGTCACAAGACCCGAATATATCGAGGCTTCCAATATTCTTACATACGCCTCTGTCAGAAATGAAGTTAAGACAGATGAGATCATTCTTGATGCGCTTGCACTTGGGAAAAGAGTTTTTTGCCCTAAGGTTACAGATAAGAAAAACGGCATAATGAAGTTTGTGAGGATATACGAGCCGGAAAATCTTGTTCCGGGTGATTACGGTCTTATGGAACCGGAGATCAGGGATGACAGTGAGATATTCGATCCGGATTTTTATGCCGATGAATCAAATGTTCGCCGGATAGACGGTGAAAATGCCGGAAAGACAATGGTCATCGTTCCGGGAGTTGCTTTTGATGAGAAAGGCAACAGGATAGGTTATAAGGGAGGATTCTACGACAGATTTCTCTCAAAAGTAAGCTATGCCGATACAGTGGCACTTTGCTATAAGATTCAGATTGTTGATGAGATTATACCGAGTGAATATGATATTCCCGTAAAGAGTATCATTCACGAGAAATAAAGGAGCTGGAGAACATAGATGGAACTTATTGAGATTTGTAAAAAAGCTAAAAAAGTAAAATACGAGATTCAGTGTCTTACCACGAAAGAGAAAAACGACGCTCTTCTTGCGGTTGCGGATAAACTTGTTGCCGAGGCAGACAGTATTATCGCAGCAAATGCGAAGGATTATGAGAGAGGCGTTTCAAACGGAATGCACAAAGGTCTTTTGGACAGACTTCTTCTTGATAAAAAAAGAATTGAAGCTATGGCTGAGGGACTTAGGCAGGTTGCGGCTCTTCCCGATCCTATAGGAGAAGTTATCGATAGCTTTTCACGTCCCAATGGGCTTCAGATAAAGAAAGTCAGGGTTCCTATGGGTGTTATCGGTATAATTTACGAAGCAAGGCCCAATGTTACGGCTGATGCTTTTGCGCTTACTTTTAAAGCAGGTAATGCTGTTGTTTTAAAAGGCGGAAGCGATGCCATAGACAGCAATATTCAGATTGCAAATGTTATGAGAGCTGCACTTTCGGAATGCG
>Ga0247609_10002717_pt1 | contig 18442 bp, 12 predicted proteins | sample 172DNAGHGlowgp2_FD_193487 | JGI IMG/M metagenome (GOLD analysis project Ga0247609, IMG submission 193487) | Sheep rumen microbial communities from Palmerston North, Manawatu-Wanganui, New Zealand - 1728 DNA GHGlow gp2 | ecosystem: Host-associated > Mammals > Digestive system > Stomach > Rumen ...
ACCAACACCCAATATGTGTTGAATCTTCTTGAATACCAATTCCTTGTTGTTTTCAAATTCATCTTCGAAGATTTGAATTAGTTTGATTCCAGCTGCATTGGCAAGTTTTAATTTTTGAAAGTGACTGTTTTTAGGTATATTCCTGTCATTATGCCAAAATAAACCGTTATATTCAATCCCAATCTTTAATGATGGTATGTAAATGTCAATTTCTTTTGGTGCAATTAATTTTCTTTCACTTTGTACAACGTTTTCCTCACCAATAATAGAAACAATATGATTATAAATTTCAGATTCACCTTTTGAAATATGGTGAACACATTTCGGACAACCGCAACCAGATATATGTTTCCAAGGTGATTGCCAAAAATCACCATGTTTTGAACATGTTATACAAACCTTGTGCTTTGCTGTTTTATATTCTGTTTTTGAATAATCATAAACATCACCGTGAATTTTTTTAGCTTCTTCAATAAACTGTTCGGTTGATTTTCGTTTACTAAGCCCCAAATTATCACATGCACACTGTTTACAACCACATCCATACAAATGACTATATGGTTTTTGGTAGAACACACCATGTTCTGGGCAGATAATTTTTGTTTTGGTATTCATATCAACATACTCACATTGTGAATAGTCATATTTGTCACCATGAATTTTTTTAGCTTCTTCAATGAACTGTTCAGTTGTAAATTTTTTTTGTCTTGTTATTTTTTTTCCACAAATCGGACACCCTTGGCCTTTTAAATGATTATGTGGGTCTTTAAAAAACTCACCATGTTCTGGGCAGATAATACAAACCTTTTCTTTATTATTTACATAATTGACTTTTGAATAATCATATTTATCACCATGAACCTTTCTTGCCTTTTCAATAAAACTAGCTGTTGTGTTTTTTTTAGTTTTAGAACAACTTGGACACCCTTGACCAGCTAAATGTTTATCTGGTTTTTGCCAAAATTCACCATGTTTATGACATATAATACATACTTTTTCTTTATTATTTACATAATTGACTTTTGAATAATCATATTTATTGTTATGTATTAAATTTGCCTCTTCAATAAACTTTGTGGTTGTTTTTTTTATGGACATTGTTTTACTTTTTTTTATACATTATTAATATACAAAAATAAATAGTAAAAATCAAGAAAAAAAGTAAACCCTACTAGGGTTTTATGATTATAAATATTATAAAAACATTAACCCAAATGGAGTTGTGTTAAACATAAAAAATAAAAAAAGTAGACTTAATTAAGTCTACTTTTCTTTATATTACATATTTTATACGTAAATTAGTAGCACAAAATACAATAATCAGGCCTTAAAGTGGCTGTTATTGTAGCAATGTCATCTTGAGAATAGCTAAGGTCATTAAAATTGACGTTGGTTAAAAATGTACCCTTAAGAATCCACTTCTGAACTACTGCGCCTGTTGGGTCCAACATTTCAAGTTCTATATCACGTTTATAACCAGCAGCATAACCCTGTCTACCAGTTACTGTTTCAGAACCCAATCTAACCCATTCCATAATTGCCTGAGAAGCAGATGGTCCAATTGGGTCTCTAAATGTTATTTGCATTTCCTGCCATGTATATCTACCTAAAACCCAAGTAGATGTATTAAGGAATTGAATTTCAGTGGCATTTTGGTTGATTGAAGGACGTGCACCACTTTCAACAGTCCATTCTTGTATACCCAAATCAGAAGGAAAACGGAAGATAAACCTATTTTTCCTTAATGGCTCGTATGTGTTGGGCATTTTCAAAAGTAAATCTGACATAGTGAATATGAATTAATTTTAATTATTTTTATTCTTTTTCTATAAATAGTTTTCATGATAAATGTTCAGAATAAAACAGAAACAAATGTAAAATCTCTGGAACGACTATTTATAAATAAAACATAAACATAGTGGTAGAGAGAAAAAAATTGTTTATAGACAAAGCAAACAAAACACACAATGGGAAATATGACTATTCCAAGGTTGAATATATTGACAGCAAGACCAAGGTGTGCATAATATGCCCAGAGCATGGTGAGTTCTGGCAAGCTCCGTCTTCACACATAAGAGGAAACAAATGTCCGAAGTGTGCAAACATGAATCGTGGAAAAAACAAGAGGTTCACAAAGGAAGAATTCATTGAAAGGGCAAGGGGAGTCCATGGATACAAGTATGATTATTATAAGGTGAGGTATGTGAACATGATGACACCAGTTACCATTGTATGTCCAGAACATGGGGATTTTGAGCAGACTCCGAATGCACATTTACATGGACAGGGCTGTCCGAAATGCAAAGGCAGGAATTTATCACAGCATGAGTTGATTGAAAAGTTCATAAGTATCCATGGTGACAGGTACAATTATTCAAAGGTTGAGTTTACAAGGATGCATAATAAAGTTTGTATCATATGTCCAGAGCATGGTGAGTTTTGGCAAACGCCATCCAAACATTTATTAGGACAGGGTTGCAAACAATGTGGGTATGATTCAAACAAGGGTGCCAGGGTTTCAATGTGGGATTTCATTGAGAGGTCAAAGATAGTACATGGAAACAAATATGATTACAGCGAGGTATATTTTAACACTGTACATGATAAAATCAAAATCAACTGTCCAAAGCATGGTTTTTTTTATCAGAACGCATATGACCATTTGAATGGGCATGGTTGTCCAAGGTGTGGCATTGTTGTGTCAAAGGGTGAGGAAGAGATATACAACATGTTGTCAAGAAAACTTGGTAACAGTTTGATTGAAAGGAGAAACAGAAAAGTTCTTGGTGACGGAAAGGAGATTGACATATATCTCCCATCAATCGGGATTGGAATTGAATATGACGGGTTGAAGTGGCATTGTGAGGACAATTTAAAGGGTAGGGATTACCATTTGAACAAGACCGAGTTATGTGGCAAGGCTGGTGTAAGATTGATACACATATTCGAGGATGAGTATAAAACACACAAGGATGTGGTCAACAGAATGTTATGTGACATGATTGGTGTTGATTTACATTTGCCGACAGTTAACGCTTATGATTGTAATATCAAGGAGATAAGACATAAAATAGGAAGTCAGTTCATTGAAAGGAATTCCGTGTTCGGAAATTCAAAGTCAACGGTTTATATTGGTGCTTTTTATGAGTTTGTATTAGTCGGGGCAATGTCGTTTTTACGACTTGACAAGAACGGAAACTGGATGGTTTCAGCTTATGCAACAGACCCTAAATTCAACTGCAAGGATGTTTTGCTTATGATATTCAACCAATTCAGGGGTACATTTAACCCTAATAGTGTCAAGGCTTTCAGTGACAGAAGGTGGTTTTCGGAAAATGAAGACATATATGCAAATTTCGAATTTGAATTAACGGGAGTTAAGGAACCAGATTACACATATATATCAAAAGAAAACCCGACAGCAAGGATAGACAAGTCAGTGTTCAGGAGTTTGAAATTCAGGGATAGTCACGACATACCAGATGGCTTGAGTGAGTTAAAAGCCGCACGGTTGTTGGATTATTCACGTGTTTGGGATTGTGGTAAATATGTTTACACATGGAACAGGAAATAGCTGAAAAACAAACTATTTATTTTGGAAAAATATGTAATATGGAAAAATACATCATAAATGAATCAAAGCGTGACGATTTATTGTTACAATACATGGAATTGTTGAACAATAATGGTATAAACGTAACGTTAGGACAGGTTAAAAGCAAACTTCTCAACAAATTTGTGGTTGAGGGAAATATACACAATCTATCTTTAAGAAGCAATTTTTATCTTGCGGGTGTTGCGAAGTATTACTTTGCTGGTGTATTGACAAAGAACAAAGATTTATCCCTTATGAAGAAAGAGAGTTGGGAAGGACAGGATATACAGGATGTATGGAATGTTCCTGTTTGCAAGAAACTGGATGCATTGATTGAAGTCTTAAGGAATGCATATATTGATACAATAGGGAAGAACATGCTGGAACCAGAGGATTTTGGTGAGCTTCCAATTAACGAATTATTGAGGAAATACAGCAAAGAAATAAAAAAAATAATTGGTTCGACAACAAAAGAAAAAGAATCTGGTATTGATATATCGAACAATGTCGGAGATGGTTATACTTTTGAGATAATGTATTCATATGAAGATTGCCAGAAATACAACATACCAACAAGTCCTGGTGCATGGTGTATCACTTATGGCCAGCAACACTACAACAGTTATGTGCGTTGGCTTGATATACATTATGTCATATTCAGGAAAAACGGTTGGGAAAAAATAGCAAGACCAGCGGACCCCACACAAGAGCCTGGGTGGACCCCACAGAAACCGCAAGATGCTTATGGCAACTCATTGATTGCACTACTACAGTCAAACAAATCACCAGAACCAGTATATATAACATCTAGATGGAACCATGGGTCGGGTGATTATAGATGTGAAGCTGACCATGCATATACCAAGGAGGAGTTTCAAAGGATAACTGGAACTTCGGATGCGGATTTGAAAAGAATTTACGATATATGGAAGCAAACCAAAACAACCAAAGGTAAACGAAACGAAACAAAGAAAGAGGAGCTTTCAACATTAAGGTCATTGAAGTACATGCAAATGCGAATAAATGCTGGAGAAAATCCAGAAAAACTGTTTGATACAACAAACTATATATATGGCAGTCAGAAAATAAACAAGGGGCTTTTCGCTTGTTCCGCAAGTATAAGTGACACAACACTTGGAACGAACAGAAAAACGGTTTATTTCCTTTTCGACAATGGAAGCATACAATTCGAAACAATTGCAAATGATACAACGGATTTCAAACTTATCGGACAACAGATAATTTTTATTGAATTAGGGAAAGACAAACATGTTATTTATTCCGTGCTTCACCACAAAGTGTTAAAAATCGACGATGTCTATTATTTCAAACGGGTTCCTCAAATAGGTAAGTTTCTCAGAACGAACAATGAGCATTGCTTGTTCGAGGTCAAGCAGGGTAAACTTGACGCAGCATTAATAGATTCCGAAACAATGGAGCCACTACAACTGCCAAATGGTTCATATTGGTACAATACGATTCTAACAAATGGTAAAGATTCATATTATCATAAGAGAAATGAAATAATTTGTGATGTTTTTGATTGGTCGGAAAATCTGACATTTCAAATAGTTTATGACCTTTCAAGTTTGGAAATGTATTTTTACAAAGTAGGAAAAAAACAGTTTTTTAACGTAAGTCTTCCAAAAGAAATACCAGGGATGGACAATACTGATGGTGTTGTACCATTTTTAAGAGACAGTGATATTCCAAACGATTTTGATGTTTTCAAATTTTCAATACCTAATCCATATGAACTTGAACGAGGTGGTTTTTACGCATCATATAATTTTTACAATGAGCCTTTACAAATTTTAAATAATGGAAAACCATTAAACATAAATGGGTATGAATGGTTCAAGAGTGTGTATACTTGTAAAACAGACAGATATAATGATACACCAGAAAACAAGTTGTTTATTATAGATACTGGCATTGGAGAATTCAAGCATGACACAAAGTTAATCATAAACGGCAATTTCACGAAAACACTTTCACTTGATGGAAAAAGTTTGTTTTTTTGTGACAGTGTCACTCAACCAGAAACACAGATATTTCAGTTTTTAATAAGAAGTAAAGCTTCTGAAGAAGGATATATACTATATGACAATTCCAGAAATGTTTTCTTGCTTAATCCGATTACAAACGATTTAATATTTAAGTGGTATATAACCGTATCAATGATAAACGATAGGAATAGTCATAAGAGTTTTGAATATGTTTTCTCTATTTCAGACGATGAATACCAATCATTTCCGAATGAAATAAAGAAATATTTTAGAACTGAAACAATATCTAACAGATTAGAATTAAGTATCAAAGAATTTTCTTCAATGTGTGGTACGAGAAAAGCATATTGGATTCCGTTTGAAAACAGTAAACGGGACAAAGACACACTTCAATTAAATGAGTCGGATTTATTCAATATGGTGAGAAAAAGTTTGTCAATAATTTTGGATAAAAACAGATGATAATGGAAAAACAGGACAAATTCAAACCAACAGTGTCATGGATGGAGGAGAAATACAACGAATTTAATGAATCTTTGTTTTTAAATTCTTTGGGTGATTGTATTTTCAGAGTGAAACCGATTAGCGATAAAGCATATGGTAGATTTCAACTAACTGGTTCTGATTTATACATTGAACGATGGTCAGGGCGTTTATATATTAATATTCCATATGGACAGATAGGAAATAAATATGTGAATAGTGAAAATTTTTTCCAGAAAGCACAGCCGATGATTACACTTAACGGGAATTATTTAGCCACAGATGAAGCATGGGAGAATACGCTGGTGCACGAAATGTGTCATTATTACACCTACAAAGACGGTCGTGTTCCAAAACAGGGGCATGGTCCAGAATTCAGACGCATAGCAGACAGAGTTGCCATGTATTCAGACGGCAGATTTTCAATTCAGAGGCTTGCAACGGCTGAAGAATCAAATAATTATGAGTTAGACCAAAACGAAGTTGACAGATTGGAAAAAAAATTCTCAAACATAATAGTAATATTGGTATATCGTCAAAACGGTTCGGTTGAAATGACAATAACAAAGAAAAAGGATTTAGTTGGCAATATTTTAACTTTTATAAGAAACAATCCATTCCACCGTGGCGGTGGTGTTGAGTGTTGTAAAGTTGGAAGCGGTCCAGAACTGGCCAAGATTCTGATAAAATACAAATATACAAAGACACAAAACTCATATAGATACTATTCAATTGAAGGAACTCCGATTTTAAACGAACTAAACAATGTAAAATTCCAAAATGTTTATTATCCAGAACAAGCAACAACTGGGTCTTTATCGGAGGAAAGTGTGTATAACAACACAAAACACGGGAAAGGCGTTAAGTTTAATCAAAATTGGAATTTGGGATTGCATTCGCCATTTGAATTAATGAATTAAAACATGTTAAGAAAAATAATAGATATGCTTTTCAAGCGAAGAAACATACAAAGTGGAGAAGGTTTTTTTAAAAAACTGATAAAATCAAACAGTGGCATAAGTTCAAAGAATTTTTTTCTTGTCACTGTTACGATAATAGGTTGTCTTCTGTTAATTGTTCCAGGTGTAACAATGATAATAGAAGTCGTTTTCACACATACAATAGCCACAGACTTAAGCGGAATGGCAGCTTATATTGGTGCGGTCGCTAGTCTTTTCGCCACTGCTGGCATTACAAAGGCTTGGTCTGAGAAGTTTGAGAGGAGAGATTATGATTCAAACCGCAAAACACCGAAAAACAAAGAAAATGAAGAAACATGCAATGAGTGATAACAAAAAACCACAGTTTTATGAACTGTGGTTTTTTTATTTTGTTTTAACGGTTATCTTGGTTGTTTTTCCTGAACATCACCAGAACGTTCAATTTTTTCATCTGCGATTGATTTGTCACAGATTTGCCAGATTCGTTTTGCAATGTCATATGTTCTGCTTTCAGGTTCATCTGCAAGTTTTGCCATGATATTTAAGGCTTTCTTTCTTGTGTCGTTAATAAAATTCTCAACATCCAATCCATCGTTTGGCATTTCTATTTTTTTATCAGTTTCACCAGTTATAATGTCTTCAGAAGGTTCGGTAGGCTCATCCTCCATGCCGAATTCATCATCAATTTCATCATTGTCGATTTTATTGAAATTAATTGCCTCATTAATAGTTTTCGGTATCATGTTCGACACCTTTTTGATTTCTTTAATATCCTGTTTGAAATTGTTTCTCTTCATAATCAAGTTTTTTTATACAATAAATAGTGTGAAAAATCAAAATGAATTGACACTTTAATATTTAATAGATATATTTTCTAATAAAATATGATAATTTGGGAAAAGTATATCTTCTTGGGGATAGTGACAGGTTGGACACATACAAGATAGGTTCAACCAGAGGAAGTGTGGAGGACAGGATAAAGGCGTTGCAGACAGGAAACGGAGGGGAAATATATGAAGTGTGTCATTTCGAAACGAAATATCCGTTCATGATGGAGACATTTCTACACAGGAGGTTCAAAAACAAACAGATATTAAATGAGTGGTTCCTTCTTGACAGCGATGATGTAAAAGGCTTCATGAATACATGTTCAAAAATTGAGGAACAGATTGAATCATTGAAGGAAAATTTCTTTTTTAGAAAAAAATTTGAAAAAAAAAACAAGAAAAAATTATAATTTGTAATTATAAAAAACAAATAAAATGACATCACAACCGACAAGGGGTAAGAAAACACAGACAACCACACCAAAAAGGAAAACATACAAAAGGAAGAGCGGAAGGGTCGGTAGAAGGAAAAACCACCCAGAGTATGGTACTTCAAAACTGGAAGACAAGTTCGCAAAGGAATTTCTTGACAAACTAGGTGTTGTGTATGAAAGACAATATTTGGCAAAAGATATAAAAAGATATTATGATTTCAGGGTAAATGATAGAATTTTAATTGAAGTTGATGGTACATATTTTCACTCATATGGCCTTGTTTATGAGGCCATGAATCCAATGCAGAAACACAACGCATGGGTTGACAAAATAAAGAACGAGTGGGCAATTGAACATGGTTTTTTGCTTGTAAGAATATGGGAGCACGACATCAATAAACATCCAGAAAAGGTGATGAATTTTTTAAAAGAAATTATTGGTATAAACGATAAAAAAATGCAAATTTTGGAAAATAAAAAGAAAAGACATTAGAATTATATGGAGACAATCAATGTTTTAAACGACGAGCAAAGGGAAAAAATGCTAAAACAGCTCAAAAGCTCATACGACATGTATGAAACAACAAAGAAGCAAACCGAGAAACGCATGAAGGATTCATTGAATCCAGACGGAACAAAGAAATACACAAAAGAAAAGATTGATGAGGAAATCGCACTGATTACCGAAGCACAAAACGATGTTGTTGCCCAGTATGTAATGTGCGGAGGAACAGAGGAGGATATCAGGAAGAAAACAAAGAAGAAAACAACAGTTCCGACAAAGACAGACCTACAGAAAACTGTTTCAGAAATGGTTAACGAGATGCAGGCTGACAGAGACAAGGAGCTTGAAAAAGCAAAGGCGGCAACATCAACACAGATTGAAAAATCATATGTACCAACAAGCAATTCACATTCAATGGATGCGGCATTCGATGTTATCCCGTTACCGTCAAAAGGAGAGGCATACAAGGACAAAATCAAGAAGGTTTCAGTGTCATACCTTACAGCTTGGGACGAGAACATGATTGTCTCGCCGAACATGTACAAGGGTAATTTGATTTTGGATTATATCCTAAATGAAAAACTTCTGAGCAAAGAGATTGACCCGATGGATTTATTGGAAGGGGACAGGGAAGCCATTTTATTGTTCTTGCGTGCAACTGGTTATGGTAATGAGTATCCTATAACGGCAACCGACAATGCGACTGGCAAAGAGTTTGATACAGTTGTTGATTTATCGAAACTGAAATACAAAGAATTCAATCTTGTTGGTGACTCAAACGGTTGGTTCCCGTTCACACTTCCTGTGAGCGGTAAGGAAATCAAATTCAGATTCCCAACACACAGGGATAATGTAATTCTTGAGCAAATGAAGGAAATTGAGGAAAAAGAGTTGAAGAAAAAAACCATCATGGATTGTGTAGACACCTTGGATAGACTTATTGACGATGAGGAAAAGATGGATGCGGAAAAGAAGATTAAGATTCGCAATTCAATCAGGGCAATCGAAGGATGGGCTGATGATGTTGAAGGTGAGGGTGAAACCATGTTTACCCATGACCTCACAAACAAATTATGCCAGCTTGTAATGTCCGTTGATGGTATTACCGACAGGAAATATATTGAGGAATTTATCATGAAGATGAATGTTAAGGACTCATCGTCACTTAGAATTTATATCGGAAAGAACGAACCTGGAATTGACTACAACATTACAGTTGAACGCCCAGAGAGCCTTGGAGGTGGCTCATTCGAGACCTTTCTGCAACTTGACAAATTTCTATTTCTCAATATCTCCTAATGAATATTATAATAATCTGTTGGAAGAGGAGTGGGGTTGCTTCAAACATATAGGAATGTCATGGGATATGATTATGAGGCTCCCAATCCACGAAAGACGCGAACTGATAAGAAAACACAACAGGGATGTTGAGATGGAGAACAACAGGATAAACAATCCGAATGGAACAGATATACGGACTTACGAGGGAGAGTCTTTAAACACATTTGCGAAAATGGAACAACAGAACAAGAACAGGGGCCACTAAGCCCCTTTTTTATTTTTCAAATATTTTATAGTAAACTATTTATTACATAGATAAAGAAGGTATACAACAATGACTATTGACGAAATTTTAGATAAAATGAATAATAATAAATGGGACGAAATTTATCGTTCCATTTCAAACAATCAAACAAGTCTTAATGATTTCAGAATGGCCATGAGTCAATGGTCTAGTAGAAATGGCTTTGGCGGTAGAAATACCGATTATCATTTTGGCTCATGGACGAATGAGCCTTTCGTCATTGGTGGCAATCCTATAAGTCAATATAACGACAAAACAAAAACCATAGAAAACATAGAAAAACACCTTGAAAAACTCTATGAAAAACTCGGTAATGCAAACACAGAAGAAGAAGAGAATGAGATTTTAAGAGAAATTGAAGCAAACACCGAACGTGAAGCAAGGTTAAAAGAGGACATTGATAGTCATGGTGGAAAAAGAGGTGCGGTTTCAAGTTTTATAAAGGAAGGTGTACAACAGTTAAAAAATATATATGGGGTTATTAAAGATTTCAATACCCCATGGGCTAATGTTGACGATGCTGTATCAAAATACACCAAAGCAATAGGCCAGAGCACTAAACAGTATGAAGCATTAAGGAAGAACACAATCAACAATGTTTCAAATTCACGTATTGCTATTGACTACAACATGTCAACTGAGGAGTTGATAAAAGCACAACAAGATTATGCCGTTGGTGCTGGCCGTAACATTGCTGTAAGTAGCGAGGACCAGGAAAACTTAGCCGCAATGACATCTGTATTCGGCGGTAAAGCCAACGATTTGGCTGTAATGTTTGAAAGGTTTGGCGTTGGCTTAACAAATACAGGTGAACACATGGCCGACATGTTCAATGAAGCTGCAAAGAGTGGTATTTCATTGGAAAAATATGCAAGTAATGTTCAAAAGGGACTTGCGTTGGCACAAACATATACATTTGCTGGTGGACTTAAGAGTATGGAGAGAATGGCTAAGTTTTCAGCCAAAATCCATATGGATATGGAACAAGTTCGTACATTTGCCGACAAAGTTGGAAGTGTTGAAGGTTCAATCACAACAGCTGCCAAAATGCAGGTTTTGGGTGGACCGTTTGCTTCAATGGCTGACCCGCTTGGCATGTTAAGTGAATCATGGGGTGATATGGAATCTTTAACCAAAAGATTGGCAAATATCACGAAAAACATGGGTCATTTTAATAAAGCAACTGGTCAGGTTGATGTGGATGCCTACAACAGACAACGTCTTAGAGCTTATGCTGATGCAACTGGCATGGATTACAGTCAGGTAATGGAAACAGTTTATCAACAGGCAAAACTTAATGAGATAAAAACTCAAATAAATTCTTCTTCAGCGGCTGGTTTATCCAAAGAAATGCAGGAGTTGATTGAAAACACAGCGACTTTCAAAAACGGGCGTGCTGGTGTTACAATAGGTGATGAATTCAAGACTTTAGACAAATTAAGCGAAAACGATAAGAAGGAATTAGAAAAACTACAACAGACAGAAGCTCAGGACATAAAGCAAATAGCACGTGATGTTGCTAGTTTAAAGGCTAAACGTGAAGGTTTGTCAAAACAATGGGACAACGCAAAGGCTTGGATTTCAGAACATTTTAAACTGGGACAAGCAGAGAAAGGTGGTTTGAATTTCGCTGGACACAGGACTGGTTTAATGAAATGGCTGGCTGGTGGGGCATTTGCTGTTGTAATGGGTGGTGTAATTGCTAAAGCGTTCAGATTTTTCAAACCAAAACGTGGTGTACTTGGCGATTTGGTTGGCGAAGGAAATGTTGCAGGAACACCAAGAAGAATATCTAATAAAACAAACAAGAAAGGTTTCAAAGCTACCAAAGGCGGTGAAACAAAAAATATATCAAAACCAAAGAAAATTCAAGGGCCAAAAGAAATAAGTAAAGTTCAAAAAATTGGTGAAAAACAATTACAATCACTCGAAAAGACAAAGACTTTTGGTAAGAATTTAAGCAAATCTGGTGGATTAAAAGGAAAAACAGGAAATCTTATTACAAAATATGCAGGCAAACAAGAGGCAAAACTTGCTGGAAAAGAAGTTAACAAACGAATTAGTAGTAAGATGGCACAGACAGCTGGAAAAAAGCTTGTCACAAAAGGCATCAAAGGTGGTGGTGTTGGTTTTATTGGTGCGATGGGAAATATAGGAACCGATATTGCACTAGAAAAGGGTCTTATAAAAAATGGTGGTGTAATGCATGGAGCATTTAGAATTGGCTCAACAGCTGCCGAAGGCGCTGGAATGGGCATGATGCTTGCTCCACTGTTAGGTCCACTTGCCCCTATAGCACCAGCAATGGGCGCAGCGGCTGGTGCTATAGTTGGTGCTGTCAAATTTGCCAAAGAAACAAGGACAGCAGCGCTTGATAAAAAATTGGCTCAGATGGGTATTGAAAGGAAAGGTGATTATGGTGCCAAAAAATTAAAAAAGATTGACAAAGCATTAACAACTGGAAAAATCAGCAGAAAGGTTCGTCGAAAGATGGAACGTGAAGGTGATTTTGAAATGTTGGCTCAAATTGATGCCGCAAAAGAGCAAAAGAGAGAAGAAAAGATTGCAAGAAAGGAAAAGAGAAAATCAGACAGATTAGAAAGAATCAAGGCTAGAAATGGAAATTCAGAAACGGTTAAAAGAATCAGACATGCAACATTTTATGTTGACGTTGCCAATTTTGAAGGAAGAGCATTTGGCGTCAAGAAGATAAAACCGAACACAAACAACGGTGTTTCAATACTTTCCGCACCGCAAGAATCTTTATCCAATACAGCAAGGATTTTAACCAATTCAAACAGTAGGAATAATTTGAATTCTCAAAACATTGGTCCTAACAAAATAGAACCGATTGACATTAATATCAATGGTACATTGAAACTTGAAGGAAAGGGTGGACAAAGCGTTGATATAATTGATATGCTAAAGAAGGATAAAACTCTTGAGAAGGCAATAATTGATTTATTGGCCCCAAGTATTGAGAAAGAAATAAGAAACAGGAAAGTTGGTGGCGGAAGCGCAGCAAACAATCAGTCATATGGAGACAGCGCGAGATAAATGATTGAAAAAATAGTTTAATGATAATATATTAATAGTGTAACAATGGCAAACAGTTCAATATATGGTTTTTTAAACGATGTAACACTGGGAAACGGAAGTGTTTACAACTTTATAGACTATATCGGTGAAATGCATGTTTCACCAGGTATAAAGGTGTATTCACAAGACAGGAGGTTCCTTGAGTCAAACATATTCAATAATTTTGAAAACGGAAGGAAAGGCAGATATGGATATGGTGGTTCAAGAAGCACCACATTAAACAGTGGTGATGATGCTTTCGGTGTTGAGAGGATTTATGGTTTGAACAATGACAAGATATACGGGACTGATGGAGTTAAATTTGAAAATGGAAAGTTATCAACAGCAAATCTGACACAGGACAGAGTCGGTGAATATTATACAGTTAATCCAACAGCGACCAATTCAAACATGCATTTCATGACTGAATATGAATTCGGCGACATGAGTGAGTTGATAAGAAACAATTTATTGAAGCTGAACATAAGCACACAATTATTCAAGAATAGATATTTGGGTGATTTTGATAAGTTTGTTGCCAATGGAATGCGTGAGAGCGGTGAGATTGGAGACGATATAGTGAACACGTCATTCAGGAAAGAATATCAAAGGTTTTACCTTACAAGAAAACCGCTGTTTGAAGCCAGTGATGATTTCAGGGATAATTTGTTAAAATACAGAAGTGTTGAACCATATCACAAGGAACTTGGTTTTACTGGACTGGAATATAGTGACGAGGTTGAATTTCCAAGGATATTTGATACAGTAAACTGGGGAAAGCGTGACCTTTTGTCTTATTATTCCGACACAAGACTTAAGGCTATGTCATTAGGTATGGCCTCATTTCCATATGGTGTTCAAAGGGAAAGTGTTGATATTTACAAAATTGGTGACACAAATACCTATACTGGAACAAGTATTGACCCGAAAATATCAGCTGGAAATCTTGTCAAATCAAATATATCAAGAAACAGCAGGACATATTCTTATTATGAGGAACCAGACGGTGACACACCAAGCAGAATCAAGACTGGAGGTCACTCCACACCTAGTAATTTTGTCCCACAAACGGATAATTTTGCTGGTTCGTCAAGATTGTTACAGAAAACAAACGAGCTTTTCAGACAAAACAAAATAAAATCCTTGGTTAACAGATTCCACACACAAGATGTAAGCAAGGATGATTACGACTTGTATTCAGCATACAGTTCATATGGTTTGTCAAGGGGGAGAAACCTTTTAAGAGGAAGTACAGACAAGATTACTGGTTATGACAATCCGTATTGTCGTGTATGGACTGCGGCTCATCAATACAGCAAAATGAAAGATATGATACGCCCGTTCAGAAGTTCTGGATATGAAACAGTTGAGGGAGTTCAAAAAGGTTTGGGAAAATTCAGGACTGACGATGGTGCATCACACTTATATAATAACACAGTATTGCAAGATAGCGGTTTCGTGAGGTTTATGCCACAGCACAATTCAGCTGGGGAATTTGAATTTGCGGCACAAACCAACAACATGACAAACCTTGCAAGATACATGTTTTCGATTGAGAACCTTGCATGGAAAAATTCAAGCGAATATAAGGAGCTTTCCATAGAACAAAGAGGTCCGAATGGTGGCAGAATAATGTGGTTCCCCCCATACAATCTTTCATTTCAGGAAAACATAACCGTTTCGTGGAAGGACCATGATTTTATCGGGAGAGGCGAGAAAATATATACATACACAAACACAGAAAGGGGAGGAACACTTGATTTCACTATTTTAATAGACCACCCGTCAGCAATAGACAGATGGAGGGGAAGCGAGAGAACTATTGAAAACAAAAACGAGGCACAGGAAGACCTATTGCGTTTTTTTGCTGGATGCTCACCAACTCCAATATTAGACAAGGAGTTAAAACCAGATGAAAAGATACAAGAAGAGGAAACTGTTACAGAGGAAATCCCAAGCAGCGAACCAAAAATGGAAAAAGCTGACACACATACTTTTGCATATTATCTCTTTTTCCCAAATAATTTTTCAGGCGTAGATTACATTGACAGACCAGGAGAACTTATAAACATATTAAAAACATATGAATTCAATAGTAGCGGTGACGACTTTCTTTTGGAGGATGGTGTATGGGAACCGCAGAGGTTAAGGCCTGAAAACGAGATAAACCACAGTTTGTTTTCAATAAACGTAAAAAGTGGTTTTAAACAGCATTTTGATGAAATCAAGGAACTTATCGGAACACATATTACAGATGAGTCTGACACAAGCGATGTTGATGAATTTCACCAGCCATTCAAACAAATGCTTGACACTTTAAGCCAACAAGTTAAGAATGGGAAAGCGTTCCAATATAATGGGGCTGATTACGAGATAAGTTCAATTGATGTTTACGGATTCGCGTCAAGTCATGGATATACTGGTGCAAACGCCTCGTTGTTCAAAAACAGACAAAACACGATGATAAACATAATACAGCATTTGGCATATAATTCATTTGACAACGATTTGTTTATTACCGAAGGAAAAGTTTCAGAAATACATGTTGATGGTGTTGACGTGAATGATTTGTCCGCAAAAATAGCAAGAAGTGCGGTTGCCGTGTTTCATGTTCAATTGAAAAGCGACGCAAAACCACAAAATACATCAGACAATGCAAACACATTATCTGTTAACGGTGTTAGCGAAGCAAACCAAAACGCAAGCCATGGACAGCAGAACAATGAATATGTTGTTAAAAAAACATTCAAAAACCAGGTAAAAAGAATAAGTGATGAATATTTGTATTTTTCACAAATACAACAAGAGGATGAATTTGTATACAACAACATAATTGACAAGATACAGTTTTTCGACCCCGCATTCCACTCAATGACGCCAGAAGGCTTTAATGGAAGGCTTAGCTTTTTGCAACAATGCACAAGACAAGGTCCTACAAGAGGCAGGAATACGGGTGGACAGGCATGGAACCTTGCTTTCGGTATGCAGCCGTATTGTATTTTGCGAATAGGAGATTTTTTCCATACAAAAATATGCATAACAGCATTAAGCGTGACATATGACAATGATGGTATTCAATGGGATTTGAATCCAGAGGGCGCTGGTGTTCAACCGATGATGGCAAAGGTAAGCATTAATTTCAATTTTGTTGGAGGGCAAGACCTTGGAGGACCAGTTGAAGAACTTCAGAACGCCATAAGTGAGAATTATTATGCAAACACTTCAATTTTCAATAATCGCTCGACAAAAATAAGAAAATAATTAAATTTTAATATCATGGCTTCGGTTTTTGACAGATATGGGAAATTCAGGGATGATGGTACAAACTACATTGTGCCGTTTTGTTCAATCAAGGAGAGTGAAACCGACAAATATATCACATACAGGAAGGGCAGGACAAGACTTGACAACGTTTCATATGAAATATACGGTACACCAGATTATGATTGGCTGATATTACAGGCGAACCCAGAGTATGGGTCAATGGAGTTTGAAATAAAGGACGGAGCAATTCTAAGGGTTCCGTTTCCTTTAATAGACACGCTAGCCCAATATAATAACGATATTGCAAATTATAAAAAAGGTATCAACTAACGCATGGAAGGAATAGAAGGTGGAATCAAGACAATCGGCAGACTTCTATATGTAGACCCGTCAAATATAAGTTTTGATGGTCAAAATCCACATATAGACCAAAGCAGTACAAAAATTTTCAACCCATTGGAAGACTATTGCATTTCGGTGGATTTATTTGTTATTTTGACAGAACGCCAGGCTTGTGGGCTTGGAAAATACACAAACCAGTCTAATTACACAATCCATTTTACAACAGCGAACAAAACAATAAGTTTTTTTCACGGGAGCAACAGTGTTACAAATGAAGTTAAAACTGAAAACGGTGTCGAGTACGAGTTTGTTGGGGGAGGACAGCTGACAACAAAATACACAGACATAGATTTGTTATATCCAGAGGGAAACACCGACGAATGCCTTGGTATAGAAAGCATAAATATAACTTATGAAAGTTGGCAATATCCTATAGTTACTATAAAATTCATTGATGTAAGAGGTGCTTCTGTTTTTTCAATGGCTGAATACAATTTACAGAATAGCGGCGATTTACACATGGAAGGGCCAGAAAAAAGGAACAAGGTAATGCTTTACCGTTCTTTTTTCACATTCCCATACCCGTTATTTGTTTTGAAGGTAAAGGGTTTTTACGGAATGGGTGCCACATTCTACCTTACAATTGAAGATGTTCACCTTAATTTTGACAGTGCAAGCGGTAATTTTGAGATAACAGCAAAATTCATCGGCATGATGTATAGGATTTATACCGATTTGCCTATGTTGTATGTTGCAATAGCCCCGTATATGGAAAGGGGAAGGGAGCATTGGCAAAATATGGTCCAAAACAAGATATTTTGTTTCAAAAACGAATCTGGCGGATACCAGAGGGATATGGTTACATTTCCAGAATTGGCAAGAGAGCTGATTGATTTGGAATATAATCCTGAAATTTTGCAAGCTGATGACGAAAAAAAGAAATATGTTGAATCATATGACGAGAGAATGGTTGAGCTTGAGAGGTTCAAGGGACCAGCAGTTGATAATTCATATGAATCAAAAACAGAAAACGGGCCATATTTGTTATGTTTATCAAATGATAAGAAATTTGAACCTATTAAAGCAACAATATCAGATTATGTAACAAGAGTGAAGAAATATGATGATGAATATGGAACATCATTTATAAAAAATATTGAAAAACTTAAAAAATATTCCGAAAAAGACACAAAACCAATCGCAGAAATAACATGTGAATATAGTAAAACAGACAAAATAGTAAAACCGTCAAAGTCAAACGAAGTAGAATACGAGAATTATATTTCACAGGACTGTCGGAAAATAATTTCAGCACAAACAACAACTTCAGAAAAGAAGAAAATCTATGTATATGTTTTGGATTGCGACGAGGGTTACAG
>Ga0247609_10002718_pt1 | contig 18433 bp, 48 predicted proteins | sample 172DNAGHGlowgp2_FD_193487 | JGI IMG/M metagenome (GOLD analysis project Ga0247609, IMG submission 193487) | Sheep rumen microbial communities from Palmerston North, Manawatu-Wanganui, New Zealand - 1728 DNA GHGlow gp2 | ecosystem: Host-associated > Mammals > Digestive system > Stomach > Rumen ...
GCTGATTGTCAGTTACTGGTGGTGGAAATAGAGAACGTTCGTAAGGGATGTACCCTTGCGTTTACTGCGGACATAAAAATCTAAGAAAGGGCGGAGTCCCCCGTCCCGCATCAAAAAATTAAGCTCATTTTCGTACAGAAGTACAGTGGAGTTCGCAGCACTGTACACGCCGTCATAGCACAACGGAAGTGCTAACGATTCGTAATCGTTAGATACAGGTTCGAATCCTGTTGATGGCTCAAACACCTGAGGGTGTCAGGGGTAAATTCATGTCAACTTGCCTGTTGTAAGATAACTAACTGCGCTGTCAAGCCCCGGACAGCGCACGAGAACAGTCAGTAAGGGATGTACCCTAACTGTTTTATCGGGCACAACATAAACTTAGAAAGGGCGGCTACACTCCTTCGGCCGCAATACAAAAGTTGTTTTTATCTATGTCTAACCGATACCATTAAACCAGTCGTTTCTGCCCGAGACGGCTGGCAGGGAACACCACGGGAAACCGTGTTAACAAAAGAACGTCGTAGGGATGTGCCCTGCGTTTTACTGTGGAAAATTTTAAGATGAAAGGTTATATACCTGACTTAAGATTTCGAATTTGCGGAAAATCAGCAAGTCCTGTGAACCGCAGGCAGGACTTTTCTTTTTATCAGGAGACAAATGGAAGAAAATTTTGATTTCAAAAAGCTTGTATCGGATTTGGAAGAAGCGACTCTTATGGATGCGATGGAAAAAATGGCGGAAAATGACCCGCACGGAGCTTTTCTTTTCCTCTTAGGGCGCATGGTCGGAAAGATGGACGTTTTAAAAGCGATGCGGGTTGTCTATGACCATGAAAATAAAGAGCTTAAATCCTTTGTTGACATGGTTAAGGAAATTCAAAATGGTGAATCGAATGAAGACATTGGGTGAAGTGATAAAGGCACTGGAAAAATGCATGGCAGATGATGCAATCGAAAGCGAAGGGGTTTATCTTGCCACCGATGCGCTCCACTACCTGAAGGATTACCGGATGCTTGTCGCTGATTTTGCGGCGAAACAGAAGGAACTCGAAGATGCGAAAGACCGCTATCAGGAAATCGAGGATGAATACGAAGAACTCAAAGACTGGTGGGCGGAGGAATATGCAGAAAACGTACCGCTCACGTGGGACGAACTTCAATCCATGAAGGGAAAGCCTGTATGGATTGAGCAGGAAGACCAAGTAGATGCAGGGAAGACTTATAAGGGCTGGGTTGTCATCAGGGACATTTTGGAATATGCGATTGTGACTGAACCAAGGCTGTTTAGCTACAAGGGCTATGGCGAGACATGGAAGGCGTATCGTCATGAACGAAACTGACCTGATTAACAGACAACATGTTATTGATTGTCTGATGGGTGTTATTGGACATTTGCGGAACGAAGTACCATCCGTAGAGCCAGAGCTGAAAAAGGGAACTTTGGTAACTATTGGGTTTCTAACATCAGCATGTTCTGCTTGTGGTGCGGAATTTCATGAGCTGGAATATACGAATTTCTGTCCTCGTTGCGGTGCGAGATTGGAGTGAATGATGCTTGATTTAGTCGCAAGAGGTGATGTAGTAGATGCCCTTATTGAAAAAGGGCAATCGTCCAAATGGTACTTGGGCGAAAGTTGGGAACTGAATTTATCTGAAATCAAAGAAGCAGTTGAATCAGTGCCATCCGCGTATCCGGAGATGATTACTATCGAAGAATTATCAAAACAATTAGGGTATACAACAATACAATCAGCACTTTATTGGTTTGAGTTTCTAAAGACTCTTGATTCACTTGGTTTTGCGATTATAAGAAAGGAAACAAGATGAGTGATTTGATTCTGAGACAGAATGCTTTGGATGCACTGAAAGAATATGAAGTTGTAGAGTCTGATAATTTTACAAAAACAGACCCCATAAGTAAGATGACTGTTGCTACGATTGCGAATTGCATTGAAGTGATTTGGGAGTTGCCATCCGTAGAACCGGAAGAGCGGACGGCGAAGGTGATGAAGCACAAATATTGGCTTGGTGTTAGCCTAAATGTTGTAGGAGAACAGACCATCGGCTATGAATGGATTTGCGAAAACTGCAAGAAAATGGTACTTGACGGTGATGATTACTGTTCGCATTGCGGAGCAAGATTGGAGTGGGAATGAGTGACCTTATCAGACGGGAAGATGTTTTCGATGCCATCAAAAAAACAGGGATAGTGGATACCATGTCTTGCTACAATTTTGGGAAGTTATGGCACAGTATCGAAATCTTACCTTCGGCAGAGCCTGAAGTTGAGTCTTTTGAGTGGTGTCATGACTGCAAAGAGTACGATCAAGAGCATTATTGCTGTCATAGATGGACGAAAGTCATCAGGCAGACGGTGGAAGAGTTGAAAGCAAATGAGCGCACGGCAGAGGTGCGACCACTTGAAAAAAGAAGTGAAACGGTGATGGGTTGGGAAGGCGTCTGCACAAACTGCGGTGCTTACACTATCCACGAAATGAATTACTGTTTTGGATGTGGCGCGAAGCTGGATTGGGGTGAGTGATGGTAGAAGTATTTGCGGTTATTGGTGGAATTGCTATTCTTGTCGGTCTGGTTGCTTTGGTCGGCGATTATATCGACCAGCGTGAAACAATTGACAGACACGGATATTGGATAAAACAAAACTACTCAGAATTGCTGGGAAGGATAAAGTGGATCGAAAATCGAATAGAGAGCAAAGACAATGATAGACCTGACAAAGAATGAGGCTTTTTCTGTGGCGGAATTCATAGACATGAATCTCATCGACACGCTTCATAACAATGTGGATATCGATTCGATGTCATGGCTTAAAAACATGATTCATGCCTATGAAAAGCTGTGCGCATATTCTGGCTATCTTGGCTTTACGGAAGATGATGAGAAGTCGTGAGGAAGTACCTCGCTTTTACTGGGAAAAATTTATTACTAAATATTACGAATAATTGTTGAGAACTTACTGAGTACCGTGGAGAATTCCCAGCGCGGTACTTTTTGAAAAAGGAGAGAAAGTGACAGATTGGAAAATAGAAATTCTTCGGATGCCGAATGAAGACGATTGGAAACGGTGCCTTTTGCTTGCGCGATGCACACAGGGAAAATTCGATGCGCCAAATGAACCGTCTACTGAATGGAAACGGAAAATCCTTCGATCAGAGCACAGCCCTATCCGCACTCTGATGTTCACTATCAAGATGGACGGGATTCCCTACTGCAATAGTGTGCATTTCGTTCGGCATAAATACGGGGTTGAGCACTATGTCCAGAGCCAGCGCAAGAACCCTGACCGTGGCGCGGAACGACAGGATGCCCCGGTAACACACATCATGGATATCAATGCGCAGGAGCTTATTTTCATGGCAAGAAAACGCCTTTGTTTCAAGGCTGATGCCGATACCCGAAATATTATGAAAGCAATTTGTACAGAAATCTGGGAGCGTGAACCTTATTGGCAGGATGTGCTTTTGCCAGCTTGCGGATGCGACGAAAGCCGATGCAGGGAATTCAAACCATGCGGTGTGTATCATAAAGAGCCTGACAAAATCTTTATTCCAGATGGTTACAAAGTGGTTAGTACAAAAGGGAAGTTTTGAGAGGACAGGAATGAAGACAGCAATCGACAGAGCTGCTACAGCTATGAATTGGGAAAACAGCGGGTTCTTTATCGCACAGTATGAACCTGACAACGGGAAGGGAATTCAAACGAGATACCGTGGAAACATTAACATGCTTCTGGGGATATTGGCTTCTCTGACGGATACCATCCTGACAAATGCGGAAGAACAGAAGTACGATAGGGAAGATGTTCTGAATTCGCTCTGTGGGACGTTCGAAAAGACAATTGAGCTGCACGGGAAAGACTGATTAATTAACTCAGTCTATAAATAATCTTTATCTATAAGGGCTAAAAATGGCAGAGAGAATCAAGATAGTTAAATGCAAAATATGCGGTGGAAAACCGTCGATGTACTTTGAGACGAAAGAAGACCGTAAAGAGTATTTTGTCGAGTGCAATTATTGCCCGAACAGGTCGATAGATTCCAGCGTCTTGGATGTTGCGATAGACGACTGGAACAGCAGGAACACCATGCAAAAGGCAAAGGTGAAGTACATCTGCGGGAAATGTAAGGCAGAGCTTCACTTAGGGTTTGCCACATGCCCGAAGTGCGGGTCTGAAATCGACTGGGGTGAATGATGCAGCGAAACGCAGATCGCTCATGTCCTTATTGTGGCGGTACACCGATATTGTACAAACAGCCGATGGTTGTGCCGAATCCCATTTGTACTTGGATGACCTATGACTATTTGGTAAGATGCCCGGTCTGCGGAGCGTGCTCACACTATCACGACAATGAGGATGATGCATTAAATGAATTCTATGCGATAGAGGATTTATATGGGAAAGTGGATAGAAGTGCATGATGCGGAACGGCATACGATTTATTTGAACAAAAAATATATTGTGAGCCTGAAAAAAGGGGAAAATACCAAAATCACAACGATTTGCTGTCAATATGACGTAGTGGAACCTTATGAAGAGATTAAAAAACGGATAATAGGAGACAAAGATGGAGACTGAACGGAAATTAGCAAGTATTCAGGTAATAGAAAGCATTGAACCGATTGAAGGGCGTGACCGCATTGTGTTGGCTCACCTCGTAGGATTGGGATGGCAGTGCATTGTAAAGAAGGATGAATTCAAGCCCGGTGACATGTGTGTTTATGTGGAACCAGATGCATTGATGCCAGAACGTCCCGAATTTGAATTTCTGAGACCCAAGAAATTCAGAATCAAAGTCATGAAGATGGGCGGTGTGCGCTCCGAAGGAATCATTTTCCCTTTGAGTATTCTGCCTGACGGCTACACACTGGGTGAGGTCAGTGACGATGTGACAAATGTGCTGGGTATTGTCAAGTACGATGAGTACGGTGAGAAGGAAGAACAGGAAAAGGAAGATAAGCGAATTGCAAAGAAATATCCTGCATGGCTGATGCGGTGGGCATGGTTCAGGAAGCTTGTCCTTCCGTCGAAAAGGAAACAGCGGGGATTTCCCTCTTTTCTGAAGAAGACAGATGAAGAACGGGTTCAGAATTGCCCGGATGTGCTGAAGGACAAACGGATGTTCGCATGGACAGAAAAGTGTGACGGATGCTCACTTACCGCTGCATTGGTTAAGACACGGACATGGTACGGAAAAAAGACTTATGAATTCATTCTGTGCTCACGGACATTACGACTTTGGAAAGATGACAATAACCATTACTGGAAGGCTTCTAAACGGTACGCTCTGCCCGAAGTGCTGGAAGTGATGATCGGTAATGATGATTGGGTTGCTGTGCAAGGGGAATGCATTGGTCCGAAGATTCAGGGGAATCCGTACAAGTTGAATGAGGTGGACTTGATGATTTTCAATATTGTCACGCCTTACGGAAGGAAAACACCGATGGAAACACAAGCCCTGTGCAAGGCTTACGGTCTGAAAGCTGTCCCGCTCCTGAAGTGCGATGTCCTGCCTGACACGGTCAACGAGATGCTCGACATGGCTACAGGCGAATCGGTTATCACCAAAGGCGTAATGCGAGAAGGGCTGGTACTGCGGTCATTGGAAGGGGATGTCAGCTTCAAAGCTGTGTCACCTGACTATCTGATTAAGCATGGGCTGTAAGATGGACACTGATATTTTACAGCCCTGCCCGTATTGCGGAAGTGTAAACGCAGATGGCGCAGTGTCCGGGAAACCGCTGCGTTTGAGTGGAATTACATCGCAGAACTGGCGAAAGTAGTGAAGCCGATGGACAAAGAGGATGAATGAAGTCACTGGATGATGTTATCGATGCTATGGAGCGTTGCAGTAAACCGCATTACTTTGACTGTAAAGGATGCCCTTATGAAGATGATGATGCGGAAGTGGGATGCCGCTCAGATGACAGGGATGCCGATGTGCTCAATTACCTGAAGATGTATCGCTCCGATATGATTCAGTGGGAAGCTGACAGAAGGTTATGGGGTGAGGAATTAAGTCAAAGGATTCGTGAATTCGATGAAGCGAAAAACAAGTTAATCGCAAAATTCAAAGAGCTGAATGTTGGAACATTGAACGAACCGCTTACACCGGATGAGTTGTTCAGCTACAAGCTGATCGGTACGCCGTTGTGGTGGGAAGAAAAAAAAGAGTGGTTGTTAGTCACTGACAGCGCATTGGATAACCGAAGCTGGATTCAGTTGCATGATGCATACGGGAAATCCATCCTGATAGAACAGCAGGGCAGCAAAAAATATTCGTTGTACAGGACAAAACCGAGGAAGGACAACAAAGGAAATGGATGAGAAAACATTTATTATTATTTTTGCTGTTATCAATTTAGCGGTGTGGTGCATTGCGGTTGATTTTATGGCGAAGCAAAAACACACTGTGGAGGAAATGCAGAAGCGGACAACTGCGTGGGAAAAGAAGACCTTGGATTATTATCATCAGGCGTTTCAGTCTTTTATCCAGTTGACAGAAATCAATCTCAATGCACAAAATGAATTTATAGAAAAACTATCTGATAAAATGAATGTTGGAGAGAGTAACGGAAATGCGGAGAAAAATCGGGAGTGAATCATTAGAACAGCAAGCAGTCGTAACGTACTGTGCTTTCCAGTCGTGGAGATTGCCGAATTCGGACCGTATTTTCCATGTCGCAAACGGTGGATGGAGAACCATGACAGAAGCGAAACGATTCAAGGCAGAAGGGGTAAAAAGGGGCGTGCCAGACCTCTGCTTACCCGTTCCGCTGAACGGTTACCATGGGCTTTACATTGAGATGAAGCGTCCAGACCACAAAAACAAGCCATCTAAAGACCAAGAGGATTGGCTTGCTTTCTTAAACAGCGTCGGTTATAAAGCTGTTGCGTGTTATGGTTATGATGAAGCCGTTACAGAAATCCAACGATATTACGGTGTGCCCGATGAGGAGATGGTAATGTAATGACAGACCAAGAAGCATTAGAGTATGTTATCGGATGCCTTGCGGAAATCCGAGAGTCACAGCGAACGTGGGGTTCGATAATCATAACGGTAGAAGGTGGAAAAGTGAAATTCGTGGATATTCAAAAACCGCCAAAATACAAGTTGGAAGGCGGTCAGATCGTTGAACTGAAAAAATACTCTGACAGTTAGGGCGCATGACCCTTTTTTTTCTTTGTAAAAATATCACAAAATGCACAAAGCACTTGACAAATATATTTACACGCTGTACAATATGGAAAAAAGGAGGAGAATGGAAGTTAGGGAAATGCTCGAATTGTACGGAGCTCCGTCCGTAAAGCTGTCGGATATCGTTGTACAGAATCTGCCACAGAAACGATTAATCAATCTTTTAATGGAAGACGGAATCGGAACGACCGCCGAACTGAGAAACATGTCAGACGATGACCTTCTGGCGTTAAACCTGTTTGGGAAAATGAAGTTAGACAAGCTCCGGGAATTCATTACAGACTGGTATGAAGCGGAATTTCCGATAAAGAATTACCTGAACGTCAACAAACCTGAAACCGTGGTGCGCAGTCTTGAAGATGAAGTATTCGGCACGTATAAAAACCTGTCTATCATTGCGATGCGCGGACAGTACAAGACCTTTGAAGAAATTGCTTTGATGTACGGACAGAGTAGGCAATCCGTCCAAGACAAAGAGAAAGCGATACAAAAGAAGTTTGAAAAATGGTATATAACCCATAATATCGCTGAAAAGATTGGCGACTGGGATGAGCTGGTAACGTATTGCAATATGTATTTTCCCGCAGACCAGACGATGATGCGGGTGGCGGTAAGGCGGATGGCTACAGTTGCCAAGAGAAAAAAATAGACAGTCCAGAAAAGGACTGTCTGAAAGAAAGGAGACCTTAGTTTTTTGTAAGTTGAAAATAAACGGAGGCTCCGAACACATTTATAAGTCAGAACGACAGAAATGTCAAGAAGAAATAAAAAAAACAAGGAGAAAAAATGAAAACAAAGGATAAATTTTACAGCATTGACAAAGCTACACCCCTTGTGACTGTAAAGAAGACATTCGGGAAAGCGTTCGGGGAAAACCCGGATGATGACTGGACAGAGACCCTGTACAAAAAATCGTCAGGTGAATTTTTCGTTTATGGTGAAGGTGGAAAAAACACCCCGTACGCTATCGATGAGAACGGGGAGAGCGTCGCCGGGACACGGTTTGAGATTTGGGCGGATAACAATTACAACAAGGCAAGGCTCTGGGTGCATGACAATTGCCCTGAAAAGATGGATGAGATTTTTATGAAGGATATCGACGAAGGAAAGAAAAGCGTAACGACTATCACCCTGACCGCAAAGGCACGGTTGAACCTGAAACGGAAATCCAAGGAGCTGGGTATTTCCATTTCCGAGCTGATTCGGTTGTGGGCTGAAGAATTGTACAGCTGATTAACGGTTAAAATTAATACAGCGAAAGAATCCTAAGAAGACTGAGCTGGACATATATCAGTCTTCTTTTATTTTAAACAGGAGGTAAAAATGATTGGAGCGATTCTTGGAGACATTATCGGGAGTAGATTCGGCGGAAAAGGTAATGACAATAAAGAATTTAAGTTGTTTACTCCCAAAAGTACAATTACAGACAACACGGTAATCACTTGTGCTGTTGCTGAAGCCCTGATGAGCAAAGGGGAAAACGAGACACTGCCGGAAGCGGTAGTCAGGACGATGCATGAGATCGGACAGGAATACCCGGATTGCGGGTACAGCGGGTATCTGAAGACGTGGATTCTTGAAGGGAAAACAGAGCCTTACAACAGCTTCGGTGACAATTCCGCTATGCGTATCAGTCCGGTCGCATTCGCTTATGATGATTATGATGAAATGATGGATGCTGCCACAGCGGTTTCTGAGGTGACTCATAACCATTGGGAAGGTATCAAAGGGGCACAGGCAGCTGCCGATGTCATTTGGATGGCGAGACATAAGGTTCCGTTTGAGATAATGCGAAAGAAAGTGACAGAACGATATTACAGGGATGAAATCCATAACACTGAAGAAATGTACGGGACTTGTATGCTGAGTGTACCTTCGGCGATTCTTGCATTTCTTGATTCAGAATCTTTTGAGGATGCGGTGCGCAGAGCCGTAGTGATGGGAGTCGGAAGCCGTGCTGTGCCCTGCATGGCAGGTGCAATGGCAGAAGCGTATTTCGGCGTTCCTGAGAAGCTCCAGAAACAGGCAATGACTTATCTTGATGACCGTCTGACTGATATTGTGACACGCTTTGAAGAACGATAAATAATAACCGTTAGAATATATTTGATGAAACCGCAGGAAAACGAGCGGTTTTTTTTGTCACGAATTCATAACAAAATAAATAAATAACCTTGACGAATAAATAAAGCCGTGTATAATGTATATCGTAAGTTGAAAATAAAACACAGGAGGCATCATGAGCAACAGAATCACTGAAATCTTTGAAATCGAAGCCGAATATTATATTGAAATGTGCGGGGAACAGCTGGGGCTTGAGGATCAGCTGGCAATGGCTGAATCCAGCCCTGAAAGCCCGTACAAAGCGATGGATATCGCTGAAATCCTCGGCAAAATCGCCGAACGGGATGCCCGTATCCAGAAAGTGATGGAGGCTTAAGATGAAATACACAATCGCTTATACATACATTGATAAAGGCACTGAAGTGGATGTGCGTGAACGCTTCATCGGGACGTTTGCAGAGGTGAAAAGATACTGCCGAACCTTGTGGGAAAGCGGTTGTTACAACATTGAAATGGATGCACGGGGGTACTGAGATGGCAAGCAAATCATTCAAATATCTGGGGGAAACCTTTAGACCTTATCGGAAACTGACAGACCGGGAGCGGGAGCAGCCAGCCAGTGTTGCCCGTGAAAAGCTGATGCGCTATTACAATGACGCATTGGAAGCGGAATGGGATTTGAATGATTTCTATGAACAGGCGAAATCCGACGCTGACTTGTTCTGGTGGCGTGGAAAAATCATTCTCCCTGCGTTTGATACATTTTTCATTGTGCTTGGGTTGTAAAAGAGGTGACAGAGTGAAAGAGCATTGTTGTGATTGTTGTGCATGGTATTGCCACACTGATGCGAAATGTTATGTACCGGGGTTTTCAAGACCCTGCACGGTAAATAAGGCGTATTCCTGCCATGATTATACGTTCGACGGTCTTGAGGACTGGGAACGGGATGAATGCAATGGAGACAATCAAAAATGAAAAACTGGAATGATGCAGAAGAAGACAAAATAGCGTACGGCAGATTTTTTGCGAACATCAAATATATCTGTGACGAAAAAGGTCTCAATCTCGGGGATGTGGAACGAAAGGCAGGAGTGTCGCAAGGATATTTATCCAGAATGCGGAACACAGCAGGAAAAGGAATCAGCCTGATGAATGCCTACTTCCTCGCAAAGCAGGTGGGCGAAACGCTTGACGATCTGCTATCCCGTGACATTGACAAAGAACAAAGAATAAAGAAACTCGAAGAAGAACTGAGAATGCTGAAAGGGGAAGCTTAGAAATAGAGGTGGACAATGAATAAATTATATCGAAATATGTACAGGTTTGGCGTGAAAGCCAGAAACATTTATTTCGCCCAGTGGTTTACGACACGAAAAGAAGCGGAAATGTGGAAAAAGACGCTTTGCAAGCGCTATGGGTGGCGTGAGGATGATTTGACCGTAGTGGAACGGTAGAGGGGGCTGTATGACTGACAGAATCAGAGGGGAAATATTACATAGATGGGAATCAAAGATATGAAGGATGATCTTATAAAGCGGCAGGATGCGATTGACATCTTAGTAGGTTTGAAAGAAGGGTGGATCATAGACTTTACAGAGGGTTTCTCAGAAATCCTGATGATCCCCTCCGTAGAGCCAGAGCGGAAAAAAGGTAAATGGCAACGCCGAAAAGGTTCTGACTGTTGGGAATGCTCTCAGTGTCATGCAGTGCTTGAGAATGATGACCTTGGGATGCACAATTTCTACTTTTGCTATCACTGCGGCGCGAACATGATGAATAAGAGTGGGTACATGGATATCGAAGAGGTGCATTATGGATGACCTAATCAGCCGGGATGATGTTTACGACGTATTGAAAAAGGTGAACATTCGTGAAATGCCTATTTACGTTTTCGATAAGCTTTGGAACGGAGTAAGAGACCTTCCATCAATAGAATCTGAAGAACGAATGGCGAAGGTGGAACAACAAGGAATTTGTTGGGAGGATATTAGGCATTACAAAGATGGTATGTGCGCATCATGCGGAAGAAACGTTTATGACTATGCAAAATACTGTGACGAGTGCGGATGCAGACTTATTTGGGGAGAAGACGATGAGTGATTTGATTAGCAGACAGAAAACTGTAGAGATACTCGTAAGCATGATGCGCGATTGCTTTCCCGAAGCAGAAGAAGAATTAGATGCTGTTGTTACAACTGTTCGAGAAATTCCCTCCGCAGAGCCAGATAATCAAGTGCATTTGTGCGATAGTTGTCATTATTGTTATCCAGAATGTCCTGCAGAAATGTCTGACGTTATTTTCGGAAATGGCATAGGACACGACAATGTTTGCGCTTGTGCAAAATTTGAAATAAAACCAGAGCAGAAGAAGGGGAAGTGGCTGAATCTTGATGCTTTGATTTCAGAACAGAACGAAATCATGAAAAAGAATTTTGACAAGAAGGACAAAGACCCAGAAGCATCCCTTAGGTTTGGAATGGCACGATCTATTAAAACATACCTACTCAGAAAATATGCGGAACAAAATAACACTGAGTTTTGCGGAAATTGGGAAACAGGCATAGATGGGAAAGAACGGTGCAGTATTTGTTGGACACCGAAAAAATATAGTGACCTAAATGGCAAATGTGTGATTTGCGATGCGGATATGAGAGGTAAGTGATGAAAAACTTCATTATTTGGTTCTGGTACTTTGTCATTACATCAGCATTTTATGCATTTGGACAAAGTGACGAAAAAGAATCACGAGTAACTGGTTTGGTTGCACTTACCACAACTCATATTATTTTGTTTGTTATTTTATTGGCGAGAACATACAGAGGTGAGTGATGAGTTACGAAAGCCCGATTGAAATTGTCTGTGGAGAGATGAAAAATCAACTTGAAAACGATGTCTACAGTGTGGTGCAGAGCTATGGTATCAAAATCGATAAAGAAGAATTAATAAAGGCTTTGGAATACGACAGAAATCAATATCAGCAAGGTTATACAGACGCTAAAGAAGAATTTGAGCGAAAGAAGGGAAAGTGGATAGAAGACGAAACAGGATACGGCTTTTGGACTTGTTCTGTGTGTGGTTTTGTGAGTGAAGCATTTGGTGCAGATATTCTTTATCACTACTGCCCGTCATGCGGCGCATACCTGAAGGGAGACAAATGATGGATTTAGGTGCTTATGCAAAGATTGATGACCTTTCACAAATCATGAAAGACAATGGAATCAGCGTTCCGAGACTCAGAGGACTGAGGCTGATGTCCGAAGAAAAACCGCTGACCAAAGAAGAAATCGAAGAAGAAATCAATGACCAATGGCTATGGCAATGTGAGAAATTGTGCTGTTCTCAATTTCAGTTGAATGCTGATTGGATGGAATTAAATTACAAAACAAGTCGAATTGAAAAGTATTATCTAATCAAGAAAAACGGTGATACGACTGGTGTCAGGTGGAATGTTCTTCACGGCAAAAAACGCAAGCTGTTCAAATTTGCGCGGAAACTGGTCGCAAAACGGGTGCTGAAGCAGTACGAAATCTTCAACAAATATTGCGGTCAAGAAGGAATCTTGTATATCCATGCCAGAATCGGCGGTGGCAATTGGGCTTACTTCGGTGGCCCGGAACTGGCAAAACAACCGTGGTTCATCGAAAAGGTTGACGATTCTTTTGACTGCACGTACTGTGATATTTACGCGTGGATCAGCAATTGGAGAAATGAAGGATGACAATTACGATTCATATCGGCTCGTTAATATTTGGAGTAATTCTCGGCACGTTGTTATCTGGTACTTTATATTGGCTAATCTGCGCAAAAGGAAACGAATTTTCTGAAGGATGGGATTGCGGCAAAAGGTATGCCGAAAATCTTTATAAGGAGAAAAATAATGAGGACATATAAAGACGCGCTAATTGATGGTATGCAGACTTTCAAAACAGAAAAAATCGGAAGTCAGGAATCTTTTGAAATGTTGCCAATCGTGTTAAGTCAATTTATCCTTTCGATGTCAGCAATATTGACTTGGCAGGCTTCATCGCAAATTGATTCCGAATCGCCGTTAGCTTCAGAGATTATGGCGGCTTTCAGCGGTAACGATTTGCTTAATCACACTGCATTGCATAGTCATTTACACGGATTTCTTAGTTGGCTGTTGGGTCAGCAGATAGAAGACGAGTATTGGGATAGTACAATTTCTCTCGCTGAAAAATGGAATGAATACGCGGAAATGAAGCGAAAGGAAAACGATAATGCCGCCGGATGAAAACGACATCGGAGAATTGTTTATGGTGAACGAAAATGGAGAACCCGTTAAAATCGGAAGGTTTTCAGAAATGCCGAAATGCGAAGTCAAGCCTGATCCGTATATCGATCTCAAAAGTATGTACGAGAGCGAATACGAAGCTAAGATCGAATTGACGCCGGAAAGCGCCGCTGAAATGGCAAAGTTGCAGAAACAGCTAAATGCTGAGATAATCGAAAACCTGAAAAAGCAGATCGGTGCTGTCAATGCGGTGAGACAGGCTATTGAATGTTGCAATGCGAATGAGAATTGTTTTGAGTGCCCATATTCCGGCAAAGGATGTATTGATGAACTGCTCAAGGATGCTCTCGCAATCGCAGAGTCTTATAGACGCGTTCTGGCGTCTGGTTTGGAAATGATGGAGAAGAAATGATTGTAATAAAAACGAGTCTGAAAGAAATGCCAGAAACTTGCGATGGTTGTCAATGGCATGAATGCTATCCGCACCCATACAAAGGTTGGTCGGATATCTGCAGATTGATGTGTCACAGTCTTGATGATGATCAGCCAGAAGAATGGATTTATGGCGGCGAAAGACCGGAAGCGTGTCCGCTGATTGAGGTGAAAGATGCGTGAATACGTAAAAATCTATTGCTGTGGAGACTGTGTATATTATGACTGGAAAAAGCACGGGTGCAAACGTGGTGCGCATGAAGAAGGTAGAGCTGACGAACATTTCTATCGGGATTGTCCGTTAGGGATTCATGAAGAGGAGGATACCGATGAGACTTAATTCAGCGACGATGTTTGTTGCATCTTTGATGATGGACGACGATGAATTTCGGAAAGCTATGAATGAATGGAAAGAAGAAATAGATAAAGCCATGAAAGAAGAGGAAGTGACTGATGAAAATAATCTGCACGAAAACGGAAAAAGAGAATCTGATTGACTGCATTTGCAGTTCACAATTTTGTCCATTTGGAAATATGCTGTGTATCGGGATAAACTGTGAACACTGTTTTCCTAATAATATCGAATGGGAAGTGAAAGATGAGCAAGCGTAAGTTTACATGGGATTGTTGGGACTTTGATACGGAAGGCGATGCCTACGTCGTAAGCAAAGACGAATGTCCTGTAAAAGAGAATGTACTAAAGTACATTTGTGACCATGATTTTATACAAGGTACAGAACAAGACATAAATATTGATTTTGATGCATTGGTTAAGGAAGGATGGTGCTGTTTTCAATGTCGAAGCGATTGGGATAACGATTATGACGGTGGTGGTTACGTCGTTGACGAAGGAAATGAAAAGCCTACAAACGGTAGGGGATGGTTTCCTGTCTGGATTGTCAGAAGCGACGACGTTTGCGGAGATGATTTGTAAATTACGGAGGTAACTGATGGCGACAGAAAAAATGATTGAAGATGTAAAAAAATGTTTTGAAGTTCTTGGGGAAGATGTTTATGTTATAGACCATATATTGCGCGATAAGCCGATAGTTAAACGCATACACATAAGCAGTTTTGAGTGTTATCCGGGTTATGTGCAATTGAAAACGGAACATGAAGGTAGTTATTTGCCTGAAAGCATCGGTTCAACAATGTTTACGACACGAGAAGAAGCAGACAAAAAACTGCAAGAAGAATATTCGGGAAATGTCGTAGATTTGTCAGTATTGAAAGATTGTCCAATTTGTCATGGAAAAGCGGAAGTCAAGGAGTATTCTCACAAATTTGCTGTTGAATGTTCTGCTTGTGGACTTGGAACAAAACCGGAATACAAATTGACTGAAGCTATCCGATTATGGAATAACAGAGGTGACCTATGAATAAAGAAGAAAAGTACAGAGAGATTGCTTTGAAACTGCTCAAAGAATACATTGACAGTGAACAAACGGTGATTGGTGAGTTTTCGGGAGATTTCAAAAAAGCTGCTGAAATCTTGAAAGACCGTGCGATGAAATATCTAAAAGCACTTGGATATGGCGAAGAAAAGTTTGCCGAATTAGTAGCGGATACTTGGCTTTTTGACGAGACTATTGTTCCGCTTGGCAATTCCGAAAAATGAGAAGGGATTCGGTTGGCAAAATGAAAACGCTGGATGAAACAATAAAGAATCTTGAGGACGGATTGAAGCATCTTAGCGCAATACTTATCAGCGAGGAAACTTGGAACGATGCGCTCCACTACCTTAAGGAGTATCAACGGTATCAAAATACACCGTCACGCAATGGATATATGGCTTTAGTTGATTACTTTGAAAAATCACAGAAAAATGACCCACTCACGTGGGACGAACTGAAAGCAATGGAAGGTAAGCCGGTCTGGATAGAAGCCGAAAGTTTATCTGTTGGAGTGTCTCCATACTGGAAAGATTGGTATATCATCAAATCCTTTTCGAATGATGAATTTATGTATTGCAATGACGGTTTCGAATGGGCGAAGGAAATGCAAGGACAATTATGGCAAGCCTACAGGAAGGAGCGAGAAAATGTACAGTCTTGACCAAGTCATCTATTTCTTAGAGCAAAGACAACAGACAGAAGACTGGAATATCAGAGATGCGGCAATCGCATATTTGAAAGGATATCGGGAAATTCTGCCTGAATATGCTCAAATGAAATTGGATGCCGTGAATGACCCTCTAAGCTGGAATGAACTCAAGAGCATGGAAGGTTTTCCCGTGTGGGTGGAGTACGGTACGTTTAGCGATAGCGGCTGGGCTTTGATTTCCGAAATTAGCGAACAAGGATGTATTGAATTTCTACTTCCATGGGGATTGAGGCTTGTGATGCACAAAGATGCAATCGGCAAGACATGGCAAGCCTATCGGAAGGAGCGGTGATGAGCCTACTGTCGAAATATTTGCAAGAGCATCCGATAATTCAGGCAGAACCGAATTGGCTCATCAGGGGAATAACCGAACAGGCAATAATAGAAATGTCTGCGGCAATTGAAGAAGAATGCCGAGAGAAAGGTATCGGCGAAGTGGATATTGCGCTTTATTGTTACATCGGCGGCGAATGTAAATTTGTGAATGGAAAACGGGTCGCATTACCATGGAAGGAGCGGAAATGAACAGCACATCTGATGCTTTGATGACGCTTGATGAGTACAAGCAGAGCTTGCTTACCTCGATCCATATCGGGATCACAGCAACCAATAATGATGATGCGTATTCTGTGGGACTTCGGAACGGGCTAAGAATCTGTAAAGCCTACATTGACGGGCAGGAACCAGAATATGAGGAAGTGAAAAATGATCCGCTGACATGGGACGAGTTAAAAGCCATGGAGGGTAAACCTGTGTGGGTTGAAGCTGATTCCGGTATTGCAAGTTGGTGGCTTGTTGACAGATTTTTTGATTTAGAAAATGACATTTTAATAGGGTTCGTGTCACGGTACGGATATATCGAAAGGTCAAAAAATTTGCAAGATGTTGTTTGGCAAGCCTACAGGAAGGAGAGATGCTAATGGGCGTGTATCTGACTGCAAAATACCCGGATGCTCCGCAGTGGTTTATGGGATATCTCACTTTTGGACGGTTGCGGATGGACATTGCAAAACAGATCTCACCGGAATTCGGAGAATTATATGCCAGAGGCTACACAAGTGTTGAAGATGATAAAAAGCAATATTTGTTGGAAATGGAAATGTTGGGGAAGCTGAAACCTAAGAAATGGGCAGTGGAATTCCTTTACCTGTCAGATTGCTTCGGGAAATATTCGCCTTACAAATGTAAGACATTACTGGAAGCTATCCAGAACATGGATGACACTGTCCTATATGGATACGGTGGTTGGGAAAAGGAAAGACAGATGACCGGGGCGGATTTCAAAGCGTTACTGGCTGAATGCTACAGCAGACGGTGTTACATGATATGGAGTTGAAAATGAAGATTACGTGTACAGAAAAAGAAAAGTACGAGCTGATAAATTACGGTGCGACTTTATGCGCATTTATTCAAAAAACAAGCATTGTAATGAAAATAATGGCTGTTCTCAATGCAAAGAGGAACATAATGACAGGTTCTATGGGAAAGAGGTGAATTGATGAAAAACTTGAAAATATTCACAGACAATATTGAGCAAACGGCTCTTGACCAGATTGATTTACTGCTTGCTCAACCAGCGTTTGCGGATTGCAAGATTAGAATCATGCCGGATGTCCATGCTGGGGCTGGATGTGTTATTGGATTCACTGCCGATCTTGGCGATAAAGTCATCCCGAATATTGTCGGTGTTGACATCGGATGTGGAATGTTGATATCTGAGCTTGGCGATATCCAAATCGATTATGGAAAGCTTGATGAAAAAATTCGTGAATATGTTCCTTCTGGGCGAAATGTTCACGAGGGGAGAATAAAAAGATTTGATTTGACACGGTTGCTTTGCTACAGAGAGCTTCGTGATACAAGACGGTTAGAACGATCGCTCGGTACGCTTGGGGGTGGTAATCACTTCATTGAGATAGATATCGACGAAGCGACAGGAAACAAGTATTTGGTGATTCATACTGGATCTCGAAATCTCGGCAAACAGGTTTGTGAATATTATCAGAATTTGGCTGTTCAGACGATCAATGGAAATATCAATGTCAAAGCCATGAAGCAAGCACTGATTGCGGAATACAAAGCAACCGGGCGTAAAGATGAAATTCAGAAAGGACTGAAGGCCATTGATGCTGAGTATAAGCCTGTTGAGCGAATGCCGAAAGACCTTTGCTATCTGGAGGGACAAGACCGATTGGACTATCTGCATGATATGGCAATCTGTCAGGAATTCGCGGTGCTGAATAGGGATATTATTTCATCCATTATATGTGATGTTATGGGGTGGTATCCGCAAAATTCCTTTGAATCAATCCACAATTATATTGACCATGAAAATAACATGGTCAGAAAAGGTGCGATTGCG
>Ga0247609_10002719_pt1 | contig 18429 bp, 17 predicted proteins | sample 172DNAGHGlowgp2_FD_193487 | JGI IMG/M metagenome (GOLD analysis project Ga0247609, IMG submission 193487) | Sheep rumen microbial communities from Palmerston North, Manawatu-Wanganui, New Zealand - 1728 DNA GHGlow gp2 | ecosystem: Host-associated > Mammals > Digestive system > Stomach > Rumen ...
AGATGCTAAGATTGAAGAAGCTCAAGAAAAAGTTGATAAGATTAATAAACAATTCCAAAGAGGTTTAATTACTGACGAAGAAAGATTTAATAATGTTATCCAAGTATGGAATAACACTAAAGATGACGTTGAAGCAGAATTAAAACAAATTTCTGATGGCGACCATAAGAACCCAATCTTCATGATGATGAACTCAGGAGCTCGTGGTAATGCTGGAAACTTTACACAACTTGCTGGTATGCGTGGTTTAATGGCTAAACCAAATGGACAACCAGTAGAAATTCCAATCAAGTCAAACTTCATTTCAGGATTAAACGTTTCAGAATTCTTCTTAAGTACACATGGTGCTCGTAAAGGTTCTGCCGATACAGCTCTACGTACAGCAGACTCAGGATATATGACTCGTCGTTTAGTTGACGTTGCTCAAGATATCATAGTTAGAGAAGAAGATTGTGGAGCAATCTCTGGTATAGTTGTTGAAGACTTCATTGATGATAAGGTTGGAACAGTAATCGAATCTCTAGAAGATCGTATTGTTGGTAGATTTACTGCTACTAAAGTTCTAAATCCAGAAACAAAAGAAGTTATCATTGATAAAAATGAAATGATTACAGAAAATATAGCTAAAAAGATTGTTAAAGCTGGTATTAAGAAAGTTGAAATACGTAGTGCCTTAACATGTAAGAGCCAATATGGTGTATGTCAAAAATGTTATGGACGTAACCTTGCAACTGGTAACATCGTTGAAACAGGAGAAGCTGTTGGTGTAATGGCTGCTCAATCAATTGGTGAACCAGGTACACAATTAACAATGCGTACATTCCACTCAGGAGGTGTTGCGCATGGTGGTGACGCCGATATCACTCAAGGTCTTCCACGTGTTGAAGAATTATTTGAAGCACGTATACCAAAAGCTAAAGCTACAATTGCTGAAATCAGTGGTAAAGTTAAGAGTATTGAAGCTGCTAATGGAAAACACAAGATTGTTGTTGAAAACGATGTTGAATCTCGTGAACATACAACTCTATACAATGCTAAAGTACGTGTAGAAGTTGGACAAGAAGTAGTAGCAGGTGAACAATTAACTGAAGGATCAGTTAGTCCAAAAGAATTACTTGCTGTTACTGACCCAATTACAGCAGAAAGCTATATCTTAAAAGAAATCCAAAAAGTTTATAAATCACAAGGTGTTGATATCTCAGATAAACACATCGAAGTTATTGTACGTCGTATGATTTCTAAGATGAGAATCGTTGATGGTGGAGATACAGATTTAGTTGAAGGATTATCAGTATCAATGCATGATTTCAATGCTGCTAATAAACCAGTTATCTTAAATGGTGGTGTACCAGCAACAGGTCGTCCTGTAATGTTAGGTATTACTAAATCATCACTAGAAACTGATTCATGGTTATCAGCATCATCATTCCAAGAAACTACTAGAGTATTAACAGAAGCTTCTATTAAAGGAAAAGTAGATGAATTACGTGGATTAAAAGAAAATGTTATCATCGGTAAGTTAATACCTGCTGGTACTGGAGCAAAACAATATAGCAATATTGAAATGCTTCTTGAAAAAGAATTCATGAGTGATGAACCAAGTGAGTTCTTAGAAGAACAATTAATTGATGATGAAGAAATCAAAGAAGAATTCGCTGAGGAAATGAATGTTGAATCAGTAGAATCAGATTTAGCAGAACAATTAAGTTAATAAGAAAAAGCAAATATTAAATATTTGCTTTTTTTATGCGAAAATATGTTAAAATTGATATAGAGGGTATGGTTATATGGAAGATGAAGAAAAACTTAAAAAAGCAATAATTCAGGCAGCAGCATCTATTTGGTTAGATAACCTGCCTTTAAGTAAAGAATACGTTGAAAAATATTATCAAAAAAGACTAGAACAAAAAAAAGAACAAAGTCCAAAGCTTGTCCTACGAAAGGATGATAAAAATGGCAAATGAGGGTGAATTTCCTGAAGAATATGAACGTGCATGGCAAGCCTATTTTTATCCTGGAACTAACGTTTTTATAAATAAACTTGGTATAAAGGATTATGATGAACTAGCTAAAAGAGAAGTAGAAATATCTTTTGAAAAACTAGTAGAATTATATGAAAATCCCATAAGAGGAAAATTTGATGCTGAACATTTAAAAGATATCCATCGTTACTTGTTTGGTGAAATATACGAATGGGCAGGGGAGTTTAGAAATGTATATATGAAGAAAGCCGAAACATATTTCGCTTCTGAAGAAAACATTGCTCCTTATCTAGAGCATGATTTAGCTATATTAAATAGAGATGTTTTAAATATTAAAACTAAATTTGACTTAGCTGAATTCTTAGCTATTAACTATATCAATATTCAGCATATACATCCTTTTAGAGAAGGGAATAGTAGAACAATAAGAGAATTCTTTAGAGAATTTGTCTTAGAAAAAACACCTCTTTTAGAAACAGGGCCAATGGAACTTGATTTATCTAAAATGAATCCAGAAATAATGGCTACTGCTAGAAAATTTATTACTAGAACATTTCCTGGGGAAATTGTAATTGAATTTAATAATGCATTAAAACCAGTTACTTTAGAACATAATGAAGCAAATAAAAAAGTGAATTAAATTCACTTTTTATTTTGTAATTCCTTTAGCTTGTGCAGTTAAATAATCTCTATAATTTAATTGCTCCTCTGTACTTGGTTTATGTTGATAACCAGTATAATCTTTACCAACCATTAAATACATATCATGTGCTTTCTTATATAAATCTAAAGCAATGAATGCTGTTTCCATATCTATTACTTTTGGTACAACAGTATAAAATCTTGATAATGTTTTACCATCTGGCTCTGTAATAGGTATTAAACCACATTGTATTCTAGCACCCTCAGCTGGAGTAGGAACAATTCTTTCAAAAGGCTTAATAAATTCCCAGAACTCATCTTCATAATTTAAGAACTTTCTAACATTCTTTATATCTTCTGTTAAAGCAACTACCATATTAGCATAGTTCTTGTTTGTTAATAATGAAGGTATACCTTTATTTGATTTTAATGCTCTATTTTCATCTTTCAAAGCAATAGCCGTTTCAATTTCACCTAACACAGCATCATAACTTTCATATGTTTGAGTATTTAATTTATCTAATTTTATAACTGTTTCTTCAGCTGCATCTATATCAATAGTGTCTAAATTATCTAATATAAAATCAAATAATCTACCTTCCATTTTGCTTATTTTATACATTTCTCTCATTGTAGTTAGTGTTTCTCTAGTAACTTTACTTTTTCTACCGAAAGTACGTAGAGATTTAAAATATAATGCAATACCATCCTTAGTAATTTTGGCAATCATCTCTGGAGTAGAATTCTTCATAAATAAGATATCTTTAATTAAATCTTCTTTTCTTTCATCATAACTTTTCATTTGAAAATCCCCCTAGTGCTATATATTATAAGTTATTTTTTTAAAAAAGCAAATAAATATTTACTAGCTGAAAAAAAAGGAGTAAAATAGTCCCCTTGGGGATGATGAAATATGACAGAAATTATTCCATATTATAGTGAATTAGGACCTCATAATGGGGCGTTTATTAGACCTGATGGTAAGATACTACTTATCAACGATAATAAACATGAAGAGTTTGCTGAAAGATACTGTAATGGAAGAGATTATAATATTTTAACCGGTTCAGTTTTTGGTCCAGCAACATCTGCTCAATCTCTTTTAGAAGCTCAAAGAGAACTAGAAGAAGCTAAAAAAGGAGTAGACATCTTTAGAACAAGCAGGTTAACTAAAAGCCAATTATTAAGATATAAAAAATGGTTAGAAAAATATAAAATCGATAATAAAAGTTTATATGCTGATTTCTTAGTATTTGTCCTTTCCTATGATAAAGTAGAAACAAGAATTAGTAATCTTATAACTACAACTGCTTTAGAACCACATGTTAGATTCTATAATTATTACTTAATGGATTGGACTATTAATCCTCAAAAACCTTTAATATATGACGCTAAAGAAGATTTCTTCCATCTTCAAGAAGATCAAATTCCTATAAGTGATTATGCTGATAGAGAAGCAGAGGAAGAAATAGAAGAAATAAAAGCTAAAGTATTATTAAAAGATCGACCATATTTCTTCAAATAACAATTGCAAAAACAATTATTATAATGTATTATAAGTCCCTATAAGGGGGCTTTTTAATATGCCAATATTTACATATGAAACATATATGAATTTAATACCAAGTAAAACAAAGGATTTTGTTAATCAACTTTTAAGATACTTATATTATTCAGAAAGAATAGAACTATCTCGTTTTAATATTGTTGATGAAAAAGACAAACTATTTTATAAAGCTTTAAGAGCCTATAAAGATTCAGATGAAGTAAGTAGAAATGCTTTAAAAATATTAGGTTTTACATCAGATGTTGAATTAAATAGTACAAGTTTATATGAATCAACAGCTAAAAAACTATTCACTGACTATTACGATGCCTTTACACCATTTTCTCATGAAGAAGAATACTTAGCTTTGACACCAGAAGACATAATAAAAAACATTTATGAAAGAGTCTTAAGTAAAGATAAAGAATATAGAACATACAATTTATTAGAAATGTCACCAGATAAATTTATAAAAAAACTATATGAATTATCTTTACCAGCTAAGCAACAAATAATAAATGGTATTAACACTAGCTTTAACAAAAATTATTCAATAAGTGTTATTAATTTTTATAACATGGCAGGTAAGATATATCTATATTTAAGAGATAATCAATCGAAACTAACAATACCTAATACTAATAATATAGATTTATCTAATCTAGCTCAATTATTAGCATTATTTTACTATGACCACGTATCTACTTATAAAGATTCATATAATGAAAAACAACTTATAATAGACTATTTTGCTTCAAAAGGTTTAACTAAAGAATTAATAGAAAGTAAACTAGGTATTTCAATTAAAGAAAAAGATTTAACTTATGATCCAACACTAATTCTTCAAAAAGAATTTACTAAAACAAGAATGGGCGGAATATCACGTGATAATTACACAGTTGGTTTAATAATTCATTATTTAATAAATGCTACAAGTGAAGATGCCTTAATAATTAAACAAATATTAGGTTTATGTAATGTTACAATAAACGAAGTAGGTAAAATAAATGAAATGTTAAAACAACATAAAGAAGAATTAAGTGACACTTCATTAGAAGATTTATTCAAAAATATGATGCCTAACATGATTAGTTATTTAAAAAGACTAGGTAAAATATATACATACTTAGAAAGTAAAAAAGATACTCTTAACAGATCATATATAAATGATAAAAACGATTTATTAGTTGTATCAATTCTTTTATCATCTTTCGAATTTAAAACTAACTTAAGTGAATTCTTTACAGATAAAGGAATAAATCTAGATAAAGTATTATCTTTATTACATTTACCAAATAAAGAAACATATACTAAAGAATTAAATGCTACTGAATTAAACGAAAAGAACATTATAAGATTTTCATATCTTACATCAAATGGAGTAAACTACAACAAATCTAAAGATGCTGTTACTCCAGAATCTATAGTAGATAATATATATGATAAAAATCGTACTAAATCATCAGTACTTCAAAAACTATATAAAACTGTAACAGGTACTAGATTAGATGATAATTTTGATTCAACAATTAATAGTCACTTTAAAAGTAAAGAAGAAAGAAGAAAACAAGCTTTAACAGAAAGTTTACTAGAAAACGTACCTATTGAAATATATAACTTCTTAAAAGTATTAAGTAATTACTATTATTCTTTAAGGAATAAAAAACTATCACAAGTAGATCATGAACAATTATCTATTATAATGGCAGCATCACGTTTTGATCCAAGACTAGAAAACTATCTTGACTCATTAGGAATGAAAAGAGGGAACCTTGCTAAAGCCTTTAACTTTGATTTTTCTTATGAAGAAAGACCATTTGATATAGATATAATTGATAAATATTTTAAAAAATATATATTTACTGGAAAAGAAATAACAGTATATTCTATCTTTGAAAACGCTTTTAGGAAAGAATTAACTAATACTATTAACTTAAGAAATGCTTTATATAAATATGGTAAGACACCAGAAGATTTCTTAGATATTAAAGCAACTTTAGATGCATATGACAAAGCTAAAAAAGATAGAGAACTAGAAGATAAACAAGAAGAATTATTAGCTAATTGTGATAAAGAAGTTAGAACTATTATGGAAGACACTTTATTAATTCATGAATATATTAGAACTAATATTCATACATCAGAATTAATTAAGACTTCTAAAGATATTCAAGAAATATCTATCTTAATAGCAATATTCATAAATGATGAAAACTATATTCCTTTCTTTATTCGTAACGGAGTTACTCTAGATGAAATATTAAGTAAAGTAGGTTTAGATAGAAAAACATTATCTGATATTAGAAGAATGTCTGTTAACAAATCCATTATTTTAGAATATGAAAAATATCTAAGAGGTAATAAAGTTAATATAAAGAAATTAATAGCAGCTTTATTTAATGATGAAATAAATAATTCCAAAGTATTAGAAACAATAACTAAATCTACAGGTAATAACTATGACTACTTAGTAGAAGAAGTAAGTACTCAAAAAGAAAGAGATTTAACTCCAGAACAAGGTTATACTGTATTAGAAAGTGAAGAAGTAGAACAAATAGAATCTCCTTCATACTCAGCAATATCAACATATGGAGACCCTGTATCTAAACATTCTAAATATATTAATAACGCTCTACATGAAACAATGTTTAGCGATACATTAGAACATTCACTAGATCAAATTAATGAATTATTAGGTCAAATATCATACGAAGAAACCATTACTGTTCCTAAAAAGCAATCTTTCTTTGAAAGATTATTTGAATTAGAAGAACCACCTAAAACTGTTAGAAAATATAATCCAGAAAAAATTAATGAATTACAAGAACAAGTAAATATTCAAATAGGTATTTTATCTAAAGAATTAAAAGGTTATGAATTTATAAAAAAATATATAGAATTATATCTACGTAAATTAAATCAATATTTAAATTATTTAAAAAAATATGAAGCATCTTTAGATACTGAAGCAAGACCAGCACCTGTAGATGAAATAGAAGAATTTACTAGAATGTTAGAAGAAAACTCATCCAGAGAAATACTAAGAGATAAGATTAATACTTTTGAAACAATGATTCTATTAATGAAACAAGAACTAGTTACAGTTCATCGTGCCATAATTAATCACTTCATAACTATTAACTCTTTACAAACATCAAGAAGTGCGATATTACCATTACTAGCTACAGAAATGGCCATTAGTGTAGGAAATTCTTCAGAAGGAGAAGCCCTAGAATTAACAGGACATTTAGTATCATTACTTCAAAATGTTGTTAATAAAAATATTGAAGCAACTAAAGATAATTTAGAAAAACTCAAATTATCACCAATATCTGAAGAAACATATGCTGCACTTAATAAAGATATAACTTCATACTTACAAGCAGCTTCAAGAGGAAGTCAAATACTTGAACAAACTAAACCAAAAGAATTACCTAGTACTGAAGGACCTAAATTAACATTATAAAATGGAGATAAAATCTCCATTTTTTATGCACAAAAAAACTACTCAATGAGTAGTTAAATTCAACTTGGTGGAGAATGTGGGATTCGAACCCGCGACCCCCTGCGTGCAGGGCAGGTGCTCTAGCCAGCTGAGCTAATTCCCCAAGTGCAAATTAATAATAACATAAATATTAAATACATGCAAGTTTTTTTTGAAAAAAAGCCTATTTTATCCTAAAAATAACCAATTTAACACCGTTTTATGTTATTATATTTCTAAGGTGATTAAATTGAAGAAAATATTTAAAATACTTTTATTATTAATAGCAATACTAATGGTATCAGCATGTAATGAAGATAAGAAAGAGGAAGAAGGAAGTAAAGTGCCAAAAACAGAACAAGAATTAACAATAATTGAACAAGATGAAAATGGAGAAATAACTAAAGGAACCCTAGAAGGTTATACTTTTACAGAAACAGATGAAATAACTGACCATGTTAAAATTCAAATGGAAAATGGAGATGTAATGTTAATGGTTCTATACAATAGCCAAACTCCAATTACCATTGCTAATTTCCAAAAACTAGTAAGTGAAAAATTCTATGATGGATTAATATTCCATAGAGTAATAGTTGATTTTGTTATTCAAACAGGTGATCCAACTGGAACTGGATTCTCAGGTTCAGACGAAACAATCAAAGGAGAATTTATTCAAAATGGAGTTAATAACCAACTATCACATACTAGAGGAGTAGTATCTATGGCAAGAGCATCAGGCGATATGAATAGTGCCTCAAGTCAAATATTTATCTGCCATAAAGATGTTCCATCACTAGATGGAGGATACGCATCATTTGCTAAAGTATTCGCAGGATTAGATGCTGTAGATTCAATTGCTAATACTAAAACAGATGAAAATGATAAACCAGTAGTAGATCAAAAAATTAAATCTATGAGATTTGTAACTATAGAAGAAGCTTAATTTAATAATTAGGCTTTTTTTTCTGTAAAAAAAATGTTAAAATTATAAGAGAATATAGGTGAGTTATATGAAAGATGAAAAAACAAAGAAAAAAAATATTACTAACAAAAAAAATACTACTAAAAAAACTACTAATACAAAACAAGTAAAAAAAGCTGAAAACAAAGTAAAAAAACCAGCTATTAAACCTGTAAAAAAATCTACTAAAAAAGCTCCAATTCAAAAAAAGAATGTAGAGAAAAAAGCAACGAAAAAAATAGTAGTAAAAAAATCAAATACTAAAAAGATAACACCTAAAAAGGTTACAAAGACAACTGTAGAACCAGTTAAGGTAGAAAGATCTTATAAATCAGAAAACGAAGAACAATTAGAAAGAACTCTTATATTTGATGGTAAACAAAACGATGATTTAGAAAAGGTAGTAACTAATTTAGAAAAAGATAATGTAGTATTAAAAAATAAAGTAGTTAAGAGAAGTAAAGTTAGAAAACTTATAATTGCCGTATTAGCATTACTAATAGTAGGAGTAATAGCTGGTACAGCAGTATATACATTTAAAGAATTAACTAAAGATAAAGTTAATTCTCAAACAACTAATAGTAATATATATGAAAAAGTAGTATCTAAAAAAGAAGAAACACCAGCTCGTGAGATAGAAAAATCATCTTATGAACACATTCAAAGATTATCATTAAAAGAATTTGAAGATAAAGCTAAAGCTAAAGAAGATATGGCTGTAGTTATAACTGTTGAAACATGTGTAACATGTGCAGCGTTCGAAACAACTGCTGATGAACTATTTGGTGAATTAGATAAAACTTTATATGAAATAGATGTAACACAATATACTTCTGAAGAAATTAAAGTCTTTAGAACATATTATAGCTTTACATCTACACCAACATTATTTTATTTAAAAGATGGAATAGTATTAAATGATGTAACCGGTTACTTATCTAAAGAAGATTTAAGAAGCTGGTTAGATGATGTAGCATAAGAAGGTATAAGCCTTCTTTTTATTTGTATAAGTTATACCTACCTTGACATTCTATATAAAAAAGTTATAATAAATGGCACAAAGAGAGGGATCTTTATGAGTTTACCTTGTGAAAATCTAAATCTTAATTTATATAGAGTATTTTATGTAGTTGCCAAAACCAAAAGTTTTAGTGAGAGTTCTAAACTATTACATATATCTCAACCTGCTATATCTAAACATATTCAGAATTTAGAATATGAACTTAATACCTTATTATTCTTTAGAACTAATAGAGGTATTGAATTAACTCCAGAAGCTAAAAACTTAGTTACATATGTCGAAAAAGCTTATAACTATTTATCTTTAGGTGAACAAGAATTACAAGAATCTAAAGATTTATCCAAAGGAAAAATATCTATTGGATTACCAGAATTTTCTAGTGTAAGCTATTTAAACAAATTTATAAAACAATACATGGAGGAATATCCAAGTATAAGTTTAGAAATAATATATAAACCAATTAAAACATTATTATCAATGATAGATAATCATACTTTAGATTTAATTATTATACCTGGAACAATAGCAATACCAGATAATTTAAAAAAAGTAGAATTATCTAAAGAAGAATACTGCTTTGCATATTCCAAGAAATATACACAAAAAAGTATTAATTCAATAAAAGAATTATCTTCATACAAAGTATTACTTCCATCACTTAATACAGTTTCAAGAAAAAAATTAGATGATTTATTAACAAAATATGAACTATCTATAACACCAACAATGGAAGTAGAAAATAGCGAATTGATAATGAATTATATAATAGAAGGAATTGGTATTGGATATATTCCTAGTAATATGATAGATGAAGATAGTAACATCATGAAAGCATCAATCGAAGAACCATTACCAATTGAAACAATTAACTTAGTATATAATGAGAAGTCATTAACTATCGCTTCTAAAACATTTGTAGAAATGTTAGAAAATGACCCAAATAGAACTATATAGTTCTATTTTTATCTATACTACTTATAAAAAAAATGCTAAAATATTAACGATAATACTCAATGTTAATTGGGGATTAGCAATATAATAAGTATCATATAAAGAATAAAATAATAATAGAAATATAGGAGGTGAAATTATGAATCGTGAAGATTTTCCTATGATAGATACAGGCTATATATATTTAGATAATGGTGCAACTACTTGGAAACCAAAACAAGTAATTGATAAACTAACTGAATACTATACAAGTTATACAGCTAATGCTCATAGAGGAGATTATGATTTATCTTTAAGAGTAGATACCGAATATGAAAGTGCTCGTGATATTATCCAAAAATTTATCAATGCCAAAAGTAGAAAAGAAATAATATTCACAAGTGGTACAACTAATTCCTTAAATATAATAGCTAATGGTTTCTTTAAGAATTTACTAGAACCAAATGATGAAATAATAATAGCTGAAAGTGAACACGCTTCAAATGTCTTACCATGGTTTTCTTTAGCAAAAACTAATGGAGTAAAAGTAAACTTTGTTCCTTTAGATGATAACCACTATGTTACATTAAATAATATAAAAAAAGTAATAACACCTCAGACCAAAGTAATAAGCTTAGCGCAAATAACAAATGTTATTGGAGACTTAAGACCTATTAAAGAAATATGTGAATATGCTCATGAGCATAATATCTTTGTTGTAGTAGATGGAGCTCAAAGCGTTCCTCATATAAAAGTAGATGTTCAAGATTTAGATTGCGATTTTCTTGCATTCTCTGGACATAAAATGTGTGGACCTACAGGTATAGGTGTTTTATATGGTAAACAAGAATTATTAGAAGAATTAACTCCTCAAAACTTAGGAGGAGGTATGAATGAATCTTTTGATACTATAGATTCAGTATTCTTAAAACCATTACCAACTAGATTAGAAGCAGGTACTCCAAATATAGCTGGGGCTATAGGAATAGCAGCAGCAGCTGAGTACTTAGAAAATATTGGTTATGATAAAATAACAGAACATGAAAGAAGTCTAAGAAAATATGCTTTAGATAAACTAAAACAGATTTCTCATATAAGCATAATAAATGAAGAAAGTGATAGTGGTATTATTGCTTTCAATATTGATGACATATTTGCTCAAGATGTAGCAGTATACTTAAACAAATACAAAGTATGTGTAAGAGCTGGTAATCACTGTGCTAAAATACTTAAAAATGAAGTAGGAGTAAAAAACAGTGTAAGACTAAGTATATATATTTATAATACCAAAGAAGAAATAGATTATGTAGTTGATCTATTAAAAGATAAAAATAAAATACTAAATGAAATGTTATAGTAGGAAGTGATAATATGTTAGATCCTAATTTAAAAAAAGAACTAATTATGGAACATTATCTTCATCCTTTAAATAAAGAAATTAAAGAAGATCCAAATTACTTAAAAGTTAATATGAATAGTGAAACATGTATTGATAATATTGATTTATATATATTATTTGAAAATGATACTATTAAAGATATTACATTTAATGGAGAAGCATGTGCTATATCAACATCAGCTTCATCTATAATGACTAAACTACTTAAAGGTAAAACAATAGATGAAGTAAAAGAACTAATTAAGAATTATTATGGTATGATTAATCATGAAGAATATAATGAAGACTTATTAGAAGAAGCTTGCTGCTATGATGAAATATATAAACAACAAAATAGAATAGGTTGTGCTACCATTCCATGGAAAGGAATAGAGAAAGCTTTAAAGGAATATGAAAGTAAGAAATAGTTCTTACTTTTTTTATGTATAAAAATAAATCTTTATTAAATACTATTATTAGAAAGGATGATGAAATGAAACAAGTACCTAATATGATTAGTACTAAAGATCTATCTTATCTAGAAGATATGTTTAATTGGCATTTTATAGCTTGTAAAAAATGTTATACATACCTTGATTATATAGAAGATAAAGATATTAAAAAACAAGTAGAAAAGAACTATAAAGAACATAAAAAAGCTTGTGAAACAATAATTGCTTTGATAGGAGGAGATAAATAATGAGTAACAAAGTTCAATGCGAAGAAACTAAAGTATCAAAAACTCCTTTTCAAAACGATAGAGACTATTTAAATGATGTCTTAGCAACTTCTAAATCCATTACAACTAATACTGCTTTAGCTATTATAGAAGCTAGTAATGTAACACTTAGAAATGAATTCAAAAGACTATTTGAAACATTTGAAACATTACAAAGAGAAAACTATGTCTTAGCGTGGAATAATGGTTGGTATACATTAGAAGAAAGTGAAAAGACTAAAATAAAAGAAGCTACTAAAAATCTTTCAACTAAATTAGAAGAATTAAATGAAAAAAATAACTAAAATTATACTTTTATTACTCATATTATTTTCCTTTACTTCAATAGTACATGCTGAAGGTAATATAGAAATAGTAAATGTATATAAAGATAACGTTAAAGGTACAACAGAAGAAATAGATACTCCTTCATTTAAAGGACTAAATGTTGCTTTTAATGTTCGTTTTAAAAACAAAAATGATTCAATCAAATATCGTATTACATTAAAAAATAATACAAATAAAGATTATAAAATAAGTGACGAAATAGAATCATTTCAACCTAGCAAATACATCAAATATGAATACGAATTTGATAACAATGAAAAGATAGTAGCAAAAGGTACAGAGAAAGTATTATATGTAACTTTAACTTATAATAACGAACTTCCAGAGCCAGAAATAGTTAAAGATAATGATCAAGTTAAGAAAAAAGAAAAAGCAACTGTAAAGGAACAAGAACAACTCCCTGAAATAGAAGATTCATCATTAGAAGAAATAGCTAAAGTATATAGTGAAAACAATAAATTAGTTATTAATCTTGATCCTAAAGATGATAATCCGAATACTAATTCTAGTTTTAAAATATCTGCAATTGTAGGCTTATCAATAATATCAATTGGAGCCTGTATTATCCTCTTTAAAAGAAATAAAAAAATAGTATGTTTATTACTAACAATCGGATTAATTTCTTATCCATTATCTACATTGGCATTAGAAAGAGAAAGCTTGATTGTTAACACAAGAGTAGAAATAGTTCCAGAAAGAGAAATAAATTTCTACATTAGAGACTTAACTGCATCACCAGCATATACCTTTGTTGTAACAGCACGAAATGGTGATACATGGTTAGATTGGATAGATAGTGAGTATAATAATTATCCTGATCCAGTAGATTATTACGATTTAAGATATGTATATTATGAATTTACTAATCCAAACAACAATCAAAGAATTAATCCTTCTGATAAGATAGAAAAAGAACATATATATTACTTCTATCAAGACTTTCCCGTTCTTGAGAAGGAAGTAGAAGAAGTAAGATAAATATGTTATAATGTAAATAGAATAAATAGGGCACTAAGTGTCCTATTTTTGTTTAGGAGGTATACTATGAAAAAAAGATTTAAACTATTAATAATCTTCATTATTATCATATTGTTAATACCAATATTTATATCAACATATTATAGTACACCACTAAAACTAATCATAAATGATACAGAATATATCATTTATCAAGATACTGAAGAAATAAACTTATTATCATATAATACTAATGATTCCATAAATATAACTAAGAAAACAAGACTGTTCAATACTAAGATAAATGATAATAAAATATACTTTGATAAAATGATATCTATTCCTCATCAAGATATTAATAGTAATAATAAAATAAAACTAACTATGAAATATATAACTGGTAAAAAAAGAAATATAAATATTAATATAGTTCCATCTTTCTTTCCAGATATAAATATAGAAGGTAATACTAAGTTAGTAGGTGATTACTACTTATCTACTATAAAAGACAATACTATTTTTAATTACCAAATAATAATTAATGAACAAGGTAAAATAAAATACTATAAACAAACAGAAAATAAAACTATGTATTTTACTAAACAAATTAATAAAAATAATGAAACTAGATATACCTATATAGAAAAGAATAATCTTTATATATTAGATAATTACTTTAAAGAATATAAAGTAATACCTAATGTAGAACAATATATTTATTTTGATGATAATGACTATATTATTTGCTATAACAACCATTTAAAAAGGATAATAAATAATGAAACTATATGGGATATAGAAATACCTATTTTAAGTATGTCACTAGACTATGACAATAATTTATTACTAGTAAGCGAAAATAATTTAATTAAAAAAATAAATATAGAAAATGGTAAGAATATATGGACTCTTAACAATAACAAAGGAACTATAAAACTTACTAAAAAACAACCAATTAATAATCCTCAGAAAATAATATCCACATCTAAAAATGTATATTGTATCTTAACAGATAATAAACAGATAACTATCAAGATTAATCCAACTAAGAAAAAAATACTCTCATACAAGTCATCTAAAACAAACTTAGTAGATAAACAAAAAATAGATACTAATAAGTATTTAACTACTTCTATTAATGATGATATAACTATAATAAAAGATAATGATATGACAATTAACATCAATTATCCAATATCATCAGTATTCAAAAAATAATTAATATTGTATAATATAATAGAGATGGTAATATGAGTAATACTAAAAAAGAAATCTTTATATTTATATTTCTACTAACATGTGTTGTAATAGCATTCTGTCTTATATATTGTCGTTTTTATAAAACAGATGGGACAAGTATGGAACCAACTATTAAAGATAACAGTAGAGTATTAATGATTAAAAATAGAGAAATACATAGAGGAGATATAATCGTATTTAAAACAGAAAACAAAGATGCTATTAAAAGAGTAATAGCTATTCCAGGAGATAAAATAGAAATAGATAAAGAAGGAATAGTAAAAGTAAATGGTGAAGTAATAAGTGAAAAATATGCTAAAGGATTTACTGAACCAAAGGAACAAACATATCCATTAACTATAAAAACTGATCGCTATTTTGTTATGGGTGATAATAGAGATGATTCTCTAGATAGTCGTTTTCTAAGTATAGGAACAATTAAAAAAGAAGATATAATTGGTAAGGTAGTAATATCTTTATATCCACCAAAAATACTATAAAACAAGTTCAAAACTTGTTTTTTTAATGAATAATCTATGATATAATAATTAAAGAATGGAGAGTGTTATTATGGATAGAAAAACATTAATAATTGAACATATTAATGAAAGACTAAAAGAACTAGAAGAACTAGGTAAGATTTATAGTGAAGAAAAAATAAACTCTTTAGCAGAAAATCTAGCTGAAACTGATAAATCACTAAATGAAATTAATACTTTAATTGATAATAAATTTTCTAACCAAGTTAGAAAAATAAACCATAATAACTACCTTGCTTCATTACAAGAATATTACATTGCTAATATAGATAAACTAAAAAAAGGTAATAACTGTTACTTACTTTCTTATGATCAAGGAGTAAAAGTAATAGAACAAGCTTTTATTAAAGATGAAAAACAAATTAATCCTAATCTAACAAGAGTAGTAATTAATAATAATAAAAAAGGATATAAAAAAGAAAATAGTACTAATAATGACTATGAACTAATAATGAGTGATATAGCTTATTTACTTAATATTCCATATGCTAATACATATCGTATTTTTGATTCTAAAATGGAACCAATGGGAATATTAAATATATCTTTTAATAAACCTAATGAAAGATTTCTAAATCTAGAAGAAGCGCTTCACTTTATTAAAGAAGAATCATCTAAATTTAATATTAAAAGTGAATTACTAGATTATCATGATAAAAATATTAAACGTGGTTTAAGATTAATAGAAAATCCAAAAGATATTAAAGATAATCTAGAATATGTATTTAAACTTTTTAGTGCTTTACCAGATATAACTAAAGATAACATTGAAAGTTTAAAACAAGATTATTTAAATATGAAAATATTTGAATTACTAACTAATAGTATTGATAATAATTTATCTAATATAGGTTTAATAGTTAATAAAGAAACATTAACATATACTTATAGATTATCTCCATCTTATAACAAATATACTATTGAAAGTGATAACTTAAGAGAAGAACAAACAATATGTAATTTCCATATTGTCGAAAAAAGAACACTTCTAGAAACAATAGTTAATAACTATTACAAAGATGTAAGAGACTTATTATCATTAATAGTTAATAATAAAGAAACATTATTTAATATAATAGATCAAGTTATTAAAGAACACTTGTCATTTGATGAATATAATAAATATTTATCATTAGTTACTAATAACTTTAAAATGATTACTGAAGTAGTAGAAGCAAAGAAAGAAAGCCAACCTGATACAATTCAAGACTTAGCTAGATATGAAGATAATGATATTCTATATAACAATAGAATAGCGCCATTCCTAACTAACTATGTAGGTGATTATGATACCGAAAGAGGTTCAACAATACTAACAGCAATTGTTACCTTAATACTATTTATTACAATTGGTATCATTCTACTAGCTATATTTGCTATTAGTAGAATGGATATGTAATAAATTGACAAAAAATAATAAAAGTTTTAAAATATGTGCATAAATCGATTAAGAAAGACTAGTAATTTATACAAATCTTATAGAAAGTCTATGGTTGATGGAAATAGATAGATAAGTATAAATGAATCTACTTTCTAGAGCAGCTAATCACTGCCGGGTAATTCCGTTATCTTGTTTGAGTTAATTAAAGGATGGTACCGTGCATATGCACTCCTTGTGTACCATTCTTTTTTTTAGGAGGAAAATATGAATAACTTACACAAATATTTATCAGATGAGGAATTTAACAATATCAAAATAGAAAAGAATTTATATGTAAAAGCTTTAGCTTTAGTTAATATTCTTTTCAAAGACAAAAAAGATAAAGAAGGAGAACCATATCTACTTCATTTAATGAGAGTTAGTAATAGCGTCGTAGAACCTAATACTAGAGTAGCAGGATTACTACACGATACAGTAGAAGATATTGAATCTATTACATACGATGATCTATTAGATATTGGTTTTACTAAACCTATCATTGATATTGTAAGAATAGTAACTACAGAAGATAAAGAAAAACCATATCATGATAAAATAACAAGTATTTTAGAAACTAATAACTATGAAGCTATTAAACTAAAATATGCTGATATGAGTGATAATTCTAATCCTGAAAGAATATCTAAACTAGATAAACAAACTCAAGAAAAATTACATGAAAAATATGATAAGGAGTTAAATCGATTAAAAGAATATTTAGAAAGGAGTTAAAGATGGAAAACATAATTAAAGTTGGTGTAGGAGTTATGATTTTAAATGATAACAAAATACTTTTAGGACATCGCTCGAAAGACCGAAAAGATACTGGTGGAATATTTGAACCAGATACATGGACTCTACCAGGTGGTAAACAAGAATATAATGAAACTGTTTATGAAACAATCATTAGAGAAACAAAAGAAGAAACAAACTTAGATATAAAAAATCCTAAAGTGTTTTCTGTCTCGGATGACTTTCAAACAGATAGACACTTCGTAACAATTGAAATGATAACAAATGAATTTAGTGGAGAATTAAAAGTAATGGAGCCAGTTAAAGAAGATGAATGGCGTTGGTTTGATTTAAATAATCTACCAGATAACATTTATTCTCCATCCAAAAAATTTATTGAAAAATATTTAAATGAACAAAAATAAAAAGAAAGAGGAATGACAAAATGATAGACATTAAATTAATAAGAGAAAATAGAGATATTGTTAAAGAAAATATTAAGAAAAAATTTCAAGATGAAAAACTACCTTTA
>Ga0247609_10002721_pt1 | contig 18423 bp, 15 predicted proteins | sample 172DNAGHGlowgp2_FD_193487 | JGI IMG/M metagenome (GOLD analysis project Ga0247609, IMG submission 193487) | Sheep rumen microbial communities from Palmerston North, Manawatu-Wanganui, New Zealand - 1728 DNA GHGlow gp2 | ecosystem: Host-associated > Mammals > Digestive system > Stomach > Rumen ...
TAGAGACTGGCATGATCGGAAGAAAAAGGTTGAGTCAGTTTTGATTCCTAATACTGTTTTTCTGAAAGCGGAGAAAGGTGTGGCTATTGACTTGCATAATGTGCATGGGATTCACTTCTCTTTCTTGCGCGATGTCACAAGTCTTCAGAAGAATCAGTTGATGGTGATTCCAGATCGTCAGATGAAGGAGTTTATGCGATTCTTGAAAATATCTGGCAATCAGTTTGAAATTGAACCTGATGCAACATTTATGCGTGGTGACAAGGTAATCATTACACAAGGCTGTTTTAAGGGGATTACAGGTGAGTTGGTGAAGATAAATGGGAAGGACAAGGTAATTGTACGTTTAAATACGATTATCTCTTGTTCTGTGCCTACCTCTATGGATTGTTTGGAAAAAATAAATGGTTTAATATAGTAGCTTGTCGAATATGAGTTTCAAAAGAAATATTATCATCACAGGTGGTGCAGGATTCATAGGATCACATGTGGTTCGATTGTTTGTAAATAAATACCCTGATTATAAGATCATTAATTTAGATAAATTGACGTATGCTGGTAATTTGGCAAATTTGAAGGATGTCGAGAATAAGCCGAATTATAAGTTCGTCAAAATGGATATCTGCGATTTTGATGCGTTTTATCAGTTGATGCAGGATGAACAGATTGATGGTATTATCCATTTGGCTGCTGAAAGTCATGTGGATCGCAGTATCAAGGATCCGTTTACATTTGCTCGCACAAATGTGATGGGAACATTGTCTTTATTACAGGCAGCTAAACTATATTGGGAATCATTACCAGAGAAATATGAAGGAAAACGTTTCTATCATATTTCAACAGATGAAGTTTATGGAGCCTTGTCGATGACACATCCGGAAGGAATAAAACCACCTTTCTCAACGACGGCATCAAGTAGCGAACATCATTTGGCATACGGAGAGGATTTCTTTTATGAGACAACGAAATATAATCCACACTCTCCGTATTCAGCAAGTAAGGCAAGTTCTGATCATTTTGTTCGCGCATTTCATGATACGTATGGCATGCCGACTATTGTGACGAACTGTTCCAATAATTACGGACCTTATCAATTTCCAGAGAAGTTGATACCGTTGTTTATCAATAATATACGTCATAAAAAGCCGCTTCCTGTATATGGAAAGGGCGAGAACGTGAGAGATTGGTTGTTTGTGGAAGACCATGCACGTGCGATTGATGTGATTTTCCATAAAGGAAAGATAGCAGAAACATACAACATTGGTGGTTTCAATGAGTGGAAAAACATAGATATCATCAAGGTGGTTATCAATACGGTTGACCGCTTGTTGGGAAGAAAAGAGGGAGAAGATATGAATCTGATCACATATGTGACAGATCGATTAGGACATGATGCACGATATGCAATCGATTCGACAAAACTGCAGAAAGAATTAGGTTGGGAACCTAGTTTGCAGTTTGAGGAAGGTATTGAAAAGACAGTGAAGTGGTATTTGGAAAATCAGGACTGGATGGATAATATCACCAGTGGAGAGTATGAGAAATACTACGAAGAAATGTATAAAGGTAAATAAAAACGACACAAAAAAGGACAAAGAGAAAGAATGGAATATTAATGAATAATTATTTATACCATGTGTGAATTCGAAAATTTGAAGATTGCGGTTGCAGGAACGGGTTATGTCGGGTTGAGCATTGCGACGCTGTTGTCGCAAAAACATAAAGTGGTTGCGGTTGATGTGGTTCCTGAAAAGGTGGAAATGATTAACCAAAAGCAATCTCCAATTCAAGATGAATATATAGAGAAGTATTTAAGGGAAAAACAACTCAATCTAAGAGCGACATTGGATGGAACCGCGGCCTATAAGGATGCGGATTTCGTCGTTATTGCCGCTCCGACTAATTATGACCCGATAAAAAATTATTTCGATACAAGTCATGTGGAGGAGGTGATTGATTTAGTATTGAGTGTGAATCCTGATGCGGTGATGGTAATCAAGTCAACCATTCCTGTTGGATATACACGTAATCTGTATGTGAAATATGCAAAGAAATTTGCTGAATCAACCGAATTAAAAGGCAAGAATTTTAATCTATTATTTTCTCCTGAGTTCTTGAGAGAAAGTAAAGCTTTGTATGATAATTTATATCCTTCGCGAATCATTGTAGGATATCCTAAGATGATTGATACAGATGATTTTGCGGAAGAGAATGAGGCCATCAAAAAAATTGGTAATCCAGATGCGGAAAGACATGCACGTATTTTTGCACAGTTGTTGCAAGAAGGTGCTTTGAAGGAGAATATTGACACGTTGTTTATGGGAATGAAAGAGGCGGAGGCTGTAAAGCTCTTCGCCAATACCTATTTGGCATTGCGGGTTAGCTTTTTCAATGAATTGGACACTTATGCAGAAGTGAAAGGATTGGATACACAGGCCATCATAGATGGAGTATGTTTGGATCCTCGCATTGGTTCACATTATAATAATCCGTCGTTTGGATATGGCGGCTATTGCTTGCCGAAGGATACAAAGCAGTTGTTGGCTAATTATCAGGATGTGCCAGAGAATCTTATTGAGGCCATTGTAGAGAGTAACAGGACGCGAAAGGACTTCATTGCAGACAGAGTGTTGGATATGGCAGGTTATTATAGTAATAATGGTGCTTTCAGTCCGTCTGCAGAACATTCGTGTGTTGTTGGTGTCTATCGGTTGACGATGAAGAGTAACAGCGATAATTTCCGACAGAGTAGCATACAGGGTGTTATGAAGCGTATTAAGGCAAAAGGTGCTATGGTCATTATATATGAGCCAACGCTTGAAGATGGTTCCACATTCTTTGGCAGTTTGGTGGTAAATGATTTGAATGAATTCAAGCGACAGGCGCAGGCGATTATAGCTAATCGATATGATGTGAGTTTGGATGATGTGAAGGAGAAGGTTTATACGAGGGATTTGTTTAGAAGGGACTAATATGGTTCTGAGTTTGTTGATGATTTAATTTGAGCTATATTGTAGAAGTTAAATGCCCGAAAGTTTAAAAGATAAGACCTCAAAGGGGTTGTTGTGGAGTGCTGTTGAACGATTTTCGGTTCAAGGAATACAGTTTTTGGTGATGCTTGTGATGGCACGGTTGTTGACTCCAGACGATTATGGTTTGGTCGGCATGGCTGCTATTTTTATTGCTATTACAGGCTCATTGGTTGATAGTGGATTTTCCCAAGCCTTGATAAGGAAACAAAATCGGACAGATGTGGATAAGTCTACGGTTTTCTATTTTAATATTGTTGTAAGTGCAGTACTATATGGGATTATTTTTGTGGTGGCACCATTCGCCTCTGACTTTTATAAAATGCCCTCCCTAACTTGGGTGATTAGAATGGTTTGTTTAGTATGTATTGTAAATTCATTTGGTGTTGTTCAGAGAGCTGAGTTTATTACAAAGATGGATTTTAAATCATTAACGATATCCTCGTTATTCGCATCAATTATATCAGGATGTGTCGGAATCTATATGGCTCTGTCTGGTTATGGTGTATGGGCATTGGTTGCGCAGCAAATTATTTCAGCTGTTATTGATAATCTAGTCTTATGGTATTTGTCTAAATGGAGACCATTGGTTGTTTTTTCATGGGAGTCGTTTGATGAATTGTTTTCATTTGGAAGTAAGTTGATGGTTTCTGGATTGATAGATACTACATACAAACAAATATATCCAATTGTAATAGGTAAGCTGTTTTCTGCCAGTAGTTTGGGAAATTATAATAGAGCAAGTCATTTTGCACAGTTTCCTTCATCTAATTTGACATCTATTATGCAGCGTGTAACATATCCTGTATTATGTAGTATTCAGAATGAGGATGACAGACTACGAGAAATATATAGGAAGTTTTTAAAAGTCTCGGCTTTTGTTGTTTTTCCTTTGATGATGCTACTTTCTGCATTGTCTTTCCCGATGGTAGATGTTCTGATAGGAGAAAAATGGAGATTTTGTTCTGAACTTTTGCAGATTATTTGTTTTGCGATGATGTGGTATCCGATACATGCGATAAATCTAAATCTATTGCAAGTGAAAGGGCGTTCGGATTTGTTTTTAAAGTTGGAGATCATTAAGAAAATCTTAGGGATTTCTGTTTTAGTGGCATCTGCTCCATTCGGATTGGTTGCGATGTGTTATGCAAAAATCGGAAGTTCGATTATATGTTTGGTGATAAACACCTATTATACAGGCAAATTGATAAATGTTGGCTTTGTGAAACAAATGAGTGATTTATTCCCAACATTGTTGTTAAGTGGTGTGATGTTTATTGCAGTATTATTATTGACTTACCTAATAGAAAATCAATATCTCACTTTGATTGTTGGTGGTGGCGCTGGGCTATTGATATATTTAACAGGGAGTACAATATTTAAGTTTCAAGAATTACAAGACGTTAAGGCTTTGATTAGAAAGAAATGAATGATAATAAGTTAATAACAGTTACATCTCCGTTGCTTCCTAATTTGGATGAGTTTCATGAGATGTTGAAACAGATTTGGGAAAGCAAATGGATTACTAATAATGGTTCCTTTCATAAACAGTTAGAAAAAGCCCTGGCGGAATATTTGAAGGTTCCGTATGTCTCTTTGTTTACGAATGGAACTTTACCTTTGATTACAGCATTGCAGGCTTTACATATTACAGGGGAAGTTATCACTACTCCATATAGTTTCGTTGCTACTACACATGCGTTGTGGTGGAATGGAATTAAGCCAGTTTTTGTTGATATAGATCCATCTACGGGAAATATAGATCCTGAAAAGATTGAATCGGCTATAACTTCACGTACTACGGCTATTATGCCTGTTCATGTATATGGGAAGCCTTGTGATACAAAAAAGATTCAATCAATAGCAGACAAATATGGTTTGAAAGTGATTTATGATGCCGCTCATGCATTTGGCGTTGAAGTAAATGGAGAGAGTGTCTTAAATGCAGGAGATTTGAGTACTCTTAGCTTCCATGCGACAAAGGTATATAATACGATAGAGGGTGGAGCTATGATTATGCATGATGAGCAGACGAAGAAACGTATTGATTATTTGAAAAATTTTGGTTTCCATGGAGAAACAGAAGTTATAGCACCAGGAATCAATAGCAAAATGGATGAGGTCCGTTCTGCATACGGAATACTGAATCTTCGTCAGGTTGATGCAGCAATAGAGGCACGTCATCAAGTAGCGGTGAAGTATAGAAATGCTTTGAGAGGAGTTGAAGGCATCACATTTTTTGATGATATGCCAGGTGTACGGCATAATTATTCCTATTTCCCAATTTTTATTGATTCCGAGAAATATGGCATGTCGCGTGATGAACTGTATTTCAATATGAAGGAGTCAAATGTTTTGGGAAGGCGCTATTTCTATCCTCTTATTTCTGAGTTTAGCACGTATAAGGGACTTCCTTCTGCTGGCAAGGAGAATCTTCCTAATGCGCATAAAATGGCGGATACTGTGATTTGTTTGCCTATGCATCATGGTTTAGCAGAAGATGATATAGAACATGTTCTCAAACATATAATCAAGTAAATAAGTGATGTCTACAAATCATTTTGAAATTATTGAAAAACCAGAAAATATTTCTTTAAAGCAAATATTAGATTGCTTGAAGACGGCTCATAGTGTAAATCAAAAGAAGGGATTAAACTATGCGACTGCATCTTTAAATGAAGAAGAATTTAAAGTTCGACTTAATAATGCAAAAATATATATTGTATTAGATAAAGAACGTGTTGTTGCAACAGCGTCACTTCAACTTAGAGATATTAATTATTGGTATCATTCAGGACCAATTGGATTGATGCAATCGATGGCTGTATTGCCAGAATATTCAGGACAAGGCTTAGCGAAACGATTGCTTATTAAGCGAATAGAAGAAGGGAAAAAAAATGGAATAAATGTCTTTGTTGCTGATAGTGCAGAAACGAATATGGCAATTCGCAAACTTTATCTATCTAATGGATTTCATCGTGTTGATTGTTACAAGTATTCGAAGAATAATTTTATATCGGTTGCTTATGCATTGTGGGTGAGTGAATGTCCATATAGTAAAGTGTATGTAAAATTGAGATATACTTTTAAGCGTTTATTACTTTCTATAAAAATGATATTTGAATCATGAGATTACTTTTGACTGCAATAGGTTCAATGTCTGCAGAATGTGCGATAAATAAACTTAAATCTGCTGGACATTATATAGTTGGTTGTGACATTTATCCAAGAGAATGGCATTATGAAACAAAACTTTGTGATGCTTTTTATCAAACTCCTTTTGCTACTAAAGAAAATGAATATGTAGATTTTCTCATCAATTTGTGTAAAAAAGAAGATTTAAAATTTATTATTCCTCTTACTGATTTAGAAATAGATGTTGTTGATTCTCATCGATTTGTTTTTGAAGAAAATGGAATAATTCTTTGTATGCAAGATCCTGAAACTCTTATGATTGTTCGCAATAAGTATCTTTTGTATAAATATTTTGAGAATGATGTAAATGTGCCTTCTATTAAATCATGTTTACTGTCTGATTTGGATTCGAATATGATATATCCATGTATAGCTAAACCATATAATGGAAGAAGTAGTGAAGGTCTAATACGTAATGCAACAAAAGAACAAATTTTAGCAATTGAGAATAAGAATTTATATCTTATTCAAGAAGAAAAAATAGGAGATGTTTATACTGTAGATTACTGTAGATCAAGAAAATTTAATCTTGATGTTGCGGTTCCTCGTAAAGAACTTTTACGAACAAAAAATGGAGCAGGATTAACTATCCAAACAATTCCTGATGATTCCCTAGTTTCTTTGACTTCTTACATTGGAAATAAACTTGATATTAACGGATGTGTTAATATGGAGTTTATTTTGAATGAAGATAAATATTATTTAATAGATATTAATCCTAGGTTTTCTGCTGGAGTCGCCTTCTCGGTTATGTCTGGATACGATATGATTAGCAATCATTTAAATTGTTTTATTGGAGAAAATATCCAAAAACAAATAGAATTGAAAGAAAGGATTATAATAAAAAAATATCAAGAAGTAATTTATTAACATATTTAAGATATGATCATAGCATTAAGTTATGAAGATCTAATAAAAGAGTGGTTTTCAAAAAAGTAAGCAAAGACTTTTTCAAATCAATTGATAAAAGAGAAAGAATCTTCTATTTGGGATAGGGAATTTGTTGAATAGTCACATTCTTTGGAATTTACTATAGAAAGTGTATTTATTTTTATACATCTCCAGAAGGTCTTAGAAATTGTTCAATTGATAATGAAGATATGAGGTGTACAAGTGAAAGTTTTTTGAAACATTAAAACAAGTAGGTATATTTGCATGTAACCCATCTAATGGAGCGACATTTTTTTTTAGATGGAATATAGAGATGGAGAAATCAAAAATAAGAGATTTTTAAGAGAGTTTATAGGAAAGAAAATGAAATATTCAAGAGACAAATTTTCCATTAGGATACAAGATTAATTTATTAAATTTATAAAACAAATATGGAAATCAAACAATATGCACCGGTTATTATACCTATTTTTAACTGATAATGTGTATTTGTTTTTCATTTCTGAAAAATATTGATTATTTTTAAAAACTATAATGGTTTGTTATGTTTGTAAATGTACCCATTCCAGACAAGGACTACAAGGTAATAGTTAGATGTATTACTTATAATCAGTCTAAATATATATGTGATGCGTTGAATGGTTTTGCTATACAAGAAACGAATTTTCCATTTATTTGTATTGTGGTTGATGATGCAAGTAAAGATGGAAATCAGGATGTGATCAAACGATATGCAAATGAAAATTGTGATATGTCAAAAGCAGAGATTTCAGAAGATGACGTATCAAAATATATTAGAGTTCCTCATAAAACAAACGGTAATTGCTTTTTTTTGTTTTGTTTCTTAAATGTTAATTTGTTCGGTAAACCTGAAAAACAAGAAATTTATAAGCCATATCGTGCTATTTGTGAATATGAGGCTATTTGTGAGGGAGATGATTATTGGACTGATTCCCAAAAGATACAGAAGCAAGTAGATGTAATGACGAGTGATCAGAGTGTCGGATTTGTATATACTGGATTTTCTACTGTAGATGAAAATGGAGAGCCTAGGATGTATCCTTGGTGTGAAGAAAGAATGGAACGATCTTGTAGCGGTGATATTTTCGAAAAATTGATAGATCACAACATGGTGTTAACTCTTACGATTTGTTTTAGAAAAACTCTTTATGATAAGTATTTAGAATTTTTAAAGAAATATTCAGTTAGTATTGATTACTTTCTATTCCTTGTCCTAGCAGGATTGTCAAAGGGGATTTATATTGATGAAAAAATGGGATGTTATAGAATTAATTCTAATGGATTGGTTCAATCTTCAAGAGAAAGGGTAAATGCATTGTGTAATAAAGCTCTGATTGTATCCTCAAAAATCTATTTAAATGGAGAGTTTTTTGAAAGGTCGTTTAAAGAGGACTTGAAAATACGAAAAGCGATCGTCACAAAATTTTTGCGATTGGTGAAGAGTAATGTGATGACGAAATCAGAATTTTTTAAAATTGTTTCATCTTCCTTTAAAATGATTTGTATGTTATGTGTTGTTTTTGTTGAAATGTTAAAGAAGAAATTATTATGATTGTTGGGAGGGGGATTATGATGCTTTTAAGGTATTATTTGCTTACATTGCCTTTCAGATCAAATTTCTTTAAGACATTGTATTTTAATTTTAAAGTGTTTCCTTTTAAGATAGCCATACATTTGCCGGTTCGTATTATAGGAAAGGCTAAATTGAGTGGTTTATATAAAGGTTGTGTCATACTTGTTGATGAATCTAACATTGTTCCTTTTTCCATTGTGATAGGGTGTAGGGTGTTTGAATCCTCTTCAGTCTCATATTTGAAATTTTCACAAGGTGCAAAATTGCAGCTATGTTCAAATATAACAATTTCAAGAGGTGTGAATTTGAGTATCAATAAAGATGCAACCATGTATATTGGAAATGATGTTTATTTCAATCAAAATCTATTTATTAGTTGTTCGCATAAAATTGTTATAGGAGATCATGTTCGGATAGGATGGTATGTACAAATAATGGATTCAAATTTTCATACGATGTATGATTCTGAGAAGAAACTTTTTATATCTCCTAGGGGGGAAGTGAATGTTGGTAATTATGTGTGGATTGGAAATCATGCTAGTTTGTCAAAAAATGCTTTTATTCCATCTCATTCGATTGTTTCGAGTCATTCACTCGTAAATAGAAATTATTCAAATGTAACTACTACGGGAAATTTATTCGCGGGAATGCCAGCAATGTTAAAAAGAACGGGAATCCATAGAATATTTGATAAAAACACAGATAGGATGATACAGTCCAAATTCCAAGGGCAACTAACGATGTCACGAGATTTGTTGGAAGAGTCAATACTTAAATCTCTGAATGAAAATTTGTGTGATTAAAGAATATATCAACTGCATGAGTTTTGATGACGGGATTTTGTAGACTGATGATTGCATCAGTCCACGTTTAAACACAGGAGATACATCAGTAATGCTAATTGCAGATAATCACATTTAAAATTAAGAATTGATGAAGATTGCTCATGTTCTATGGTCGTTCAAATATGGTGGTATTGAAACCATGATAGTGGACATATTAAATGAACAAGTTAAGACTGATAAGGTTGCTCTATTTATCATAAATGATAATATCGATAATCGCCTGATAACGAAGATAAATGAAAAGGTGAAAATCGTAAAAACGGGAAGACCTCTTGGCAGTAAAAACCCTTGCTATCTCATTAAATTAAATATGCAAATTGTGGGTTATAATCCAGATGTCATTCATTGTCATATGGATGGTTTGCATAGGGTGATTAAGGTGCCATACGCTATGGTACGTACAATCCATTCTACTCATTTTGATATAAAGAAAAACACATATTACAAGGAATGCACGGCAATAAGTAAAGCTGTTCTGTGTGAATGTGAAAAGAGAGGAATACACGCAACTCTTGTTTTAAATGGAATTGATTGTGACACTATAAAAAAGAAAGAAGATTGGTCATCTCCAAAAGAATTCCATTTCGTACAATTGTCCAGAATCTTATTTTGTCATAAAGGTCAAGATGTTTTGATTCGAGCATTAAAGAAATTAAAGGATGAAGGAATAGAGAATTTCAAAATGCACTTTGTCGGTGAAGGTCCAGATATGACGGAATTGGTGAATTTAATTAAAGACAACGGATTGGAACCCAACGTAATATTGGAAGGTGCAAAGAGTAGAGATTGGGTTTATGAACACATGTGTGATTTTGATTTGTTTATTCATCCTGCTCGGTTTGAAGGATTTGGCTTAGCTGTTGCGGAGGCATGTGCTGCAAAGGTGCCGGTTCTGGTTAGTAACATCGAGGGACCTATGGAGATAATAAACCAAGGGAAGTATGGTATGACCTTTGAAAGTGAAGATATAGATTCTTTGGCAGGTAAAATTAAAGAATTTATGCAGAATGGATATAATTTGGATTTGGTGGAAGGCGCGTATGAATACACAAAGATGAATTTTAATGTCGTCAACACGTCAAAGATGTATTTGGATGTATACAAACGGACATTGTCATTGTCGTGAAAAATGATATATTCCACGAGATGAATTTATAGAACCCATCTAATAAAAAGGATCAATGTTTACTGCAATAATTATACTTAACTATAACAATTCAGAAGATACAATTAAATGTATTGAGAGTGTAGAGAGATATAATAGTGCTGATGTGAAATATATTGTGGTGGACAATGGCTCTACTCGACAATCAGTTGTTACTGAAATTTCAGAATATATAAAGGGCAAGTTCTCTGATAGCCTTATTATAAAAGAAGGAGATTCTATCCCGCAATATTTGCCACATGTCTCCTTTTATGTTTCTTCTGTTAATGATGGTTACGCAAAAGGAAACAATAAAGGTTTGAATCTCGCATATTCTGATGACACAATAGATAATGTTTTAATATTGAACAGTGATATACTGTTTGTGGAAGACATTATTCCAAAATTGAAAGGGACTTTAGTCTCATTACCTAATTGTGCGATTGTTAGCCCCATACTTTACAAGAAAGATCTCTTAGGAATTGATTATAATTGTGCGAGGAAGAATCATAAGGAGTGGGAGTTGATATTAACTTATCTTTTTTTGTATAAAGACATTTTCGGTATCAGATCTAATTATGAAGCGAAGCGTAAGATGTTTGTCTCAAATTCGAGTTTAACTCAAAACGATTTGCTCCCAATAGAATTGCCCAGTGGATCTTGTATGTTAATGTCAAAAGATTTGATGTCTCAGATTGGAGGCTTTGATCCACGAACATTTTTATATTTTGAAGAGAATATCTTATATAAGAAGATAGAAAAACTGGGACTTCAAAATTATCTTCTTCCAAAGTCTAAATGTATTCATTTGGGAGCGACATCAACACAAAAGGTAAGTGGCGCATTTTTGTTGCAGTGCTCGTTGAATAGTGCGTCTTATTATCTTACTCATTATTGCAATTTGACTTTCATCCAGAAGATTGTGTGGAATATATCGAAGGTACTTTTTTCTATAAAGATAAAACTGATTAGATTGATTAAATAATGCTGTTTTTTTTAGCAATTTTTGTGCTGGGTTGTCTTACGGCTTTTCTATTCTCACATTACAATGTGATTGTAGCGGCTATGGCAACCTATTTGTTTTCAATAGTAGTTTTTCCTTCAGAGGTGAAGATATTTTCGTTTTCACCTTCTACCATTCTTTCTTATCTTCTTTTTGCCTGTTCTTTGTATTATGGATATAGGAAGGGTTTCTTTTTCAAAGAAGACAACAAAAAGATAATATATGTGATATTAATCTACTTTTTGGTCTATTTGTTTTTGTTGCCATTAGGAGTTGGTATGACAATCTCAGAGCAAATTCCTGCACTAAAATTATTCGTTTTAGGAATATTCCCATATGTCTTCTATGCTTCTTTGATAAAGAATAGCATTCAAGTTGAAGCTATATTGAAATATATAGTAGTGGTTTCCTTGTTCGTTTTTGCCTATGGTATATATTCATACTTGACAAATCAAAATCTGTATTTGATGTTAGTTGGCATTGTCTATTCAGGTATTAGTGGATTGGAGAAAATGATGGGGGAGTTTAGAGGAGGACTTGAGGGCCGACTAGGAGGAACAATAGGTAATCCAGTGTTTTATGCAGGAATGATGTTGATTCTTTTTTTCCTTTTGTTGGCATTATATATTAATATTCCAAAAAACAAGAAAGGATGGCGTTATACGATATTGCTTTCCATGTTTGCACTTTTCTTAAACTTGTTTTTTACAGGATCGCGAGCATCGTTGGTGGCTTTTATTTTGGGGGTTGGCCTGTTTTGTATAAAATGGTGGTCTAAGACTCGTTTGGCCATTGCATTTATGATAGTAACAACATCGTTTATAGTTGGATTGAATTTCCCGATATTTGGGAAGTATCAGGTATATGTCGATTCTATCATCTATTTCTGGGATGATTCTAAAAGTGATGGCGAAATAAAAGGATCATCAGTTGCTATGCGGTTGGATCAGTTGGATGGACTGGCTGATGTGGTTGGTATGAAAGGCGCTTTTTTTGGATTGGGAACAGGTTGGGTTCGGAAATATATATCAGAGAATGGAATTCACCCAGTTTTGTTGGGATTTGAAAGTATATTCTTTAGTGGTGTGACCCAATATGGTATTATTGGCTTTTTCTTGTTGTATATTTTATTGTTTATAGCTATGCTTCATTTGACATGGTATTTTTATAGACAATCAAAAGTTAAATTTAATCAGTTCTGGCTGGTTAGTTGTTATATTTTTTCGTATATTATATATGCTTTTATGACGGGACCTTTCTTTTGGGAGTTCTTTTTAGGAGGATATGTGATTTTGTTGAAATACTTTCTTTGTAAAGAAAAAGAAAAGGTTCTTTTGGTGAATTTTTTGAAATTGAAAAAAATGATCTTGGAAGAAAAAGAGAGAGATAAAATAAGTAATTAAAGTCCTGGTGAAATTTTCCTTCAAAAACTAGTTATAGAGCTTATTTTATGGAATTCACCCATATTTTTAAGAAATGAAAATTATATTAGTAAACTATCGATATTTTATTTCAGGAGGTCCTGAACGTTATTATTTCAATATAAAGGAGATCCTTGAGGAAAAAGGACATCAGGTTGTGCCATTTAGTATTAAGAGTTCCCGAAACGAAAAGACGGAGTACGATAAATTTTTCTTGGACGCAGTGGATGACGAAGTCTATTTTGCGAAATCCAAAAAGACTCTTCCTTTCATATTGAAGTCGTTTGCCCGTATGTTCTATTCGTTTGAGGCAAAGAAAAAATTCAAGGCGCTGTTGAAACAAGAGAAACCAGACTTGGTTTACATTATGCAGTACCATAACAAAATATCTCCAAGTATTATTGATGCTGCCCGTGCTCTTTTTATACCTGTGGTGCATAGAATCAGCGATTTTCAGTATATGTGTCCTAATGCATTGTTCTATAATGATGCAGTGGGTGTCTGTGAGGATTGTTTGAAAGGGAAATGGTTAAACTGTGTGAAATATAAGTGTGTTCTAAATTCGACGGTATATTCATTCTTAAAAGTTGGAGCGAAAAAATTACATGATTTGCTGAATGTGAAGGATAAGATTGATGCTTTTGTTGTGCCATCATCTTTTACATTGTCCAAATTGGAGCAGTATGGTATAAAAAGTTCCAAGTTGAATCATATACCGACTTTTTTTAATAAGAAAGAGGAAAATCCGCAAGTGGAATATAAACCGTTCGCATTGTTTGTCGGTCGTATTGAGAAACAAAAGGGATTGTTCACTCTTATTAAGACTTTTGAAGGAACTGATTATAATTTGAAAATTATCGGTTTTTCTAATAATGGATACGAAGATGAGTTGAAAAAATATTTGGAAGGCAAGAAGCATAATATAGAGTTCTTGGGAAGAATGGATTTTGACCAAATTGTTCCATATCTTAAGTCATGTTTATTTACTGTTGTGCCTTCAGAGTGGTATGATAATTTCCCTAATGTGATATTGGAAAGTTTTGCTTATAAAAAATCGGTTGTAGCAACGGATTTCGGCTCGCTACCAGAATTGGTTAAGGATGGAGAAACTGGACTTCTGTTTCAATATGCAGACGTGAAGGATTTTCGTCAAAAAGTTCAATCTTTATTCGAAGATCCACAGAAGCCAGTTCTAATGGGAGAGAAAGCGTATGAGGTGCTTTGTGAGCAATATTCACCTTCTGCTCATTACGAGAAATTAATGGAATTGTTTAATCATTTAACATCAAGGAAATGAAGTCTAAAATACTAGTCGTTTTTTTGCTTTGTTTGTTGGTTGTGAGTGGCTTCGTCGCTTGTGGTGCCACAATCGGGAAAGATTATGTGACTCCAGAAAGTTTTGGAGCCAAAGGCGATGGAAAGAATGATGATAGTTATGCGATTAGCAAATGCATATTGACGGGGAAAAAGATACGCTTTTCTTCAGGGAAGAACTATTTATTAAAAAATCCTTTACAAAATCCTAAGTCGGAGCAATTGTATATTGATGGAAATGGAGCGAAGTTGACCATCTCGGAGCAGTTTAAAGTAAGTGAGAACGGGGCTATCTTCTATTATGGTATGCCTAGGAAAAAGATACTGGAAGTGAAAAATCTCGATATTGTGTGCCTCCTAGGACAGAAGTTCCCTGATAAGGAGACCCGAGGAGACACCTACATTTTTGCGGTGGAATCATGCGATGAAGTACGATTCGACAATGTGAAATTTAAATCAGAAAAGTATTACAACAATGTTACTTTTTTGCGGGATAACGGCTCGAAACGCTTAGAAATGAATGATTGTAATATCGTGCTTAATACGCTATCGGTTCAAGGAGGTGTATTGTGGTTTATGAATAGAAGAGATTCTATTTGTTCTATTTCTTTAAAAAATTCCTATTTTGAATATGATACGAAGGATGAATGTGTGTGCTTTTCTGTATATAAAGATTATAAAAAAGAGAGATGTAATATAAATGTTGAGGTTGAAAATTGTGAATTCTTTTCAAAAGGAGAATCCGTTTCGTCGGGATTTATTTTAGTTTATTCTAATTCGAAAGTGGCATATTCTGATATAAATGTGAAATATAAAAAGTGTATGTTTAAAACAGTTGGAGATCATTTGCGCCGCATTCAGGCTTATCAGATTTGTCCTGGCGATACGGATTATGACTATGGTAGATTCCATACGATATATGATTATTGCAAATTTGATTTTAAGTTTGTCTCATTAAAGGAAAGCGGTTTGATCGGTGCTCTATATTCAAAAGGAACTTCGATGCCAACAGAATCGATATCGTATGTTTTTAATCATTGTGATTTTGATGTAAAAAATGTCTCTCCGTTGGTAGACGGGAAGCCTATAAGAAGGGGAAAATACGAGTTTATTGATTGTCGGATAAAATCAGACGCATCTTTGTTCTTGAGAAGAAACATATATAATAGTGATATTCAGGTGTATTTGACTAATTGTGATTTGATTTCAAATGATATTGAGTTGTCAAAAGAGTTGTTTGTCGCAAAAGATTGTCGGTTTAAAAATAAAGTAAAAACACCTGTTTCATTTCAAAATCCAAAGTCGAAAATGGAAAATTGTAAGATTAATGGGGTCTTGTATAAATAGAGTTGCTTTTTATGGAAAGTATACATATACCATCATGAATAAATATGATATGGATGCTTTAAAAACCACAAATAAAATCGCTAAAAAATTGAAATTTTAAAATAAAAAAGCATTATCATCACCTTCCTGATTATATTGAGGAATATGATGATTGAAGCTCCTTTTCTAATAACGGAGGAGTTTTAATAGAGGCATAAGTTTTTTATAGGCAAATGAATTCAAGATATCATTCTTTAGATGGGTTGCGTGCTGTAGCTGCAATCGGAATCGTTATGATGCATGTTTTGAGCAATCTTAGTGTGAAATTGACTATAGAGCCATTGCGTTCAATAATTAATCCCTTTACTAATTTTACGTTTTTATTCATGATTGTTAGCGCATTTGGAATGTGTTGTGGTTATTATGAGAAATTCAAGCAAGGGAATATAAATCTAAACTCGTTTTATAAGAAACGTTATATTAGAATTTTACCATTTTTTGCGTTGCTTGTTTTGATAGATTTGGCAATTAACCCGTCAGTCTCTGAATTGTATGAGTGTTTTGCGAATTTAACTTTGGCTTTTGGCTTATTACCTAATGCAGGCATCTCAGTGATTGGAGTTGGTTGGTTTTTGGGTATTGTCTTTGTCTTTTATATGATATTCCCGTTTTTTGTCTTCTTGATGGATAACAAAAGACGAGCTTGGTTTGTGTTGATGGTGGCTGTGTTGCTTCATTTCTTAGCTATTGGCTATTTCTCTCGTCCAGAGTTGATGGTCAGTCCTGTCGGCAAGTGGAATATTGTATATTCATTTCCTTTTTTCGTGGCTGGAGGTTTGATTTTCTTGTATAGACAGAGTGCCCAAAACATGCTAAATCACACAAAATGGCTCCCTTTATTGTTGCTTTCTCTTGCAATCGTTGGATATTATGCATTGCCATCTATTCATCTTTTTTCGGAACTGTTCCTTTTTTCTGTTGCTGTACTTTATGCGATTTCAAGATTGGAGAAAAAAGGTTTTCTTAATAATTCGGTTATGACTTTTATTAGCAATATCTCAATGGAAATCTACTTGTCTCATATGCTTTTCTATAGGGCTGTGGAGATGTTGCATTTGGAAAAATATATATTGAATGGCTACATGTTGTTTGTTCTTTCTTTCTTGATGACATTTGTGGGAGCCATGTTTTTTTCCTTTGCTTGGAAAAAATTTATAGAGCCTTGTCTCTTGTCGTTGATAGACCATTTCTTGTAGCAGAAACTATTATTACAGGGAATTAATAGAACGGAGTTCTGTAAATTTACCATTAAATAATCACTTAACATATTTCGTTGACTTTAGAGTAGGAATTTCTTTTATCTGCTCTATTTTTTATTTACCTTTGCAAAGGGTGAATTGGAGTTTCTTTATTCACGCCGTGATGTTAATAGATGGTTGTATATGGCTGAAAAAAAATTAAACGGAACAGTAATAGTAACATATCGCTGTAATGCGCGTTGCTCGATGTGTAATCGATATAAGGCTCCTTCTAAGGTGGAGGAGGAAATCTCATTAGATACAATAAAGAAACTGCCCAAGATGTATTTCACTAACATTACGGGTGGTGAACCGTTTATCCGTACGGATTTGAAGGATATTGTTAGAGAGTTGTATAAACTGAGTGATAGAATTGTCATCTCCACCAATGGCTTTTTCACGGATCGTATCATTGACTTGTGCAAGGAGTTCCCTCAAATAGGTATCCGTATTTCCATAGAAGGATTGGAACAGACCAATAATGAAATACGTGGTTTGAACGATGGCTATCAGCGCGGATATACGACATTGAAGAAACTTCGTGAGATGGGTATGAAGGATGTGGGATTTGGTATGACTGTTCAGGACAAGAATGCACCCGATCTCGTTCCTTTGTATGAAATATCTAATGAGATGGGAATGGAGTTCGCGACGGCATCATTGCATAACTCCTTCTACTTCGTAGAGGCAAAAAATATCATTCATGACCGTCCGATGGTGGCGAAAAACTTTGAGAACCTGGTGAATGAGTTGTTGAAGTCTAATTCACCAAAGAAATGGTTCAGAGCATATTTCAACCACGGACTGATTAATTATATCTATGGACAGAAACGTCTTCTGCCGTGTGATATGTCGTTCGACACCTTCTTTATTGATCCTTACGGAGATGTGATGCCTTGTAATGGAACGAAGGACAAAGAGGTGATGGGTAATCTCAATCTTCAGACATGGGACGAATTATGGAATTCAAAAGAGGCAGAGCAGGTACGTAAAAAAGTGCGTTGCTGTAGTCGAAATTGTTGGATGATTGGCTCTGTGAGCCCTGCCATGTATAAATATATCTCGACTCCGCTACTATGGGTGGCGAAGCATAAGTTGAAATCGTTGGTCGGAATGAAATACTCAATGTATGAGAATCCAATATGTTGTGAGTATCGTGATGGTAAAGTTACCAAGGAGGATTTGGATAAACTCTCAACATGTGATATGAATGCTGTCGTTAATGATGGACTTTCAGAAGATAGCAAAAATGCGTTGAAAGGAAAGAAAGGTGAGGATATTGTGAATGAAGATGTGATGTCTCAAGGATATGAAAAAACGGAGGTTAAATAATCCTTCGGTCAAGTAGCTCATGGGTTGCAAT
>Ga0247609_10002722_pt1 | contig 18415 bp, 6 predicted proteins | sample 172DNAGHGlowgp2_FD_193487 | JGI IMG/M metagenome (GOLD analysis project Ga0247609, IMG submission 193487) | Sheep rumen microbial communities from Palmerston North, Manawatu-Wanganui, New Zealand - 1728 DNA GHGlow gp2 | ecosystem: Host-associated > Mammals > Digestive system > Stomach > Rumen ...
ACACGGCCCAGGGCACACTGAACAGGCGCAGTCCGTCGGCATCGCGACCATAGCGGGACGAACTCTCAACGGTCAGGTTGCCCTGCAGGAAATAGCGGCTCTTATAGTTATACTCAGCCTGAGCATACCATGCCAGCGAGTTCCAGCTCTCACTCACACCGTCGACCGATACGTTCATCAGGTCGGCACGCATGAAAGGAGTCTTGTCGTTACCCGTGTTGTAGCCTAACTGCGTATTCGACGTATAGCTTTCCCAATTAATGCGGGCACCGCCGAAAATGTGCAGGAAGTGGGCATCAAAGCGGTTCGACCAATCGAGACGCGTGTCACTCATCACGGAGTTCTGACGGGATGCCAACGAGCGGACCTCGTTATTGCGGTAGGCACCTAACGCCGTAAGGTAGTAGGCCGGCGTACCACTGACAGGAATGTAGAACATCTCGTTGGTATTGACCAGGTTGTAGCTGAAGTGCTCGCTGAGCGAGAGGTTGGGCGAGAACATATACTTTGGCGTCACCGTCAGGTTGAGCATCGAGTTCTCGAAACGGTTCTTGTTCTCAGCCTCACCATACTCATTGAGCGCTGCCGGGTTAGCCAGACGCCAGTTCAGGTTGTTGTAATTGGCCAGTGCCTCGTTCAGATAGTCTTCAGCATCGATGTTGAAGTGGTCGGTAGCAAAGATGCCACGGCCATAGCTATAGGCACTCAGGAAAGGACTCTTCACGTAGGCCAGGAAAGCCGGCGAGGCAGGTGTACCGTTGTCATAGCTCTCAGGGGCACCGTCGTTGCGGATGTCTCGGGTCTGATTGACAAACGAGGCATCGAAGCGAACAGCCAGGTGCTTCGTAAGCGAGATATCGGTATTGAAACGAACGCTCAGCCGGTCCATGTCGTTATACTTCAAGGCGCTCTGTGCCATCATGTAGCCCACGGAGAGATTGTAGTTGGCCACATCGTCACCACCTTCGACGTTGATGCCGTAATTCTGAGTAATGGCCGTGTGATAGACATAGTCTTTCCAGTCGGTGTTCTGATGGTAGAGCGGATAGTAGTAGTTGGGCTGACCGTTCTCCAGCGTCTTATTCTCATCGAGGAACTTGAACGAAGTGAGCGTCGTGTTGGTGCTCTTCAGCAGTTCGGATGCATAGCCGCGATACTCTTCGGCTCCCATCACGGAATAATACTTGGGCTTCATGGTAACACCAGCCGATGCGGTGGCCGTAATACGAGTGGCCATCGACTTATTGCGACGGGTCTGAATGAGAATCACGCCATTGGCACCCTTGGCACCATAGAGAGCGGTGGCATTACGCAACACGGTCACCTTCTCAATGTCGGCAGGGCTGACACTTGAGAGCAGATCGTTATAGAACCCGTCATGGAGCAGTTCGCGACCATACTGCTGGTCAACGATGACACCATCGATCACTACCAAGGGCTGGGCATTGGCATTGAGGGAGTTCAAACCCTGAATGAACATGACACCACCTACACCTGGCATACCGCTATGATTGACGGTATAGACCTGGGCGCCCAGCTGGCTCTGAATTTCTTCCTTGATGTTGACCGCTCCGCTATACTTGAAGTCGGTAGCCGAATAGTCGGCACGGACGTTCGTCTGCTGGCCATACTCAGCCGTGAACGTTGCACTACGCAACAAGACCGTACGCTGAGCAGCCTCCTTCACTAGACCCATCTGCACAGGATTGTATTCAGGCGACGTGACCATAACCGCCGTTGAAAACAGAGGCAGTTTCAACTCATAGGAGCCATCATCGTCGGTCAGTACGCTATAACCATCTATATCCACCGCACGGACTATGGCGCCCGAGATGGGCTGTCCGGTGGCTGCATCAAGCACACGGCCATTGACGGTACGCGTCTCATACTGCTTCTTCTTCACTGTAAAGGTGCGGGCTGTGGCCTCAACTTCCTCATCTTCTGTGTCGTCGTCCTGCGCACTGACGGCCAACGGGAACGACAGCAACAGTGAAAGTCCAAATAAAATATATCGTTTCATATACATATTATATTCCTTACGTGTTTGTTAGATGAATATTAACGTAACATGTGGTGTTGCCAATAAGCATCGCCATGAGGCTTCAACAACATGGAGGGATTACCGTTATAGGTTTCCGGAATGATGGTTCCATGAGGAACCAGCAAGATGCAGTCCAAACGCAGCATACGGGTATAACCATTATTGAACTGAGTGCTTGACACGCGGGTCTCTATCTTGAATTTGACCGACGGTTCTATTTCGTCAAGACCGTAGTTAGACACCGGGAACTTGAAGTCTTCGAACACCTTGTAGTACTGGATAGAATCCGGATCAACCGTCACCGCGGAACTGCTTTTCGTAGTCTTCGAACTCACAGTACCTTTCTCGTCAGGATAGGAGAGCGTACAACGGATGACAGTTGGCATATAGTCTTCTATCGTCAGATACTTTGTGTAGGCGCGGGCAGGAACCGTAACAACATAAATGTCGTAGCCAAAGTTTGACAGCACGTTGGGTACCTTGTACGTAAAGTTATAGTTCAGCTGGTCGACAGTGATGGGATAGCACTCCACGAAAGAATTGTTCCACACCTTGTTGTAATAGTTGGCTGCCGTATCAGGTACCACATTGCGTTTCACCAAGGACACATAGTAGGCCCGGTCGCCTGTTTGTGAATTATCAACATACTGACGCTCGAAAAGGTTGCCACTTTCCTCTGCCTCAATCACAATATATTGGGCAAAGGACTGCTTCTCGTCAATAGGCCACTGTTCTTTCGTCAGCTTACGCACCACACCATTACTACAGTCAACAGTCTCGCCCTGAGCGAAAACACCGCCTGGCTGCCAAGCGTTGTAGTACTCGAAGTAATTAAACTGGTGCCCCCATCTTGCCTTACGCAAAGTATAGTTGGCTGTAGCATTGACAGAGATAGCCGAGTCGGCCACCTCACCGGCAGACACTTCCTTATTGAAGACACCCTTGTTAAGCGTACGGCTGAAAGTAGTTCCTTTCACAATCGCTGCACGAGGATAGAAATAAGAGAGCGAGTCGCGTTTCTCCACTTTCTCTGAATACTTGAAGTATGGTTGATACTGCGTAAGCAAACTGTCCCAAGCCTCATTCGTAGGAGCCAGCATCCAGAACACGCTGTCCTCGCTGTCAACCTTGTCAATGTAATTAAACACCTTACTCTGCTGCTGGAACACGGAGTCAAGATAGGTCATGCGACCCAGCGAGTCGAGCCCGCCTTCCACACTCGAACCAGATAGGAATTCCTTGTAATAGAGTTTCCAAGGCGAGTTACTATGAAGAGAGTCGCCGCTATAAAAAAAGTTGCGCAAACTATCGAGACTGGCATCCATACGCACATACTCAAACAGATTGGGACGGAAAGCCAACTTTTGGTTGACAGTGAAGAGTAGACCATTCTTATAGAGCTTGTTGGAATGGGCACTGTCCATGGCAACCCCCTCAATCGAGCGGTACTTCAACACGGCATACTTACCGTTCATCAGCTTGATAGAATCGTTACTGGCAGAAGAGACCGAATGGTTGTAGAGAGCCACATGGTTCTTGACAAACTGATTGAGCACCGTATTGTCTACATCCTTCACCAGCTGTTTTTCTGCCATATACTGGCTGATCAGTGACTCGGCCTCGGCAGCCGACAAGGCATCGTTGGTGGGAGCAAACACAGTAAACACCTGGCTGCTGCCCAACTGCTTGTCAAAACCTGTAGCCTCAATGACACTGGCGAAGTTGCTCAAGTTGGGATTCTGCTTGATGGCTTTCCACAGAGAGCCTTCGTTCACGCCCGTTGCTGTACCCTCGTAGTGGTCATCCCACGTGTCGGTACAGGCGGTGAAGGTGAGGGCAGCCAATGCCAGCCCTAACACCTTTTGATAGATATATCTTCTTTTCATCATTGTGAATTGTCAATTATGAATTGTGAATTTACAGATCGTCTTCCATAGCACCTTCACCATCGACCGCATAGACCGAACTGGGCACCATCTCGAAGTAGTCGAGCATGAACTCATTGTCGTTACCCTTCTTGGCCTTGCTGGCTACACGGAAGCGCAGATAGTAGTCCTTATCAGCCTCGATGTACACCTGACAGAGCACACGGCGGTAGGTTCGCTCATTGCCTGTGAAATAATACTTCGTTCCGTTCGTCGGATGGAAATGGAAAGTGGAACGCGGAGCACGATAGGCACCTAAGTTCTTCAGCAGTTTTTGCTCCTCAGCCTTGGCCTCGGTGCTCATAGCCTTATACTTGGCCAGCGACTCATCAGTCTCAAAACGGCTACCGATATAGAGGTCACTGTTCAGATACTTGGTCATATCAAGAGGGATACCTTGTGCCACCAAGCTACGGGGATTGGTTCCAAAGTAAACCTGCATGACACCACGGGTCTCAATTGAGCAGAAGCCTAAACGCAACTGCCACATGCCGGAATAGGGCACAGGAGGAATGCGGAACGTGAAGTCGTAGTCACCGAAAATGTTCCACTCATCACCCTGCCAAGACCAGAAGTTTGTATGAGGGCGACGCATCACGACACGCGTACTGGAGCTGAACGAGACACCATCAAGATAGCCTTCGGGGAACCAGTAGTTCTTGCCGTTCTTCGGGTTGGGATCGTCATCAGGCTTGTCGTTGGGATCATCAGCCGTCGGAATACCGCCCAAACGCATCTTATTGGTCATAATCTCAGGGAAAACCGTGGAGAAGTCCATACGGATACGCATATTCTGCACCTTGTTCTGGACATCTGAGGTAAAAGCCACAATGTCATCCACATAGAAGTAGTGTCCGTTAATGGCTTTGTGGGTGACGGTATCCTCAGTACTCTTGATGATATGGGCACCCTCAAACTGCATCGAGGGATCATCGGCCTCATAACGACGGTTGATATAACGCTCCCACTTCGTACCCTTGCCAAGGTCTTTCTCAACAGTGAGTTCCTCTACCTTGATCATCGTGTGAGGCAACAGCGTCTGATACCAGTCAACGGGATTCACCAACGTATGATCAATGCCAAACGGACCATTGGTAGCACCCACCCTCATGTGGAGGGGGGTCAGGTCATCAGTACCACCCACCGAACGGTTCAGAATGTGGTAACGGACAAAACGCTTCAAAGGATTGATGCTGTCTGTCAGGTTATCAAAGCTATGACCAGGCTTCGAGACATCATTAGGATAGACAGGATCATAGAGTTTACAAGCCAAGTCGTAAACGGCATAGAGATTGCCCTGACTGGTGTCTACCCCATATTTTGTAAATGCTTCCTTGTAGACCGAATCAGGCTCTACGAAAAGGGTGTATCCTATCTCACGCTTATCAGGAACCCAGGCAACCTCACTCCAGGTGTGAGACCTATAATAATACTTACCATTGTCTTCATAGTCATTCTTATTGTAAGTATCGTCAATCACCTTCATGATTTCCAAATTGACTCCCGTTGCCATCAATGCCTCATAGAAGATGCCCAGACGGGTATTCTCACGTAACATGTCGGAGATATAGCTACTTGACTGCTCAATCACCCGATCAATAGGATGCACGATGCCATTCTCCACCGAGTCGTTCATCAGGCTTGGAATCAGAAGTGCCTTGCCCTCGATAATGATATCGGAAGTTACGGTGTCAATCTTCGTACTCAAATAACGTCCCAGCATATTAGGGGTCTGCAAACGATCCTGATCCATCTCGGTGGTGCCATACATGTTGGCCACCAAATGGGTGCGGGCGATGGTATCGCAGTCTGCGTCGGTCAAGTCATTGACACTCTGCAGGCCACGTTTCTGCAGATAAACATTGATGGCCTCATTGTTGGGCAGGAAACAAGTGTACTGTCCGTAGGCGGCCAGCAAATCCATCAGATTGGCATCGTCGGCCTTACTCTTGGCACGACGGACAATCTCAGCAAATTCGCTATACTGAGGACGCTTAGTCAAGTAGTCGCTCATCATTTCACCCTTGAATGAATAGAAATATTCATCATCGGGATCGTCAGAACAGCTGGTCGTCACCGGCAGCATAAAAGCCAGCAAGGCCAGAAGGGTCAAACACGACCGCATGTTTCTATAGTGCTTCATATTCTTCATTTTTCTGCTTGTTGATTATTTGATACTACTATCATTACCGTCACTATAGGCAGGATTAGCCTTCAGATTCTTGTTGACCAGTGTCTCCTCATAGAAGTAAGGCCAGAAGATAGCCCACTTCCAGTTGGCATTGGCCTTGTCAGAGAAGAATGCCTTAGCAAGCTGGGCATTAGGCCCTTCACGATTGAGCATGGCCTCCTGCAGTACACTTGTATTATTGTCACGCAGTGAGCGACGTACCAAGTCATACCAGCGCTTACCCTCGAACATCAGTTCGCGATGGCGCTCCTGAAGAACCAGCGTCTCCATCTTCTCTTTCGTATTATAGTTGGCTTTAGCCAGCCTGCTGGTCGGCACAGCCTCACAAAGCGCACGGTCGTTCACAGCCTGAACCAAATCAAAGGCTGCCGTAAGAATGGAGTCATTATACTTCTTCGTGTCTGCGTCATCGCCCGTGCGGGTCAGCTGGCAAAGAGCCTCAGCCTTGAGAAGCATGATATCAGTGATACGATAAATTATCCAGTTACTGCTGGTGTACCAATACTCTACATTGTTCTTCTTGGCATAGTTATAAGCCGTGCCAGTAGCGGAGAGCTTTGCGCCTGATCCGTCGATTATGACATCCTTCATCACGAACTTGGTAATGTTCACCTGCGAACCAATCACAAAACCTGCATTCTGAACCATTCGGGCATCCTTCTTACCGTTCTCCTTGCTAAAAATCTTATAGGCATCGGTAGATTCGCTCTCAATATCGTTAACGACAATATTGGCAGGAGCCATACGGCCTGGCAACACCCCGTTTCCATAGAGCTGGCCTGCAGCACTATTTGACAACATGCTGTGACCAGCTTCCGTGTTGTCATATACCAATTCGAAAATGGTCTCCACACTGTTTCCATCCACAAAGATATCGTTGTAAGCCTTGCCATAGGTATTGGATGCCGACACATTGCTTACCAAGGGGAAGCCCCCGAACTGATCTGCAGACTCACTCGAAGCAGTAGTACTCTTGCTGTCCTGCTCTTTCTTAAACTGGGTCTTTGAAGCAATCACCAGATCAGCATAATAGCAACTCTGCTGATAGTTGCCCTGCCAGAGATACATCTCGCACAGCATGGCATAGATGGCATCCCGAGTGATGCGACCCGTTTGATAGGCAGGTTTGTTGGTAGAGTAACGGGCAATGGCATTACCCTTGACGCGCTCCAGATCAGCAATCAGGTTGTCAAGCACGGTAGCGAACGGGGTAGCAGGCAGGTCCATCTTCTGACTGTCATCGATATAAGCCTCAGTGGTATAAGGCACATCACGGAACGTACGAATCAGATAGAAATAACACAGAGAACGGATGGCTATTACCTCTGCCTCGGTTGCCTTCAGTTCACTCTGCGTATAGCCTGGGTCGCGATGAGCCACCTCAGGGGCATACTTCAAGATGATGTTGCAACGGTTGATGATGTTGTAGAAACCATCCCACGTACAATAGGAGTTCTTGGCCGTAATGCTCTCCTTGAAGATGTTATTCAGATTGACATCCTTGTCAATATCGCTACCAGCCATCACGTTCTCAGTACGGCCTTCACCCCAGACAATCATACGGCGTACCAGAGGATCGGCCTCCAAAGCCGCATACAAGCCCGCCACGATAGCATCTACGTCAGACTTTTCCTGCCAGAACTCTTCATGGATAATCTCTGTCTGCGGCTTGATGTCCAGGAAGTCAGAACAGCCAGAGAAGAGGGAGGCCGAAAGAGGAGCAAGGACAAGAGCGGTGGCCAGTCCCTTTACCTTCTTATATATATATGGTCTTTTCATAAAAATATCAAATTACTTTTTTCAATAATCAATTCTTTAGAAGTCCACGGTTATACCCAGTGTGTAGGAACGAGAGCGGGGTGTCTGCGCATTATCAATGGCAGGATTGTAGCCTTGGTTCACGATATCAGGGTCGACACCTGAGTACTTGGTGATCACGAAGGGGTTGTTAATGCTCAAGTAGGTCGAGATGCGATTCAGGCCTATCCACTTCAGGTGCTTCTTGTTGATGGAATACGACAACTGGGCATAGCTCATACGCAGATAAGAGCCGTCCTCGACATATCGGTCGCTGACCAGGGAGTTATAGGCGATGAAGGCGTTGGGATCCTCGGTCGTGGCAAAGATGTGCATGGCACGCGGCACCGTGGTCACGTCACCCTCCTTGCGCCAGCGGTAGTTCACTGCCTGACTCTGGTTGTCATTGCCCGTCATGGCCTCGGCATGCAGACGGGCCATGTTCAGGATCTTGTTGCCCACACGGTAGGTGAACTGTGCATTCAGACGCCATGCGCCATAGTTGAAGGTAAAACCGAAGCCACCCGTCAGCTTAGGCAGCGAAGAGCCTAAATAGCAAATGTCGAGTGCATTGATGTTACCGTCGTTGTTCACGTCCTCGTAGATGGCATCACCACCGTTGAAACGATAGTTCTTACCTGTACGAGTGGCACCGGGCAGCGTGTAGTCGTAGTACATGCGAACCGGCGTACCATTGGCATCGCGGATAAGCTTGCCATCTTTGTTGGTAGCCACAGGAGCCGTATAGGGCTGCTTCTTCCAGCCATGAGCTTTATACCAGGCATCGGGCAGGGTACCGTTGCGGAACTGCTTGTACTCTTCGTCGGTGAGACCCAAATTTACAAACGTATTGTAGTTATGCGAATAGACTCCCTTGAACTTAAAGCCATAGATGGCGCCTAACGGGTTATGCAGCTGTACACGGCGCAGCCACTCGGCATTCTCGTAGCCGAACTTCGAGTTCATGTTGTCAATCAGATAGCTGTCCATTTCGAGAATCTCATTGCGGTTGTTACCAAAGTTAGCATTCACGTCCATCGTGAACTTACCCTTCTTGATAAGCTTCTCCGTGTTGATGTGGAACTCCCATCCGACATTGCGCATACGGCCGTTATTGCGATATGACACCGTAGCATAACCTGCATTTGAAGGGATGCGGTAGTTCGCCATCAACATGTCATTGGTCGTGCTGTGATAGCCTTCAAGAGTCAGCTTCAGGCGGTCGTTAAAGAAGCCCAGATCGATACCCACGTTGTAAGAGGTAGTAATCTCCCACTTCAGATTTGTCAAGCGAAGGTTCAGCGGTGCCATCGTATTCATGTCAAGATAACGGGCCGTGCCACCATACTTAGCTGTATAAAGATAGGCGGCATTGGGCTGGTTACCCACCTGACCCCAGCTGGGACGCAACGAGAGCATGGAAAGCGTCGGCTTCAGCTTTGACATGAACGGCTCATCGATGATGTTCCAACGGAGAGATACCGAGGGGAAGTAACCCCATCGGCTGTCCGGACCGAACTTATTGGTACCGTCGGCACGGATGGTGAAGTCGGCCACATAACGCTCCTTATAAGCATAGTGGGCTGAAAATGTGTAGTACATCGAGCGCCACTGATTATAGGAACTACTGACATTACTAATCAGACCACCTGCAGCCGGGCTGGTGATGTCACCATGAGTTGAAGGCAGACCCTTACCCGAGGTTCCCTGACCGCTCGACGAACCTGAGGTAAGCTCAAAACGTCCGAGGAACATGGCCGAATGATCCTTGTTATTGAAATGAGGTATCAGAGTCAATGCCTGCTTGGTATTAAACGAAACGCTCTTCGAAGAACCAGCATAGCTGGTATTCACGCCATCCTCCCACTTGATAGATGTAAGCTCCTGAGGATAGAACGAATCATCGTACTGGTTGTAGATGTTCATATAGACCGAACCACGCCAGTTCAACTGCCAGTGGTCGTCGTCAAGACCCAACAGCTTATAGTTCAGAATCAACTCAGGCGACATATCGTAAGTGCTGCGATGGTTCTTGGCCAGATGGGCAGAAGCCACCGGGTTCGGATAGGTGCGCTGGTCGCTCTTGAAATATTCCGAGCCGATGAAGGGACCATACTGCAACATATTATAGTAGTTGCCTGTATTCTCGCCCGTCACGGGATCCTTCTCATAAACACTCATGTTCGGCATCTTCTTCATGGCAATCGCCAGAAGATTGTCGGAGTTCATGTAGTTCTTCGTATAGGTCAATGCGAAGTTGGTGCTGACGCGGATGCGCTCACTGATGTTATAGTCCAAGGCCACACGGGTAGAGAAGCGGCGCAGCTTCTGCTCAATCATTGTACCCGTCTCATGGTCGAAGCCAGCACCGATACGGAAAGAGGCTTTCTCACCACCACCTGAAATGGTAGCGTAGTGGTTCTGTCGCAGACCCCACTGCGTCACCTCTTCACGCCAGTCGGTATTATCGCGATACTGACGCCACTCCGAGTAACCGCTGTTCGCACCCAGATAGTTGATTTCCGGCAGGTGATACTGGTCGGCAGCCTGGTCGTTCTGTGTAGGATTAAAGTATGCCTCCTTCAGCATCATGGTATAGTCGTCACCACTCAGCAGGTCGTATCCCTTGGGCTGATAGGTACCCGTCAGCTTCAACGAATAGGTGAGTTTGGGTTTACCACGGGCACCACGCTTGGTGGTCAGCTCAATCACACCATTACCACCTTGCGAACCATAAATGGCCGTAGCAGCAGCATCTTTCTTTACCGTAATAGAGGCGATATCCTCCGGGTTGATGTTCAGCAGTTCTGCAAACTTCTCATTGTTGGCACCAGCCATATCGAAGTCGTCCAGGTTCACCTCACGGATGTTTCCGTCGACCACAATCAGAGGATTGGAATTGGTCATGGAAGACAACGAAGAAGCACCGCGTAGACGCATGGTAGATCCTGAACCCAGGTCACCTGAGTTACCGATGATATCCAGACCGGCAATACGACCCTGCAGAGCTTCATCGACCGAGGTAATGCCGAGACCCTCGAACTCTTTCATCGAAATGGTCTGTGCGGCATACGACACCTCACGCTCAGGGATCGGAAGGCCGTTGCCCGTAGCGCGCTTCTTTGACTTCACCACCACCTCTTTCAGCTCCGTAGCCGAAGTCATGGTCAGGTTGTAAGTAGTCTTGTTGATAGGTACGGTCACGGTCTTCAGACCTACATAGCTGAAGCGCAGCTTATCCTTCGGGTTACGGATCTTCATGGTGAAGTTACCATTCAGGTCAGTAATGGCCGACTCGATGATACGTCCAGACGCGTCGACCTCACATACGGTGGCACCCATCAGCGGTCCCATATCGTCGCTCAGTGTACCGTGAACCGACGTAATATTCTGTGCACTGACTGCCATAGAAAGCAGCAGAGCCATCGTCAAAATGACAGACTTGATTATTCTCATACGATAGGTTCCTCCTTAATTATTTAAATATTCTTTCACCACCTCACGCCAGGGACGCATGTTGACCTTGGTTCCGTTTGCATAGGTATACCCCACAAACAGCGGTGCATCAATCAGATGCACAACAGCATCGCTACACATAAAGAGTGACATGTCAGACTTATTCAGCCAGTATTCACGACAGAGGTTATTATACAATCCGCCAATTGGAGCTCCTCCCGTCTGAACTGTTCTCTTATTGCCGGCAATATCAGTTACCGTCATCTGTTGGGTATCGAACTCTGTATTCAGACTATAGAAACGACCCGTCTCAGGATTGCGAAGCATGCTCTCATACAAGTTACCCGTCATGTCAGGATCTGGTGCCATACCGATAGCTACAGAGTGGTCTTGCACGTGGTAGCGGATAAAGTTCTGGACAATCTCCTTCAGTGCAGTCTCGACCTTCGTGCGCACAGCGGTCGAATCGGCAGACGTAGCGCACTCGCCCCACCAGTCTTCTGCCGTAATCAGACTGTCAAGGACAGCATGGTCACCCTCCTCCTTATCAATGTAGAGAGCATCCCAAGCGGGCAGCTGACCGTTCGTCTGCAACGCCTCAATCGAAGTCGTTGAGGGTACAAACACCGTATAGTTATAGTTATCGAATAGTTTGAAGTTACCAGGTTTCTGGGCTGCCTGCGGCAGTGTATAGTTGGCAATATTAGCCGACGAGGTACCTGGAGGCACGACCGTGAACATCTTGGCATATTCGCACTCCAACAGCTTACGGAATCCGTCATACTCGGTGTGCTTTTCCAGTATCATGTGGAACGAGTTCTGAGCAGGCATAGGAACCTGTGACGAAATCTGGTAGGAACGTCCATTGGTCTGTGTATAGTCCTCATCTACATCCAGCATCTTGTTGTGCTCCAGTTGCCAGCCGCCGGCAAAGCGTACCTTTACGTTCGATCCTTGATCATCCGCATAGAGCAGTGCGCCACCCTTGGTCTTAAAGTAATGGTAGCCAAGAGCCAGATAGTCTTCCATTGTCTTGTTCGTAGCGCCCTTACCACCTGAAGGCAGCACAATGATGAGCTGATCAATCGTTTCTTCAAGCAGACGCTTAATAAAGCTATAGGTAATGACCTCAGTTCCTTCCGTCGGCGTAATATCGCCATCGGTCGAGACAACCGACTGGTCACGGTAAGCAGCCAGACGTCCCGACTTGTTCAGATAGATACGAATCAGGTCAGGCGTTTCAGATCCGTCGGTATTGACCTTACCGAAGGTAGCGGGATCCAAGTGAGTGAGCAGCGCCTTGTTGGTCGGAAGAACCAACGCGTACTCTGCCTCCATAGAGAGCAGATAAGGCAGGAACACCAGGGTGTCAAGTGCCTCATAGAACACGTTCATCTTGTCTTCCTGTGCCAGGGCTGGATAAGACACCGACTCATAAGCTGCAGGGGCAAACACCTTCTTGGTCAGGTAGACAATACCATTACAACCGATGAAGCACGAGTCCACATCGCCCGGCGTAATACCTAACTGCTCCTTGGCATCGTTGAGCACGAGGTCGAACTTCGAGGGGATGGCACTGGTGAACACATCTTTCATGTTGACGTTGGTCAGCTGGGCAATGGTCTTCAGAGGCACATTATCCAGGGTGCCATACTGCTCTTTCAGGGCCTTACCGCCACCGTTGTTCCACCAGTCGCGCAGTGCATCGTTCGTCGGTACGAACATCACGCCTGCATCATAGTGCAAGTCGTAGCCACGGGTGTTGTCATAAATATACTGGTTCCATCCCGGATCGAAGGCCAGTCCCGGCTGCTTCGCCGTATCGTTGGGAGCCATCTGGTAGGCAGGGTCGAGATAGTTATCGTCCACCCATTTCCTGGTTCTGGTACCAGCCTGCTCATTGTAGTAGCGCAGTACGAAGACCGAGTCCTCGATGTGGTTGATACGATAGTAAGTCTCTGAAGCCTCTTTGTTATAGACTGGCACCGAGAAACGGTTGATGATCGCCAGCCAGTCTGACATCACCGGATGCTGACGCAAAATTTCCACCATGTTCGGTGCCGGCTCGATGATATCCTCCATTCTGTGGATATAGCCGTTCTTACAGGTGAGATTTCCCTCTACGACACGCTTTCCGTTGACCAGACTCTCTGAGGTAGAGTGCACACGATGGTTCGTAATGATGTCAATATCTTCATTCGTAAACTTGTAGAAGTCCATGAAGCTGGGCAGCAGATGAATCATTGGCGCCACCGAACCGTCCTTCAGGATAGGCATTGGCTTTTTGCGGCCGAGATAAGGCTTCCAGGCATTCGTGTTTGGCATCTCCGACACGGGCATGACATAGACCGAGTCATAGACACTTCCTGCCGTCTCACGCCGCATGGCTCTGCCCTCAAGTGGGGGATTACCCGACGTGTTCGACATCAACTCCAGCAGATAGGCATTGTTGATCATTGAGTTGTTGAAGAACAACAACTTCTGGGCGTCTGACAACTGGTCATAAGAAGTGTTGTTTCTTGCAAACCAGGCATCATAAGCCGAGTCGTTAGCTACAAAAAGGGTCTTCGATCCGGTATGTCCCAAGACCTCTTTCTGCCCTAAGTCGTCAATCATTCTCAGGGTGTACTTGTACTTCCCCATTTCCTGCAACCGCTCGTAGATAGAGTTGCCCAGCCAGTCCGGCTGTCCGGTCAGCAAGTCGTCGTCCTTACACGACTGCATCACGGAGGCACCTATCAGCAGTGCAAGAGCGGCTTTTGTCACCCTTCGTCCATGCTTTACGATAGTTTTACATTCCATAGTTTTGTTAGTTATTGATTATTGTTATTATTATGATTTTTCATTGTCTGTATATATGGAGCTTCCTTTTCTCTGGGAGCGGGGCTTTTCATCTTTGGTGGTCAGGAGCGGCGTGTTCCCGACAATCGATTTGAGGGTTCCAGCATGTATGTTTAAAAATGATGGATACGCTGGCCGTCCATGTTGTCATGCAAATAAAGCGAAGGAACCGGAGACGGGATATTTCGCCCGTCTCCAGTCCCTTTCTGTTCAGAGATTGGTCAGTCTGTGAAGTCTGATCATTTACTTTCTCGCAATCTTCTTGATGGTTACAACTCCGTTGGCCAGCGTGGTCTTCTGGATGGTGATGCCCTTCTGGGCAGCGCTTACGCGACGACCATCGATGGTGAAGAACTCCACTCTGACAGGCTCAGCAGCGAGCACGTTCTGAATCTCGGAAGGACCGAACGATCCAGGTATCAGCTGACTGTCAGCGCCGAAGTAGGTCAGACGCCATGTGTCGAGCAGTACCCAACCGCTATCTGTATTGGTTTCCTTCTTCATACCAATGCGCAGCTTGCCGTCCTGACCGACTCTTGCAATCACCGAGTTCACGTACTGTGTGCTATCCATTTCGAAGTAGCCGGCAGCCGACACCATGTCGTTGGGAACATAATAGGTCATGCCACCCTGCGTCGTTGCCAATTCACCGCCTATGCCAGGAGCCTCATCGGTCTGTAGTGCACCCTTGAAGAGGCAGGCCACTGGTGTCTGCCAGGTAGTGGGCTCACTGTTCTCTGTGCCAACGGCATAGAGGTAAGCCTCGGTAGCGAGGGGATCCTCCTTGAACTTCTCATAGTCGTTGTCGATGCTACCGATGCGGCAGAATGCGTTGACAGCCACCTCATAGATGCCCTCGGGCAGACCAACGATGTCCTGATAGATGTCGAATGTCTTGTTGTAGTATTCCAATGCCTTGGCACCCTTCTGCGTGTCATCGTTACCGAAGTTGTAGCCTTCAGCAACCCAACCGAAGATAGAGTTCGCACCTGGAGCATCGGGCGTACCGTCGTCAAAGTTCGGAGTATTAATGACTGCCGTCACGTCAACAGGACCATTGTCGTTGGCGCCATTCACATTCATCGGCAGACGGAGCCTCGTCATCAGCGCCTTGATCAGTTCAGTCTCAGCAGCAATCTCATCAGCCTCCAGATCGCATGCAACCAAGCGTCCACGAAGAATTTCACCCTTCTCAGAAGCCTCTACAATGGTCTCCTGATTCTCAGAAAGGGTTATAGCGTTATCCAAATTATCCAGCAGGTTGGAGAACTCCTCACACAGAGCGATTGCCTCATCTACCTCATTGGCAACTTTCACGAGCTCGCTGAGTGCGCCGAAGATGTTCAGGCTGTCCTCCGAAGTCTGTGCCTCCTGTGCCATCATTGCTTCAGCATTCTGCATTGCAGCATCGAAATGAGCCTTGGCACTCTTGGTCATGACGGTACCCTCGCCATAGGCTTTTTTCATCTCCTTGATCTTGTCTTCCAGCACGGGCTTCACCACGTCGGGAGCAAATCCGCGATAGACGAGCTTGAAGTTGTCGAAGCAAATCCAGTTAGCGCCCGTCACGTTGCCCTTCACGCCCATGCGGAGCGGATCACCGCTCTTAGCCACCAGACCGAAGGCAGAGTTGTTGTACATGCCAAACGAGAAGGCATTGGCAGCACTCTCCATGGTGTTGGGATAGAAGTTCGTGCCATCTGATGTATTCTCCCAGCCATTGCTCTTGTTGGCCTCATTCTCTGATCCAGGCACGAGCATTTCTTCGTAGATACACTTCAAAGTGGTCTTGTTCTCATTGATGTAGACACCTGCATCGGTAACCTGCTTACCTTCCTCGTATTTCTGATAGGCACCGCTCTCAGGACGCTCCATGCGGAAGAAGCCCTGAACCTGCAGCTCATAAACGCCCACGGGCACCTTGTCTACCTGCTGATAGATGTCGAAGTCAGTACCGTAAGCCTCAGCTATTTTGTAGTTGAAGGCCACGTTACCCTTGGCAATCGTCCAACCCGTGCTGCCATTGTCGAGTGATGCATTGGTCAGGTAGGTGGTGGTCACATCTGTATCCGGCTCCACGCCCGACTTGGCATCGTCAATCATTTCCTTCAGCTTGGCAATCTCGGCACGAACCTCGTCATTGCTATAGTCAACCTTCAGCTCAACAATTGTACCGTCGTCTTCCTTGGCAAGAATGTCTTCAAGGTCAAACTCGATATAGTCGGCCAAAGTATTCTTAAAGGCAGAAGGAATGCTCGGATTCAAGTTCACCAAAACGCCTTCTTTCAGGGCAGCCTCGAACTCTTTCCAGAGCTTCACGTTCAGGGCGATTGAGTCAGAAGCGGCCTTAATCAAATTCATGGCAGCTACCGCCTCAGCCTTGTTCGAAGCCTGGGCATTGAAGGTTGCGTTATAGGCCTCAACGTACTGCTCTGACACGATAGCCTCGCTATAGTCTGTCCTCGGGGTCTGGTTCACCCAGTACTGGAAGGCAGCAGCGGCATTGCCGTAATAGGTCAGCTTGAAGTTATCGAACACGGCCCATTCATTGCCTCTGTTCACATCCTTCTTGACACCGAGCTTCATCTTACCGCCCTCTGCGGCAAAGAACACGGTGTTCTGGTAGTAGCCCTTTTCGAAATAGAGACGTGCGGCCGAGGGGTCGTTCGGTGCATAGTAGGTCGTACCGTCATGCTCCTCAGATGCTTCGTAAGCCGTTGTGCCGAACTCAGTAGCGCCAGCCATTGGCTCGGTATTCTTGATTTCCCAAGGATTGGCCATAGCCACCTGCATCGTGTCATTGTCGGCAATGGCATAGAGGTAAGCCGTGTAGTTCGTGTGATTGACGGCATCATCCCACCATCCGCGCAGGAAGCCCGTGTTGCTCAGCATATAGACACCGGCAGGCATGTTGTTCAGCTCCTGATAGGTATCAAAGGTCTTGTTGTAGTGCTCAGCCACATTTGCCAGGCCGTGGTTGCCGTCGCCCGTCATGTTGGGCGCCGTACCCTTCCATCCTTCATTGCTGGCGCCGTCGAAGTTCGGGTTCAGCAGGCTGGCAGTCATGTCTGAGGGGTTCTCTACCGATGCGTTACCGGCAATGGCATTATTGATCTTTGCCTGCAGAGAAAGGATGGCAGCCTCCAACTCTTCCACGGTAGCAGCCTCATTCAGATAGACAGCCTCTTCAGCAGCCACGTCAACACCCAGCTCTTTCGCCTGATCAAGGTAGGGCTTCAGCTCGGCAGCCTTGTTGAACTGAGCTTCCATGGCAGCCCACGTCTCCTGATAAGCATTGTAAGCCTCAGCCGTTACAAACTGCCAGTCGAGACCTACGGCCTCAGCGGTCAGCAGATTCAGGCGTGTGTCAGCGTCAGCACCTGCCCAGCCGAGGAAACGATCCTCCAGCACAGGGTTCGAAATGCGATAGCCGTTATCGCCCTTGGTGAGATACCAGAAGCGGAATGCCTCTGTCTCATTGTCCACCCAGACAGCACCACCGTCGCTCGTAGCAAATACGCTGAGCCATTTCTTCTTGGTCTCCACCGAGTCACGGAACTCGAGTGTGCCCTCATACTGAATGGCATCGCCACCGTCTACAAAAGCCACGCGATAGCCTTTGGTCGACACGCTGGCACGGGTGTTGTAGTCGTTGGCACCCACAAAGAACTGGCGGGCAGCCACATTGTAGAGATAGGCCGTGTCGCCTATCTGGTAGTCAGCAATAAAACTGCTGACTGCGGGACGCTGACGCACACCGTTCACGATGTCTGCCCTGGCACTACTGACCGTTGTAGCCAGCAATGCGCTCAAAACGAGTAGTTTTGAAAATCTCATAAGCATTGGTTATTTTAATATAGTTAGTAAATGAATAAAAGTACTCTTAGGTTCGTAATGCGCCCATACGCGTATGGGCATTGTATAGCGGCTGCAAATATAAGCAAAATTTTAATAACTCGTATCAATTTTCACGGTTTTTTTCTTTAAAATATTAAAATAGGGTGTTTTTACAACAATAATAGCCCCGGACTGCGATAAAGTCCGGGGCTATTCTCCTGTTTTTGTAGTGATTTCTTAGAAGTCCATGTGGTCGAGCGCATCGCTGAAGTCGCGGGGTTCGCGGCTCTCTTCGCGATAGGGCTGCTCATTGTCCTGGTCGAAGTG
>Ga0247609_10002723_pt1 | contig 18414 bp, 17 predicted proteins | sample 172DNAGHGlowgp2_FD_193487 | JGI IMG/M metagenome (GOLD analysis project Ga0247609, IMG submission 193487) | Sheep rumen microbial communities from Palmerston North, Manawatu-Wanganui, New Zealand - 1728 DNA GHGlow gp2 | ecosystem: Host-associated > Mammals > Digestive system > Stomach > Rumen ...
CCAAAACCCGCACGGGTGGAAAAGCTCAGATTAGTTTCGACAGGGTTTTGCCGTCGGCGAGCGGGAAGAACTCCCGGATATGGGAGATGAGCCGCTCCCGTGATTCTTCCGGGGAGCGGCTGATGGTCTCCGGCGCGCCTGTGGCTTCTTCGAAGCGTCGCGCCCAGGCCGGCACGGCCGCTGCTTTGGCCGTCAGTCCACTAGTGCCCGTCGTGCCCGCCGTGCCCGCCTGCACACTAGCTCTCCCCGTATCCGCCTGTCCGCGAGTGTCAGCACTGCCTGCCGCTTCGGAGCTCCCGAGCATACTCCCGAACAGCTCGTCAGGAGTGGTGTTGGAGGCGCGCTGCCAGCCATTGTAGTGGAGGTCGGGTCCACGGTACACCCTCTGGATGTCGCCGATGACGGTCCAGGTACCCATCTGCAGGAACTGAACGACGCTGTCCATGATGCCTTTCTTGACGCCTGGACTCAGGAGCGGCTTGTATTTCGCTCCCATGGAGCGCAGGAATGCCGGCGTGACGGCTTCGGAGCAGATCAGGCGGAGCTCGCGGGCTTCCAGCGCGCCGGCTTCCTTGATAGCGGACAAAGCGACGGGGGAGAGGAACTTCATGAGTTTCTCACTGCTCGTCGATGCCTTGAAGCTTTCTCCGAGAGCCATCCTGTACTTGGGAATGCTCCGCCTCCAGTTCATCAGCTCGCGGTACCATTCGACAGTAGCGAAGGCGGCTTTGCCGCCGAGGTATTTGCCGTAGGCAATGTCGCCTTCGCGCACAGCCTCGATCTTCCAGTCCCAGGGACCGAGAGTCCCGCCTTCTTCCTCATCGGTAAACCAGCATCCGGGAGCAGTCATTTCCTCGATGGACCATCCAGCCACGCCGCACCGGAAGAACGGTATGATCCCATATTCCCGGATGACCCCGATCATCCTCTCAGGACTGTCTATGACTCTTTTCACCACTTGCATCGTGAAACTATACAATCTCCGTCAATTCCCCTGTAGCAGAGTCCATTATAAAGCCACGGACCGTTATGGCGGCAGGCATCAGGGGATGCTCCTTGATGCTTGCCACTGTATTGCGCACGGAAGTCTCTGGGTCGTGGAACCCTTCAAGCCAAGCGTCTAGATCGATGTCGTCGCGGACAAGATTGGCTTCCGGGACACCGCGCTCCAGCATCTCCTCCCGGAAATGTCCGAAGCTCATGTGGCAGGCGCCGCATCCAGAGTGGGCGACGACCATGATCTCCTCTACGCCAAGCTCATAAACTGCGACGATGAGACTGCGCATGGCCGAATCCCACGGTGTCGGGATGACGGCGCCGGCGTTCTTGATGATCTTGGCATCCCCGTTCTTCAGGCCCAGCGCCTCCTGCAGAAGTATTGACAAGCGAGTGTCCATACAGCTCAGTACAGCCAGTTTGCGGTCAGGATATTTGTCCGTCAGATGTGGTTCATAGGCCTTGGCCTCTACATAGTTGCGGTTGAAACGGATGATCTCGTCGATGGTGTTCATGTGGTCAGCTGTTGCGTTTGTTCCTTCAAAGATACGAAATCTCCGGCTTATTATCTTTCAGTTTGTTTGTCAGATCTTCTCGAAGGCCTGGTCGAGATCGGAGATGAGATCGTCGACATGCTCGGTACCGATCGAGAGGCGGATCGTGCTCTGGTAGATACCATGGTCAGCCAGTTCGGCCTCGGTCAGCTGCGAGTGCGTAGTCGTGGCGGGATGGATGACAAGGGACTTGACGTCGGCGACATTGGCCAGCAGCGAGAATATCTCGAGCGAGTCTATGAAGCGGAATGCTTCCTCCTTGCCACCCTTGATTTCGAAGGTGAAGATCGATCCGCCCCCATTCGGGAAATAGCGCAGGTACTGTGCGTGGTCGGGATGGGTAGGCACGGCCGGATGGTTCACCTTCGCCACCTTCGGATGCTTCGACAGGTAGTCGACTACCTTGAGGGCATTCTCGACGTGCCTCTCGACGCGAAGCGACAGAGTCTCAAGTCCTTGCAGGAAGATGAATGCGCTGACCGGAGAGAGCGTGGAACCTGTGTCGCGGAGCAGTATCGCCCTTGCGCGGGTGATGTAGGCAGCCGCGCCAACCGCCTCGGCGAACACGATTCCGTGGTAGCTGTAGTCCGGCTCGGTGAACTGGGGGAATTTGCCGGAGGCTTTCCAGTCGAACTTGCCCGAATCCACGATGACTCCGCCGATGGTGGTACCGTGTCCGCCTATGAACTTGGTAGCGGAATGCACGACGATATCTGCACCGTACTCGATGGGCCTGAGCAGGTAAGGCGTAGCGAAAGTGTTATCGATGATGAGGGGAATCTTGTGTGCGTGGGCGATAGCGGCCACCGCTTCGATATCGATCAGGTTCGAGTTGGGGTTTCCGAAGCTCTCAATGAAGACCGCCTTTGTCTCCGGTTTGATCGCCTTTTCGAAGTTGGACAGGTCGGAAGGATCCACGAAAGTAGTCGTGATACCGTAGGGGACCAGCGTGTGCTGGAGAAGGTCGTAGGTGCCTCCATAGATATTCTTGGAGGAAACGATATGGTCTCCCGCACGGGCGATATTGAGGATGGAATATGTGATGGCGGCGGCGCCGGAGGCCACGGCCAGAGCGCCGACGCCTCCCTCCAGGGCAGCGATGCGCTGCTCGAAGACATCCTGGGTGGAGTTGGTCAGACGGCTGTATATATTGCCCGGATCAGCCAGACCGAAACGCGCGGCCGCGTGCTCGGAGTTGTGGAATACGTATGAACTCGTCTGGTAGATGGGAACTGCGCGTGCATCGGATGCGGGATCGGCTTTTTCCTGTCCAACATGAAGCTGAAGGGTCTCGAAGTGAAGTTTACGTGTGCTCATTGTTAGTTCGTTTTTGATTTGTTTTCTGGTTGCAAAGTTAGAATCAGTGGAAAAAACGAACAAGAAAACACTTGAAAATAGTAGGATATTCCTAAAAATTACTATTTTTGTAGAAATTATGCATTGTTTGGCGTTGATATGAGCCATTAAACAGAAAAAACCTCTTCCCATGACCGAGAAACTCGACAAAACAGACATCCAGATACTCAAGGCCCTTCAGGAAAACGGCCGCATTACCGTCAAGGACCTTGCCCTGAAGGTCCATCTTTCCACAACTCCGGTCTTCGAGCGCATGCGCCGCCTCGAAACCGAGGGATATATCCAGCGCTATACGGCCGTACTGAGCCCGTCGAGACTGGGTAGGGGATTCATCGTATACTGCAGCGTCCGCCTCCGGCGCATGGGCCGCGATATTGCGCACGATTTCATCTCAAGGGTCCAGGACATCCCTGAAGTCGCTGAGTGTTACAATATTTCGGGGGATTTCGATTTCCTGCTCAAGATCTATGCACCGGACATGCAGTACTATAACGACTTTCTTATCAATACTTTAGGTACGATAGAAAGTCTCGGTTCCGTCCAGAGTTGTTTCGTGATGAACGAGGTCAAGAACAGTTACGGCGTGCCCGTCAGCCTGTTGTGACATTTTTCTGCCTGTCGTTTGCAGAATTGAGAATGAAAAGTTAAATTTGTGGGAAATTTCTAACTTTTACCACAAATATGCAGGAAACAGACGGCAAATACATGTTCGGCGTCGTGAAGGTAGGGGATAAAGGTCAGATAGTTATCCCCAAGGACGCCCGCAACATTTACGGCATCAAGCCGGGAGACACCCTGATGCTCCTGGGTGACCAGAAAGGTCTGGCAATGCTTAAGACTGATATCTTCCAGGCAATTATCGATCAGGCAATGGAGGGTCTTACGAAATGAGAAAGCATTGGATTGACAACCTCCGCTGGGTGACCGTACTTCTGGTCCTGTTCTATCACGTCATCTATTTCTATAACAACAAGGGAGTCTTCGGCGGTATCGGCGGGTTCGGCGACGGACCGCAGTACCAGGACGTCGTCATGTATATCCTCTACCCATGGTTCATGCCCTTGCTGTTCCTGCTGGCAGGCATAAGCGCCCGCTATGCATTGGACAAGTACGACGGGAAGACCTGGTTCAAGGCCCGCACGCGAAAGCTACTGGTTCCTGCGACGATAGGTTTGTTCGTATTCCACTGGATGGTCGGGTATTTCAACACCGTCGTAGCGGCAAGGGAAGGGGTGTTCGACGGGATCCCTGCCATCGCAAAGTACTTCGTGATGGCATTCAGCGGCATAGGTCCGCTTTGGTTCATCCAGGACCTGTGGCTGTTCTCACTGCTGCTCTTGCTCATACGCAAGTTTGACTCAAGGAATCGCTTTCACGCATGGTGCGGGAAGGTCTTCGGAGGCAAGACCGGTATCGTCTGGACCATACTTCTGGGCGTCCTGTTCTGGGCCGGCGAGCAGTTCCTCATCCGCAATCCGCGCCCGGAGAGTGCCGACGGGCTTTACAACCTATACAAACCTTTGTTCTACCTTGTGCCGTTCCTGATGGGTTACTTCGTATTCTCGCACGATGGAGTGCAGGAGTTGTTGGGCAAGGTCTGGACTCCTTTGCTCGGGTGTGCCGCCGTGGCAGGAGCCATACTGATCGCTACGACTTTCGGTCAGGACAACACTTCGCCGGAGTATCTCAGCAGTCCTCTGAACTGCCTGTACGGCTGGTTGGCCTGCCTGGCCATGATGGCATGGTTCAAAGCTCGCTTCGACCGCACAGGGGCCTTTGCAGGATATATGGCGAAGTCGAGTTATGGTCTATATATAGTTCATTATCTGGTGATTGCCAGTCTTGGATACATGATGAAGACCTATACCCAGCTGCCCCCTGTAGCGATGTACCTTATCCTTGCTGTCGCTGTGTTCACGCTTTCGCCTCTGCTTTACGAGATTATCCGCCGCATCCCGTTCATCCGCTGGTGTGTCCTTGGAGAGAATAAACCCGCAAAGCCATGACACCTTCACTTGTCGAATACATCGAGTCCGAGATCATTCCCCGTTACGCTTCGTTTGACAAGGCTCACAGGGAAGACCATGCCCGTACGGTCATAGACCGCGCCATGGCAATGGGGGAGGCCTATGACATTGACGAGGACATGCTGTATGCGGCCGCGGCATGCCATGACCTTGGCCTTGCCGTAGACCGCAAGACGCACCATCTGGAAAGCGGCCGCATCATCCGTGCCGACGCGCGTCTGGCCGAGTGGTTCTCTCCCGACCAGATAGAGACCATCGCTCAGGCCGCGGAGGACCACCGCGCGTCGGCCACCACTCCGCCCAGAAGCATTTACGGCTGCCTGGTCGCAGAGGCGGACAGGCTGATAGTCCCCGAGACCATCATCCGCCGCACCATCCAGTTCGGCCTTTCGCACTATCCCGAGCTCGACAAGGAAGGCCATTGGCAGCGCACTCTCGAGCATCTGCACGAAAAGTATGCGGAAGGGGGCTACCTCCACCTTCTCATCCCCGGCTCGCCCAATGAGGAGCCGTTGGAGCGCCTCAGGGCAATCATCAGGGATGAAACGAAGCTGAGGGAGATTTTTGAAACTATGTTCAGTGAAGAGACTGCCTGAGTACAGTTAATGTGGAAGCAGCTATGCTGCCGACCCGTCTAAAAGCGCCACCCGAGGCCCCCGTGGGCGAAGGTAGCGATGGGCCCGAGCGTCAGCTCGGCGAAAGCATAGAAATGCTCTCCTCCGTAGCGGAAGGCTACTGGAGTGACAGACGGCATAGGGAAGAACTTCGAGAAATGTGCGACCGTCACACCCGCCCCGATCCCGGTGTACACCAGGAAAGCATTGGAGGGATTCCACAGATGCCGCCACTGGAACGTCAAGGAATAAGCTGGGATCGAATCCTTCCACCCGATGCGCTCTCCGTGCTCAAGGTCGTACCTGGGCTGCCCGTCCGGATCGATCCCGAATGACGGGTATTGGATCAGTCTGTGATGATACCAGGAAGCTCCGGCTGTCAGAGTAAACTCCGTCTTCCACCCTGACCGGAGTACCCCCGTGAGGTCGATTACTGGATAGAAAGCTCCATCCGTGTCCACGTCCTGCCCCTTCGAGGCCAGAGGCACTCGGGCTGCCCTGAGCGGAGGTATCATCATCTGTATCGGCCTGATGCCGGTTCCGACCTCGATGGAGTACGACTTCTCGAACGGGACCTCCTGCCCCCGGGCAATACCCATGGCGCTCAATAGCAGCACTATGGCTGCAAACAGGCAACTCGTTCTCATAGAGAAGGATCCATCTTGATGAGGATGTCGCGCTCGCGCAGGTCGGTAAGCATGGTATCCTTGACGGCATAGCTTCCGGAGGCATCCTCGAACTCGATGAACGGCCCCTCGAGATTCCTTCTGTAAGGGATCTTCACCTGGCACTTCCCGTCCGCTCCGGTGATACCGAGCGGGCTCAGGTTATTCCTGCCCATAGCGCTCCCTTTGACCATTACTCCTTCCACGGGTTCACCCGTGGTCCGGGAAATGACCGAGAAAGACATCGGAGCCTCGCCCCCTTCCTCGTAAAGCGGGGGCTCAGGCATACCGTAGCATGCCTGGAACACAAAAAGGGCTCCGGTAAGTGAAAAGCCCCTGAGGATATTGTGAAGCCATTTCATATTGCAAATATAATTGATTCTGCTTATTAAACTCCATAGATTGCAATATCCTGCGTCCCGAAGTGTTTTTTTCGTAGTTTATTTGCAGGAATCCCGGCGAATGCGAGTTATATTTGTAAAAACCTTTGCGTGTGAATCCTCTGCTTTTCCGGCTTTTCCGTGACAACGAAGTCAAAGTCCATGAGTTGAACTACCTTTTCTGGGAGTGTACGACGCGGTGCAATTTCCACTGCCGCCATTGCGGCAGCGACTGCTCCGTGCATAGCCGCGAGAAGGATATGCCGCTCGAGGATTTCCTGGGCGCGCTGGATACCATTCCCCGGGAGGAGCGCGCCAGGAAGTTTTCAGTCGTCCTGACGGGAGGGGAGCCTCTCCTGAGGCCTGATATCCTCACGATCGGGCGCGAGCTGCGCGACCGGGGCTTCCTTTGGGGCATGGTCTCCAACGGCTGGCTTTATGACGATGCCATGCATCTGAAACTCATGGATGCGGGCATGGGTGCAGTCACCGTCAGCCTAGACGGCCTGGAGGCCTCGCACGATTGGATGCGCGGTGTCCCGGGCAGTTACAAGCGCGCAATCCGCGCCATCGACGCCTTTGCCCGCGACCCGCGCCTCAACTCCGACGTAGTCACTTGCGTGAACCGACGCAATCTTTCAGAGCTCCCTCGAATCCATGATGTCCTCTCCGGCCTCGGGCTGAAGCAGTGGCGGCTCTTCACCATCATCCCTATAGGCCGGGCGGCGAATGATCCGGATATGAAACTGACTGATTCCGAGTTCGTCAGCCTTATGGAGTTCATAAAAGGGAAGCGTGAGCAAGGAGGTCCCATGAAGGTCACCTTCAGTTGTGAAGGATATCTAGGCAAGTACGAAGAGAAGGTCCGTGACGTGCGGTATTTCTGCCATGCAGGCGTAAACATCGCGTCCGTCCTGATTGACGGGCGCATCTGCGCCTGCCCCAACATCGACCGCGACCGTTTCTCTCAGGGAAATATCTACGAGGACAGCCTATGGCAGGTCTGGAACGAGCGCTTCCAGGAGTTCCGCGACCGCAGCTGGGCGCGCAGCGGCAGTTGCGCCGGCTGCCGCCAGTGGCGCAACTGCCTCGGCAACGGCATGCACAACTGGCACGGATCCTCCCCGGAGGTCCTTCAGTGCCACTATGCAAAGACCGTCAGCGCCGCTTCACGGTGATGTGGAAGCAGTTCTGCTGTCTCTCGTATTTCACGAAGCAGCGGTCACCCTGGTCGTGAATGTCCTTGAGGACCTGGCTGAGGACTGCCCGCAGGTATTCCTGCGGAACGTCCTCGTACGGACGGCCCCTCAGGTCTGGTATCTTGACATATCTCCAGTATCCAAGGTCGAAAGTAGTCCCGTAGCAGTGGGTTGAGTTCTCCGCGGCATTGAGGTTGTTCTTGCTCAATGCCGCCACATCCTCTTTAGTCCGAAGTACTGAGGTCACTACGAGTTTGTAAGGGTTCAGCCCTTTGGAGGCCAGGGAGTCCTGGAATGCCTGCCCGATGTCGTCCAAGAGTTCCTTGGCCGAAGGGATGAGGTAGGGGATAGAGTGGGTGAGAGAGTCGATGACATAGGTGTCGGTATCGGTCAGCCCCACCAAACTGGACTTGAGTCCTTCCGCCTCCTTGCGGTTCGCCACAGGCCTGACTCCGATCGCCATCGCGACTTCGAGCTGGGCGTCGTTGATGTCGTTGAACTCCTGCGCGAACTTGACGTCGTATATCCTTACCGGATGATTCTCAATAGGCCCCAGAGCCAGCCATTGCCGCTCCCGTACGCACGACCTTGCACTGAAAAACACATACAAGGCCAGCCCGATGCCGATGGCCGCCAGGACAGAACGCGCTATGTCTTTCGTTTTCATCATCCAGAGGCTGAATTTTCAGGGTCATTTATTGGCGACAGAGATGGTGGCTGCACGGAGGCCAGGAGACGAGACGGTAAGCCGGCAATTGCCGGCCTTGCCGGAGCTGCGTACCACCGCAAGGGCTCTGCCTTTCCAGGTGGTATGCTGCGCATCGGCGTAGGATCCTGTATCCTCCAGGTTGGCGTTGCCAACTGCCTGAACGGATCCTCCGCTTACGGTCACGCTTAAATCAACCTGAGCGTCAGGGCAGATACGTCCATTCCTGTCAATCACTTCAATGACGACAAATGCGACATCCATCGCATTCATCGATTCCGGCTCCGGAGAAAGCCTGATAGCGTATGGCTTACCTGGCGTGGACAGGATGCGCGTCTGACCGGAGGCCTCGGCGCGTAATGTCCCGGGCTCGTAAGGGACTTCGAAGACTGCCTTGAATTGCGTTGACCTGTCTACCTGCTTGGTTCCTACAAGGCGGTCATTCAGGTATAGTTTAACTTCCGAAGCCTTGGTATAAACCTCTACAATGGTCGGTTTCCCTTCCCATCCGGGCCATTCCCAACTCTCCCAGGTAGGATAAACAGCCCAACCAGTGGTCTTGATCTGGCCGTGATAGCCATCCGGTTCCCTGACACACAGGTACATATCGTCCTCCTTCCCGTTCCAAAGCATCTCCCTGTAGTGGCTTATAGGCTTACGCCATCCTGTGAGGTCTATGTCTCCGCAATAAGCGCCATGATAGGGGAACTGGTCCGCAAGATGGAAGGAGTTACGAGGGTCGCCTGCATAATAGTACTTGCCAATGCCGCTCTCACCTAAATAATCCAGACCGGTCCAGACGAAGTCCCCGATAATATAGTCATTGTCATGGCAGTAGGCCCAATTGCGGAAAGCATCGTTCGGATAGCTCTCCGTCTGCGCTATCACCCTTCGGGGGTCGCGCAGATGGTCTCGCTCTGCGTGTTGGATGAGATAGTTGTACCCCGCTATCTCAAATACCTCCACAAGCGGGTCATAGATTTCCCAATCACGATCCCAGGATGCAAGGGCTGATGTGATGGGGCGCGTCGTGTCTTCTTCGCGGATAGCGTCAGACAGCCTTCTGGCTGTCGTGATCACACCTATGGATTTGCGTTCGATAACCTCATTGCCCGTGCTCCACATAATGACGGAAGGGTGGTTCCTGTCGCGGCGGACCATGCTCTGAACGTCTTCTTTATACCATTTATCAAAATAGATACTGTAATCGTTTGGATTTTTCTGCTCACGCCAGCCGTCGAAACTTTCATCGATAACCAGGAGGCCGAGCTCGTCGCAGGCATCAAGGAATGCCGGGGCAGGAGGATTGTGACTTGTACGGACGGCGTTGAATCCTGCGTCCTTGAGCAGTCGCGCCTTTCGATACTCTGCAGCATCGAATGCGGCGGCGCCCAGGATGCCATTGTCAGAGTGGATACAGCTTCCGTTAAGCAGAATACCTTGCCCATTAAGGACGAAACCTTCAGATGAATTCCAGCGAATGGTCCTTATGCCGAAGCGTGTTTCAGCGGTGGCTATGCCCCCTTCGAGCGAAGCCTCGTATAGTGTGGGGGATTCAGGGCTCCATAGATGTGGAGCATCAATGGTTATGTCTTCGCAGATGTCTATGGTTTGTTCCGGGCGGGAAGTAACCGGTACCTGAATCCGGGCCACTGTTTTTCCTTCAAGACGCAGTACGATGGCGACATTCCCGGTATAAGTGGCAATACCTTCGTTGATCAATTTTGACTGGACACGCATTACGGCGCGGTCTTGGGTGGCCTCAAGCGTTGAGACAAAGGTTCCTTGGTGTTCAAAATGGATCAGAGGTTCTTCCATCAGCCATACATGACGGTAGATCCCGGAACCGGAGTACCATCGGCAATTAGGCTGTGCGGAATTGTCCACCTTGACGGCGATGGTGTTTGCTCCTTCTTTCAAGTACGGAGTGATGTCGACACGAAACGAGGTGAATCCGTAAGGGTGTCCACCAGCGAGTTGGCCGTTGACATATATCTCGGAATTCATGTATACGCCCTCAAAGTACAGGAACTGTTTACTGGGAGAAAGTTGGTACTGGAAGGTTTTCCTGTACCAGCCCACCCCGGTGGAGTAGTATCCGCCGGCATTCCCGGCGGGTGCATCCTTTTCAGGAACAGCTTCTATGCTCCAATCATGAGGGAGATCCACGTTGCGCCATCCTGAATCGTCATAGTCAACCTCGGATGCCTCCTGCGGGGCATCCAGTTGAAACTTCCAACCGCCGTCGAACAACTCCCCCGGCGCAGTTGTCGCCTTTGCCGTGTAGCACACCGCCATTCCTGCCAAAGCCAGCATACAAGCCATGATCTTCATAATCCTCTATTTTACAATTGAATCCTTTTTCCTCTTACATACAAATATAATAAAGATTAGTAGACATCTTATATCATGAGTATTACGAAATGAGACAATCACTTTGTATATTTGTACAAATACTGACATACTATGGATAAACACGCACTTAGAATCGGCATTTTCAATTCCACACTGTCGCTGTTAAGGCTGGGTTGGTATACTACACCTTCCGGCAGGAAGGTAGAATTACCTTCGGTGAAAGAGGTGATGGATTCTGCCTATATGGTTGACGAACCCTTTCACGTTCTGATTGATCCCGTTGAGCCCATCACCACTGAGGTCCGGGTGGAGAACAAGGATTGCGTCCTGGCAGCCAAGGAATTGATTGACGCAGGTTACAATCCCGCAATGCTTAATCTGGCTGATCTCTATATACCGGGAGGCCTTGTGGAATACGGTTCTGGTGCCCAGGAAGAGAACCTCTGCCTTTCCAGAAAGAATTCGGCGCGATTTAATTGAGCGACAGTAATCACTAATCACTAATCGACAAACTATCATAAACCTGCCCATAAAATGAAAAAGTTATTCCTTCTCGTGACTGCCTTTTGCTTGTTGTATGCGTGCCCGCTGTTGCCGGCACAAAACGAATCGCTGCCTTATCGGACAGGGAAGTTCGACTCGTCGGCGGAGTCTCTGCGGAAGTATCAGGTGCCGGAGTGGTTCCGTGACGCCAAGTTCGGGATTTGGTCACACTGGGGGCCCCAGGCAGTTCCGCGCGAAGGGGACTGGTACGCCAAGAACATGTATGTTGAAGGCTCGAGACAGTACAAGTATCATGTGGCTACTTATGGCCATCCTTCAGAGTTCGGATACAAGGACATCGTGAATCTTTGGAAGGCCGAGCGCTGGGATCCGGAGGAATTGATGAAGCTATACAAGAGAGTTGGAGCAAAGTACTTCGTAAGCATGGGCACGCACCATGACAACTTCTTCCTGTGGGATTCAAAGCTCAACAAATGGAACTCCGTGAACAAGGGCCCGCAGAAGGATGTTGTGGGACTCTGGCAGCAGGCGGCGAAGAAAGAAGGCCTGTACTTTGGAGTCTCAGAGCATCTGGGCGCCAGCTATACCTGGTTCCAGACTGCGCATATGGCTGATACTTCCGGAGCATATGCAGGTGTCCCTTACGACGGGAACGATCCTGTCTATTCCGATCTCTATCACGAGAGGGCTGACAAGTCGGACACGGGATGGCTCACGACCAATCCCGCATGGCAGGTTGACTGGTATTACAAGATCAAGGAACTGGTGGATATGTACCATCCCGACCTGCTCTACTCGGACAGCGGATTTCCTTTCGACTATGTCGGAAGATGCCAGCTGGCCAATCTTTACAATTCCTCGGCGGATCTGAACGGAAACACACAGGCCGTATATACCTGTAAGCACAATCCACTTGGCATGGGCGTACTGGATGTGGAGAGGGGAGCAGTCGAAGGCATCAGCGAGGATCCATGGCAGACGGATACATCCATCGGCGACTGGTACTACCGTCACGGACAAAGGTATATGTCTTCTGATCAGGTCATACAGATGCTCATAGACGTCGTCAGCAAGAATGGCAATCTGCTCCTTAACATCGTCCAGACCCCGGAAGGGGACCTGGAAGATGATGTCCTTGAAATCCTGGAAGGAATCGGACGGTGGATTGACGACAACGGAGAGGCTATTTACGGTTCACGCCCTTGGAAGATATATGGCGAAGGTCCGTCCATGGAGAATCAGGCCAGAGGTACATTCGGCGGAGTCAGGGACGTGCGCCCCTACCAGCCTGGAGACCTGCGTTTCACCACCAGGGACGGAAAGCTCTTTGTATTCTGCATGGAGCCCACGGACGGAAAGCTCAGCGTCAAGGCCCTTGGGAAGTCTTCCCCGTACTATCAACAGGTTTCTTCGATCCGCATGCTTGGCAGCAAGGAAAAGGTAAGATGGACCCAAGCTGCGGACTCCCTGGAGATAACAAGTCCTTCCTTCCACCCATCCTACGCAGCCACAGTCTATGAAATCCAGTTCAAGTAGTTCAAAAAACTATAAAAAGTCTTTGCAATTTCAAAAAATGTCGTACCTTTGCAGTGTACTAATGAACTATTACACTGCAAAGATATGAAAAAGGTATTTGTTATTGCAATGATGATCCTTGCTGCTGCGACTGCAAGTGCAAAGGAAGATTGGAAGGGTAGAGTGATCGACGGGAAGGGAGATCCCGTGGCTTATGCCAATATCGCAGTGCTCTCCAGGGTCGACTCCACGGTGCTTTGCGGCGCCGTCACTGAAGAAGACGGCTCATTCAATATCGTCACCAACGAGAAAGACGGAATAATGATGGTAGCCATGCTTGGCTACAAGACACAATACTTCACTCCCGTGGACGGGATGGTGATCACGCTTCTGGAGGATACCACCATGCTGCAGGGGGCCGTCGCCACGGCCATTATGCCCAAGACAAAACTTACAGGCGAAGGCATCCAGACCAGCGTCCGCGGTTCCGTGCTGGAGAATGTCGGTACGGCCAGCGACGTTCTGGCCAAGACCCCGGGCATCATCAAAGGTCAGAACGGCCTCGAAGTCATTGGCAAAGGTTCTCCACTCGTATATATCAATGGTCACAAAGTGACTGACAGCGGTGAGTTGGACCGCCTCCAGAGCAATGAGATCCAGAGCATCGAGGTCATCACCAACCCTGGCGCACAGTATGACGCGACCGTGCGCAGCGTGGTGCGCATCCGCACCATCCGTCGCCAGGGCGACGGCTTCGGCTTCAGCCTCGACGCCTCCGACTCTCAGTCGCCCCGGTTACTTAGCCACAATGATCCATCCGTCTCCCTTAATGCAAATTATCGTACTGGTGGCGTGGATATCTTCGGTGGAGTGTATCGCTACAAGTTCTCTTCATTCCAGGACAGCAATATCAAGAAATCGACCTTCGGAAACAACTTCCGCTTCGAAGAAGACGGCACATTGACCAATGAGGCTTTTATGAATTCGATCTATACCAACGCCGGCATTAACTGGCAGATAGCTGACAACCATTTCCTGGGAGGCAAGGTCGAGTGGGAGCGCCGTCTGGGCCAGGACATCCAGACAGTTATCGACGACAAAGTGTTTGAAAACGGCATCCTCGTGGACAAACTGTTGACCACATCCAATGATGTGATAGGGGACCGCATCCCTCACACCCTCGGAGCTAACACCTACTATAATGGCTTGATAAACGGCAAACTGAGCATGGACGTGAATCTGGACTACTACGGTACGGACGATTCCGTCAACTCCACCTCCATCGAGTCCAGTACGATGACCCACGACGCGGAGATACACAGCAGCAGTTACAATTCCGGCAGGCTCTATGCCGCCAAAGCAGTATTCTCCCTGCCGGTATGGATGGGACAGCTGCAGTTCGGCACCGAGGAGACATTCTCTCGCCGCAAGGACGTGTACAGCATCACCGGCGTCGATATCCCGGCTTCCACTGCCACCATCAGGGAAGACAACTACGCCGGCTTCGCTTCCTACGCCTTCATGCTCCCCAAGTTCGGGCAGCTAAATGCCGGGATGCGGTACGAATACGTCAAATATGACTATAAGGACGCCCTTGCCCCGTCCAACGACCTGTCCAGGAACTACGGCAATCTGTTCCCGACACTCTCATACGCCAACACCTTCGGCCCTATGCAGATGATGCTCAACTACAGCGCCAAGACCACCCGCCCCAACTATGCCAACCTGTCCAGCGCCATCCGCTACAACAGCCGTTACACCTGGCAGAGCGGCAATGCCCAGCTCCAGCCCGAGCTTTCGCACAACGTCAGCTTGACCGCTATTTGGAAGTTCATCACGATGTCCGTCAACTACACCCGTACGGACGATGCGATCATGACCTGGTCCTCGCCTTACAACGATGAAGGGGCCGTACTGGTGCAACCACGCAACATCGAGACTCCTTTCAGGATGATGTCCGCCTTCGTGAACCTGACTCCTACCGTCGGGCACTGGAACCTGAATTATACCTTCGGGGTACAGCCGCAGTGGCTCACCATTACCGTGGCGGACCCTCGCGAACCCTCGGGATACAGGGAAACGAAGTTTAACGACAAGCCCATCTGCTTCGCCCAGCTCCTAAATACTCTTAACCTTGATGGCGGATGGCAGTTCGAATTGGGAGGCCTGGTGCAGTCGAAGGGTTATTCCGGCAACCTTCTCGTGACGAATGTCTACTCCAACGTGACGGCCGCCGTGCAGAAGACCTTGCTCAAGGACGGTTCACTGGTATTGCGTCTTGAAGGAAACGACATCCTCGGAACGACCGACATGAACGTCGACAGCGATTTCGGCAGCCACACCATTACGCAGACCAACCGCATGGACCAGCAGCGCATCAAGTTCTCGGTCCGCTACAACTTCAACACCGCCCAGAGCAAGTACCGCGGCACAGGCGCCGGCCAGGACAGCAAGAGCAGGATGTAGTGAGATAATATCGATTCCCACGCTGCAAATAGAGTAATAAACTCGAATTCTCATTTCTTGACATAAGCCGTAGCCCTTCCGCTACCGATCTTGCCAATATATCCGGATGCGGTCAAATCAGCCAAGGTACGCTCGATCGTTGTAAGACTGATATCCGGGCAGATTTGGGAAATCTCCTTCTTCGTGATTTTTCCTGGGGTACGATCGATGATGGCCTTGATGCGCTCCGGCTTAGACACCTTGCGATACCGAAGATAATCCACGCGGTCTTCAAATTCGTTGTAAGCCTTGACCACCACGCCCAACATGTATTTTTCTGCCTCATTCAATCATTTTCTGCATCAAATACGCGGAAATGATGCAGAAAAAGGAGAAAGTTAGAGAATGTTAATTCCGCTGCAAAGTGACCCCCTGCGTCCCTTCGCAAACAGGCTCCCTCGTCCGCTTGAAAATGCTCCCCTTGTCCTAAGAAAACCCAAACAGAATGCAGGCTTGTGCGTTTATTATCCTTACAGCCTGTATTTTAGATTCTGATGAAGGAAAAAGATAACGGGGGTCATTTTAGTGCAGATTCTCCACTAATACTTAAGACCGAAGAGATAAAAAAGTTATAGTACGGATACTACGGAAACCCTATTACAGATTGATTTCCCTGCTTCGGAAGGATTATCTATACCAGTACCATCTTCGTCGAGACATAGATGCTCTGTGTACTCTAGCTTGCTACCCGGTGTCACACCATATTTACGAAGCATAATGGGAGAGATATACAACTGTTTCCCGATCATTTCCAGATAGTTGTCATCCGTCACGGGCGTTCCCTCTGCATTAACAACACCTGGGCCCATCACCACGCAGTTGGGGAAAACCCCTAGAGGCAGAGGGAAGAGTTCCTCGGAAGAAAGGGAAACCGATGACGGCAGGGTGGAGAAATACTCCTCCACGATTCCTCCTGGATTTACCCTTTTCCCTATCATATAAAGCTCTTCTCCGAAATATACATACTGATCCAGACAGGCCTCACGAATCTGTCTCTTGTTCTCGTGAACCGTAAGGTTAGGATCCAGGGCATAATTCAACAAGGAGGCAAGATAGAATTTACCCATGGCGGCAGGACTTGCGGGTGATGTGGCTTGACTACTTCCAAGAACCTCTGACGTTTCGCACCATAAATCATCATCGTTCTTGTGACTCTCAACGGGGAGCCGCGTATTCCCGATGGTCGGGGGATTATTTACGCGGGTCTCTCCGTCGTTAAGGCCACCGATAACACCCTCCGCTCCATATGACCATGGTTCGTTATCTGAGGCGTGTTCAGGTAATTCCTCCCCATATTTCGTTATTAAATATTTACCGTTAGGCGGAACATTGCCTAAAGCGGACATACAGATTCCCATGTTCGGTTGAATACTCAACCGCGGATAATAAAGATATTCATCACCCCAACCAACACTTGAAGTGCGGTAGAAGATAGTTTCGGGATGAGATTCTATCCAATTCAACTCTTCCTCATGGCCTTCATATAGTCTGTGGTAATTTCTATAAGCATCTTCTCCTTGGTCTATCGGGACTTGTGCTCCCACTATCCCTATTCTCATTCCCAGCGCATGAAGTACTGGATAGGTGGTAATATAGAGAATCCCTGTGCATTTGCGTCCGTGGGTATCTGCACCCAACTCCCAATCGTTACGGATTTTATCTGAAATATCAGGACACAAAAAACGGCATTCCTCTTCGAAGTTAACAATCATCTGCTCTTGCTTCCAGTTAGCTCCATTGCTGCTGTACCAATGAAGGGTATCGATTGGCAGTGGATGTTCTCCGAAAATAACAGGCTGATGGCGTAACAAGCGGGTCTTGATTTCCGAGGCTGATGCATCTCTTGTTCCATGAGCTATTACCTCTCGAAGCAATGCCCAAGCCTTGAATACACCTGTATCCTCAAAGTTCATTTTCACTGTATACGAGCGGTAACCAGTGGAAACACCTTCCCATCCATCACCAATGGCTGCCTGGGCGATACTATAGCCTGGCATGCTCAAAGGAAGGATATCAATGGTTTGGCTTTCTACTTCAAAGATGGAGTCGTTATTCAACTGCAGGGTGAAGATAAGTCTGGCCGTTCCTGGATACTCGGGAGAATAATGGGTGGGATTAGGAACCTCTGTCCGTATTTCATCAATTACAATCTCAACTTTGTTCAATTTCACCTCTGGCGGGAAAGAGATACCACTTAGTAGGTCCACCTCTTCATCAACTTGCAGGCGTAATTGACCAAGCGCTTCCATGCCAAAGATAGCATCAGACGTAAGGACTATCGAGGTGCTGGAAGCATTGCACGCTTCATCAGTAACAGTAATGGTTAATTTTCCAGCCTCGGAAAGGATAGTCCCCGAAGATATAGATTTCCCGTCTAATGATAATACTGCTTCACATACTTTGGAGACGTCATCTTTCCAAGTCGCAACGACTCGGCTTCCTAAGTAAAGTTCATTACCCATTAGAATCACTTCGACACCACCGAAGATATTCATTTCTGAGACTGATAGATTGATGACCGGCGCGGTTGAATCAATCTGTTCTTCAACCTCATTTTCCTCGCATGCTACGAAGGCGCCCATAATCAGGGCAAAGGCTATTAATATCGAGATAGGCGGAAAGACTCTTCTCATAAGGGTTAGTGTCTATTGAATCAGGATAGTATTCAGTGAATTCTATTGGGAAGTATAACGACTTCTACCGATAAAGATAGGTATTATTTAATAAAAACCTATGGAGGTTTTACCCTGTGTCGTACTTTTGCCCATGCTCCGATTATCTTTGGTGGTATGGTCACATACTACTGCATCTCTTTTGAAGAGGCTCTACGCAGAGCCAAGATCGCCGGGAAGCAACCAGGATGCTACTACGGTGGTATAACCCTTCGCAGTGGCAAAAAAGGATTCGCAGTATACCGGGAAGGTAAAGTGGTGGAACAGTATTCAGTACTACTTAAAAACGCCCACCGAAGTGAGCGATAAACTGGAATTTACTCGTCCAGTAGAGTTTCCATTTCCTTTTCAAAGCTCTCATCAATC
>Ga0247609_10002725_pt1 | contig 18405 bp, 13 predicted proteins | sample 172DNAGHGlowgp2_FD_193487 | JGI IMG/M metagenome (GOLD analysis project Ga0247609, IMG submission 193487) | Sheep rumen microbial communities from Palmerston North, Manawatu-Wanganui, New Zealand - 1728 DNA GHGlow gp2 | ecosystem: Host-associated > Mammals > Digestive system > Stomach > Rumen ...
AGCCACCTATTCAATACCGACTAACATAGCAGAGGGTTGGAGCAGAATGTCGGGCAAACAGAAACTGAAATATATAGAAAACGCATTCAGCGCTTTGATGTCAACAGTTTGTCAAATGGAGATAGCAAAGGATTTAGACTATATTGACGAAACCGACATGGAAGAAATCGAGGAGAAAGCAAACGAAATAGCCAAAATGCTTTTGGGATGGATTAAGAAATTGACCACTCAGGTTCATTCACCGTACAATATTTGAAAGTCGAGAGTCGAGTGTCGAGAGTCGAGAGGACCATGCGGCGTGAGTATAAGTACAACGTCGTAAGGAGGCGAGAGTCGAGAGTTTTTGTAAGAATAAGGAATTGAATCTAGTTTATACTTTACAGATTATTTAACAATGAAATTTCTTAAGAGAGTAGCAGAAGACATATATCGTAGGTTTGACGGAGATTTACATAATGTGACGGTGGTATTTCCAGGTAAACGCGCAGGCTTGTTTTTCAACCGCTATTTAGCCGAGATATCCGACCGTGCCATATGGTCGCCGTCATACCTGACTGTGACCGAGCTATACGAAAGCCTGTCGGACTATGATATAGCCGATCCTTTGCTGCTCATATACCATCTTTATGCCGCCTACACAGAGGCCTGCATAGAGCAGCAGTCGCAGACAGGATCATCAGACTCAGACTATGGTATAGAGACGCTCGACAGTTTTTTCAACTGGGGAGAGGTGATGCTGAGTGACTTTGACGATATCGACAAGAACCTGTCGGATGCCAAAGCCATCTTCAGCAACATGAAAGACTTGGACGCCCTGACTTCGTTGGACTATCTGACTAAAGATCAGATAGACGCCATCGAGCACTATTTCGGAGTGTTCGACAAAGACCGAAAGACAAGGCTGAAAGAGAAGTTCATGACCATATGGAACCTCCTCTACCCCACTTACGACAAATTCAAACATCGTCTGGAATCTTCCGGCATTGCATACGAAGGCATGTTATGTCGTTCTGTCACAGAGAAATCGGTGCCTTTGGACCGTCTTCGTTCTGGCACCTACATCTTTGTTGGTTTCAATGTGCTGACCGCCACCGACCATCGTCTGTTCAACGTGTTGAAATCGGAAGGCAAAGCCCTTTTCTATTGGGATTTTGACAAATCATATGTAAATGCGTCCGACAAAGGACACACATTTTTTGAGGCCGGTCGTTCCATCGAGGCCAACATATCCCAGTTCGGCAATGCCTTCGACCTCAACGATGCCTGTTACGACAACATGGGCCACAAAAAGGAGATCACTTATGTGAGCAGTCCCACCGACAACAGTCAGATGCGCTACGCCTATGAATGGCTCGGCGATAACGTGACAGAAGACCTGACTGAGACTGCCGTGGTGTTGTGCAAGCCCAACATGCTTCAAGGCATGACCCATTCCATCCCAGACCCACCTGAAGGAGAATCGCCATATAAGATAAATGTGACGATGGGATTTCCGTTGTCGAATACCCCTATATGCAGTTTCATCTCCGCATTGCTCGACCTTCAGGTATACGGCAACCGCGGTTTCGGCTGGGCACATTCCTATGTGTCGAATGTGCTCCGTCATCCCTACAGCAACCGCATGACCTCCAACCATGCGATTGAGAAATATGATATAATCAGAAAGCAGAACATACTGTTTGTGAATGAGAGTTTCTTCAACGACGACGAAGTGCTTTCCCTGTTGTTCAAGCCACAATCCACTACACGTGACTTGATTGGCTATCTGAGCGAAGTGATCCGCATTCTTGGTAGCAGGCTGTTTAAAAACGACGAACACGACAATCACTTGTCCGTTTCTGATTTTGACGACCAGCTCAACCGAGAATCAGTATATAAGGCATTTACAGTGATCAACCGTTTCAGTTCGGTGATGGAACAAGTTGCCACCAAAGAATATTTTGCCCATATACGTTCGAATGAGATGAGCAAGGAGCAGCTGTCCAAACTTCTTCAGGAAGTGCTGCGTGGCCAAAGTGTGCCGTTTCACGGCGAGCCGGCAGAGGGCATCCAGATATTAGGCTTGCTCGACACTCGCAACATAGATTTCAAGCATGTCATTATGCTAGGTGTGAACGATGAGAATCTTCCTCAGAACATCCATCAGGCCTCTTTCATACCTTATACCCTTCGTGAAGCACACGGCATGACGACGTTAGAGACCCGTTCCTGCATTCACGCTTACAGTTTCTATCGCTTGATTCAGCGAGCCGAACATGTCACCATGGTCTATAACAACAGTACCGACGGATTGTCTAAAGGCGACATGAGCCGCTATATGACCCAACTGCTTGTTGAGCAGGACCGCATTCTCAATTCAGACTCTCGAATCCGTCAGATATCCCTGGAATCGCATGTGGAGCCACAGAAACCATATAGGTTGTCAGTAGAGAAGAACTCCGCCATATTCGACATACTGAAGAAAAAATATCATATCCTTGACAATCATGGTAATGTGATTTCCAACCCCAATGATATACGTTTCTTCTCCCCATCGGCCATCAACATCTATATCAGTTGTCCAATGAAGTTTTATCTTAACTATATAGCCGGCATAAAGGTGGAAGACGAACTGACTGATGAAGTGGGTAATGATGTGTTTGGCACCATCTTCCACTATTGCATGGAAAGCATCTACAGACCTTACATAGGTAAAGTGCTTCAGGCCAGCCTGTTGGAATCGTGGATTAAAAACAAGCAATTTGTCCGACATTACGTTGACGAAGGTTTCCGTGAAAAATATTTCAAGACATCGTCCGACACAGAACTTCATTACAACGGCGAACAATGGCTGAATCACGAGGTTATTGTGAGGTATGTGGAGAAACAGCTGAAATACGATTTCCAATTATGTCCGTTAAGAATCGATGGCATTGAAAACAAGGAACATCATATGGACATAGACATACATGGCATGCGAATCCGTTTGGGTGGCATCATCGACCGCATCGACACAATCCGTGTCGGAATCCCAGGAAAAGAGCGCCATCGCATTGTGGATTACAAGACAAGCAGCACAAAGGAATCATTCAAGGATTTGTCGGAATTGACAGACAGCACAAAAAGCGGAAAGTCGCATATCTTCCAGGCATTTTACTACAGTGACATATACACCGAAGACTGTGCTGAAGCAGTAGCACCATCACTTATGTACATCAAGCCCGCCGAACATAAAATAGATGCAGACAAAGAAGAAAAGAGCATCATTTGCTGCGACAAAACACCAATAACCGACTTTAAGAAACAATTAAAAGACAACTTCCACTCCATGCTCCTGGAAGTGCTGAATGAAATATTCGACGACAACATACCATTTGTACAGACAAGCAACAAATCCGCCTGCAAATGGTGTGATTACAAAGACTTATGCGGGAAGAAAATAGTTGAAAGTTGAAAGTTGAATGTTGAAAGTTGAAAGTTGAGAGTTGAAAGTTGAAAGTCGAGTGTCGAGAGTCGAGAGAGCCGTGCGGCATGGGTAATAGTTGAAAGTTCTCAACTATTGCTGTTTTTGTGGTCTGTACACTCTGATTCCGAGATGGTTTGGCTGGCTCATCATGTAGTCGTAGAACGGTTTTGTATCCAAAATAACCTTATGTGCAAGGCTAGATGCATGCATGATGTGAAGCACCCCGTTTTTCCAGAACAGCACTACGATATGTGATGTGTCGAGTCCAGCCTTTTTCGTAATAATACTAGCAATATCCCCGTCTTTAATGAAATCTCCCAATTTAGCCTTGTTCTGGTTAAGCAATGATTTAGGGATATATCTGTATGTTCTGCCATTGGACGCCTGTTCGTATTTTCTTATAACCGGCACGAATTCCGGATGGTTTTTCAATTGCTTATAAAGGTTTGGGTTCTGTGTCATGTAGTTTACATTAACTTTCTGTATGGCGGTCGTAGGATAGCCTTCTGCCACCACCTGCTTCACGATGCCCAGTTGCTCGTTGTCTTCTCCCCACCAAGTGAAATAGTGCAGTCTGGAAGTGTAGTCCACCATTTTTCCATCACGGTATCTTATAGCCATGAGGTTGCTGCAGAAATCTTCGAATGAACGTTCATTCTTGTCGTCACACATTTTCATGGCAAGAATAGTCTCCACAAACGTAGTGCAATCGAGTCCGTGTACATTCACGATGAGATGTTCCCTATCGCCGTTTTCCAATGTATGTGCCACATAGGGTATGCCCAAAAACTGCTTGCCGAAATACATAATCTGATTTTCACCATTACGATTTGTGACGGCATCATTGAGTATCTTCACAATCTTGGCGCTGTCCTGCTTCGTGTACTCCACATTCTGCATCCATGGTTGTATATTATCATCAACGCCACCAATTTTTTCATAAGCCTCGTCGATGACATTCACAGGCGGAACGCTGTCGCTGTTTACAGACTCATTGTCCAGCACCTTCTGCACAGGATTCTTAGAGGTCTCCCCATTTGAACATGCCACCACCTCTGCATATACCACAGTGATGAAGCCAAGTAACAAAATGAATAAGAATGCGAATATCTTTTTCATGACATTGAAAACTATCTTTTGTAAAAACAACAAATACCTTATTTTTTATACCGTATGTCATCGAGCGAATGTCCGAGCACGAAACGGTTCATATCGACATCACCTCTGATGCCTCTGACTCTCCCTTTGTCGCTATATTGCCACATCATATAATCGCGGTCTTCAGTCAAAACCGGTTGGATAGAAGTATATGCCGCAATCCAGAACTTAAAGTTCTTCCACTTAGGGCTATTGAAATATTTTGCATAGAAGTTTCTGCCGGTATAGATGATCGGTCTTGCTCCGTAGGCTTTTGTCACGAGGTCGCATAATGCTTCCAGTCGGCTGAGAAACAGGGGTGTAGACACACCGTTTGTAAGTTCCACATCAATAACCGGGAGAATGTCCTGTTGATTTGGATTGATAACTCTCATCATATTGTCGAACTGAGCGTCAGCGTCCACATTTGCCCTGTAGAAATGGTAGCTACCCACCGGAATACCCAACCGCTTACATTCACTAATATTGTATCGGTAGGTGTCATCCACAAAATTATTGCCTTCAGTGGCTTTAAGTATTACAAATGTGATTCTACGGTCCTGCGCCACCTCATTCCAGTTGACGCGTCCCTGATAATGGCTCACATCAATTCCCTGCTCCCCATTTCCCATCATGCGATCCGGTTCACGTCTCGCTTGGGTGAATACAGGAGGTGGCGCCACATCTGGCGGAGCCTCGTCAGGCATTGTTCTTACATTGAGGAAATCAGGTGTTCCATGAGTTTCCGGAGTTACCGGCGCGTTTCTTGGTCGTCTTTGTGCCTGCATAATACTTACAGATGTAAACATGCAAACAAAAACGACTAATATATATTTCAGATAGTTGTTCATTAAGGAGTAAAAAAGGACTAGTTTGTTACTTAGTTGACAAAGATACGATTAAAATCCTAACTATCCAAACCAATTAAAGAATTTTAAAGAATATTGTATTAAAGTTGACGAGTTGACAAGTAGACGAGTTGACAAGTTGGTTACTGAATAAAAGGTGAATGAAGAAAAAATCGTTTATTTCACAAGCACTTTCTGAACAGAGTTGTCCGACATACGAATGATGTTCACCCCCTGAACCGGTTCATCAACCATCAGGCCTTGAATGTTGTAACGTGCAGACACCTGAGCCTCCTGTCCTTCTTCGTCGTGTATGGCTTTCACAGAGGTAGTTGATTCCTGCACCTCGTCGGTCACGATGATTATAGCCATCTGTCCTACATCACCTTTGGATGTGATAAACGATGTAGGGTATACATATTTCACGCTTGTCGGAATGCAAATCCGATAGTTGGTGTCAGATGAAGCACATGCTCTTAGCGCATTTGGAGCAATCTTCTCCGTTCCCGGCAACACCGACATATATGCCGGATCGTCATAATAAAGCACAGCCACCAATGTTTTGCCGTCAGCAGAATAGAGGCCGGTGGTATCATATGTGTAATATTTACCAGCCACGGAAGAAGTCATCATCACAAATCCGTTTTCGCTATATATCACATCGTTTTCAACATTCTGAGCCATCGCAGACGTTGAGAGCATACTTATAAGACACAAAAGCAAAAAAGCAAAATTTTTCATAATGGTTAAAGTTTTATGGTGTTATTCATTAAAGAAGTTTCTCTTATTTTTACAAAGTTAATGCATAAAACGGAATCTTCCAAAACAAAAAAGAGAAATCTATAATCTTTAATTTGATTTGGGTTAAATCTGAAAAAAGGTGCGTCCTCATTGAGGTCGCACCTTAATGTTAGTTTGTATGTTTTGGATTGATTATTTCACGAAAATCTTGCGGAATGTGCCGTCAGACATCTTGACGATGTTGAGACCACGCTGCATAGTAGCTACGCGTGCACCTCCGATAGTGTATATTTCAGAAACCACTGCGTTGCCACCCGCAACAGCGTCAATGCCTGTAGCGTCGCCCGAGTCGTTCTTCTCGCTGTCTTTTCCGAAGTAAGTGAGAGTCCAGTTGTCCCAGATAGCCCAAGTGTCAGTTCTAGTGTTTAATGCACCAATCACCACGTCACTTGTTTCAGTGAGAGTGAATACCACTCTTACAAGGTAGTTCTGTTCGTCGCTGAGCGGTTCGTCGAATTCGTCAACCTCCTCAAATGCAGCACCGGCAGCAGTCATGTCGTTCGGAGTGAAGTAGTGAATTCCATCCACTTCAGAAAGCACATCATTATATCCACCGTCAAGCATCCATTCGTTGGCTCTTGCGCCTTCACTAACGAGATAGAACGGTTCAGCATAAGTCTGATCACCAACCTTTGCATAAACGAAAGCAGACATCTGCTCGAGTTTCTGTCCGTTTTCCAAATACTGACGGTCTTGAGTAGCATTGTTACCCGGTGTACGGTTGAAGCAGTTGAGAGTGAGTTCATAAGTACCCGCAGGCAGTCCGCTCAATGTCTGATGATGATCGAATGCAGCATAGTAGTATTCGTTCATATCCTGACGGTTGAATCCGCTGTGGCTCTTAGTGCTTCCTTCCCATCCGTCGTCAGTGTTGTCATCGTATGAAGGGTTGACGATGAGTTCGGTGAGGTCGACAGGGTTGTCATCAGATGCGTCAGAGAGGTCTGGCAATTTCAGAGCAGAGATGGCTTCCTTGATCTTCTTGATAATCTCATCGAGCTCCTCATTAGTATAGTTATAGTTCTCTGTGATTCCGTCCTCATAAGCATCGACAATAGAACTAGCATTATTTATTGCTTCACTGCTTGCAGTTAATGAATAGTCAGAAACAGCGTTTTTCAGGTCGTCCATTGCAATATTAGCCTCTTTATACTTGTCGACAGAAACCAATGCGTCGTCGTAAGCGTCAACAAGTGCGAACAATGCATCATAGAGGTCGTCCGGATTGCTTGCTTTACTTGCGTTGTTGATTGCAGTTTCAAGCGCATTTCTTTCATTCACTCCATAAGGGTCAGCGATTTCACTAGCCTTAAGTATATAGTCCTCAATGATAGAATTCAGTGCATCCTGGTTCTTACCCATGAACTTGAGGCGGAAGTCAGCCCACAATACCCATGCGCAAGTTTCTCCGTTAGATGTGAGTCCCACCTTCATCACGCCGTCGTCACCAACGAGTCCGTAGCATGTCTGCTCATAACGTCCTGCCTTGAATGCGATGTCGGCACCGTGAACAGAGTTAGGCACCCATCCGATTCCCGGCACATCATAGTCATATGGCCAAGCACCGTCCAAATTGCCTCTATAGCAGTTAACGTCATCAATGCAGTCTTCCTCGCTCACAGCGTCTTTACAGATATTCTGCACCGGAGTTTGGAACTGGTTCATGAAGAGGAACACCTTAGAAGGTTCGGTTCCGTTGTAGTTGCCGTTATCACCCGGACGTTCGAAAGCGTTTACTGTGATAGCATAAATACCTGGCTGTACATTGTTCACAATCTGATAAACATCAACCACCTGGTAGAAGCATTCCACATTGTGGTCACCTAATTTACCTTCCTTATAAGTCCATCCGTCGAAAGAGCCGTCGAACTTAGGGTTAACAAGAAGTTCTGTAACATCAGAGCCTTCCACCATACCGTTCTTCACAGCATCCTCCTTCATTTGACGCAGGAACTGAGTTTCAGCTTCAATCTGTTCGTAAGAAAGAGTACCAACGGTAGCATTGTTCTCAAGGTCGAGGAATGCGTTTACCACACCGTTAGGGAATTCCCATTCCACAATTCCGTCGAACCAGTCTTCAGCAGAAGCCTGCAGATAATCGGCGAGTTTGTTGACGTCATCACCTTCGATATGGTTTTCCTCAGCGGAAGTCAGCCAATCAAGGGCGGCGTTATACTCTTCAACAAATTTGGCATAGTTAGCCATGCTCTTCTGTAGGTTTTCAGCCACAGTGGAGAGGTTCTTCACATTAGCGAGCACATCTTCTTTTGTTGTTGCGTTCTTAAGAGTATTAACGGTATTGTCGTATGCATCCTTATCAGGTTGTCCATAGTAGCCTTCAATCTCAACCTCGCTGGTAGCGGCCATTCTCTGTCCCCAATACTGGTAAGATTCAGGTTTGTCTCCGAAGTAGAGCAGTTTGAAGTCATCGAAGATGTTCCAGTCAGCTTCAGAAGTGTTTTTCACACCGATTCTGACAGTTTCGCCATCAGCCACAGCGCCGAACACTTCGTTGTGATAACGTGTTCCGTCACCATCATTGAAGTAGTCCACTGCTTCAGTCATGAAGTTAGGGGTAAAGAGTTGGTCGGTCACTTGGTTTCCCTCATCATCAGTATAAGTAACAGTGATGTTATTTCCGGCTCCGTTAATACCGGAACCCCAAGAACCACCTTCAGATATATACTTCACAGATACGTCGAATGTTCCGTTAGCAGGGCTGTTCAAATAGAGTTTACATGTAGTTTTGCTACCACTCTTATATGCATTCCAGTCATCAGTTGTATTATCGTTATAACGTATGTAACCGTTACAAGACAGCATATACACACCTTCAGGAAGTCCTACGATGTCTTGATATCCATCGAAACTACCTCTCCAAACCTCAGCAGCAGGAGCAACATTACCGCCGGCACCAAACTGTTTTGTACCCTCACCGAATGACCATCCTGTGAAGTCGTTAATCGTATCGAAAGTAGCATTTTGGATACTAGATGTGAAGTCAACCGGATTTTCAGGGTCAACATCCTGATTCTTGAGGTATTCCATAATGACTCCAGAAATAGATGCCTCAGCCGCCTTCAAAGCCTCCACGTCAGAAGATGTGTCGTTATATACACCAAGTTGTTCGCTGAGGTTCAGATCAGGATACTTTTCCAAAGCGGCATCAATGGCATTCTTCAGTGACACAGCAGCGAGATACACTTCCATTTTTTCAGCATAGGCTGTGTATTCTTCTTCCGACACAAATTTCCATTCGTCATAGAAATTACCTTGGAAGCAGTCCACATCAACATCCTCGTCACCGTCATCATAATGTTGAGTCACAGTGATAGTGTGCTGATAGTAGAGGAAGAGGCGTGTGTTGCCTTCAATTCCATCAACCCAGTCACCCACACCAAGTGTTGCGTCAGTAGGTCCAAACTCATACTCCTGGTTGAAGTAGTCGTTAGAGAACTTGTAGATGTCACCAATCTTGGTGATGAGCCACATTTTCACACCGAGATAGGTTTCGTTTCCGTCTTCACCATCGCACCACATGTCGTTCCAGCTTTTACCGGAAAGACTCTTCCATGCGTTGATGTTAGTACGATACTTAGAAGGATATACTCCGATGTCATAGTATCCTTCATCCTCATCGGCAATGGAAACTCTTACAGGGTCACCATACTCGTCAATAGATGCACGAGTGTCCCATTCGTTGTGTCCAACGAAGAACTTCTCAACGCCCACATTGTAGAGGTACTGAGTAGTGCCATCAAGGGCCATTTCCTCGAAATTAGTCACTTTCGGCTTCGTCCATTGTGCTGAAGCCGTTACTGCAAACATGCATGCTGCAGCAAGCAAAAGTAATTTGTGCTTCATAATGTAATGTTTTAAAAAGTGTTGTTAGTTAAATATATATATATTTAGTTGTTAGTTAAATAAAATATATTAAATGGTGTGTTATCAAAAGGTATGCGTGTGTTATTCATTAAATCAATGCAAATATAAACAAAATATCGCATTTGGAATCGTCTATACTATTATTTTTAACCTTATAAAGGAAATAATGAGTTCAAAATCGCTAATAAAATATATGCAAATTAAGCAAAAAAACGATTATGAATAAAAACCAAAAGCAATCGAACCTTAAATAATCAGCAAAAAAGTGCTACAAAAAGTCGATATAGTGCGAATATTAACAAGAAGACAATAATTTATTTATAATGACATCAAAAAAACACAAACTAAAAGTCAAAATTATTGAAAAAAAACAGGTGTTTTGTTTGAAATATAGAAAAAAAACGTTTATTTTGCAGTTGAAAAGTTAAAAACATTAAATAACAATTCTATTTTTAATCATTAAAAACAAACGATTATGAAGAAAATTTTAATGACTTTGGTTGCAGTAATGATTTCTGCTACTTCTTTTGCTCAGATGAGCAGCGGTGGATTCCAACTCAGCAACGGTTCCACTTATTATGGACTTCGTTTGGGATACACAAGCACTTATATCGGCGGTGACGTTGATTCCAAATCACGCGGTGGTTTCAATATCGGTGCAGTATTGGGTATAAAATGTTCTCCATCCACTCCTCTCTTCCTTGAGACAGGTCTTTATTACACAGAAAAGGGTGGAAAATGGGATCTTGGCAACACCCGCTTAGACTATCTTGAAATCCCTCTCCTGATGAAGTATGGTATCAGAGCCACAGACGATCTTTCCGTTCTTCCTTATATTGGCCCTACATTCTCAATTGGTGTAGCCGGAAAGACCAAATTTGCACTTGGTGGTGAAACAGATTCATTTGATGATGGCATGTTCAACCGTTTCGATGTAGGAATCAAACTTGGTTGCGGTGTAGAATATCAGATGATTTATGCAGAACTCGGTTATCACTGGGGAATTACCAACATCAGCGACCTCCCTGCACCAATTGACGACGCCTTCAACCGCGCCTTCTACATGAACATTGGTATTAACTTCTAAGAGACGAGAGTCGAGAGACGAGAGATTGCCATGCGGCATGAGTGTAATCAAAACGTGGATGGCAGTCGATATTCAAGAAATAAAATCATCAACTTTCGATTACTATAAAAACAAAAAAGCGGAGTCAAAAATTTTTGACTCCGCTTTTTTGTACTTGGTGATAATTATTCACCTGGAATGATTGCGCCAGATGGGCAAGCGTCAGCACAAGTGCCACAGTCAACGCATGCATCCGGATCGATTTCATACTTGCTGTCGCCAGCAGAGATTGCTCCAGAAGGGCATTCGCCTTCGCAAGAACCACACATTACACAATCATCAGTAATTACGTAAGCCATAATTAAATTTGTTTTAGAATAACATTTATAAATTTATAAACCACACTTTGGGATTGTTAACGGGTCGTCACCCGTCTTTTTACCCGAAAGCAATTGCAAATATAATGCAGTTTTTTTTTATGAACAAAAGAAAACGAAAAAATATCCAAATAATACCATTTTTTATTGCATATTGACGTGTTTTTTTAAAAAACATATGGTGTTTTTCATGTATTATATAGATAAAAACCGGTATTTCCTTATTAAAATGTCATAAATCCGAAAAAGCCGTTGATTTAAATAAAGTTTAAATAATTTTCCTTTGAGTTCTGCAAAAAAAAGAATAACTTTGTAAGTTGGAAATAGAAAGACAATGTCATTTCCGTGCAATCTTAAAATGACAAAAAATTATAACATTATAAATCAAGAACTTCATGAATCTTATTGACAAAATTATCGCACGTGCGAAGAGCAACAAACAGCGCATCGTGTTGCCAGAAGGAATCGAAGAGCGCACACTTACTGCAGCCGACATGGCTTTGAGAGACGGGCTTGCAGACATCATCGTGCTTGGCAACTTGGATGAAATCCATGCCTTGGCCTCCAAACTCGGTTTAACCAATATCGATAAAGCCACACTCATAGACCCATCCACCAGTGAAAAACGCGAAGAGTATGCACAACTCCTGTTTGAACTGAGGAAGAAAAAGGGAATGACCATTGAAGAGGCCCGTGAAAAAGTGCTTGACCCGCTTTATTTCGGATGTCTTATCATAAAGAGCGGAGACGCAGACGGACAGATATCCGGCGCTCTGAGCACAACCGGTGAGACCCTTCGTCCAGCGTTGCAGATTATCAAATGTTCTCCAGGCATCACATGTGTCAGCGGTGCGATGCTGATGATTACCCAGACTCCACAATATGGTGAAGACGGAGTGCTGGTGGTAGGTGATGTGGCAGTGACTCCAATGCCGGATGCAGGTCAGTTGGCACAGATTGCCGTATGCACAGCGCAGACCGCCAAGAGTGTGGCCGGTTTTGACGACCCACGAGTAGCCATGCTTTCCTTCTCCACCAAAGGTAGTGCCAAGCATGAGGTATGTGACAAGGTGATAGAGGCCACAGCGCTTGCCAAAGAACTTGCTCCTGACCTTAAGATTGACGGTGAGTTGCAGGCTGACGCCGCCCTCGTGCCAAGCGTAGGCCAGAAGAAGGCACCGGGCTCTGCTATTGCCGGCAATGCCAACGTGCTCGTATTCCCTAACCTCGAAGTGGGCAACATCGGTTATAAACTTGTTCAGCGCTTAGGCAACGCCGATGCCATAGGACCGATTCTTCAAGGCATAGCACGACCTGTGAACGACCTTTCACGAGGTTGCTCCGTTGACGACATTTACAAGATGATCGCAATCACCGCCTGTCAGGCTATGGATGCTTAGATAGTTGAGAGTTGAAAGTTGAGAGTTGAGAGTATATAAATATAATTAATATAAAAAAATGAAAATATTAGTTTTAAACTGTGGTAGTTCAAGCATCAAGTATGCGTTGTATGATATGGATGACCACAGTGTGATTACATCCGGCGGAATAGAGAAGATAGGACTACCGGATTCGTTTATAACCATCAAGTTGAACGGACAGAAAGTGAAGTTTGAAGAACCCGTGGCAGAGCACACCGCAGGCGTTCAACTCATTTTCAAGGTATTGACTACAGGTGATTATGCTGTGATGAAGAGTCTTGACGAACTCGATGCAGTGGGTCACCGTCTTGTTCATGGAGGAGAACGCTTCAGCGAATCGGTTATTATAACCGACGATGTTATGCGCGACTTTGCGAAGTGTAACGACCTTGCCCCCCTCCACAATCCAGCCAACATAAAGGGTGTGAATGCCGTGAAAGCCCTGTTGCCATACCTTCCTCAGGTAGGTGTGTTCGACACTGCGTTCCATCAGACGATGCCCGACTATGCCTATATGTATGCCACTCCATACGAACTATACGAGAAATATGGCGTTCGCCGCTACGGCTTCCATGGCACGAGCCACCGTTATGTGAGCCAGCGCGTTCTCGAGTATCTCGGAATCGAAAAGGCAGAAGGCACAAAAATCATTACCTGCCATATCGGAAACGGCGCATCGATAGCGGCCATCAAGGACGGCAAATGTGTAGACACCTCCATGGGTCTCACCCCGCTTGAAGGTCTGATTATGGGCACCCGTTCAGGCGACATAGATGCCGGTGCCGTGACATTCATCATGGACAAGGAGAACCTGGACACCAAAGGGCTTTCCAACCTTCTCAACAAGCAATCCGGCCTTTCGGGAGTGAGCGGCGGCTTCAGCGATTTCCGCGACATACTGAAATCCATATCCGAAGGCAACGACCGTGCCCGCCTGGCCAAAGAGATGTATACCTACAGAATCAAGAAATACATCGGTCAGTATGCAGCTGCGATGGGCGGAGTGGACATAATCGTCTTTACCGGAGGCGCTGGTGAAAACCAGTGGGAGGTTCGCGAAGGCGCCACCAACGGTCTGGAGTTCTTGGGCGTGGATGTAAGCGTTGAGAAGAACCATTCTTGCCGCGCCACCGAGATGACAATATCTTCGGATGAGAGCCGTGTGAAGGTATGTGTCATCCCAACCGACGAAGAGCTTATGATTGCCACCGACACACTGAATATTGTCAATGGTATGAAAGCATAGCGGTTATTTATATAGCGATAAAACAAAAAAGCAGGGGTCGTCCCCTGCTTTTTGTTTTATTTTATAACATCCCTCTACACTGCCGGCACCATCTTCTCGTTGTTGAAGAAAATGGATTCCTTATAAGCCGTTGTTGGTTTTGCGATGATAGTAGGTTCGTTGTCGATGATTTTGCAGAACCTGACTATGTCGAGGTAGCTGTATTTTTCTTCGCTTATAAACTTGAAGTGATTAGGAAGTGCATTCTTCATGATGCTTTTCTGGTTTTCGCTCACGCCGGCAACCATCCAGTCGTATCCCATTAAATTGGCGCCTTCCATCATCTGAAGGCATATTATACGGATGTTTCCGGTTCCTTTCGGCATAGAATAAACATACATGTCTTCAATTTCCTGACGAAGCACAATAGTGTTTTCCACAATCGCCATTGATATCTCGCTCCTTCCACCGCTGCAATAGCGTTTTACCGCTTTTTCCACACGTTTGTGAGCCTCTTCCGGAAAGAAAGATTTCAGGCGATTCAAATCGTTTTCTGTTATTTTTATGAATGGTATCATTATTATAAGGATTTTTAGTTAGCAGATTTAAATAAGTTGTTTGTTGTTTGCTCAAATCTTTAAAATCTGTGCAAATTAAAGTATTTTTTTGCACACTCACAACTTTTTTGTGAATTTTTTTTCAAAACATGCAAATATGACTCTTTTAGGACAATCTGCAACTCTTTTAGAACAATGGGACAAACAAAAAAGCGGCTTTAAGGCCGCTTTTTTGTTTATAAATCAAATGTTATTTATCAAACTTTCTTTTGTTTGGCACGTGGATTCCCCGCGCTTTTATCATTCACAGTGTCAGACACAAGAGTATCTTCCGAAGACGGTTTTTCCTCCTCTTCCTTTTTACATTTTTTCCATGTGAGGAATGCCGCTAAGGCAATTGCAAGCAGAAGAACGGACAAAGAGATGTATGCCACGGTTTCCGTTTTCTCCACAGTTCTTGCATTGAATGTCATCTCAATCTTATGCTTTCCAGCCGGTATCTTCATGGCTCTGAGCACATAGTTGGCTCTTGCCACTTCAGCCGGCTTTCCGTCGATAGTGGCTTCCCATCCCTTGTCGTATATTTCAGAGAACACTGCCACCCCACCCTTCTTGCTTTCTGCTTCATAAGTCACATGCATAGATGACATGTCGGTGAGTTTTATGACGTCGGCAGAGTCAGCCGGTGCAGTCTTTTCGCCCAATATTCCGGCGAATTCCTTGTTCACGATGGCGTTATGACGAGGAGAGAGTTTCTTGAGGAAGTCGAGTTCCTGGTTGGCGTTCTCCACAACCTTTATGCTGTCCACAAACCACGCGTTTCCGTATGCAGTGGTGTTTTCGAGCGGAACCTTACTCTTTTCATTTCCATATATAAACCATCTTGTGTTGAGCATGTTGATAACCGGACATATAGTGTCGGCATCTATATCAGACAGGTCGTAAATAGGGAAACTCAGATTGTTGGTTCTAACCATCTCTGCCGTGTCGAGACGTTCCGGAGTGAACATATCCATCACCTTAGGAATTTCCTGAGAGATGCAGTTTTCGATGAGTTCCTGATATCTGCGCAGTTTAGCCGGATGGTATCCGCCAATGCTGTTGTAGAAGAAAGAAGTGGTGTTGTCGTTGAATGTGCTGACCGTCAAATTAAGCACACGATAGTCGCGCTTCTCGCCACTCTTATTCAGAATATACTCATCCATCGGAGTCTTTTCCGGCTGTACCTGAGCCACTGGAGCATGGAACATGTCGTTGTTCATATAACGTCTGTTTATCATCCACATATCACCAAGACAGACGATGACAATGAGCGAACCGAGTGCGGCGGATGTAGCCCATGATATCTTTCCGTTGTTCTTCACTGCAGTCTTGTAATACAAGAAGAGTATTATAGCCCCAAGCAGGATTATCATGAGCGACCTCCAGGCATCAGCAGACACCATGGCTCCGCGCATATCGCTCAGACTGGAAATAAGTGCTTGTGCCGTCACCTGGTCCATCTGCCCTTGAGATATCATCTGGCTGAACGACTGATGCTCCATCGATGACACACAATCTCCCGCAATATGAGGTGCAACAGCGAACAAGAGGCAAATACCGGCGGTAATTACAGTGCTGTAAAGCAGTGCGGAGAACATTTTCTTTCTTGTTTCAGGCTCCTTCATTCCATCAACGAAGCGTTTCAGTCCCATCAAGGCAAGCAGAGGTATGGTGAATTCCGCCACGACAAGTATCGACGACACCGTCCTGAATTTGGAATACATCGGTATATGGTCGATGAAGAAGTCAGTGAATCCCATGAAGTTCTTTCCCCATGCAAGTAGAATAGAGAGAATAGTTGATACGATCAGCACCCATTTCCATGAGGATTTGTTAGGAATGACAAATAGTGCCAATATGAAGAGCAGGCATACCAGCGCACCCACATACACAGGTCCGGATGTGCCCGGTTGTTCTCCGAAATATTGCGGCAATTGATTGTAAATGCCAGAATAGCTGAGTTGGTTATCGGCATGCTTCATCGCCGTCTCGCTTTGAGACAGCGGCACATTGCTCGACCCGCCCTTTATGTTAGGAATGAGCAGCGACCATGTTTCCGAGATGCCGTAACTCCATTGAGTTATATAGCTGCGTTCGAGTCCGTCCTTGGTTTGGTCATCCTGTTTTCCTTCCTTCACCAGTTCGCTTCTTCCGCGCATGGTATCCTCTGAATACTTGTAAGTGTGGTAGAGGTTGGACGCATTGAGTCCGATGGCGATGAGAGCCGCGACGACGATTGCAGCAGTCGCCTTAATCATATGTGCAAACTCCTTCTTTACGATGCATTTTATGACGAATGCGATAAACATGAGTATTTCCGGAATGAGGAAATAATACGTCATCTGCACGTGGTTGCCACCGATTTGCAATGCAGCGAAGAGAGCCGTGACAACAAATCCCCAGAGGTATTTGCCCTTGAAGCACATCACCACACCCGCGATGGTCGGCGGAATATATGCCAAGGTAATCGCTTTCCAGAGGTGTCCTGCCGCGATGATGATGAAGAAATAGCTTGAGAATGCCCATACTATGGCACCCAGTACCGCCATCCACCTGCGGAAATCAAACGCGCGCATGAGAATATAGAATCCGAGCATCGATGCAAACACATACCACACATAGTCAGGCAGTCCGAGATGATAGACTTTCTCCACGATTCCCATCGGTTTGGCAGAGTCGTAGCTCGGCGCAATCTGATATGTAGGCATACCGCTGAAGATGGAGTTTATCCATCTCGGTGTTTCGCCGTTATGCTGTTCGCGGTAGTTGTTGATTTCCACTTTCAGTCCATCGTTTGCAGCATTGTCTTCTGCGTTAAGACGTTTTCCCTGAAATGCGGGATAGAAATAGACGGATGCGATGACGGCAAAAGCGATTACCGCCGCTGCATCCATCATGATGTTTTTAAACTTTTTAAAGTCAATCATATTTTTTTTAAGTTAACGAGTTGACAAGTTGACAAGTTGGTTGTATTATACTATTTTTAAGTTAACGAGTTGACAAGTTGACAAGTAAACAAGTTGGTTGTATTATACTATTTTTAAGTTAACGAGTTGACAAGTTGACAAGTATACAAGTTGGTTGTATTGTTGTATTATACCAATTCTTTCGATATCAAAGCAATGGTGGAAGTTCAAACATGCGTGTGGAGTTGGAGCCTTTCACAAGGATGGTCATTCCCTTCGGTTTGTTTTCCTTTATCAGCGTCTTCACCTCCTCCACGTTGTTGAACACACGGAATGATTCCGGGCAGTCCACCTTCTTGAATTCTTCACCCACGAGCCACACGCAGTCGAGAGGGAGGGTTTGGAGAAGGTCGACGATCTTCTGATGTTCCTCAACGCTGACATCACCCAGTTCGCCCATATTTCCAAGAATGCACATCTTATGTTCCGCCTTCATAAGTTTGAAGTTGTTGATGGCGGCCGTCATGGATGTAGGGTTGGCGTTGTAGGCATCGATGATGATGGTGTTGTCGGCAGTTTTCTCGAGTTGTGAGCGGTTGTTCGACGGCACATAAGCCCCAATGGCCGCAGAGATGTCGTCGGCAGGCACGTTGAAATACTGTCCGATTGTGGCAGCGGCCAGCGTGTTGTCGATG
>Ga0247609_10002727_pt1 | contig 18398 bp, 18 predicted proteins | sample 172DNAGHGlowgp2_FD_193487 | JGI IMG/M metagenome (GOLD analysis project Ga0247609, IMG submission 193487) | Sheep rumen microbial communities from Palmerston North, Manawatu-Wanganui, New Zealand - 1728 DNA GHGlow gp2 | ecosystem: Host-associated > Mammals > Digestive system > Stomach > Rumen ...
CGGTCATAATCTTCAGTGCCTCGTTGCGGCTCACCTCGCGGCGTTCCAGACGGGTAGCTTTCTTGATGATGGACTTCATTTCCTTCTCAATGGCGTCAAGATCCTCGCGGCTGAAGGGGCGGAAGTCGAAATCGTAAAAGAAACCGTTGTCCGTAGCCGGGCCGATGGTTATCTTGGCCTCGGGGAAGAGATTCTGAACAGCCTCAGCCATGATATGGGCCGTGGTGTGGCGGAGCACCGAAAGGCATTCCTTATTAGTGGTATCGAGCAGTTCAATGTCGCAATCGGCTGTAACGGTAGTTCGGAGGTCAATCAGCGTGGCCTCGTTGTTGATACGAGCCGCACAATAATTGTTCAAACCGTCCGGATTTACCATCTTGATGATGTCGATAATGGAGCACGGCTCCTGCAACGACACCTCGCCAAAGTTTTTGACATTCACTTTCATTGTTGTTTCTCCTTTAATTATAAAAAGTTAAATACTTGGCCTTGCGCCAAAGCAATTTGCAAAGATACAAATAATTCTTGACATACCAAGTTTTTTCTTTCTCTCAAAAGGGAAAGAGACAATCCGACCAACCACGGCCGCACGCCGTTACTGCCTCGTCAAGCGGACGCTATGCCGTTTTCCTTCGGCGGTCACCACGGCCAACAGATAATTGCCCTGGGGCAGAAAAGCGAGGTCAAGCTCATACTTCCCCTCGCCACATGGGGTGAAATGCACCGTATAGCCACGCCCAGCCAAGTCCGTGAGGGTGACCGTCGCAACAGTCTCGGCACAAGCCACCACAACTTTACCGGAAGTGGGGTTGGGATAGAGCCGTAATGCGGAAGCAGGGAATGGGCTGTCGGCTATACCGACGCTGTCTTCCATAACACTGAAATAGGCGGTAAAAGCCGTGTCGCTCACCACAAAAACCTGTCGCGGATTGCTTGTGTCACCGTCGTTCCAGCGGTCGAACACCACCTGGGCGTCATGCGTATGCGGCACAGCGACAAGGCTGACCACGCTGCTGTCCGGCACCAAGCCACCCCCTACCACAGTGCCCAACCCCTCGTCGGCACTGGCCGCCGCCACAGTGCGCCACACCGTGTCCGGCGGTACCGGGAGGGTATCCACCACACTGAAATAGGCGGTAAAGGAGGTATCGCTCACCACAAAAACCTGTCGCGGATTACTTGTGTCGCCGTCGTTCCAATGGTCAAACTCGACTTGCGACCCGGTTACTTCAGGCCCAAACGGTATGGCGGTGAGGCTGGCCAAGCTGCTGTCAGGATATATGCCGGCACCCAAAACCATACCCAACCCCTCGTCGGCACTGGCCGCCGCCACAGTGCGCCACACCGTGTCCGGCGCCGCCGGGAGGGTGTCGGCATGCCCGTCAACCACAATACTGTCGATGCATAGGGTGTTGTAATAGGCCGACCCCGTCACAGTGCCATGCGTATTGCCCGACTGGTTGCGGAAGGCAATATGGATGGTCTGCCCCGCAAACGAGGCCAGGCTCACACTGCGCAACACGGGCAGCGTGGTTAAACCGCCTCCGGAATAGAGGGTGGTATACTGCGTCGAGTCGGTATAGTCACTGTCGGCAGTAGCCAACACCTGGTAGCTGTAGGCAAAACCGGGCCAGTCGTCGTATAATTTCCACTCCCGCCAAGACAGGCGCACGCTGTCGCCCACCGCAGGGGGAACGACAACAGCCTTGCTGACAACCCAACTGTCGAGTGTGTCGGAGTTGCAAACCGAGCGCAAACTGCCACTGTTGACAAACCACTCGCTTGCATACTGCCGCGCCCAGGGGCGGAGCCAGCAATGCAGGCCATTGGCGAAAGGCTCGTACCAAGGCAGCGTGGTAGCCGGTGTGCAGTCGATGACACGCACCGCGCGGCTCTTCGTGCTGCTGCCGTAAGGGTTGGTGGCCGTAACCGTCACCGTGTCGTACTCGCCGCTGAAGCCTGCGCCGTAGACAAGAGTTGCCGTGTCGCCCCTGCCGCGAGGGGTGAACACCCCGCCCACGAGCGAAGACCACGCGTAGTGCAGCCCCACCGTGTCGCCCTCGGCAAGGCGTATGTGGCACGTGAGCACCTGCCCCGTCTCCACCACAGTCGCAGGCGTAGTCAGGTTATTCAAGACAGGCATGCGGTCGCTGCGCGCCATCACGTCGGAGACAAGCATATAGCGGTTGGGCGCCGACGCCGACCGCTCCACGGCAAAAGCCACCCGCACGGTCTGCCCCGCATAGGGCGCAAGGCTCACCGTCCGCTGCTGGAAGGAGCCGTTTGGCTGATAGGCAGAGCCGGTGTAGAGGGTATCGAACGGAGCCGTGCCAAGGCTGTCGGTCACCAGCACCCGCAGCGTCATATTCATCGAGTCGATGCCGGAAGTGTTGTTGCCACGGTTTTGAGACCAGAAGAACTTCAGTCCCGTGCTGTCTGCGGGAAGGACTATAGGCTGCGAAAGCAGCCAGCCGCTGTTCCCCACCGAGGCACTGTTAAACTCGGCACGCAGCCGATGGTTGCTGCCGCTTGTGTTTCGCGTCCAAACGGCATCCCCATAGGCCGACCAGCAGCCAAAGCTGCTGTCCGTGCTGAAGTCTGCCCACCAAGGAGCATTGACCGGCCCGCATCCCTGAGCCCGCAGGCCTGTGGCAGCCAACAGCGCCACCATGACACAAAATAAAGCCTTGTTCACCATCTATAACTATCTGTTGTTTGAAAAATACTATAACTGACCAATAATCAAGTGTCAACATAACAAGCTGGCCTCCAGCAACATCCCTCCCATACACACATACAGGCCGTCATGCCACGCCACAAAGATACGAATATTTTCCCATACACAAAGACTTTTTTCAAAAAAGGAACATTGAAACCGGCACCCATCGCCGCCCCTTTCGGCCGGTAGCCGGACCACTGTCCGGCCGTTGATTCGCCGCTCGTTCTTCGACAGTTGCTCGATAGTTTATCCACGATAGCCAGACAAACTGCCAAGTAAAAACCCAAGATGTGCAAAAGAAGAATGGGCGCTGCAACGGTGTTGCATGCCCGGATGGTGGAGAGACGGACGGCATGGGGGTAAAGGGCGGTCACTCCCGGGGCAGGGATTCGATGGCCTTGCGGGCCGGGATGCGCTGTATGCGGTCGTTTGGGGTGCATATCACTATGTCCTGGCCACGGAGGGCTTTCTCTTCGAGCATCCTCCGCTCGGCTATTTCAAGTCCGCGCTGTAGTTTTTCGGCAAAGTCAGTGATTTCTTTCTCCGACATATCTCTTCAGTTTAGTGAATAACTCTTCGTTGAGCACCGTTGTGGCGGTCTGCCGTCCGCCCCGTGCTATTTGTATGCGCGGGGTGGCGCTGTTGTCGTAGACAACCCAGCAGTCCACGGCGGGCATGTACAGGTTGAACAGGTTGCCTATGCCTGCCACATAGCGGCGGCGGGCGGTGGATTCGGGTATGTTGTGGCCGCCGGCCATAACCCGCTCGGCAACGCGCTGCAGGGCCAGTTCGGGGGTGCGCAGCCAGAAGAACACAAGGGTGACGGCATAGTCCTGCCGTTGTGCCTGCCGCACAAGGTTGAGGTATGACTTGGTGGCCAGTGTGGTTTCGATGGCGAAAGTTTCGTGGCGCCCCAACAGTTCGTTGATGCGGCGTATCATGAGCCGGCCGGCTTCGATCGACACGCTCTCGGGGTTGAAGGGCGAGAGGCCGTGGGCTATCTCGTCGGCGTTTACGAACTCGCGGCAGTTGAGTATTTCGGGCAGTACGGTGTAGGAGGCCGTTGTTTTGCCGGCCCCGTTGCAACCGCCGATTATGTATAGTTGCCTGTCCATTCAGTCTGCAAAAGTACGAAGTTTTTCCGACATGGCAAGAGTTTTATGTTTTTTAAGATACAAAAAGGCACCCCCGTTTGGGGATGCCTTTGTATAACCAAGTGTATCGCGGTGAGATAAGGACTAACGTCTTTTCTCTTTAATACGGGCTTTCTTACCGGTGAGATTGCGCAGGTAGAAGATACGGGCGCGACGGACGGCGCCGCGTTTGTTGACTTCGATCTGCTCGATGAACGGGCTGCAGAAGGGGAATATGCGTTCCACGCCTACGCCGTTGGCAATCTTGCGGACAGTAAAGGTCTCAGTCGAACCGCTTCCGCTGCGTTGCAAAACAACGCCCTGGAAGTTCTGGATACGTTCTTTGTTTCCTTCTTTAATCTTGTAATGGACCGTGATGGTATCGCCAGCCTTGAATTCGGGGAACTCTTTACGCTCAACCAAATCCTCTACATATTGCATAAGTTCAGTTTTTCCCATGACATGAAGTTTTTAAAGGTTAATCACTCAATTTGTTTGGTCTTATTTCTTTACCATCTTTACAACAGCGGTGAAAGCCTCGGGGTTGTTCATGGCCAGGTCGGCGAGAACTTTGCGGTTCAGCTCGATGTTGTTTTTGTGCAATTCGCCCATAAACACAGAATAGGAGATGCCGTTGATGCGGCAACCGGCGTTGATACGGTTGATCCACAGGGCGCGGAACTCTCTTTTCTTATTCTTTCTGTCGCGGTATGCGTAGGTTTGACCTTTTTCCCATTTGTTCTTGGCAACGGTCCATACGTTTTTACCTCTGCCCCAATAACCTTTGGTGCGGTTGAGGATTTTCTTTCTGCGAGCTCTTGAAGCTACAGCATTTACTGATCTTGGCATTTTTGTTTAATTGTTTTTCATTTCAGCGGCAGCCGTAGGGCTGCTCTTTTGTGCTCGAAATAATGGTTAATAACTCCGTTTTAAGCTAAAAGCATTCTTTTGACACGCTTCTCGTCGTCGCGGCTCACCAGTGCGGTGTGGTCGAGGTTACGTTTCTGCGTGGTCTCTTTCTTGGTCAGGATGTGACTGTGATAAGCATGCTTTCTCTTGATTTTGCCGGTGCCGGTAAAGGTGAAACGCTTTTTGGCAGCGGCTTTTGTCTTCATTTTAGGCATTACTTTACTGTTTTTTTAAGTTAGACTATATGCGATAAACTTGGTTTCTACTTTTTGGGGGCGATAATCATGAGCATGCGCTTGCCTTCAAGACGGGGCATGGATTCGGGCTTGCCGTAGTCCATCAGGGCCTCGGCAAATTTGAGCAGCTGCGCCTCTCCCTGCTCTTTGTAGACGATGGAACGCCCGCGGAAGAAGACGTCCACTTTCACTTTGTTGCCCTCTTTGAGGAAACGCTTGGCGTGGTTGAGCTTGAACTCAAAGTCGTGGTCGTCGGTTTGGGGGCTGAGCCGGATTTCCTTTATGACTACCTTGGTTGAGTTTGCCTTGCGCTCTTTTTCTTTCTTCTTCTGCTCGTAGAGGTACTTTTGGTATTCGATTATCTTGCATACAGGAGGGTTTGCCGTGGGGGAAATCATCACCAGGTCCAGCCCTTCGTTGTAGGCTTTGACCAGAGCCTCTTTGGTGCTCATGATGGTGGGTTCCATCCCCTCGCCCACCACGCGTACCATGGGGTCGGTGATGCGCTCGTTAATCAGATGTTCTGCCTCTTTTTTTTGAGGTCCTTTCCCGCGTCCCCGGTTCTGGTTGGTGGGGGCGCCAGTGTTAAATGGTGCTGCTATAGCTTGGTTCTCCTATATTTGTTAATAATCGAAATGTTTATTTTTCTGTATCTTACATAAAAACAAAAAGCGTTGTACACGGCTTTTTGGAGTTGCAAAAATACATATTTTTTTTCATTTGGAGGATTTTTGTGTTATTTTTGGGATAATATTGTGTTGGCCGATGGCTATTTACCCGTGGCCGGAGTGTTGCCGAGGACCCCGGTGGGTTGGGTAGCGGGGGTGGCTGATGCCTGTTTTTACGCTGCATTTGCCGTCGGGCCGGAAGGGGAATTGGGGCGGGACTACGGTTCAACTGCTCCCTTGATTTGCAGGTTGAACCCTTCGTCGATGAGGGGTTGCACCAGGCGTTTCATTTCTTCGGGGGTGAAGCGTTCAAGGTCCTGGGCAGGGGTGGGGCGGTCGATGGTGTAGACCATCACTTGGCGGGGCTTGAGCTGGCGTACTATCGACATCCAGCCCTCCAGCACTTCGGGGCTGGACGAGTCGAACCCGTACTCTTTGCTGCGCAGCATGCAGGTTTGCAGGATGAAGTTGCCATGGAATTGTTGAAGTCCTTCCACCACACGGGCGATGTCGTAACCCGGCGCCGGATGGTTGATTCGGGCGATGAGCTGGTTGGTGGGGGCGTCGATTTTCATGATGGGGTTGTCCACTTTGGCAAGTGCGGCAAACACCTGTGGGAGGTGGACACGGGTGGCGTTGGAGAGGACAGAGACCTTGGCTGTGGGTGCCAAGCGGTTGCGCAGGGCTATGGTGTCGTCGATTATTTGCGGGAATTCGGGGTTGAGCGTGGGTTCGCCATCGCCCGAAAAGGTGATGGAGTCGACCTTGGTTTGTTGCCGGTTGAGGTTTTCCAGCATGGCCTGGAGGTCGGTACGTACTTTGAGCGCGGTGGGCAGTGTGGTGTCGTCGCGGCCATCTTTGTTCCAGCCGCATTCACAGTAGATGCAGTCGAAGTTGCAAATCTTGCCTTTCTGTGGCAGCAGGTTGATGCCAAGCGAGGTGCCCAGCCGACGGCTGAATATGGGGCCGAATACGGTTTCTTCTCTTATCATGGTCTGTGCGTTGTTATTCCACCCAGTGGATACGGTTTTCTTTTCGCTGGCGAGCCGGGGGCTCCGGGTTGGCGGGGTAGCCCACTATGCAGTTTCCGATGCCCAGCCAGTCGCCTTCGATGCCCAGTTCGCGGAGTATGGATTTGCCTTCGGGGCTGTCGAACACCTCGCGCGCACGATTTATCCAGCACGAGCCCAGCCCAAGGGCATGGGCAGCGTTGAGCATGTTGCCCAGCATCAGGCTGCCGTCTTCGACCGGGGTGACGGCCGCGTTTTTGTCAACGAGCACCACGAGCACCACGGGGGCGCCATAGAAGGGGTCGGTCTCGGTGTTCATCACCTGTGCGTTGAGCTTGCTCATCCTGTCGCGCATGCTTTTTTGGGTGACGGCAATGATGATGGGGCTTTGGGTTCCCATGCCGGTGGCGGCATAGAGACCGGCACGGCATATGGTGTCGATATCTTCTTTGGACGGCATACGGTCGGTATAGGCACGGACGCTGCGACGCGTTAGGAGGTTCTGGATTGCTTGGTTCATGTCTTAATGTTGATGATGTGTTTTTTGCTCTTTGGGATGTGCAGTGGTGTCTTTGTGCATCCGGGTGGGATGCCAGAAGAGGGTGCTGCTGTCGGATTTCTGCAGATGGTGGATTTTCTTTATCATCTGGGTGGAGGAGGGCGTCTGCTGCTGTTCGTGTTCGCGCACTTCAGGGCTTACTTGGTATAGCACCATGGAGACGACGATGTAGGCGGCAAAGGCAAACATCACTACGGCACATATCTTGTTGGTGATGTTCAAGAGTTTGGCGGTGATGATTTGCTGCAGCATGGAGGCCAGTTTGCACTTTAGTACGTCCAGACCCAGTGTGGTGCCCAGTACTCCTATAAAGAAGATATAGCGCTCGGCGACGCTGAGATTCAGTTCGCCTGTGAGCAGGGCGATGACGGACACCCAGTAAATCCATATCAGCGGGTTGGCAAGGTTGATGACAAAGCCCTGCATAAAGATGGTACGCCGTCGGGGGTCAGACCCGATACTCTTGAACTTGATGTTCGAGCCCTGGTTGCCGAGGTCGGTCACCTCTTTGTGCAGAAAGTGGAGGCCCATCAGCACTATCACCAGCCCACCAATTGAAGCTACCCATACGTTGTGGAGGAGCTCGTAGAGATTAACGTTTTTCAGTACAGTGAGCATAAGAAAAACGATGATAACATCGCTTGCGCTCACGCCAAAAGCAAAGGGATATGACTTTCGGTAGCCATATTGTATGCTCATTCGGAGCTGCGAAAAGAAGGCAGGTCCGAAACTGAAAAACAGCGACAAAGCAACGCCGCACAATATGCCAAGAAGTAGTTCGCCCATATGATTAAAAGCATGCAAAATTAGCAATAAAAATTGACATAGAGAAAAAAAACATTATTAATAGGAATTATTTTCGTATTTTTGCAAATTCGTACAGACAATAAATATAGCATTTTTACGATGAAAAAAAACATACTTGTGCTCGCAACGCTCGGCTCTCTGATGTTGGCCTCCTGTGGCAACACGCCTGAACAGGTGGTAGAGGAATACTACGGTGCAGTACAATCCAACGACTTTGCCAAAGCATTGTCGATAAGTAACATTTCCAAAGAAGAGCAGGCCTTAGTGGCCGAAATTCTCGACAGTTCGCATGTGGTGGTGCACGACTACAAGGTATTGGGCTCCACGATTGACCCCGGAGACTCTACCGCCACGGTCGACCTCCACCTTGTCACCTCCCACGCCTTGCACCCCGACAGCATTGCGGACGACATCAAGGTTCCCTGCGTGAAGAAAGGCCACAAGTGGGTGGTCAAGATGCTGTAACCGCCCAACCCTACCCTCCTCATGGACAAGACGACCCAAAACATGCTCGCCCTGCTGCAGATTTCGCTCAGCGGGAAGAAACCGGAAATCACCCCCCTATCCTATCAGGAATGGGAGGCCGTTTACTGGCTGTCGCGCAAACACGGTGTGGTCACCATGATCAACGATGCCATCGAGATGCTCCCGCCTGACCAACAACCCCAGGGCGACATTGCGCTGAGCTGGACACTGTCGGCCGAGCGCACCCGCTACCACTTTAACCACCAGGCGCAGGTGCTGCAGCGTATCGACAGCAAGGCACAGGCCGAAGGGCTGCCCTATGTGGTGCTGAAAGGCATGAGCCTTGCACGGCTTTACCCACGACCCGATTCGCGCGCATGTGGCGACATCGACATCTGTTTTCCCCACAACTATGAACGTGGCAACGCCCTGTTGGGCAATCCCGATGCCACGGTGGACGGGAAGCATGCCGAGATGGTTATTGACGGGGTGAATGTGGAGAACCACCTGCACCTGCTCGACCTGCACTATAAGAGCCAGCGTCGGGCCGAGGAGTATGTGTGGCAGACACTGGAAACCGTGCCTGCCGACCACAGCCTTTCCCCACAGGCAAACGTGGTGTACCTGTTGATGCATACGGTATGCCACCTCACAGCCAAATTTAAGCTCCCGTTGCGCAACATCATTGACTGGGGCATTTTTCTCCGTTCCAACCGCGACGTTCTCGACCCCCAGGCATGCCACCGTGTGATGCAGCACATCGGCATGGACGGTGCCTTCAACCTCCTCACCTACCTGGCCGGGGAGATTATTGACACCGACCTCTCCCTGTTCATCAACGGAAGGCTGCGGCAGGACGACGTGGACCGCATGCGCGAGCTTATCGTTTCAAAGGGCTATCTGGACCCGGTTCCCAAAGGCTTGCCATGGCACAAGCGTATTGCAGCACGGCTGCACCGCCGCCGCCAACGCCGTTGGCTATACCGTTACCTCCCGTCCACAAGTGTCGAGCGGATGCGAAATCTCATCCGCCAGGCGGTGTCGTCCAACCCTGTATCTGTAGATTAATTATTACCCGAAACAGTATATATTATCATCAAAATGAAAAAGAAACTATTCTTAATGGCTTTCCTCGCGGCTGCCCTTACCGGTTGGTCGCAGGACTTCAGCGCAGTGTGCAGCACCGGGCAAACCCTTCATTACACCATTACATCATCCACGGCCCCATACACTGTAACCGTTGATATGCCCGACGAGGGCTACGGCTCCGGCATGACCGGTGTCCTCAACATCCCCGCCACCGTAAACCACGATGGAACCGCCTATACTGTCACGGCCATCGGCATCGGTGCCTTCTACAATTGCACAGGGCTCACCGAGGTGGTTGTCCCCAACACAGTCCACATTGTTGGCGAAAACGCCTTCTACCGGTGCCTTGGTCTCACGGCGGCTCACCTGCCAAACTCTATAGACACCATTATGCGCCACGCATTCTCCCGTTGCAGCTCGCTCGCTACAATAACTATGCCCAACGCCATCCGGCATATCGGCGAGTCGGCCTTCAACCAATGCTCATCCCTGCAGGGCGAGCTGAATATCCCCAATACCGTCACGTACCTCGGCGAGAGCGCCTTCTCCAAATGCAGCTCTATTACACGGCTGACACTCTCTAACGCACTCACCGTTCTGGAAGATCACGTTTTCAACGAGTGTTCTGGCATCGAAGGTACTGTAACCGTCCCTGAAGGCATCACCTCGATTGGTGTGGAGGCCTTCTACGGCTGTTCGAAAATCACGCGAGTATTGCTGCCCGAATCCCTCACCCACATCCATACAGGTGCATTCGACGGATGCTCAGACATGACCGGCACGCTTACCATTCCCAACGCCGTGACCGACATCGACGAGATGGCATTTAACGAGTGCCGTCACCTCACCGGTATCCGTCTCAGCAGCCAGCTCACCACAATCGGCTACGCTGCATTCTGCGGCTGCCGCAGCGTTGTCCGTCTCGACATACCCGCCAACGTAACCTCCATCGACCGCTATGCCTTTGCCGAATGCGAAAGGCTCACTTGGATTACTTTCCCGCGTGCGCTACAATCGCTCGGCGACGCCGTTTTCACACAGTGCTACCGGCTGCAGGGCATCACCAGTTATGCTACCACCCCACCCTCGTTGGGTCGATATGTGTTTGACCAAGTGGATACCAGCCTGCAAATACTGGTTCCGTGCGACTGTATCGAGGCTTACCAAGCCCATAACGTTTGGGGGGCTTTCCACAACTATGGCGAGGTGTTTGGAGCATCATTGGTGGTGGAGAGCATCAACGAAAACATGGGTACAGTAACCATTTCCCAATACCCCACATGCTATGACCACACAGCTTCATTCTGCGCCACAGCCAAACGCGGCTACCACTTTGTACGCTGGAGCGACGGGAACACCGATCCCATACGTTCGGTTGACGTGAACGAAGATGTTATCTATACAGCCTATTTTGAACCCAACAATAATCCTAATGCTATTGGGGAGACTGAGATTTCGCAGCCCACAGCATTCAGTCAACGGGGCAGCATAATTGTGAATAACGCAAACTTTGAGACTGTACATATCTACGACCTGGCCGGTCACCTTTTATTCAACCAGAAAGCCGACAGGCTGACTTTCCGCGTACCCCACACGGGTATCTATATAGTCCGCATTGGTAACAGCTCCACGTTTAAAGTCATGGTACTGCTATAGACCAAAAGCCCGACTACAACCAATCCCCCTCATAAAGTGCAATCCACTGCACTATATGAGGGGGATTTTTTTATGGCAACCCATCAGGAACAGCCCAGCCGGTGTGATTTCACCAACATGACCTTAGCCTTTAGAACCAGCACGGTGACTATCATAAGTGTCCCCATAGAAAACCAAACACATATTACTAAAGTTTTACAAGTATAATCAGTCGTTGATGCACCCATCAATCGTCGTCATTTATTCGTTAGTTATTCCTCATTTCTTCGATACACAATGGTAAAACTGAGGAAAAAAAATAGGAAAACGATGCGATAAAGAGCGACGCAACATCGAGCCCGGAAGGCACACAGAGTAACGCTGGGATAAATATGCGACAGAATCGGAGCGGTAACCAACGGTGGTGAAATCCCTCACAGAAAATGAGAACTCCGCGCGAAGGGGTAAAGAGTCTCACCTAAAACAACATTGCTCCCATTCGGTCACGACATTACTTTGTGCAACATGCGCCAGCTGTAGTGGACGTAGACAAGGGATAAAACTTGTCAAACTTTAGTTGTTAGAACTACCCAAAGGAGGCTCTAATGATTCTGCGATTACAGAGTGTTATTTGGAACTCGTTGAGTTACCCAAGGGATTGCCATTGGGCTACCCTTTCAGGACATTGATTTATAGATTGTCTTCACACTATTTGGATACAACATCACAGTGCTGCTGGAGTGTATTCCTTTCTATGTGCTTTATATTGCCATTATGATGTGGGGTAAAAGACGATTGTGTTGGCTCTACAGGGTATATTTGGTTTTCGGAAGGCGTTGCAGGCAACAACTACGGCTGCATTTGTCATTTTGGAACATATATTGGAGAACTGCACAATCCCATTGCAAATACTGCAGAATGCCTTCGCCTCGGATTGTTAAAGTATGACATACTGCTATTTTGATTGCACAAAAAAAGAGGGTGCCTTGTGGACACCCTCTTTTGCTTTATTGAGTTATTAGAACTATAATGCTTATTCAGCAGCAGCCCACAGATCGGTGGTGCTGGGAGCGGAAAGGATACCATTCGAGAAATCGATGGAACCATCGGCATTGGTAACAGGCAGGTCATTGCCAACAGTCTGGAAGTTGACGGCCAGCCAGTCACGCATAGAGCGGTTGGTAGCAAAGTTGTGACGTACACGGTCGGTAGCGAACATGTAGTAGTAGGTAGTGCCATTGATATCGACCTCGAAATAGATGTCCATCTGATAGTAGGGACGGCTGACATAAGGAGCGATAGGCAGGTTACCAATGATGTTCAGAACAGCCTGCTCACCGGCGGTGGGGATCATGTTCTGAGGATTGGTAACGTGGCAGGTGATCTCGTCCATGCTACCAGCGGGAACGGTGCCATCCATCACGATGTAAGGATCGGTAGGATCGTCGGTGTTGAGGGTAGCGGTACCGGTCAGTTTCTGGCTGGAACGGATAACAACATGGTTGACACGGAGGTTGGGGCACTCATTAGCATTGAAAGAGGTAACACCAGCCAGTGTAGCAAAAGCTGCATCGCACCATTCGGGACCATAGATGATAGTCGGGCTGATAACGCCAACAGCGTTGAGGAGCATAACACCGTTCTCACCAAGGGTGGTCAGGTCAGCGCACTCAGCATACATAGGCCAAGCCTGGTTGTCGTTGTTGAAAGGATTGCTAACACCGTTGCCAAGCAGGTTGACTTCGGGAAGCATATTCACCTCGTACTCGCCGTTAGGACGGACGGTATAGGTAGCAGCGGTGAAATAGAAAGCGTAATTGCTGGAAACGGGGATGTTGGCAACAGAAGCCTTGTTGCTCATGTTAGAAGTGGTACCGGCAATGGTGGTGGGTTTCGGGGTGACATTGAAAATGCCCTCGTTAACCATAATCTGGTCACCAGAAGTGAAGAAGATACGCATACGCTCGCCATTGAAGGACTGTTTTGCATTGTTCTCGGGAGCAGTGCAACCAATGGTGATGTTTACGGTACCGTCGTCGTTAAGAGTGTAGCCTTTCTCGTTGTCTTTATTACAACCTGCGAAGGCGAACATTGCGAAAGCTGCTAAAATAACTGTGTACTTTTTCATTGTTGTTTTAATTTTTTTAGGGTTAGAAATTAACGGTAGTACCGTTCTGAACTACCTCGGTTTGGAGGACACTGATTTCAAAGCCGTTCTCAACGGCGACTTCTTTGATTTGTACGGCAGGAGCCAGATACATTTTCTTCATTTGATTCATTTTTGTTTGTTAATGTTTTTTGTTATTTCTTTATTTTAATGTTTACAATATTCTTCAGCAATGAAGATTTATCTTCGTACTTGAAGATTTTTGTGTATTTTTCCCTTTTTTTTGTTCCATAAGCTTCGTTTTTAGTAACACTTTGTTGTTTATATCCCATTATCAACAATCTGACATCCAGCTCTATGTAAAGAATTGAACACCAAATCGCATCAAACTTTCATAAGGCAAAAATACAACTTTTTTTTAATATGCAAATATTTTTTTTATTTTTTTCATTTCTGTTTAAGTGCAATCTGCAATTCGTCCAGTTGTTCCTGAGCTATTGGAGCCGGACTGCCACTCATTACGTCGCGTCCACTGTTGTTTTTGGGGAATGCAATAAAGTCGCGAATGCTGTCGGCCCCTCCAAACAGGGAGCAGAGACGGTCGAATCCGAAAGCCAGCCCTGCATGGGGTGGTGCCCCGTAGGTGAACGCATCCATAAGGAAACCGAATTGTTCGGCGGCCTTCTCGTCAGTAAATCCAAGAGTGTGGAACATCTTATTCTGCAGCGTACGGTCGTGAATACGGATGGAGCCACCGCCCACTTCCACACCATTGATTACAATATCATAGGCATTGGCGCGGATGTCTCCCCACCGACTCTGGTCGTCGAGCAAGGATTCGTCTTCGGGTTTGGGTGCTGTGAAGGGGTGGTGCATGGCATAGTAGCGCTGAGTCTCTTCATCCCATTCCAACAAGGGGAAATCCACAACCCACAGGGGTGCGAATTGATCGGGATTACGCAACCCCAACTGACTTGCCATTTCTAAACGCAAGGCACAGAGCTGAACTCTTGTCTTCATGGCAGGTCCACACAATATCAGCATTAAGTCGCCTGGTTTGGCGTCGAATTTGGCAGCAATGGCCTTCAGGTCGTCCTGTGTGTAGAACTTGTCCACACTCGACTTGAAGGAGCCGTCAGGATTGTATTTCACATACACCATACCCCCGGCACCCACTTGCGGACGTTTTACATAGTCTGTGAGTGCATCAAGTTGTTTACGTGTATAGCCTGCACATCCCTCGGCATTGATGCCGACTACCAACTCAGCGGAATCGAAGAGTCCGAAACCATGGCCCTTGGCCACTTCGTTCAACTCCACGAACTGCATACCAAAGCGGATGTCGGGCTTGTCACTACCATAGAGCCGCATGGCATCGTGCCAACTCATGCGGGGAAAATCGCCAAACTCAAGCCCTTTCACTTCCTTGAAGAGATGTTTGGCCAAACCCTCGAACATGTTGAGAACATCCTCCTGCTCGACGAATGACATCTCACAGTCAATCTGGGTGAACTCAGGCTGGCGGTCAGCACGCAGGTCTTCGTCACGAAAACAGCGCACAATCTGAAAATAGCGATCCATTCCAGCAACCATCAGCAATTGTTTATACTGCTGAGGACTCTGAGGCAAAGCGTAAAACTCACCCGGGTTCATGCGCGAAGGAACGACAAAATCCCTTGCCCCTTCAGGCGTAGACTTGATGAGCATTGGCGTCTCTATCTCCAAAAAGTCCTTTTCGCTAAGGTAATTGCGCACCAGCATGGCCATACGATGGCGCAACTCAAGATTGCGTCTTACCGGATTGCGCCGGATATCAAGATAACGGTATTTCATGCGGAGGTCATCTCCACCATCACTGACGTCTTCGATAGTGAAAGGCGGTGTCTTAGCCTCGTTTAGTACATTCAACTCCTTGACTTCAATCTCTATCTCGCCAGTGGGAATCTTCGTGTTTTTGCTGGCGCGCTCAATGACAATGCCCTTGACTTGTATGACATATTCGCGTCCCAATCGACGAGCCTGGTCACACAGCCCGGCATTAGTCTCCATATTAAATGCAAGTTGTGTGATTCCATATCGGTCGCGCAAATCCACAAAAGTCATGCCGCCAAGGTTTCGACTTCGTTGCACCCAACCACATAGCGTAACTTCTTGTCCTACGTTTTGCAGATTCAGTTCGCCGCACGTATTTGTTCTGTACATAGTTGTATAAAAAGAAATATTTGTTGTTAGTTTACAGGTTTATTGAGCTGCAGGAGCTGCTGCTTCCGGGGCAGCGGCCTCTGTACCGCTTGCAGCCCCCTCGGCTGCTGATTCAGCGACGGTTTCGGACACATCAGACACAGCTTCTACCAGTTCATCCTTCACTCCTCCAAACACCTTGTCAATTGCACGGTATACTATAGAGGTCTCATCATAATGGAGAGCCTTCATGCTGTTGTACCGGTTGAAATAACCTTTAAAATAGAGCACACCGAAAACAATCACGGCAACAATCAGAATGGTCACAATCCAACGCAGCCATATCGGCATCTTCTTCTTGGAATAGGGGTCAGAGAGAACAATCTTGGGGTATTTGGCCAGATCGGTAAGGGTGGCGCCAAACCGAGTGTTTACAAGTATCTTGGCATTAATGGCCCAACCGTTGGCATTCAGCACCGGACCCAAGTTACGCTTGCGCAGCTTGCTCCATGCCAAGAACACTGAAGGACCCGACACACATAACAATATCAAGAAGATGAACAGGAAAATAGTAATCGGGTGATTGAAAAATGCCTTGCCAAGACCCATTGCGGCACCGGCAATATACCCTACAGCCATGCCTATTGCGGCAAAAATACCGGCGAACTTGGCAATGTCGAAAGCGGGTTTCTGAGGCTTGGCAACAGGTGCCGCACCTCCCTGTTGGACTTGCGTGGACAAGGCTGTTGAGGCCCCGTCGGCCTTCTCTGTCATGCTGTCAAACGCCTTGCTTTCCTTCTCGGCTGCAGACTTGTTCAACTTTTCAGTTATCCAGTTCCACAACTTCTTGTATGGGGACCAGAAAGCCTGGCGAACACTGATAGGATTATCAATTATTTTGGTCACAACTGCATCCCAGTCCTGTCCGGAGCAGTCGTAAAAAATAGCGTTCTTGCCAACACGAAGATTATCAATATCGCCGTCGGTAACAGCTGCAACAATGTTCATCTCAGCATTTTTAGACTTTGATACACAATGGCAATAGAGGAGATACATCCCCGACAATCCTGCCATCTCAGCATGCTTGGGCATATCCGTAACCTTCATGCAGAGATTGAGGCATCGTGAATCAATATAGAGTTTGCCTGCCTGGAATACAGCATCAACCTTGGTGTTGTAAAAATCTGTAAACATAATATAGTTACGCAGCAAGCGGTAAAAATCACGATTCAGGCGGAGCAACTTCTCAAGCGGAGCCATTGCCTCATGTTCAGTTTTTATCTTTTCTTCAAATGCCTCTTCCACCTCTTTAATCTTGTCTGCTTTGGCCTTTTCGTAAGTGTCAATCTTGTCCACAACAGCATTCCACTCTGACTCGCTGACACTCTCTTTCCCGGCATAATCAACATCAAATATCAGAGTCTTGGCTTTATCAAAAGCAGCCTGCCAAGCAGGATTGATACCCTCATTTACAGGGAGCACGCATGTTGCAATAGGCCGTGCAATAGGATACTTCAAAATCTCTTCTGCGCAAGTAGACAAATTCTTGTCGCTTATCTCGGCAACCTTTTCAGCTGAAACATCCAAAGCCTCCCTGCAGTCATCATGGAAATGCAGAAAACGGCAACGCATATAGTAGTCTGACAACTTGTCGCGAAGAGCGTTCACGGCAGCTGCTGCATCGTTGCTGTTCTCTCCATAAGGCATCACGTCGACTTTCAAATTCTCAAGAGCATCCTCCTTCTCCTTCAAACGATCCTCATCATAATGGGCAAGGAAGTCATTCAGTTCAGGAAGAGAAATAGAATCATTCTTCGAACCCAATATGTCAAGCACTGCTTTTGCATCAGCTAAAAGCTTGGCTCCCTCTTCGTCATTAGCATTCATATCAGATAAGACGATAGAATCATTACCCTTGAGTAATTTGTCAGGATCCTTCAATATACGGCAAAGCCACTGCGAGGCAGCCACAACCTCATCTACACGAATCTTACCGTCCCTGTCGGTATCGATAAGATCGAGCGTCCGGTCTTCCAACTCCAAACCGTGGACTGGACAACTCAGCACAGTCCACAACTTTTGGTCTAATTCAGCAAGATGAGCGATATCTGCACCCGAGGTGATATTCACACGCGTAACGCCGCCCAGCGAGCAGTACTGCCACTTATACTCAGCATTTCCATTGGACAACTTAGTAAGTTTCTTTTTCATATGGGTCGATATTTAAAATTATACAATATGCAAAGATACGACTTTTTCTTCACATAATAGAAATATTTTGTTAAAACACGGCACAAGACATGAGCGACCCCCCCGGGGGGCCGTCCAAGCCATAGGCACAAAAAAAAGGGGCCTCGTGTTCGAGACCCCTGTAAGGCTTGGCGGCGACCTACTTTCCCACGAACAGGCGCAGTATCATCGGCGATGCGGGGCTTAACTTCTCTGTTCGGAATGGGAAGAGGTGTACACCCGCTCTATAGCCACCAGAAGCATTCTTCCGGCACATTGGCACAAGACACACGGGGAAACCATACGGAAAGCCTTCGGGTAATTAGTACCGCTCGGCTTTGACATCGCTGCCTTTACACCTGCGGCCTATCAAGGTCGTCGTCTTCGACCTCCCTCTAACGAAGTCTCATCTCGGGGCGGGCTTCGCACTTAGATGCTTTCAGCGCTTATCCCTTCCAGACATAGCTACCCGGCGGTGCCACTGGCGTTACAACCGGTACACTAGCGGTCTGTCCAGCCCGGTCCTCTCGTACTAGGGCCAGACCCCCTCAGACTTCAAACGCCCACAACAGATAGGGACCGAACTGTCTCGCGACGTTCTGAACCCAGCTCGCGTGCCACTTTAATCGGCGAACAGCCGAACCCTTGGGA
>Ga0247609_10002728_pt1 | contig 18390 bp, 11 predicted proteins | sample 172DNAGHGlowgp2_FD_193487 | JGI IMG/M metagenome (GOLD analysis project Ga0247609, IMG submission 193487) | Sheep rumen microbial communities from Palmerston North, Manawatu-Wanganui, New Zealand - 1728 DNA GHGlow gp2 | ecosystem: Host-associated > Mammals > Digestive system > Stomach > Rumen ...
TATGTGTTAGCTTTCGGTGACCACGGCGGCGCATACGATGTTAGCTACGACTATAACAAGGGGATGAAGACGCGCGGCGTGATGTACGACGACAACTTGGAGGGCGGACCTTGCATGTCACCCACAGAGATTGGCATCGCCCTTGACAAGTTGACGAGGAAACCCGATATGATTTTCTTCGACTGCTGCCTCATGAATACCCTCGAAGTGCTTGGTGAACTGCAGGGTAAAACGAATTTCGTTTTTGCCTCTGGTCACGTTGTATGGCAGTCGCCATTTGACGAATTGGTGCATTCGCTGGCAGGCATTGCCAAGGCGGACAATGTGTCGGAGGGCATCAAGAAGTATATGAGTGAATACGTCACCACCATCACAAAGAAAATGGAGAATAAGTTGCATGACAATGAGGGCGAACGTATTAAACGCAGCATAAACTACGTGCTCACTGACATGAGCAAGCTGCCTGCCCTCTTCGCCAGCCTCAAGGGTGTGACTGACTTCCTTGATAAAACTGACATCTCTGGCATGGAAATTGGTTTGTTCGATGATGCAGCCAGCGGATGCTATCACTATGTCGATAACCGTCCTTTGTTTGACATGGTAGATTATCTGAATCAGTTGAAGAAGATTGTGTTCAAGGACAATACCGAATTTGCCAACCTCGTCGGTCAGGTGGAGACGGCTGCCAAGGCTTGCCAGATAGCTCACGACGAGTTCAGCTACGACTCGAAAGGTACGAACAAGAAATATGATTTGAGTTACAGTGTGACTCTCGGCTTCTCCAGCAGTCGCTTTATTTTCGACGGTGACACGAAGAAGATGGCACCATCTGAGCCACAGGGTGTCATCATGAGCGTCATCAGGGCTGGCAAGGGAACATCTGACAGCCCTTACTACAACGACTACCTTCTGGAGAAAGGCGACAACTTCCTGGCTTCATGGATTGCAAGTGAAAAACAGGAGGAGAATATCATAAACATCAACAGGTACTATAAAAAAGGAAGCGGTGTGCACCAGAGTTGGGACAACACTTACCGCACCCTACAGTTTGACAAGGCTGTCGGTTGGTCGCGCTGGATGAAGAAGAACCCTGGTATTCATTACGATAATCCACCGTACGATGAAGAGTACAGTTATGTCTTTGAGGATCCTGATTTCGATGATTTCATAGAGGATACTGACTCCATTGACTAAAGGGAGTCAGCTCCCAGAAGTTGAAATGGGGAGTTGAAATGGAAGTTGAAATGACTGAAAGAGAGACAAGGCGTAAACGATGATTTGTTTACGCCTTGTTTTGTGCTTGAGGGTAAGACATTCAACGGATTTAAGAGGGAGAAAAGTGGATTTATCGTGTCACGAATAGGTCATGTGAAAAAAAAGCCGTACCTTCGCACTCGATTATGAAAAAAGAAGAGAAATCGCCCGTTTATGGTCGCGACGTGATGGAACTGGTCACGGTGGCTGTGGAGTATTGCGCATTCCTGGAACAGACGGAAGGGAAGACGCGCATGAGTTTTGTGGACACACTGATGAAATTGCTTCCCCTACTCTATCTGAAGGCTGCGTTGCTGCCTAAGTATGAAATTCTGGACAATGATTATTATGCGGAGGATTTTGTGACGGAGGAGAATTATGACATCGTGCGTGCCAACATCAGTATCGTGATGGGAGAGAAGGATGATTATCTTGATGTGTTCATGGAGGACATGAAGTACAGCGAGACGCCCATCTTGGCTACGGTGAGTGAGAATCTGGCTGACATCTATCAGGAACTGAAGAATTTTGCGATGGCATACAAGAACGCCACTGACGAGGAGCAGATGATGAATGCGCTTGCGGAGGTGAAGGAGGGGTTCCAGTTCAGCTGGGGACAGAAACTCGTGAATGTGCAGCGGGCGCTGCATGAGGTGCGCTATTCGGAGGAGGATGAGTATTAAGCATGTGAGCATGAGGGTAATTCAAGACAAATACGATAAGAAGAAAATACAGACACTGCCTTGTATCCATTTTGAGGGGAGAATCATCGTGGTCTTCACGGAAAGGGAGACGGACAAGGCGGTGGATTATCTGATGCAGCAGCCCATTCTGGGTTTTGACACTGAGACGAGACCTGCCTTCAAGAAAGGGCAGATGCATCAGGTGGCGCTGCTGCAGGTTGCCACGCACGACACTTGCTTCCTTTTCAGGTTGAACAAGACGGGGCTGACAGATTCGGTGGTGAGGTTGCTGGAGGACAAGAGCATCACGAAGGTGGGGCTGTCGTTGCAGGACGACATGAGGGCGCTGAATCAACGGAGGGCTTTTGAGCCGGGCACATACGTGGAGTTGCAGAAGGAGGTGAAGGACATCGGCATTGAGGACAACAGCCTGCAAAAGATTTATGCCAATCTTTTTGGCAAGAAAATAGCCAAGGGGCAGCAGCTGTCGAATTGGGAGGCAGACATCCTGAGCGAGGCGCAGCAACGGTATGCGGCGACGGATGCTTGGGCATGCATCAAGATTCATGAGGAGGTGAAAAGAATGAAGGAGACGAAGGACTTTTTTGTAGAAAAGATAAACACTATCAGCCAATGAAGAGCATTTTTCTGAAACGAGGCAAGGATGAGTCTCTGAAACGATTTCATCCGTGGATATTTTCAGGAGCCATCCACCACATGAGCGAGGAACCCGTAGAGGGAGAGACAGTGGCGGTGTACACGAGCGAAAACGAATACATCGCGACTGGACATTACCAGATAGGCAGCATCATGGTAAGGGTGCTGTCGTTTGAGAATGAAGAGATTGACCAAAGTTTCTACGAGCGAAAACTTGCCATTGCGAAGGATGTGAGAGACCGCATCGGTGTGACGGGTGAGAACAACAACACCTATCGCCTTGTGCATGGCGAGGGAGACAATCTGCCAGGACTGGTGATTGACATCTATGGCAACACTGCCGTGATGCAGGCGCACTCTGTGGGTATGCACACCGACAGGAAAACGATTGCCCAAGCGCTGAAGGCTGTGATGGGCGATACGCTCAAGAACATCTTCTACAAGTCGGAGACCACCCTCCCCTTCAAGGCTGAGCTGGGTCAGGAGAACGGTTTCCTGATGGGTGGTGATACGGATGACGTGGCGATGGAGAATGGGCTGAAGTTCCATGTGGATTGGTTAAGAGGACAGAAAACGGGATTCTTTGTGGATCAGCGTGACAACAGAAGTCTGCTTGAGCGCTATTCGAAGGGAAGGAAGGTGCTGAATATGTTCTGCTATACGGGAGGCTTTTCTTTCTATGCCATGCGTGGCGGTGCTGAATTGGTGCATTCTGTGGATTCTTCGCAGAAAGCCATTGACCTGACAAAGGCGAACGTGGAGCTCAACTTCCCGGGTGACACAAGGCATGAAGCGTATGCGGAGGATGCGTTCAAGTTTCTGGAGCAGATGACAACACCATACGACCTCATCATCCTCGACCCGCCTGCCTTTGCCAAGCACAAGGATGCCCTTCGCAATGCGCTGAAGGGCTACACGCGTCTGAACAAGAAAGCGTTTGAGAAGATACAGCCGGGTGGCATCTTGTTCACCTTCAGCTGTTCACAGGCTGTGAATAAGGACCAGTTCCGTGCTGCCGTCTTCACTGCTGCAGCCCAAGCTGGCAGGAATGTACGCATACTGCATCAACTGCACCAACCAGCTGACCACCCCATCAACATCTACCATCCGGAAGGGGAATATTTGAAGGGACTGGTGCTGTATGTGGAATGACAAATCTTTTTAATTAGGAATGAGAAATTAGGAATTGATACCTGAAACCTATGAGGGGTGTGGGTTCTCAACGGGTTTTCAGTAAATCTTCCAAGCGGATGACTTCCTGCTTGTACTCTTCTGCCTTGAGGAAGTCGAGTTTCTTGGCGGCTTCCTTCATCTGTTTGCGATTGCGATCTATGGCTCGACGAAGTTCGTCGGGAGTCATGGCATTGTAGATGGTGTCCACCTCTGATTCTGCTGCCAGAGAGGCGTTCTCCTCAATATAGGCTGTACCTTGATACTCAACAGGCTTGTGTTGGCTGATGGCTATCTGGGCTTTCTGTATCTGTGTGGGTGTGATGCCATGCGCTTCGTTGTATGCCATCTGTTTGGAACGGCGACGATTGGTCTCGTCGATTGTCTGCTGCATGGTTTCGGTGATGGTCTCTGCATACATGATGGCAAGTCCGTGAACATTGCGGGCTGCACGTCCTATGATCTGAACAAGAGAACGGTGGTCGCGCAGAAATCCTTGATAATCAGCATCGAGAATAGCCACGAGGGAGACTTCGGGAATGTCGAGTCCCTCGCGAAGAAGGTTGATGCCGATGAGCACGTCGTAGGTGCCTGCACGGAAGTTGTTGATGATGTCCACACGGTCGAAGGTGTCCACATCGGAATGGATGTAGTTGGCTTTGATGCCCACACTGTTGAAAAAGGATGACACCTCTTCTGCCTGCCGCTTGGTGGAGGTGATGACAAGGGTGCGCTCCCCCACCTCATTGCGTTGATGGATTTCTTCGATGAGGTCGTCCATGAAGTTGAGTTTGGGGCGCACTTCGATGGGTGGGTCGAGCAAGCCCGTAGGACGAATGAGCTGTTCAACTATCACACCTTCAGCACGTTCCAGTTCATACTCAGCAGGGGTGGCGGAGACATAGATGGTCTGTGGAGTCAATGCTTCGAACTCTTCAAGACGAAGGGGACGATTGTCAAGTGCGGCAGGAAGACGGAAGGCGTAATCGACCAGATTCTCTTTGCGACGTCGGTCACCTCCCCACATCGCTTTAACCTGTGGAATGGATTGGTGGCTCTCATCGACGATGAGCAGGTAGTCGTCGGGAAAGAAATCGAGAAGACAATAGGGACGTTCGCCTTCCTTGCGCCCATCAAAATAGCGGGAATAGTTTTCAATGCCTGAGCAATGACCTGTTTCGCGAATCCATTCGAGGTCGTTGGTCACCCGCAGCTCTATCTGTTTCGCTTTCTCCATGTCGCCCTGTTCCTCATAGTAGAGGATGCGCTGGTGAAGGTCATCCTCGATGTCGTGGATGGCTTTCTGAGTCTGCTCCTTGGTGGTCATGAAGAGGTTGGCTGGATAGATTTTGTATTCATCGTAGGAGGCGATGGGATAGAGTGTCTGCACGTCCAGTTCCTGTATTTCGTCTATGGAATCATCGAAATAACAAATGCGCAGAATTTTCTCATCATATGCAAGATATATATCGACAGTCTCTCCCTTTACACGGAATTGTCCACGCTCCAGTTCGTCGGGTGCAGCAAGGTCATTGTTGGTATAGAGCATGTCCACCAGTTTGCGGCGAAGAGTCTCTTGCGGAAGGTCTTGGTCGACGTGGATGGTGAGGATGTTTTCAGCATAGCTGGTGGGTGCACCCATACCATAGATGCAGGAAACAGAGGAGACGATGATGACGTCTTTGCGACCAGAAAGCAACGCTGATGTAGCTGCCAAACGACGACGGTCAAGGTCTTCGTTGATGGCAAGGTCTTTCTCTATGTAGGTGCCGGTGGAGGGGCTGTACGCTTCGGGCTGATAGTAGTCGTAGTAGCTCACATAGTACTCAACGGCATTGTTGGGGAAGAAGGCTTTCATCTCGGTGTAAAGCTGGTGCGCCAAGGTCTTGTTGTGGCTGAAGATGAGGGTGGGCTTGCCGATGTTCTGGATGACATTGGCCATCGTGAATGTCTTGCCTGAACCCGTCACTCCCAACAGCACTTGGGCAGGCAATCCATCCCTCACTCCCTGCGTCAGCTGCTCGATGGCTTGAGGTTGGTCACCTGTGGGCTGAAACTTTGATATAAGCTGAAAATCCATCTGTTTTCCTTTTAGAATGCAAAATTACAACTTTATATCGGCAAATCTTTCTTAAATCAACTGTTTTTTCTTAAGTAAAGTGAAATTATTCCCTCTCCCTGCTCCATCTTCCCGAAAAATGTAGTAACTTTGCATCCGAAATTGTCATTAAGAATGAAGAAAGCATTAACAATCGCGTTGATTTCGGTACTGATGTTGAGTTCTTGCAACTCTTACAATGCATTGCTGAAATCGACTGATTATGGTTATAAATACGAAGCTGCCAAGGAATTTTACATGGCAGGACAATACACCAGATCGTACCAGTTGCTGGAGGAACTCATCATGGTCATGAAAGGCTCTGACCGTGCGGAGGAATCGCTCTTCATGCTGGGCATGTGCTTCTACAATCTGCGTGACTACGAGACTTCAACAATGTATCTGGACAGATATGCCAAGACCTACCCCAAAGGGGAATACACGGAATTGGCACGTTTCTATAGCGGCAAGGCTTCGTACATGCAAAGTCCAGACCCAAGACTTGACCAGTCACCCACTTACACTGCCCTGAACAAGTTGCAGGAATTCCTTGAGTACCATCCCTACTCCGACCTTCGGGAAGATGTGAACGACATGATGTATGATTTGCAGAACCGTCTTGTGCAGAAAGAGTATGACAATGCGCTTCTCTATTACAATCTGGGCACTTACATCGGCAATTGCTTCTACGGAGGCAGCAATTACGAGGCTTGCATCATCACAGCAGAGAATGCCTTGAGAACGTATCCGTACACCCGTTTGCGCGAAGACCTCTACATGATGATTTTGCGTAGCCGCTACGAACTGGCTCAGCGAAGTGTCATTGAGAAAAGCGAGGAACGATATTTGCAGGCCATCGACGAGTATTATGGCTTCAAGAATGAGTTTCCTGACAGCAAGTACATGAAAGAGGCAAACCAGATTTACAAGCGCTGTTCGGCGAAAGTAAGAAAAGAGGATGACAGCAAGGATTTGAATTAAGAAGGAAAAAACAAACAAAGCATAATTACAAAAACTATGGATTTCAAGAAAACCAATGCACCAACGACAACTGTGACACGTAACTTGATGGATTTGAGTCGTGACACGAACAATGTGTATGAAAGCGTTGTCATCATCTCTAAGCGCGCTAATCAGATTGCTGCTGAGATGAAAGACGAACTCAGCAAGAAGCTCGTTGAGTTTGGTTCACACACCGACACGCTCGAAGAGGTGTTCGAGAATGAGGAGCAGATTCAGATTTCCCGTTACTACGAGCGTCTGCCAAAGCCAACCCTCATCGCCACTCAAGAGTTCCTTGAGGATAAGGTTTACTACCGCAACCCTTCTAAGGAAGCTGACAGATCCATCTAAAATCTATGATCCAGCGAATCCAAACAGTCTATCTGGCACTGGTGCTTATTTTCTCATTCGTGGGACTCATCTCCACCATAGGAGAATGGACAGTAGCAGATGCAGTGGTGGCACATTTCAGCAACTTCACGTTTGGAGCTGAGGGAGCGTTCAAGGAATTAGACTCCACGAGTGGTCCCTGGTGTTTGGGCGTGCTACTCATCATGGTGATGTTCCTGACGCTTATGAGCATCATGCTGTTCCGCAAACGCATGCGCCAGTTACGCCTCACCATCCTCAGCACCATTCTGCTGGTTGGCTATGTGGCAGCATACGCCGTGTTTGCCTACTACTACCATTTGAACCTCGACTTATGCGCGTTAACAGCGTATGAGAAAGGTATAGAGGGGTGCATATCGCCAACTTTCCATCTGAAATTTGCAGCGGTTTTGCCGATACTAAGCATCATCCTTAACTGCCTTGCCATCCAAGGAATCCGCAAGGATGAAGCATTGGTGCGTTCGCTCGACAGGATCCGATAGAAAGGTGCTTCTGACCCACCCTTATTATATATAATCAATGTGTAAGGAGAAGCGTCAAAAAGAAAAAACATTTTCAAGATATTTTTTTCCTGAAATGTTTTGTCAGTTTGAGAAAAAGTAGTACCTTTGCACTCGCAATCGGAAAAGCAATGCGGAAATAGCTCAGTTGGTAGAGCACAACCTTGCCAAGGTTGGGGTCGCGAGTTCGAGTCTCGTTTTCCGCTCTCCTGCGACAAAACAGGAAGCTCTTTGAGAAAAAGCTTGCCCACGTGGCGGAATGGTAGACGCGCTCGTTTCAGGTGCGAGTGTTGAGAGACGTGCAAGTTCGATTCTTGTCGTGGGCACCAAAAGAATGGAGAGGTGGCGGAATGGTAGACGCGCTACTTTGAGGGGGTAGTGGGCTCAGCCCGTGGGAGTTCGAGTCTCCTCCTCTTCACTCAGAAACCGACACTCAGGAAGACTCTGGAGAGAGTTCCTTCGACAAATATTGAAACAAACATCCCTGCGGAAATAGCTCAGTTGGTAGAGCACAACCTTGCCAAGGTTGGGGTCGCGAGTTCGAGTCTCGTTTTCCGCTCTAAAAATAATGGTTCATAATAAATTAAGGGATTATTTGTGATTCCTGTTTGCGAAAATAGAAATCACGTGTGCGGAAATAGCTCAGTTGGTAGAGCACAACCTTGCCAAGGTTGGGGTCGCGAGTTCGAGTCTCGTTTTCCGCTCATCATTTAGACATTCGTTTTTTCATAGCATTTTGTGTATCAGAGGCCGCGAGGTTTCTGATACATTTTTTATATCTCCACCTTATCACCAGCAGCACCAAACAACACAACGACACTCGACTAAGACTCAGGAGACACTGACATTGAGCATTTCATTACCAGCAACAGGTAATACAACAACGCTCATTAAAGACTCGGCAGACCTTGAATGGCACACATATTACTAACATCAGGTAATACAACATCCCTGACGGTCCCCAGCCTCATTTCACAGTTTCCCCGCCGTATTTCCTCACCCACCTCACAATATCCCCATATAACGCAAGAGAGAGACACTTACGTGACTCTCTCCCGATAAAGCATGGAGGAAAAAGAGGAAGATGGACCAACTTCGTTGATAAAGTCTCTTTCGTGAAAGAGCTGCCAAAATTTATTTCCGCGAAAGAATTGCTAAAGGTTTTTCCATGAAAGAGCTGCACGATGACGAACACTCAGGATTCTAACTACTGGGGCTCTTCCACTTTCACTCATAACGCAAGAAAGAGCCACCTACGTGACTCTTTCTTTGCGGAGGGAGAGGGATTCGAACCCCCGGTGCCTCTCAGCACGACGGTTTTCAAGACCGTTGTAATCGACCACTCTACCATCCCTCCTAAAATGAAAGGGATTTTGATATTGTCTCAATCCCTTTCCTTGTACGCCCTCAGGGGCTCGAACCCTGGACCCATTGATTAAGAGTCAATTGCTCTACCAACTGAGCTAAGGACGCATCTTTATGTTTGGCGCTTCAGGATGGGCTTGAACCAACGACCCCATGATTAACAGTCATGTGCTCTAACCAACTGAGCTACTGAAGCATTTTTATCTTGGCGTTCCTTGTGTGAAGAGGAGGAGACTCGAACTCCCACGGGCTGAGCCCACTACCCCCTCAAAGTAGCGCGTCTACCATTCCGCCACCTCTCCATTGAAGGATTTCTATGTTTTTGACCTTTGCCGGAATGAAACCGCCTTGAGTCTTTTTTAGAGCCTCTTGTCGGAGTGACTTTGTCGATCCGCCAAGTGTCTATTTTAGAGCCTCTTGTCGGATTCGAACCAACGACCCCGAGATTACAAATCACGTGCTCTGGCCAACTGAGCTAAAGAGGCAAGCATCGGAAGTTCCGATTGGAGAGCGGAAGACGGGGCTCAAACCCGCGACCCCCAGCTTGGAAGGCTAGTGCTCTATCAACTGAGCTACTTCCGCGACCTAATCCTCATTTTCTCTTTTAGTGTTTCCACTATCTAATTGACTTCACTTTCGTTTCGTCTATCCGTGGGCTTCACCATGATTGACTTCACTTTCGTTTCGTCTATCCGTGGGCAGGGACGGATTCGAACCGCCGAAGCCGCAAGGCAACAGATTTACAGTCTGCCCGTTTTAACCACTTACCTACCTACCCGAAGCTTTAGTTTACACTATCGCCTATTAGATGTGACTCGCACAGGATTCAAACCTGTAACCTTTTGATCCGTAGTCAAATGCTCTATTCAGTTGAGCTAGCGAGCCAAATGAGTCATACTGTCAAAGAAATGGGCACTGGTTGGGATATTGAAAAGATGTCTTCGACAAACTTTCATCTTCACCAACGTGGGCGCTGACGGATTCGAACCGCCGACCCTCTGCTTGTAAGGCAGACGCTCTGAACCAACTGAGCTAAGCGCCCTCTTGTCCCATCGGAAAGTCCCTTCAGAATGACGTGGTCTCACGCGACTTTGTCATGTTGCTTCCTCTGTTCCTTCCCGAAAGCGAGTGCAAAGGTAGAGACTTTTTGGCAAACTGCCAAATAATTCAAGGTTTTTTTTCCAACTTTTTTTATTTAGCCTCGTTAAATCACTGATAATCAGCAAAGCCTTTTTCACGCACTCATCTGTAAGACAGAGTTGGAGAGCATTATTTGTTTGTTTTCACATTCACCTTCATACCCTCCGTATGACCTCCAAACTGCTTGGCATAGACGCACTCGACAGTGGACACACCCACTTGATATGAGCCTGCACGGACAATGGAATAATCCATATCGACCGTAGAACTGCCACGGGTGAACCAATCGAAGAACATGTCGAAGTGAGAATCGTGGATGGACAAATAGCAACCTCTGCCACCCATATTCTGATAGCCAGAGAGATGTCTCAGTGGTTCAAGACAAGCAGGATGCTGTGCAGACACACGCACGAAGTCCATATCGCGGTCTGCCGTAATGATGTGGCGAATACGCACCTTGTCCCCCACCCTCAGTGGTTGGTTTGGATTGAAGTCTTCCCACTTGGTGCTCCCTGCCTGCTGAATGTAGAGTTTTCGTTCAATCTTCAGTTCGTTCGTTGCATAGAGTTTCAGGCTGCCCACATCCTCAAGGAAGGTGGCATAAGCAGCACCCCAAGACACGCCTGGTGTCTGCTTCTTCACTTCAAGTTGCTGTACACCATCTTTCAGAACCTCTTCAGGTGTGTCTGCCAGCACATTACCTTCGAGGATGAGATTAGCCTCACGTCCTTCCAATTCGTCACGTTCCGTGTTGATAGTGCCATAGTCCATCTCTTTCAGTTCTGTGCCATCAACCGCCAAGACAGGCTGCTTGTTCTCATGGAAGGTTTCCATAGGTGACACTTTCAGCAGGAAGTCAGCCACATCGATCGTGTTCATTGGGTTATCCCACTTCTGCACCTGTTTCTGAGAGATAAGCCATAACTGCATTTCGTTCAGGAATGGATCATTCTTGTCCTTCTGATGGATTGCCTGCATTGCTGCAATCTGGGTTGGAATTCGATAGTCCATCCATGAATAGTAGGCAGCGTCAGTGGCATAGAAACGTCCTTGTCCAGGCTTCTCCACTGTGTAATCCTTTAAGAAGTTCACGAACTTATCAGCAGACTTCGCATGTCCGAAAGCACGCAATGTGTATGCTGTGTTTGCCACGCCAAAGATGGTCAAGTCACGAGGTGCCTTCTCCAACTTGGAAAGATATTCCTCACGCATCTTCTTGACATTGCTGTCAACCTCCCTGTTAGGCATCTGAGCTGAAACATAGAGATAACGGATGTCGCTGTCGTATGGCACAATCTTCACCTTGTTCTTCTTCGCCTTCTGATAAGCTTTCAATTCATATTGGTCTAGATACTTCATACCCGCATCCAGCATCTTCTTGACTTGTGCATTCGGATTTGGCAATTTAGCTAATTGGCCACAAACAGCCAGTGTGGTGTAGAAGCTGCTATTCATACCCTTAAACCAACTCCATCCACCATCAGCATTCTGCAAACTTGCCAACTTCAACTCAGCCCGCTCAGTACGCTTCTTCAGGTCTGCGCTATTCTCCTGCTTTTCCAAAACAGGGAATGTCTGCATCAAATCCACCAGACGCGAGTTGGCATAGAGCGAAGTGGAGAAGTCGATGGCATCGTCCACTGGAGGATTCTTCACACTGCGCAAAGCCTCGATGCACATCCATGCAGGATTATCAGTGTATTCCACTTTCAGCACACGATTGGTGGCAGTGGCGGAATTCTCGTTGTAAAGCTTGCTCAAATCCATCGTCTTTGTCACCTCTGAGCCATCAGCCTTACCAATAATATAATAAGGTACAGCCTCCACCATTTCCTTCTTGGTGGTAAGGACGGGCAGATGATTCTTCTCACCGTCACTCACATTACCCGACATTGCAATGATTTCACAGTCAAGGTCTGTCCACTCTTCTTTCACATCGAAATTGAAATCGACGCCCACCGTCTTGCCTGCTTCCACAGCAAAAGCCTTCTCCACCGTCAGCATCACCTCTTCCGTCTTAGGATCAAGCAGACGCATCCGCACAGCACCATTCAAATCCTTCTCGCTCTGATTGATGATGGACGATGCCACCACCGCATTGTCACCCCAACGCACGAAACGTGGCATGTTGGGGCGGAGCATGAATTCTTTGCGTGCCTGCGCTTTTGCACGGAGCATGCCATAATCCACATCCTTCGTATGTGCAAAGCCCATGAACTGCCATTCAGTCAATGATTCTGGCAAAGTGAACTGGATATTCACATCACCCCTCTTGTCCGACACAAGATGTGGCAGGAAGAAGGCTGTCTCTGCAAAGTTCTCACGAATGGTGGCTTGGTCAAAGTTCTCCTCTGGCACCACTTCTTCTGGAGCACTTTCCGCTTCAGGCGACATCATCTTTGCATTCATCACTTCGGGAGCATCCATGACCATGCCATCCTCGTCAGCCACCATCCTCATGGCTCTGCTCTCATATACCATCATTGCGCCCTTTCCACCAGCCATGCGCATGTAGCGGTCATGCACAAAGATATTCAGCATGTCATAAGTTCGTGAATAAGAATGTTCACGAGAATAAGGTCCACTCATACTGAATGAGGGGAAAGAGAAGCGGTCGGAGCAACTCACATTTGCATTTGGAATGTATCTGGGGAAACCTAATCCGAAACTCCAATAGTGAGAATAGATGCGGTCAAGCGATGCGTCGTACAGCACAGCCATCATCTCAGCACCACTCACACGCTTTCCATCCTTGTCTGTCACCGTCAATGACCACTGTTCCTTCTGACCTGGCTGCAACTTATCGCGGAAGGTAGACCATTCCAGTTTCAGTTTCTTCTCTGGACGTACCAAAGAGAAGGTCTGCGACATACGTGAGAATTGTCCATTGCGCACATACATGACACACACCTCAATGCCTTCGCCCCACTCTTTCTTGTACGGCAAACGCAGATGCTTCATGGTGCCGTCTGTCACACCCACTTGATGGTCAATCAGTCCTGTGGCGTTATACACATTATAAATCACGTATGCATCTGTTTCGTCTGTCGTGAAATAGAGATCCACAGCCCCACCCTCTGTAAAGACGGAGTTCTCCGTATAGAGGAAGTCTTTCTCCACCTCTTTCTTCTCAGGGCGGCGCTTTTCTCCCAAACCCAATCGGGCAATTTCTGTCAGTGGCAAGGAGGAGTTGAAAGGTGTACAAGATGCCACATCCGTCACCTCGTAACCCGTTGACTCTTGTGCCTTCACTGAAATATAATAGGTGACGCCAAGTTGCAAGGTCTTTGGCAATAGAATAGAATCGCCAGAGGTGAAATAGCCTTCATACAACGTGTCTGAATTGTGTTTGATGGCGTATTGACCTTTCACCGTCACCTTCTCACGATTCAAGTCGAAAGCTTCCACCTTGAACGAGGCATCTTTTGCCAAGTCAGCCACATCGTCAACCCGCAAATCCAAGGCAAACTCACGCTTGCTGGCATTGACCGTCCATTCTGCATCATGACTTTCCCCTGCCACATCCGTCACTGTTGCTTTGATACGGAAGCGTGTCACATCACTTCCGGGGGTCAGGTGTTCATCTGTCAGTGTGACAGGCACACGGAAATGTCCCTCATCATCTGTTGTCAAGTCACCCTCCGTCATGTGAATCCAACGGGTTGAAAGCCACCAGCGCTTGAATTCTGCGGTTGCATATTCAACTGTATAGTGTACTTGCGCGCCTTGTACAGGAACGCCGGCAAACATCATGGCAGTACCCTCTGCCTCCAACACCTCACCAAAATGTCCTGTTTGTTTGCCGTCAAACGACACCTCGTAAGTTGGTCGCTTATACTCTTCCACTCTCACCGTTTGTGTTTCAGTGTAGTCATCAGCACTGACTCTCAAACGCAAGGCACCCACTTCGCAATCAGCTGGCAAAGCCACTTCAAAGGATGCTGTACCGAAATCATTGGTCACAAGATCCAATGTCTTCAGACGTTTGTTCTTCGCATCATCCACCATCAGTTTAAGTGTCCTGTCAGGCATCACTCTCACCTTGTCACCCTGCTGATAGTAGAAAATCACGGATGCCTGCACCGTCTGTCCTGGGCGATATATGCTTCGGTCAGTCATGATACGGAAAGACATATGAGTATTAGGGCTATAAGGGTCACGCCAGTTATTGACTTTTCTTTCCCATTCAGTCAAGTCGTCCTTGCTTCTGACGGCACGTACATAGTAGTTTGCATCCAATTCCACCATGCCGTCGTCGCCCGTCACTTTCTCGCCATCAATGTCACGATCTTCCCATCCTTCCGTACGCTTATCCCTGTCGGGCAAATCATTGCGCCACTGCACTTTCACGCCCTTCAACGGACGACCCGTTTCATTGTCAAGCACATACACATAATATGCGTTGCGGTCATTATCTGTCTTGACAATGCGGATGGTGCTCACCTTGAACTCTGAGGCGCTGGTATCACCAACACCTTCTGCCACCATCACATATCTGCCAGGAGCCAGCTCCACCCTCGTCTCTGCATTCCCTTCCACAGGCAAATCCTTCGCTTTCCTTGCTAAATTCGTTGAATCCATCTCCAACGCAACCTCTTTCCTTTCCACCACATCGCCATTCAGAATCAGTTTTGTTGTACCATTCTTGTCCTGTGTTCTTCCCACATACTTACGCACTGTCACCGTGGCACGTTCGCAGTTCCAGAAATGCAGTCTGAGAGGACAAGAGCGGTAAGCCATCAGATTGTCCACTCGCGACATGTTGACAGTAGGTCGGAGAAGCTCATCCAATGCCTTTTTCACCTCACTCTTCCTACGCGAACCACCCACATTGTCCACTGCCCATTTCAGGAACGGGATGTCCTCGTCACGCCAAAGGTAAGAACTGCTATATTCGAGTGCCAAGTCAGCACCCACCTCCTCTTTCTTCAGTTCCATCAGCAACTGGTAGAGGCTGTCCTTATGCTGCTCATACGTCAGACTTCCATATTGAGCCTCCACATTTTTCTTCGCCTTCAGCCATTTACTCTTCATCAAACCATAGGCATTCAGGTTGCCACGCTTACGGTAGATGTTGAAGGCCTTCTCGTATATCTCTGCCTTCTGTTCACTCCGCAAGGAGGCATTGTCTTCCAAGAAACGAATCAGCACCGACAGCATGTCATTTCCAAACAAATCGTTGTCTTTACCCTTCGATTCCATCAACACAGCATAGCCATTTGCTTTCGTTTGCGCCAAAGCCTCCATGTTGTCCAACACATGTGCATAATGCTCGTCACGTTTCACATCATAGTCATCACGCGTCTCCTCATCGTAGTCGGTGATGTTCGTCCATTTCATCTCTTGATAGGCAGAACCCAACATTGCGTGCATCACACTTCTCTCCACAGGATCCTTCCTTCCACCCCAATCTTTTTCCAGTTGGGCGATGTTCTCCTTGAACGTGTCGGGATCTTTATCCGCTTCCCTCTGCACTTTCTCCAACGCGGATTTCACTTTGGAAGCAAAATCCGAGCCTTGAGCAAAAATATTCAGTATTCCCATTGACAGTAAAATAGTTAATACGGTAATAGATAGAAAACGATTGTTATTATTCATATTCGCCAATATTTTGATTTCACAAAAAAGATGCCAACATTAGTTGGTTTTGGTGGCAAAAGTACATCCAAAATCCTTCTTCGCCAAAACTTTGGTATTAAAAAAACAAAAAAGAGGGCTTTTTGCCCCCTTTCCTATTGATAAAACTCTGAATACCATTCTGCAAATGCTCTTAAGCCAACACGCAGCGAAGTGGAAGGTTTGAAACCGAAATCCCGTTCCAGCGCGGAGGTATCAGCATAAGTGGTCGGCACATCGCCTGGTTGCATGGGAACCAATTGCTTGTGGGCATCGAAGTCATAATCTTCGGGCAACACTTTAGCGCGAATCAGTTCCTGTTGCAGAATATCCACAAAGTTCAGCAAGTTTTCAGGACTGTTGTTTCCGATGTTATACACCGCATAAGGAGAAAGTGGCAATCCATCCTCACCTTGCTTCTTCTCAGGCGCTCCCTGCATGATGCGCACCACCCCCTCCACGATGTCATCCACATACGTAAAGTCGCGCATGCAGTTGCCATAGTTGAAAATCTGGATGGTGTCACCCTTCACCAGCTTGTTCGTGAATCCGAAATAAGCCATGTCGGGGCGTCCTGCAGGACCATACACCGTGAAGAAGCGCAAACCCGTCGATGGGATGTTGTAGAGTTTGCTGTAAGCATGCGCCATCAGTTCATTGCTCTTCTTCGTGGCAGCATACAGACTCACAGGATTATCCACCTTGTCGTCAGTCGAATACGGCACCTTCTTGTTCGAGCCATACACACTTGACGAACTGGCATACACCAGATGTTCCACAGGATAGTTCCTGCATGCCTCCAAAATGTTGTAGAAGCCAATCAGGTTCGACTGGATGTAAGCGTCAGGATTCGTGATGCTGTAACGCACACCAGCCTGAGCAGCGAGGTTCACCACCACGGCTGGCTTGTACTGCTCGAAGATGCCGTCAATCGTTGCCTTGTCGGCAATGTCACCCTTGATGAATTGATAATTGACACCTTCAGGCTTGGCAGCCTCCAATTCCTTCAATCTGTACTCCTTCAGACTTACATCATAGTAGTCATTCATGTTGTCGATGCCCACAATTGTGGCACCCTTCACATCTTTAAACAGACGCTTCACCAAGTTCGAACCGATAAACCCTGCCGAACCTGTCACAAGGATTGCCTTGTTATCTAAACTTATCTTTTCCATAATCCACATTTATTACATACTGAAGCATTATCCGAATCTCCTCACAGCCTCCTCATATGTGTCCAGACTTCCGATATCGAACCTTCCTGCCGACATCTTCCATGCATGCATTACCGTATGTTCCACCATGTAATGCGCCAAATTGCCCGGAGCATCCTTTCCGCACCCGTTCTCCACTGAGTGGCGCACCAAGTCGAGGTCTCTCTTCTTATATATATAGAAAGGAGGCACTGCCCAATGCGACTTTGGCACTTGAGGTTTCTCCTCCATACCCTGCACCTTCATCTCCGCATCCAATTCCACCACACCCGTCCTTTGCAGTTTCGCCAATTCGGGTTGCTCATGGCACATGATGCACGAAGTTCCTTTTTCTTCTGCAAAGTCCACAAATTCTTGGAACGAGAAGAACAGCAGGTTATCTGCAGCCACCACCAACATGTCATCATCTATTTGCAACTTCTCCATTGCATATAGCAAATCACACACAGCACCAAGCCTTGTCTCGTTTGTTTCCGTACCATCATCCACAATCGTGACAGGCTTCGTATAGTTCTGTGCCGCCTTCCAGTCCTCAAAAATCGGAGCAAACTTATGATTCGTGATGATGATATGCTCATCTATCTCTTGAATCCCATCGATGTCATCCAACATCCTACCCAAGATAGTGCTCTCCCCTATCTTCAGCAATGGTTTCGGAAAGTTCTTCGTCAACTCCCCCAACCTCGTGGCATATCCTGCCGCAATAACAATATTCTTCACTTTTATTAAATTGAAAATTGAGAATTGAGAATTGAGAATTATTTTAAATAACGTGAATTTTCAACATCTTTGGAGTAAAATTATTTTCCTTCATCAGTTACTTTCAAGCTCTTGATGATAGACGTTAGAAGCTTTATCAACTCAGAGCAATCTGTGTCAATCGATTCATACTGTTTATCGTCTATATAATCTGTTGCATGAAGAAGATCTAGCCAATAGGCTGTTTCATCAGCCTCTTTCAATGCTATGTTCAATTTATTTAGAAAGTCCATACGCGATTGGGCGTTCCGGCTCTCCCTTGTATTTGCGCCAATACTTGTTCCACTTCGCAACAGTTGTTTAGACATCACATATTCCCGTTTCTGCTCCACGAGATATCTGTAACAACCGATAACACGTATCGCAAAATCCCTACTTTTCTCCTGTATCGCATTTGCCATAGTTCCTATTTAAAAATTATCATTTACCAACACTCCGCATGGCAATTATCAATTCTCAATTGTCAATTCTCAATTCTCCAAGAATCTTGCGCCATCATCAGGTTTCACGAAATAGCACTTGAAGGTCTTTTCGTATTCGGG
>Ga0247609_10002729_pt1 | contig 18388 bp, 15 predicted proteins | sample 172DNAGHGlowgp2_FD_193487 | JGI IMG/M metagenome (GOLD analysis project Ga0247609, IMG submission 193487) | Sheep rumen microbial communities from Palmerston North, Manawatu-Wanganui, New Zealand - 1728 DNA GHGlow gp2 | ecosystem: Host-associated > Mammals > Digestive system > Stomach > Rumen ...
TGATTTGTCATTTTTGAATACGATACCTAATATGAATGTAATGGCTCCTAAAGATTTTGAGGAGCTTAGAATGATGTTAGATTTTGCTTTAACTGTTGGGAAACCAATTGCTATTCGTTATCCTAGGGGAGGAGAAAGTAATTATAAGTTTAATAAACATAATAATATAACTTATGGTAAAGGGGAATTACTTAGAAAAGGAGATAATATTACTATAGTAGCAATAGGTAAGATGGTTTCTTATGCTATGAGTGTAGCGGAGTTATTAGATAAAGATGGTATATATGCAGAAGTAATTAATGCAAGATTTGCTAAACCATTTGATAAAAGTATGATTAGAAAATCTATTAAAAAAACTAATTTTTTAGTTACAATAGAAGATAATAATGTTCATGGAGGATTTGGAGAGACGCTTGATTCAGAACTTGATTATACTTGTAAAACAATTAATTTTGGTTATCCAGATGAATTTATTAAACATGGTTCAGTAGATGAAATAGAAAAAAAATATGGTTTAGATGTAAACTCTATATATGAACGTATAAAAAAAGAATATAATAGTGTAAAATAGTATAGAGGTGTCTTAGATGCTTAGTATTTTTGAAAAAGAAGATATATCTAAAAGAGATATTACTAATCTATTTATGTTAATAATGATTAGTAGTGGAATATTTGGTTTTATATATGAGACGATATTTTATAGAATTGATTTGGGATATTTTGTTAAAAGAGGAAGTACTTATGGACCTTGGATACCTATTTATGTATTTGGTGGATTATTTATTACATTATTAACTTATAAATATAAAGAAAAGCCTCTGATAGTTTTTATTCTAGGTATGCTTGTTAGTGGTTTGTTGGAGTATGGTACAGGTTATTATTTAGATAAATATATGGGTATAAGGCTTTGGAATTATTATGAAGAAATATGTAATTTTGGTAATATAAATGGGTATATTTGCTTAAGATCTGTATTATTCTTTGGCTTTTCTTCTCTTATTTTAATATATTTGATTATTCCTTTTCTACTGAAGTATATTAAGAGTGTTAGAAGAAGTTATATGTCTATGATATCTTATATGTTATTTATTACTTTTAGTTTTGATTTTATAATATATATTATTTTACATAGATAGTATATAATAGTAATAGGAAGTGATACTATGGATATTGAAGAATTAATAAAAAGTAGACATTCTGTTAGAAAGTATTTATCTAAAAGTATTGAAGACGAAAAAGTAAAAGAATTAAGAACGTTAATAGATGAAATAAATAAAGAAAATGAACTTAATATTCAATTGGTTCTTAATGAAAGAGAAGCTTTTTCAAAATACTATTTAAATTATGGTAAGATTAATGCATCTAATTATATTGCGATGGTTGGTAGGACTTGTGATGATTTGGATGAGAAGATTGGTTATTATGGGGAAAAGATAGTTTTAAAAGCTCAAGAAATTGGCTTAAATACATGTTGGGTATCAGGTACTTATAGTAAAAGAGAAGTGAAGGTAGAAATAAAAGATGATGAAAAGCTTCTATGTATAATTGCTATAGGCTATGGAGAAAATCAAGGATTAAAAAGAAGAAGTAAAAGATTTAAAGATGTATCATATACATTAGATGCTCCAGAATGGTATAAAAAAGGTGTTGAATATGCTTTATTAGCTCCTACAGCTATTAATCAACAAAAGTTTAAGTTTGAATTAATAGATAGTAATAAAGTTAAATTAACTCCGGGAGTTGGTTTAGCTAATACTAAGATTGATATGGGGATAGTTAAATATCATTTTGAACTTGGAGCGGGAAAAGATAATTTTGAATGGTATAATTAATATTTGACAGTTTTAATAATTAATGTTACTCTATGTTTGTAAATTGATGACTTGGAGTAAGTAGTTACTTAGGGATTTTATAGAGAGTTAGTGGTTGGTGGAAACTAATATGAAGTAAGTAATGAATGGACCAAGGAGAGATTCTAGGAAGTAAGTATTAGAATCCGGTAGATCTTACCGTTAAAAAAGACATATATGATAGTATATGATAATTAGGTGGCACAAGTTTCTTGTCCTATTATTAGGATGAGAAACTTTTTATTTTAGGGGATGATAATATGATAAATTTAAGGAAACGATGGTGCACTATTATTTACAATTAAATATTAAAATAATAGAAAGAAGGAATTTAAAATGGGAAATATAATATTAACAGGAGATAGACCAACAGGACGATTACATATAGGTCATTATGTTGGTAGTTTAAAAAATAGAGTTAGAATGCAAAATGAAGGGGATTATGATAAAATGTTTGTTTTTATAGCTGATGCTCAAGCTTTAACAGATAATTTTGATAATCCAGAGAAAGTTAGAGAAAATATAAAAGAGGTTGCTTTAGATTACTTAGCAGTAGGATTAGATCCTAATAAATGTACGATGTTTATTCAATCAATGATACCTGAGTTAACGGAATTAACATTTTATTATATGAATCTAGTTACAGTGGCTAGATTACATAGAAATCCAACTGTAAAAGCAGAGATAGAACAAAAAGGTTTTGAAGAAAGTATTCCAGCAGGATTCTTTACATATCCAGTATCACAAGCTGCAGATATAACTGGTTTTAAAGCTAATTTAGTTCCAGTTGGTGATGATCAATTACCGATGATAGAACAAGCAAGAGAAATAGTAAGGAAGTTTAATAATATTTATGGAGAAACATTAGTGGAACCAGAAGCAGTATTACCTAGTGATGAGAAGTGTTATCGTTTGGTTGGTATAGATGGTAATGCTAAAATGAGTAAAAGCTTAGGTAATTGTATTTATTTATCTGATAGTGAGGAAGAAATAAAAAAGAAAATATTTAGTATGTATACTGATCCTAATCATATTAAAATAGAAGATCCTGGTAAGATAGAAGGTAATGTAGTATTTACTTATTTAGATGTTTTTTGTAAGGAAGATAGTTTTGAAAAGTTTTTGCCAGAGTATAAAAATCTTGATGAACTTAAAGCTCATTATCAAAAAGGTGGACTTGGAGATATGAAAATTAAGAAGTTCTTAAATAGTATTATACAAGAAGAATTAAGACCTATTAGAGAAAGAAGAGAAGAACTTGCTAAAGATATAGATGCAGTGTATGATATTTTAAGGAAAGGTTCTATAGAAGCACGAAAAGAAGTCGTTAGGACTTTAAATGAAGTAAAAAGAGCAATGAAAATTAATTATTTTGAGTAGGAGAATAGATATGAAGTATAAAGAGGTAAGGGGAGCTAAAAGAATAGTTAAGAGTAGTTCTTATCTTATTAGTAAACCTTATGAATTAAAAAATAAATGGCGTAATGAGTTTAATAATAATAATCCATTATGTTTAGAACTTGGTATGGGTAGAGGAGAATTCATTATTAATATGGCTAAACAAAATCCTAGAATTAATTATATTGGTTTAGAATTAAATGAGTCACAAACGGCAACGGCTGTTAGTAAGATAGGTACACAAAATATACCTAATTTAAGGCTTATTTGTGCTGATGCTAAAGATATAGATAAGATGTTTGGAAGAGAAATAGATACTATTTATCTTACTTTTTCTGAACCATGGCCTAAACCTATAGATGAAAAGAAGAGATTTACTCATATTAACTATTTAAAACTATATGATAGAATATTTAAAAAAGATAAACATATAGTATTAAAAACTGATAATAAAGTATTATTTGCTTATTCATTAGAGACTTTATCTCAGTATTGGTATGAGTTTAAAAGAGTTAGTATGGATTTACATAATGATGAAAGAAAAATACCTAATATTATGACAGATTGGGAGATTAAATGTAATAAGGATAAAAAGCAAATTTATTATGTTGATGCAATATTTAAAGAATAATATATTTATTATTCTTTTTTTTGGGTAAAAAGATAGAAATAATAGTATATTTAAGTTATAATGTATATAATAGGTGGTTAGAATGAGGAGAATAAAAAAATTAGTTGCATTTATTGCAATTGTAATATTTTTTTGTTTGGTTCTAATTAATGTAAAAGATAATAATAAAGTTAATATTAATAGAATTTTAAATAAAGACGAATACTCTTATTTATCTAGTGAAGCGAAAGAATATATAAAAAATGTATATAACGACACTGGGGAAGTCGTATTAACGGAGAAAAATAAGCAAAGTGGAGTTCCTTATTTGAATCCTGAATATGCTGATTATTTATCTTTATCAGTAGAAGAACAAAAACAAACAGAATTAATTCCGGATGTTTATTTAGTTGATATAGTAGAAAATGATATTTATAATGATAGTTTTCCTAGTAGTTATGATCTTAGAAATGTTAATGGAAAGAACTTCTTAACTCCGATGAAAGATCAAGGTAGTCTAGGAATATGTTGGGCTTTTTCGACGGTTGAACAAGCTGAGAGTTATTTGCTACTTAAAAATAATACTTCTTATAATAGTTCATCATCTGTCTTTTCAGCAAGACAGATGGATTTTGCAATTAGTAGTGATGGAATTAAAAACTATAATAAAAGTGATAATATGTATAGATCTTTAAGTTCTGGGGGGAATTTCTTGATGTCTTCTTTAGCAGTAGCTAATGGTATATCTTTAGTATCAGATACTATATTTCCTTTTAATGAGTCTAATGATGCTAGAAAACTTAAAGATGTATTAAATTATAATAATTCTTTATATGAAGCTAATTCATCAATTTATATAAATGGTTTAACTACTAGTTCGACAAGTAATGAAAAAGAAACTTATATTAATACTATTAAAAATGGTGTTGTTAATTATGGAGGGGCTTGGGTAGGAACTAAGTCTCCACAATCTTCTTGTAGTACGCTAAATACGAATAATACTTATATAATTGATGTAGATTCTAGTTGTCAAGCAAGTGCTAGTTCTCAGGGTGGTCATGCTATGCAAATAGTAGGATGGGATGATAATTATTCTTATTCTTATTGTTTGTCTGGTAATAATCATTCTAGTTTAGTTAATGGAACTTGTCCTAATGGTACACTTGTTAATGGTAAAGGCGCTTGGTTATTAAGAAATTCTTGGGGAACTTCTTCTTATCTGAGAGCTTATCAATATGTTTATTTAACTTATAATTCTTTAAGTGCTGATATAGGAATTTTAACTTCTATTACTGGTATGAATGAAAAAACTTGGGATAATAATTATCATAAAAATCCATGGTTAGATACTTTGTATTATACTAACAATGATACAAATAGTTATACTATTTCTTTGGGAAATGAAGAAAAAATAGAAAAAGTTAAATTCTTTGCTATGAGTCAAAATGCTAATTATCAGGTTACTGTTAGTGTAGGAGAGAATAATTATAAGAAAAATGTTAGTGTTAATTTACCTGGTATTGTAACGGTAGATTTTTCTGATTTAAATATTAAAACTAGTTCTAGTTTTAGTGTAAATATATATAGTTCTAATAGTTATATTTTTAAAGATTCTATATCGGTTTTTACTTCAAATGTAGATAGTGTAGCTAAGATAAAAACTGAAGATGTAGATATTGATGTTCGTGGTAGTAGTAATGAATATGAATTAGTTTTATATTCTGATACTAAGAATATACCATCTGGTCAAGTAGTATCTTATTCTTTATATAAAAATGATGTAGATATGAGTAGTTATATTACTGTTACAGATAATGTTGTGGCTATAAATAATATTAATGCTATTATAAAAGTTAATAAGAATATTCCTTCAGGAGAGTATGAGCTTAGAACTAGTTATAATAACTATGTATATACTTCGTCATTTAATGTGTTGAGTAATAATACTATAGAAGGTTTAGGAACACAAACCGATCCTTATTTAATACATAATCAAGAAGAATTATTATATATGAATACCGAACCAAGTGCATATTATAAACTTGCAAATGATATAGTTTTAAGTGGAGATATGGTACCTATAGGAACAATAAGTAAACCATTTACAGGTTCTTTAGATGGAAATAATTATAAGATTAAGAATTTAAAAATTACTAGTAATTATGATTATAGTGGTTTATTTGGATATGTTACTAATAATAATGATAATGTTCTGGAAATAAAAAATATTATAATAGAAGAACCTATTATTGAAGGTAGTGGGGATGTTGGAGCTTTAATAGGGCATATTGAATTATTAAATTCTAGTAATGGGGTTTCTATTGATAATATTAGAATAATGGCTGGTAGTATTAGTTCTACTACTAGTAATACTGGATCTTTAATTGGATTAATTAATTCAAGTGAAACTAATAATAGAGTAAGTGTTAATAATATATTTACATCCGCAACTATTTATGGAACTAATAATGTTGGTGTAATAGGGGCTGTTCTTAATAAAGCTAAAGCTGATATAAGTTATATACAAAATGTTGGTATGTTTTATGTTAATAGTAATGATAATAGTTTTGGTACTATTGTTGGAAATAGTGTATATGATGAAAATAATTCTAATAATTCATTTGTTTCTATAAGTAATTTTATTAATAATGGTTTAGTTGTTAACAATAATAATATATATGGTCATTTAATAAATCATAGTTTAAATGGTATAAATAAAAGGAACATAGAAAAAGGATTGTATATTAGTAATAATAATGATTTATATTCGTATTCTATAGATGATAATAGAGTTTATTCTACTTTAGATATTACTGATTTTAAGAATAAGAATTTTGCTGATTATATTACTGATTTTGCTGATAATTTTGAAATAAAAACTATTGATTCTATTAAAAGAATACCTGTTCTTAAAGGAGTAGATTTTGAATATACTACTATTTCTGATATTAGTGTTGATAAAAATAAGGAAGTATCTCTACTTGATTATATTACACCTATTACTTCGTTATCGAGAATTAGTTATAGCGTTTTAGAGAACGATAATATAATAAGGATTAATGATACTGGTAATGATGTTATTATTAAAGGATTAAATGAAGGAGTTGCTAAGTTACATATTGTTAGTGAATATGATGGCTTTGAAAAGGATGTATTAGTTACTGTTAATCCTGCTTCTGTTAAAATAACTTTTTATGCCAATAATGGTTCTTCTAGTGTAGTTTATCAAAATGCTACTAGTGGAACTTTCGTTGATTTGCAAAATAATAGTTTTTCTTATACTGGGTATAGTTTTTTAAAATGGAATACTAAAGCAGATGGAAAAGGAGTTAGTTATAATAATGCTCAAAATGTTTATCTTAATAATGATTTGGTTTTGTATGCTATTTGGGAACCTATAACTTATTATATTAAGTTTAATGCTAATGGTGGAACAGGTAGTATGAATAATCAAAATATGACTTATGGAGTTTATGGAAATTTATATAATAATTCTTTTAGTAGAGATGGGTATTCTTTTTTAAGATGGAATACTAAAGCAGATGGAACAGGTATTAATTATAATAATCGTGCTAGTATTTATAATTTAACTTCTATTAATGGAAGTGTAATAAATTTATATGCTATATGGGAGAAGGATATAACTTATATTATTAATAATTATTCTTATGATCTTACTAATAATTATATAGATAAAATAAAAGTAAATACGAGTGTGTCAGAATATCTTAAGAATTTTGTTCTTGGACCAGGATATAGTATATCTGTTGATAATGGAAATAGTGAATTTATTTATACAGGTAGTAAAACAAGAATAAGTCACAATGGGAATTTAGTAGTTGAATTTTCTAATATAGTTAGAGGAGATATTAATTGTGATGGTAAAATATCTTCATTAGATTATGTTAAAATTAAAAATCATATTATGAATACAAAAAGAATATCAGGGATAGTATTTGAGTTAGCGGCGGATGCTAATGAAGATAATAAAATATCTTCGCTAGATTATGTAAGAATTAAGAATATTATTATGGATGGAGGAGTATAAATGAGAAAGGTAAAGATTTTGATAATTAATTTATTATTTATGTTATTAGTTAGTCCTTTGGTTGTACAGGCAGCGGGATCAATTAATGTTTCGACAAGAAATATAAATATAAATGTTGGGAAAAGTTCTTCTTTTACTGTAAGTGCTAACAATGCTGCTGGAAGGGTTGATGTTTCAACAAGTAATTCGGGTGTTGCTTCTATTTCTACTTCTTCTTTATTTTTAGATAATAATTCAAGTGGTGTAACTGTAACAGGTAATAGTGCAGGAACTGCAACTATTACTGTTCGAGTTGTTGATGCAGCTACATATGATGAAGAACCTTTAAATAATACATATACTATTACGGTAAATGTTGTAACACCAGCTACTCCAGCACCAAAACCTGTTACTCCGCCAAAACCTGTAGAGCCTAGTAAGAGTAGTAATACTAATCTAAATAGTATAGGAGTAGAAGGGTTTGAGCTTCAAAGTAATGATAAAGTTAATTTCTTTGTAACAGTAGATCCTAATGTTGATAAGATTAAGTTAAATGCAGCTGTTCAAGACAGTAAATCTACTTTATCTGGTATAGGAGAACGTAATATTAATTATGGTGAAAATAGATTTGAAATTATTGTAACAGCTGAAGATGGCTCTAAAAAAACATATACTGTAGTAGTATCTAGGAAGAAAGATAATTATTACTTAGAAGATTTATCTTTAGCTTTAAATTTAGAAAATCCGGTTGTTATTTTGCTTAAAGATGATGATATAATAACTACAGAAATTTTAAATCATGTAAAATCATCTAATAAAGAAGTTACTTTTGTAAAGAATGATGATGAAAAAGAGATTTATTCATATAAAGTAAATTCAGCTAATATAACTGATAATGAAAGTATTAATACTAAAGTGTTTATTAGTAAAGATGCTAAAGATTATAAAAAGTATTTTAGTTTAAATAATGGTGTTTTTTTACAAATATCTTCTGATACTAATCTTCCTAAAGGTACTAAATTTAGATATTATTTAGGTGATATGTTTGGTAATGATGAGGGATTGCAAATATATAGTTATGATGGTAATAATAAGTATTCTATATTATATATTGATAATATTTTACTAAATGATGGTTATATAGAATTTGATGCAGATAAAGGTAATAATTATTTTATTAAGAAAAAAGCAATTATTATTGATTCGCAAAAAGAAATACAAGAACCAGTAGAGAAGGAAGATAGTAATATTTTTATGATAATAGCTATTATAGAAGCAATTATAATAATTGGTTTGATAGCTTATATAGTATTCTTTATAATAAAAAATAAAAAGAATAAAGAATTGTCTAAAGATATAGTTAAAACTGATATTAGTATTAATAGTGAACAAAAAGTAGAAGAGATAAAAGATGTTATAAATAATGAGAAAAAAGATGAATCTATTAAATATCAAAATGATACTAGTGTTATAAATTTGAGTGATGAGTCTAATAATAATCAGGATAGTAAATAAAGTTTATCTAATGATAAACTTTTTTGATGTATAATAAAAAAGGTGATTAAGATGACTTTTGAAGAAAAAATATTTAGTAAATATTTATTTAATAAAGAGAAGTTAATGGAATATGGATTTTTAAAAGTAGATAATTCTTATAAGTATACTACTTATATAGTAGATAATAGTTTTAAAGTGGAAATACTAATTAAAGATAATAATGTTAGTGGTAAATTAATAGATGTTGTTTTTGATGAAGGATATAATAATTTTCGTATAAAGGATTTACAAGGTGATTTTGTTGGTGAAGTAAGAGATGAGTATGAAAAAGTATTAATTGATATAAGAGATAATTGTGCTACTAAGCAATACTTTGTTAATCAACAAAGTAATAGAATAGTAAAAAGAATAAAAGAAAAATATAATATTTTACCGGAGTTTTTATGGGAAAAGATAGCTGCTGGGGCTTTAAGACATAATGAAACAAATAAATGGTTTGGTATTATAATGACTGTTTTAAGAAATAAAATTACCAAGATAGAAAAAGATAATGATTTAGTAGATGTTATTAATATAAAATTAGATAATGAAAAACTAGAAAAACTTTTAAATAATAAAGGTTTTTATCCTGCTTATCATATGAATAAGAAAAATTGGCTTAGTATTATACTAGATAATACTTTAGAAGATGATTATGTAATGGAATTAATTGATGATAGTTTTAACAGTACATTATGATTTAGGAAATAATTGGCGATTTTTTAGATAGAGTTCACTATTTAGATAATGAACTTTTTTGAAAGAGAAAAAAATAATATCATATTGGATTAAAAAAAGCAATTGACTTTAATTTTTTTTTGTTGTATATTTAGTTTGACTTTTTTATTTGAGAACTTATATTTTGATATGTACTACATTTTTAGATGTGGGTTTTTTGCTTTGTATAGGAAGGAGAGTAGAAAGGGAAACTTGTCTATTAAATGGTACATAGAATATATGTATCTTTTTTAAATAAGTTAAATTTATAGGAGGATTTATGAGTTTTATCAGTGTGAAACATTTAAACAAAGAGTTTAAGGTATTGCAACGTGATAGTGGGCTTAGAAACGCCTTTAAATCGTTGATAAAGAGAAGATATAAAACTATTAAAGCTGTTGATGATATCTCTTTGGAAATTGAAAAAGGCGAGATTGTTGGATATATTGGACCGAATGGGGCTGGTAAATCAACAACGATAAAAATGCTTTGTGGAATATTAAAAGCTGATAGTGGAACTATTAGAGTTGCTGGTTTTGATCCTTTTAAGGATAGAAAACAATATGTAAAAAATATTGGTGTAGTCTTTGGACAAAAATCGCAACTATGGTGGGATATTCCAGTTATAGATTCTTTTGAATTATTAAAAAGTATCTATAAAATAAGTGATAAAGATTATAATGAAACAAAGAAAGAATTAGTAGAGTTGCTCGATTTAGAAGATATTCTTACAATTCCAGTTAGACAGCTGAGCTTAGGGCAAAGAATGCGAGCAGAAATTGCGGCATCTTTACTTCATAATCCAAAAATATTATTTTTAGATGAACCAACTATTGGACTTGATGCTGTTTCTAAATTAGAAGTTAGAAAGTTTATAAAAGAAATAAGTAAGAAGAAAAAAGTTACTGTTATTCTTACTTCTCATGATATGAGCGATATTGAAGCTTTGACTAATCGTTTAATTGTGATTGGGCATGGAAAGAAATTATATGATGGGACTTTAACAGGAATAAAGAAAAAGTTTTCTAATAATAAAAAACTAGAAATAATATATAAGAATTTAACGAAACAACCGAAAATTAGTAATACTAAAATACTAGAAAATAAAAATAATAAAGTAATAATTGAAGTAGATATAACTAGGATTTCGGTATCTAATGTTATTAAAAAATATACAGAAATATGTGATATAGAAGATGTTAATATAATAAATGAGGATATAGATAATATAATAGTTAAGTTGTATAAAGATTACGATTTATGAGTGGATATTTAAGATATTTTAAAACAGAATTAATAATGGGATTACAATATAAAGCTGCGGCAATTTCTGGACTTTGTACACAAATATTTTGGGGAATACTTTATTGTTTACTATATGAAGCTTTTTATTCTCATGCTAGTATAGATGCAATAAGTTTTAAAGAAATAATATGTTATGTTTGGTTAATGCAATCTTTCTTTACTTTAATATATATTAGAGTAAATGATTCTGAGATATTAGAAAAAATTAAAAGTGGTACAGTTGCATATGAATTATGTAGACCTTATAGTTTATATTTTTGGTGGTATGTAAAGTTATTATCTAAAAAATATGCTGCTGTTACACTTAGATGTTTGCCGGTTTTGATTATTTCATTTCTTTTACCTAAACCTTACCGTCTGTTATTACCAATATCTTTAGAAGCTTTTGTTTTATTTGTTATTTCTTTAATATTAGGTTCTTTTGTTGTAGTTGGATTGTGTATGATAATACATTCTATTACTTTTTTTACTTTAGAAAGTAAAGGAATAACTAGTATAGTATGTAGTATTGGTGAATTATTATCAGGATTTGCTATACCTGTACCATTACTTCCTAAATTTTTAGTAAATATTACTAAATATATGCCTTTTAGACTTATTGGTGATGCTTCATTTAGAATCTATTCAGGAAATATTAGTATTATGGGAGCTAAAGAAATAATTATATTACAAATTATTTGGATAATAATACTTATTATTGTTGGTAATCTATTAGTAAATAAAGCATTAAAGAAAGTATGTATACAAGGTGGTTAGTATGGAATTAATAAAAAACTATTTGGCTAATCACTTAAAAGTAAGTTTAGAATATAGATTATCATTCATATTAAGTTTAATATCGCAAGGATTATATATGTTAATAGAATTATTTGCAGTATATGCTTTGTTTAGTAAATTTAATTTGCTTAAAATGTATAATATTAATGAAGTGTTATTAAGTTTTAGTGCTATTTGGTTATCTTTCTCTTTTTGTGAATTATTTTTTAGAGGATTTGATAATTTTTCTAAATTAATTATAAAAGGAGATTTCGATATTTTACTTATTAGACCGAGAAATATTTATTTACAAATATTTGGTAGTGATGTGTGTTATGAGAAACTTAGTAGAGTATTAACAGCTTTGGGATTATTCCTATATAGTAGTATTAATTTAATAGATAAGTTTAGTTTAGGGAAGGTTTTATTACTCTTTAATATGTTCTTAGGTGGAGTAATGTTATTTCTTGGATTATTTATAATGGGAGCTACTATGTGTTTTTATACTATACAAGGTTTAGAAGTAGTAAATATTATTACTAATGGTGCTAAGCAATTTGCAGAATATCCTATTCGTATTTATAGAAGAGCTTTAAGATTAGTATTCACTTTTGTAATTCCAATAACAATTATTAATTATTATCCAATTAATTATTTAATAGGAAAGACAAATAACTTATTATATATATTTTTACCTCTTATATCATTTATTGTATTATTTATAGGTACTAAGATATTTAACTTTGGAATGAGTAAGTATTATAGTACTGGATCATAGAAGAACAAAATGTTCTTCTTTTTTTTAAGAAAAGGTAATGCTATAATTATTTAAAGAGAGTGATGATATGAGTTTATTTGATAATGAGAATGTTAAAAAGGGTTGGACTAAAAAGAAAAGATTGTTTTTAATAGCTATTGCAGTTTTAATGATATCTATTTTTTCTTGTATTTGGGGGACATCTATAGCAGATAAAAAAAGTAAAAAAATTGTTGAGTTAGAAGAAGTTATTTCTAAAAAAAGTTCAAAAAAAGAAGATAAGAAAGTTAAAGTAAAGATTTATTATCAACCTTGGTTATTAGCTGAAAAAGAAGATACTTCTTCTGCTTATTATATAGTTTCTAGTAAAGATTACTTTTATATTGCTAAAATGGAAAAATCTTTAGCAGAGAAAATAACTAAAAAAGATGTAGAGAATGGTTATGAGTTAGTTGGATTTACTGATAATGTACCAAGTGAAGTTAAAAAGTTTGCTATTGATGAATATAATGAAGCTTATGGAGATGAGCTAGAGAGAAAAGTAACTCTAGCTGATTATGATGACATATTTGGTGATGTATGTATTAATTTAGGTAAAGACGATTTTGCAGTTTTTGCTCCGGTACAATATGCTATATTTGCTATTGGTTTAATAATTGGATTTGCATTATTGATATCTTCTATTTCTATAATAATAGTGTATAGAATAAAGGTTGGGAAATTAAAAAAGAGTAATAAAGAAGATTTAGATAAGCTTGGTGAAGAAGTTAATAATGGAAATGCTATTTTTTATGATAAAGGTCAAATCTATTTAACTAATAGTTATTTGTTAGATGTTTCTAATTTACAATATTTTAAATATGAAGATATATTTTGGGTATATAAACATATTCAAAGAGTAAATGGTATTGTTTCATATACTTGTTTAATGTTAACAAAAAATGATGGAAAACAATATTTAGTAGCTGTGAATGCTAAAAACAATTATGAAGAAATTATGAATGAGTTAGCTATTAGAAATAGTAATATTAGAATAGGTTATACTGCTGAAAATCAAGAGGCCTTAAAGATGAGAAAAAAAGAGTTAAAAGAAGCTAAAAAGAATAAGAAAGCGTAATATAAAGTAAACAGAATTGTTTACTTTTTTATTGCCTAGTTAATTGAAGAGAAGTATTATAGATGTTATAATTTAAATAGATATAATACTAATAGGTAGTGGTTAAAATGGAACAATATGATGGTATTGATACAAAGATAATAGATACAACAGATACAAAAACTAGAGAGGATTTCTATAATAATTTAAAACGTTTGATAGAGATTGAAGAAGATCCTAATAAAGAGTATATTGATGAACTTGCTACGCTTAGAAGTGTTGATAATTATCCTTATGAATCTAAGTGGGTTTGTGGCTCTGCTTATACAGATGGGGAATATAGGTTGATAGCTAGCTATGATAAAAATGCTGTTAGAAATGAAATACCAAAGAAGAGGTCGATATTTAGTTTTTTTGGGTCTAAAAAAGTTGGAGAAATAAGAGAACCGGAGTTAGAATCTTTGTATTTATATACGCCTGTAAGATTTTTTTCAACTAAGCATTTTACTATTAATACGGCTTTAGGTACTACATTAGAATGGAATACTATGAATCCTAATATGAATTTTGTTATAATTGATGATATAGATAACTTTTTGGAATCTGGTTATGGTTATTCTTTAGCTGATAAAGATGCTTATTGTGATATAACTCATGAGCCATTACCAATATCTAAAAATAGTATTACGGTTTTTACACTTGATACTTATAATAAGATTAAAGATGATAAAGAATTAATGGAAAGAATATTTGCTACTAGTAAGAAGATTAGAATATTTAAAGGAAATCTTGTTACAGGTATTAATATGATCTTAGTAGAAGAAGGGAAATTGCCTTTTAGATTTGGAGAAGATGCTAAGTATGAGTATCCAACATCTATAAAGAAAAAAATAGAGAAATCTCTGCAAAAAACATGTTCTGATTATAATTTGGAATATGATAGATCTCATGGTGCACCTAACCCTCATTTTTCATTTTATATAAATCAATATTATGGAGGAAATCTTGATAAATGGAATAATTTTGATAAAGATGGAAAGATTCATTCAATTATGGATGTTGTTAAGAGAGTAATTAGATTATTAAATGAAAGAATGGGTAAAATAGTCTTAAATGAGAATGATTATAATAGAGAGTGGGATTTTACGAGGTTTTCTGGGGATTTGCATCATAAGATTCAAATAGGATTAATAGATCCTTTGATATTAAAATCAGTATTAGATGAAATAAACTCTTTAACTAAAGCTGAAATAGAAGAAAATAGAAGAAATTACTTTCTAGATAGAAAAAAAATAACACCAGAGATTAGTGAATTATTTAAAGATATAGTAAGGTTAGTTAGAGAACATGAAAAAGAGTTAGCAACATTTCTTTCACCTAGTGAAATTCAACAAGATGTAATAGACTTCTTTTTGGCTCCTACGGTAGAAGAACAAGTTAAATCAGCTAGTAAAATAAAAGCGTATTATAGTGAGTTTACTCTTAAGTAAAGTTTAGTGATTTGCAATAAACGAGAAAATATTTTATAATTTATTCGTATAGGTGATGAATATGAAGATTAATTCTGTAATGTTGGAAACTATAGCAAATAGAGAAAGCCAATATCCAACAGATAATAAAAAAGAGTTTTTATTAGTTGGTAGAAGTAATGTTGGTAAAAGTAGTTTTATTAATACTTGTATAAATAGAAAAAATATGGCACATACTAGTGCTACACCAGGTAAGACACAAACTTTGAATTTTTATTTGATTAATGATGAGTTTTATTTTGTTGATGTTCCAGGTTATGGATATGCAGCTACTTCTAAAGAAGTACAAAAGAAATTTGGCATGATGATAGAAGAGTATTTAAAAAATAGAGATAACTTACAAAGAGTTTTTTTACTAGTAGATAGTAGACATAAGATTATGGAAGATGACTTGTTAATGTTTAACTTTATTAAGTATCATAATTTAGATGTTACTATAGTTGCTACTAAGTGTGATAAATTAAAACAAAGTGATAGAGCTAAATTAGATAGTAAGTTTAATGAAGCTTTTGAATTAGCTAATAATGATAATATTGTTTATTTTTCTAGTGTAACTAAGGAAGGTAAAGATATGGTTCATAAAATCATTGACGAATGTCTAGATACTAAATAGTATCTTTTTTATTTTGTTAAAATATATTATAATGGTATTGTAAAGTAGGTGAATTAATGAATAATAAAGGATTTACCTTAATAGAGTTATTAGCAGTTGTTACAATAATCTCTATATTAACAGTAATTGCTGTTCCTTCAGCTTTTACTTTTCAAGAGAATATGAAAAAGAAAATGTTTTGTTCAAAGGTAGAAACTATTGAAAGAGCAGCGAGATTATATGGTAATGATGTTAAAGAAACTATAAAAGGCGATAAAATAATTGAAAGAAAGTGTTCTGTTATTACGCATAGTAATTCAGAAGCTTGCCAATATATAACAATTAATACTTTATTAGCTAAAGGATATTTAAAGAAAGAAGCTAATGCTTTAGTAAAAGATGATAAGAATAAACCAATATATGATGAGTTTTATGATCCTAGAACTTTTGCTAGTATGAAGGATAATTATGTAGTTGTATATATCGAAAATGAAAGAGCTTATGCAAGATTTGTATATAGTAATATAGCAGATTCTGAATTTTGTAATAAAGAAGATGCTGAAAAGAAAGCTATAGATTCTTCAAAAAATTATGGATATTATTATGAAGAAGATCATGCTTCAGATGTTCCACATGGAAAGGTGAGTATTTGGTAATGAAAAAAGGTTTTACTTTGGTAGAATTGTTGGGGGCAATTACTATATTAGCAATACTTATGGTTATGGCTACTCCAGCAGTTTTGTCTATTTCGAGAAAGAATAGATATAATATGTATTGTAAAAAAGTTAAGACGGTTGTTAAGGCTGCTCAATTATATGGAGAAGATCATTTTAGTTATTTGGATAATACTATAACTGGGCAAATAAGTGAAAACTTAGTAGATGGAAATACTTCTTGCGTTGTAGGTGGAGAAACGATAGAATATTGTCAATTAACTACAATAGGTAATTTAGCAGATAAAGGATTCTTAAGATTAGAAAAAGTTGGAAAGAGTTCTGCTGAAACAGAATTTTTAGATCCTAGAGATTTTAAAAGTATGCTTACTAATCAAGTTATGGTATATATTGTTAATAAAAGAGTTAATGCTCAATTTATTTTCAATTCTAAAAAAGATGCTGATAAATGTACAGAGTCGGTTGAAGTTGGGGGAGCTAGGTATAAGTCATACTACTATAAAGAGGGAGGAAGTATTAAAACTGGTTAATAATTTACTTCTTTTCTTTTTTTTGATAAAATAGTTGAACTTGGAGGGGTTACTATGAAAAGGACAGTATGTTTAATAGGAAGACCAAATGTAGGTAAGAGTACTATCTTTAATAAGTTAATTAAAGAAAATAAAGCTATTATAATGGATGAACCAGGAGTTACTAGAGATAGAATATATGGAACTGTAAATTATAAAGATTATTCTTTTTTGTTAATTGATACTGGTGGTATAGATTATGGAAATGGTAATTTTAATAAGGATATAATATTACAAGCAGAGATAGCTATTGAAGAAAGTGATATAATTCTATTTGTAGTAGATGGTAGAGAAGATCTAACTAGTGATGATTTTAGAGTAAGAGATATGCTTATAAAGACTGATAAAAAAGTTATAGTACTATTAAATAAATTAGATAATTATAAGATGCAAGAAGAAAGAGTTTATTATTACTATGAGTTAGGTTTTGAACATGTAATACCTTTTTCTGCTTTACATAGTTTAGGTTTTTCAGAAATGATGAGTACTATAATAGATGGATTAACTCCTTTAGTAGAGGAAGAAGAAGATTTATTAAAGTTTTCTATAATTGGTAGACCAAATGTAGGTAAAAGTAGTTTGATAAATGCTATATTAAATCAGGAGAGATCTATTGTATCTAATGTTGCTGGAACTACTAGAGATGCTATTGATACAAGGTTTAAATATAATGGAGAAGAATATGTAGTAATAGATACGGCTGGTATGCGTAAAAAAGGTAGATTATTTGAATCAGTAGAAAAGTATTCGCTAATTAGAAGTTTAAAAGCTATAGAAAGAAGTAATGTTTGTGTTCTTGTTATAGATGCATCGGAAGGTATTATTGAACATGATAAACATATAGCTTCTTATGCTATAGAAGCTGGCAAAGGTTTAGTATTAGTTGTAAATAAATGGGATGTAATAGAGAACAAAGATGCTGAGATGAAGAAATGGAAAGAACTAATTGCAGCTGAATTTCAATTTATGACT
>Ga0247609_10002731_pt1 | contig 18377 bp, 16 predicted proteins | sample 172DNAGHGlowgp2_FD_193487 | JGI IMG/M metagenome (GOLD analysis project Ga0247609, IMG submission 193487) | Sheep rumen microbial communities from Palmerston North, Manawatu-Wanganui, New Zealand - 1728 DNA GHGlow gp2 | ecosystem: Host-associated > Mammals > Digestive system > Stomach > Rumen ...
TGCCACCAACTACATCGGTGAACTCGAGATAAGGGAGAGAGAGAAGACCGGCATCAAGACTCTAAGAGTCGGTTATAACCGTGTATTCGGCTACTATGTGGAAGTTCCAAGAAGCGTTAAGGAACTGCCGCCTGAATACGAGCGTAAGCAGACCCTCGCAAATAATGAGCGATACATCTCACCTGAGCTTAAGGAGCTTGAGGTAAAGATACTTGGTGCAACATCCAAGAGAACCACGCTTGAATATAATCTCTTCGTAGAGATAAGAGAGACGGTTAAGGCTGCTTCTGACAGGCTTTTCGGCAGTGCGCGTGCAGCTGCTCTTATTGATGTCATCTCATCTTTGGCAGAACTTGCAGACAAGGAGAAGTATACGCGCCCCGTTGTCGATAACTCGAATGCCCTTGAGATCCGCGACGGAAGGCATCCCGTAATAGAGCAGATGCTCTCAGGTGTTGACCGTTTTGTTCCCAATGATACAGATATCGATGAGGAACGGCGCATAATGGTGCTCACGGGTCCCAATATGGCTGGTAAATCCACATACATGAGACAGACAGCCATTATTGTGCTGATGGCTCAGATGGGTTCCTTTGTTCCTGCTTCTTCTGCGCACATAGGTCTCGTAGATAAGATCTTCACGCGAATCGGCGCATCTGACGATATCTCGATGGGTCAGTCCACATTCATGGTAGAGATGAAGGAAGTGGCGGGAATTCTTAAGAATGCTTCGGCATCGAGCCTGCTTCTTCTTGATGAGGTAGGCCGAGGTACTTCAACTTACGACGGTCTGTCGATAGCGTGGGCAGTTCTCGAGTACATAGCAGATCCTAAGATATTGTATGCCAGAACGATCTTTGCCACGCATTACCACGAACTCAACCGCCTCGAGAAGACGGTTCACGGTATCTTCAACAACCACGTTGATGTATCTGAGAACGACGACGGCGTAGTATTCCTTCATAAGATAGTCGAAGGCGGCACTTCTGATTCATACGGCATTGAAGTTGCAAGGCTCGCTGGCGTTCCTTCCGACGTTCTCATGAGGTCCAGAAATATCCTTAAGGAACTTGAGCGCTTGGGCGAGATCAAGACCTCGGATGATGCCGAGCTACCGGGACAGGATTCGATCTTTAATCCGGACAATGTTTACTACAGGAAAGAGGACAGCATCCGCAATGCGCTCCGTGAGATCGACATAACAAGAGTTACTCCGCTCGAGGCAATGAATCTGCTTTACGGTTTCATCGATACAGTCAGAAAGGAAGACGCAGATGAGCAGAATTAACGTCCTTGATCCTAAGACCGCGAATGCGATTAAAGCCGGTGAGGTCATAGAACGTCCCGTATCCGTAGTAAAGGAGCTTGTCGACAACAGTGTTGATGCCTGCGCTTCGAGGGTTACTGTCGAGTTTGAGAACGGCGGCATATCTCTTATCAGGGTGAGTGACGACGGTTACGGAATGGATGTGGAGGATGCCCATAAGTGTTTTCTTATCCATGCGACATCGAAGATACGAGCCGTGGAGGACATATATGACCTGTCTACGCAGGGCTTCAGAGGTGAAGCATTAGCTTCCATCGCAGCCTGCAGTGATATCTCGGTCACCACAAAGATGGCCGACATGAAGACGGGCATCAGGATAGAGTATCAGGACGGGGAACTTTATAAGGAGAGTGAAGTTGCTGCTGACACGGGTACTGTCGTAAGCGTCAGAAATCTCTTCGCCAACATCCCGGCGCGCTATAAGTTCCTGAAGCGTGACTCTACCGAGAGCATGTATATCTGCGCCCTCGTCGAAAAGCTCGCCGTCATTAATCCTCACATATCATTCAGACTTATAAAGGACGGTAAGCAGATACTGTCTACGCCCGGTAACGGAAACATGCGTGATGCAGTCTACGCGATATATGGCAAAGAGTTTACCTCGAGCCTCGTTGAACTGGAATATGAGATGGACGGCATAAAGCTTAAGGGATTTGCCGGCAAGCCTTCGTATGTAAGGGGCAACAGAAGCATGCAGTATGTTTTTGTTAATGACCGTCCCATCAAAAGTGCTGCCGTAACGGCTGCAATCGATGAGGCATATAAGGCATCCGTTATGAAACACAAATATCCCGTCTGCATTCTTTGTATCTACATTCCTGCTGGCGGAGTTGACGTTAATGTTCATCCGCAGAAGGCGGAAGTTAAGTTCTCGGATGATTCCACAATCTTCAGACTCGTTTTGCACGGTATCAAGAATGCCGTTTTTTCTGATGCTCCGATGCCTGTACCTTCCGAATCTTCTGATGCGGCTCCGGCTGCTTTTGTATCAATGGTTCATTCGGTTCCGTCTGCACCTTCTGTCAGCGCTTCCAAGCCTGCTTCGAAGTCGTTAAGGGAGTCTTATGACAGATCCGATGCCAATGCAACGGATAATCTTCTTAAGATACTGTCGGGATTTAAGCCTGATATAGACAGCATTATTAAAGAGGATGATTCTAAAGCTGAAGAATCTGATGATTCTGCAATTAGTGTTCAGACTGAAACCCCGGTTCCCACGGCTGAAGATTCGGAAGAAGAACTTCCGATTGAATTTGATGAGATACCGGGAACGGATATAGAAGAACTCATGAATGCCGAGTTTGTGGGTTTCCTGTTCTCGACTTACATAATCATGCAGTCAGATACATGCACTTTCCTTGTTGATCAGCACGCAGCACATGAGCGTGTGCTCTTCGAGCGCTTCGGTTCGAAGAAAGAGCGCATGGACCGTGAGGACAGGGCCGTACAGGATCTTCTAGTGCCTCAGATCATAGATCTGTCCGTATCAGACATGTCGTTTGTATCCGATAACATCGAGAGGTTCAAGCAATTCGGATTTGACATTGATATAGCAGGCGAGAGGCAGATTGCATTAAGATCCGTTCCCGTGGCGACAAGAGCGGAAGACCGTCTTAAATCGATGTCCAAGCCTCAGGTGTTCTTCACACAGGTCCTTGAAGACTTAAAGCGTGAGGTTCCGTCCAAGAGCAATGTATGGGTATCACTGATCCAGACAACGGCCTGCAAGGCTGCCATTAAGGCTCATGACGTCATTACCAAAGACGAGGCACTCTCGCTCATATCACAGCTTCACGACTGCATCGATCCTTATCACTGTGCGCATGGAAGACCTACATTCATTAAGATCCCGGAATCCGATCTTCAGAAGAGATTCAAGAGGATAGTATGAAATACCCTGAGATAGTCATTCCCGTAATCACGGGACCTACGGCGAGCGGCAAGAGCGCTTCGGCTCTCGAACTGTGCAAAATGACCGGCGGTGAGCTGATTTCTTGCGATTCGATGCAGATATATAAGCATCTGGATGTAGGAACTGCCAAGGCAACGCCCGATGAACAGGCGAGAGTACCTCACCATATGATCGATATCATCAACCCCGGTGATGACTTCAATGTATCTATGTATGTTGAAGGCTGCTTGAATTGTATTGAGGACATAATCGGAAGAGGAAAGCTTCCGGTTATATGCGGTGGCACGGGACAATACATCTCGGCTCTTAAGGACGGCATCTCATTTGAAGAGGATTCCGATTCGGACATCATAACGGAACAGCTGTACGAAGAATACCGCAAAGAAGGGATTGAAGGCATCTACAGAAGACTTGCTGAAGCAGATCCCGAGTCTGCGGAGAAGATTCATCCGAATAACACAAGGCGTGTAATAAGGGCTCTTGCAGTTTATGAGGCTACGGGAAAGACCAAGACAGAGCGCAATCAGGATTCGATCAAGGAAGGACCCCTTTATAACTTCAGATTGTTCGAGGTAGATTATGAGGATGACAGATCCATCCTTTACGACAGGATAAACAGGCGTGTGGATATCATGATGGATGAAGGTCTTGAGAAAGAGGCGAGATATCTGTATTCACTTCCGATAGACCGTAAGACCACATGCTGTCAGGCGATAGGATACAAAGAGTTCCTGCCGCTCATAGATAATGAACCCGGAAGCACCATTGAGCGCGTGGCTTATGAGATTAAACTTAATACAAGGCATTTTGCCAAAAGACAGCTTACCTGGTTCAGGTATATCGATAATATCATCAAGATAGACAGAAATCTTAATTCGAAGGATCAGGCTTCATTTATTCTGGATTCCATTAAGAAGTAACATAGTGTGCAAAAAATGCACAATCCTTGGAAGTTGTGCGATTTTTGCACAATTATCTCAAAAGATCCTTATATATCGCGGGTTTTGTGATGATAATACAGAGGATCTGATGAACCGGATGATGTGAGTTGATATAGTCTTTGTAGACCTTAAAGGAGGAACAAAGACATGTCTTATATCAGTCTATAGAATACCTGTGCAGGCCGACAACTTTGCCCAATATCCTGCAGTCTTCCGTGTTAAATGGAATAGGGGAGTATGCATCATTCTCGGGGAACAGATAAGGAACACCATTAACCTTTCCATACCTCTTAACAGTAGCTTCATCATTGATAAGGGCAGCGATTATATCACCTTCATTGCAGCTGCTCTGCTTTCTTACAATAATGTAGTCTCCGTCCATGATGTGTGCGTTGATCATACTTGTGCCGCTAACCTTAAGTATGAAGGCATCATCACTACCGATAATACTCTTTCCTAACAAACCCTTATTCACGCATATCGTATCGGAGTAGTCTTCGTGAGCGTATATAGGTACACCGGCTGTGATCTTACCGATACACGGAAGCCTGACAACATCGGCAGGGGTAACGGTCTCATTCTCTTCATCTGTATTCTTAATAATTATCGCCCTTCTCATGCCCGGGCGGTATTCTATCAATCCCATCTCATCAAGCTTCTTGAGATACATGTGTACGGATGAAGTAGACTTGAGACCCGCACCCTTGCATATATCTCTAACAGAAGGGGAATATGTGTTTGTCTTAATATAATACTTAACGTAGTTATAAACTCTGTCGATCGTCTTATCGGACTTCTTCTCGGGAATGGTCTCGGTTGTCATAACGAACGATCCTCCAAACATATTTTCTATATCTAGATTTTACCATTGACATAGATTTTGTCAAACACTTGTTCGTATGGGAGGAATATATGTACGAAGATATACTCATAAAACGACTTAATAGCCTGTATACGGATCTGACCTGCAAGAGCGAAGAGGCCGAGAATCTGGTCAATTTCATGTGTACAAGCCTGGATGACAAGCGCACCTTTCTTAAGGATCTTTATTATCGGGATCATGCTCCGGTAAAGGTTCTTAATCCTTCATATACGGGAGTAAAGGGAGGAAAGAAGGATATTGAAGCCGAGATAATCTCTATAAGTGAAGGCTATGACAGTTTCATAAAAAAACTGGGTAACCAGACTTCTGATATTTTGAGCAGACATTCTATGGCACTGGAGCTATTTGTGGAATTGCTCTCGATGCCGGAGCCGTACTCGAGATTACTGTATCTTCGGTATTTCAAGGGGCTTGATATGGATGAAGTGAGCAGGATATCGTTTATGAGCAAGTCTTCCTGTTACAGGAAAATCGAGAAGGGGGTAGAGCTTCTTCTCAAAAGATACATGCTTAAAGATGAAGAATAGAGAGGTTTTAATTATTCATATGTTTGGTTATAATTCTCCATATGAATAATTCGACTGCTGACAATCCGGGCATAGGCGACAAGCTATCCGCCATATTCGGCTCCATAGTAAGAACTACGGTTAAGTTCTTTAAGAATCTTCCTTCAAGGTGCGAGAATTACTTTAAGAGGAAGCTTACGGAGTACAGAAGAAAGCCCAAGAGGGATACGGCAAACAAGGTCTATGTACTTGTCGGATACGCGACCAAGTCTCATATAGATTCGAAGCATAATGCTGAGCGTAATCTCATTATTCTTAACAGAGGACTACTGATAATTATTTTTTTCCTTATTCTGTTTATATGTATTAACGCAATTCTTCCTCACATAAATACTGAGCAGTATCAGGACATGTTCGGTATCTCTACTGTTGAGGAAGTTACCCGTAATGATCCCTTCACGGTATCGGGGTCCGGCAATAATCAGGGTTCAGTAACGGCAACTCCGGCTGCTTCTGTGCCTTCTAATTGATTATTTGAATTTTATAAAATTGATTATTGCATATTTCTAACCGTTGATATATTATTTTTCCAGTTTATGAATAATTTTATGCCGCAACTTGCAAAATGACGGCAAAAGGAAAGGTGGAAACAATGGATTACACAATCTCAAATCCCTATCTTAATGACCTCATGCAGAGCGTTATGAAGAAGAACCCCAACGAGCCCGAATTCTTCCAGGCAGTTTACGAGTTCCTTTCTTCTATCGAGCCCGCACTTGCTACACATCCCGAACTCATCGAGAAGCAGGTTCTCGAGAGAATCGTAGAGCCTGAGAGACAGATTATGTTCAGAGTAGCTTGGGTTGATGACAACGGCAAGATCCAGGTAAACCGCGGTTACAGAATTCAGTACAACAGTGCTATCGGACCTTACAAGGGCGGTATCAGACTCCATCCTTCCGTTAACCTTTCCATCCTGAAGTTCTTGGGCTTCGAGCAGATCTTCAAGAATTCCCTTACAACACTTCCTATGGGCGGTGCTAAGGGTGGTTCCGACTTCGATCCTAAGGGCAAGTCCGACAACGAAGTACAGGCTTTCTGCCAGAGCTTCATGAGAGAGCTCTACAGACACATCGGTCCTGATACAGATGTACCTGCAGGTGATATCGGTACAGGTGCACGTGAGATCGGCTACATGTTCGGTCAGTATAAGAAGATTGTTAATGAGTTCTCCGGAATCCTCACAGGTAAGAAGATCTCATTCGGCGGTTCCCTTGCAAGAACAGAGGCTACAGGTTATGGTCTTTGCTACTTCGTTGATTGCCTCCTCCACAAGAAGATGGATACATCTTTCGAGGGTAAGACAGTAGTTATCTCCGGTTCCGGTAACGTTGCTATCTATGCATGCGAGAAGGCTACACAGCTCGGCGCCAAGGTAGTTGCTCTTTCCGACTCTAACGGTTACATCTATGATGAGAACGGTATCAACCTCGATGCTGTTAAGGAGATCAAGGAAGTTAAGAGAGGCAGAATCAAGGAGTATCTTGATTATGTTCCTTCCGCTAAGTACACAGAGGATGTTAACGGTTCCAAGGGTATCTGGACAATTCCCTGTGACATCGCACTTCCTTGCGCTACACAGAACGAGCTCAACCTCGAGTCTGCAAAGGCACTTGTTGCTAACGGCGTAAAGGTAGTTGGTGAGGGCGCTAACATGCCTACAACACCTGATGCAATCACATATTTCCAGGAGAACAAGATCTTCTTCTGCCCCGGTAAGGCAAGTAACGCTGGTGGTGTTGCTACTTCCGGTCTTGAGATGTGCCAGAACTCCGCTAGACTTTCCTGGACATTCGAGGAAGTTGATGCAAAGCTTAAGGGCATCATGACGAATATCTTCGAGACAGTTGATAAGACAGCTGCTGAAGTTGGACACGAGAACAACTATGTTGTTGGTGCTAACATTGCAGGTCTCCTCAAGGTTGCTGATGCTATGATCGCTCAGGGCTGCATCTGATCGATAATTAAGACTTTTCGTGGAAAGGGCTGCGAATTGCAGCCCTTTTTCATTTTTGTGAGATAATAGATTTATGCTTAGTGAACCGGTTTTTATTGATACGCATATACACGGCGCCTTCGGTGAAGATGTATCTGACGCTTCATATGAAGGAATGATTAATCTGGCAAGAAGGCTTCCCGAATTCGGAGTGAAGGCTTTCTGTCCGACCACCATGACAATAAGCGAAGATAATATTATGCGCTGTTTTGATGCAGTGGCCAAAGCTTCGGTTAAACTGAAGGAAGAGGGAGGACTTTACTCCGAGATCCTTGGGGTTCATCTCGAAGGACCCTTCATGAGTCCCAACAAGGCGGGAGTTCAGAACCGTGATTACTGCATTTCTCCTTCAAAAGCCGGGCGAATCGTTGACAGGATCGAGTCTCATTATCCCGGGCTTCTTAAGATAATCGATGTCGCTCCGGAGCTTGACGGCGGAATTGATTTTATAAGGCAGTACAGCAGCAGATATATCATCTCACTTGCTCATACGGAAGCTGACTATGATATCGCCTGCGAAGCATTTGAGGCCGGTGCACAAAGCGTAACTCATCTTCTTAATGCTATGAATTCGTGTACTAAGAGAGATCCCGGAATACTCGGGGCAGTATTTGATAACAAGAACATCTACGCAGAAGTGATATGTGATGGCATTCATATCAGCCCTCCGGTGCTGAGAATGCTTTTCGAGTTGCTGCCGGAGGACAGGATCATAGTTGTTTCAGATGCAATGCGTGGCGCAGGCATGCCTGACGGCATGTATAAACTTGCAGATGCTGACGTTACAGTTAAGGGCGGAAGAACATATTACGGCGAAGGCGGAAATCTGGCGGGTTCCGTTACAAATATGAGTGAGGAAGCATCCAGGCTTATCTCGTTTGGCGTCGCTCCTGAGAAGGTGCTTAAGGCCTGCGTGGATAATCCTCTTTCGAGACTCAAATTTCTTGCATGTTAATATTATTTTATATAAAATAAATAATATGGGCAGTGATTCTATAATTGCACAGTTAATAGACTTCGTAGTCGAGATGCTGAACAGCTTGTCAAGCGGTTCCATTTTCTTCGGCAGCACTATTGATGTCATTCGTTATGCCATTGATATTTTTCTTGTCGCGGCTCTTTTCTATTGGATCCTGCTGTTTGTAAAGCAGTCACGTGCATGGCAGCTTATTAAGGGTATTGTTCTTATCCTTCTGTTCGTTCTTATGTGCGGTCTGTTCGGCCTGGAGATGATCGGCTTTATCTTTAACAGGCTCCTTTATGTAGTTGCAATTCTGTTTATCGTTCTCTTCCAGCCTGAACTTAGAAGAGTTCTCGAGACCGTAGGTCTTAAGTCCTTCGGTTCGCTGAGAAATATATTCACTTCTGAAGAAGCCAATGAAGCAGCGCTGTCGGCGAGCTTCATTCATGAGATAGTAAGTGCTTGCAAGGATATGGCATCCACATATACCGGCGCACTCATCCTTATTGAGAGGAAAACGAGACTCGATGAGCTTCTCACGCAGGAGAATGTCGTAAGGTTTGATTCGACTGTCACGAGCTCAGTTCTACAGTCAGTATTTTATAAAGGCTCTCCGATGCATGACGGCGGACTTCTCATCAGGGAAGGAAGGATCATAGCTGCCAGATGCCATGTTCCTCTGTCAGTTACAATGCATAACCTTGAGAGATCCGGAACCCGTCACAGAGCTGCCGTAGGTGCAAGTGAGATGGGTGATACGGTAGTCGTTGTTGTCTCCGAGGAGCGCGGCAAGGTATCCATAGCCGTTAACGGCAATCTCTATGAGATGAAGGATTCGAGAGAGCTCGAGGCTAATCTCGACTATCTCCTCGGTGTATCAGCAGATAAGGTTGAGAAGAAGGGTATCGGCCGTTTCTTCGGTAAGGTTATACGTAAGAAGGCTGAGGAAGAGGCACGTCAGGCTTATGTATCCGCTACAGAGGCTGCAGGTGAGGCTTCCGAGAATCTTCAGATCCGTACTGCCAAGGCTGAGGTCATGGCTAATTCTTCAAGGGTAGGAGCAGGATCCAAGTTCATTCTCATGCTTCTTTCACTGCTTCTGTCTTTCTGCTTGTGGATGTATATTCAGGTCAACACGAATCCTGTTGTTACCGCATCTGTTAATGTTCCGATAACATACGACAGTACGGCTACACCCGATAATATCGATGTTTCTTATCCTATTGATTCAGTCGAACTCGAGATCGTAGGAAGACAGGAGACACTTGATGATCTTGATGTAAGCGACATCGTTGCAAGCATTGATTATTCGAATATTTCTTCGACCGGAGTTGCTGAACTTCCGATCGTTATTACATCTTCGAACAGTGATGTTTATTTCAGAGTTGAACGTCAGGTTCCGGAGACAATATCGGTAACGGTCTATTCCTTAAATGATTCGACCAATGCCGAACAGGAGGCTAACTGATTATGTGTGGAATTGTAGGTTATATTGGAGCAAGAAATACGCTTTCTGTTCTTATTAAAGGTTTGAAGACACTGGAGTATCGTGGTTACGATTCCGCCGGTGTTTCTTTTATTAAAGACGGTGAATTGAACCTCATTAAGAAGAAGGGCCGCGTTAATGAACTTGAAGAGAAAGTGGCCTCTTTGGGATTTAACCTGGATGAGCATAAGACCAATAAGATCTCATCCGGAATCGGTCATACGAGATGGGCTACACACGGTGCTCCTTCAGATGAGAATTCGCACCCGCATCTTTCCATGAACGGCAAGATCTGCGTAGTTCATAACGGAATCATCGAGAATTATGCAGAACTTCGTAAGTTCCTTAAGAAGAAGGGATATGAATTCAAGTCTGAGACAGATACTGAAGTAGCTGCACAGCTTATCGAGTATTACTATGTTAAATCCGGCAATAACGATATCGAAGCTGCCGTATGCAGGGCTCTTGCAGATATTGTCGGTTCATATGCTCTTTGCATCCTGTGCGTTGATAAGCCTGATCAGCTCATTTGTGCCAAGAAGGATAACCCGATCGTTATCGGCCTTGGCAAGAACGAGAATTTTGTTGCTTCCGATATCACAGCTCTCATCGAGTATACGAGAGATGTTGTCTTCATGGAGGACAACTGCTACCTCGTCATGAAGAAGGATTCCATCGAGATCAAGGATATTCACGGTGAGCCTGTAGAATACAGCGTATCAACTGTTGAATGGGATGCAGATGCCGCACAGAAGGGAGGATATGCTCATTTCATGATGAAGGAGATGTTCGAAGAGCCTTCTGCATTTGATGCTACCGTACGTCCCAGAATTCAGGATGAGAGGATCTATCTCGAGCATATTCCTGTTGATAAGGAATTCCTTGCAGGAATCACGAACATCAATATCATTGCATGCGGAACTGCATATCATGCAGGCTGTGTAGGCAAGTTCCTCTTTGAGAAGCTGTGCAGGATACCGACCGTGTGCGGAGTTGCAAGTGAATTCATCTATTCCGATCCTTTGATTGATGAGCATACACTGACTATTGTCATATCACAGTCCGGTGAGACTTTGGATACACGTAATGCAATGAAGATTGCTAAGGAGAAGGGAAGCCGTACGATAGCCGTTGTTAATGTCATCGGCAGTACTATCGCACGTGAAGCGGATTATGTTCTCTATACTGCTGCAGGTCCTGAGATCTCAGTTGCTTCCACCAAGGCATATACAACACAGCTCGGATGCATGTACCTTATGGCAATTAAGTTTGCATATACGCTCGGATGCATTACACCCGAGAAGTATAAGGAGTATCATGCGGAACTTCTCGCTATTCCCGAGAAGCTTAAGGCAATTCTTTCCAAGCAGAATCAGATTCAGAGATTTGCATCAACGCAGTTTAATGCCGATTCAATCTTCTTCATGGGAAGAGGACTTGATTATTATCTGTCCATGGAAGCTTCACTTAAGCTTAAGGAGATCTCTTACATCCATTCAGAAGCATATGCAGGCGGTGAACTTAAGCACGGAACCATTGCTCTCATTGAGGACGGAACCTTGGTTGTATCACCGATAACACAGGATGAGCTCGCTTCCAAGATGGAGTCAAATATCAAGGAAGTAAGAACGAGAGGAGCAACAGTTCTTGCCATCATCCCGGAGAGACTTGCGAAGAACAGTTTCTCCTGCGATGAGAAGTTCGTAATTCCTGACTGTGATGAGATATTCGCGCCTATTCTCGGTGTTCTGCCCTGTCAGCTGTTCGCTTATTATATGGCGGTCAACAAGGGCTGTGACGTTGATAAACCGAGGAATCTCGCGAAGAGCGTAACTGTTGAATAATGCATTGATATCGAGTGCATAATGATATAATGAACTATATTTTTTAAGGAGAATCATATGGGTAAATATTTTGGTACAGACGGATTCAGAGGAGAGGCGAATGAAGTCTTAACATCTGCTAAGGCTTTTAGGATCGGAAGATACCTCGGCTGGTATTACGGTCAGAAGCACGAGGACGGCAGAGCAAGGATTATCATCGGTAAGGATACAAGAAGAAGTTCGTACACTCTTGAATACGCACTGTCGAGCGGTATCACTTCATCAGGTTCCGATGCATATCTGCTTCATGTTTCAACTACACCTTCAGTTTCCTACTGCTGCAGAACTGACGGATTCGACTGCGGAGTTATGATCTCTGCTTCACACAATCCTTACTACGACAACGGAATCAAGATCATGCGTGCCAACGGTCAGAAGATCGAGGCAGAGATCGAGGAGAAGATCGAAGCATATATCGATGGTGAGATTGAGGAGCTTCCTCTTGCCAAGAGAGAGAAGATGGGTAACGTAGTCGATTATGCGGCAGGACGTAACCGCTACATCGGTTATCTCATGTCAATTCCCACAAGAGGCTTCAACGGAATGAGCGTTGGTCTCGATTGCGCCAACGGTGCTTCATGGAACATCGCAAGAGCTGTTTATGAGGCTCTCGGTGCCAAGGTTTATGTAATCAACAATACGCCTAACGGTGTAAACATAAATGAGAACTGCGGATCTACTCATATGGAGAGTTTAAAGAAGTTTGTTCTTGAGAATCACCTTAATGTCGGATTTGCTTACGACGGCGACGCAGACAGATGTCTTTGCATCGATGAGCACGGCAACGAAGTCAACGGTGACCACATCATGTATCTTTGCGGTAAGTACCTGAAGGAGAACGGTCAGCTTGACGGTGATACTGTTGTTACGACAATCATGTCCAACATGGGTCTTTACAAGGCTTGCGAGGCAATCGGCATCCGTACTGAGAAGACAGCTGTCGGTGATAAGTACGTAGCAGAGAACATGATGCAGAATCATTATGTTCTGGGCGGTGAGCAGTCCGGTCATATCATTTTCGGCAAGTATGCTACCACCGGAGACGGTATCCTTACATCCCTCATGGTAATGATGACGATGCTCGATAAGAAGCTTCCTCTTTCCATGCTCGCAGGCGAGATGAAGATGTATCCCCAGTGCCTTAAGAACGTTGTCGTTAAGGACAAGAAGGCAGCTCAGGAGAATCCCGTTGTAGTTGCTGCGGTAGCTAAGGTTAACCAGGAACTCGACGGCAACGGAAGAATGCTCCTCAGAGCTTCAGGTACTGAGCCCAAGATCAGAGTAATGGTTGAGGCTTCCACTGATGAGATCTGTGAGAAGTATGTAGATCAGCTCATTGAGGTAATTAAGTCTGAAGGTCTCACAGCAGACTGATGACTAATTCATATTAAGGAGAAAACATATGGAAACAGCATTGATCAGCAATTTGTACAATCTTGATGAGACTATTGCAAAGGACATCTTCGAAGGATGCACATATCCTTGGGAGGTTCTTCCCAAGATCAAGGATTTCATCTTGAAGCTCGGACCTACTTTGAGCCCGGATGAATACGATAAGGTAGGGGAGGATGTATGGATTGCAAAGGATGCAGAGATTTTCCCTTCTGCCTATATTCATGGTCCCGCCATCATCTGTAAGGGCGCGAAGATCAGACAGTGCGCATTCATCAGAGAATCGGCAATCGTCGGAGAGGGCGCTACAGTCGGTAATTCCACAGAGCTTAAGAACGTAATCCTTTTCAACAAGGTTGAAGTTCCTCATTATAACTACGTCGGTGATTCAGTTCTCGGATATAAGGCTCACCTCGGTGCAGGTGCCATCACTTCCAACATCAAGGCTGACAGGAAGAATGTAGTTGTTAAGGGCGAGGGCAGAGCTTATGAGACAGGTCTTCGTAAGTTCGGTGCAATGCTCGGTGATAATGTTGAGGTTGGCTGTAACAGTGTACTGAATCCAGGTACTGTTGTAGGTCCTCACACCAATATCTATCCTTTGTCGATGGTAAGAGGCATTGTTCCTGAGCACTCAATCTACAAGGATAAGGACAACATCGTTGTTAAGACAGAAGAGTCAGATAACTGAGAAATAAAACTATAGGGGGCTTAAAATGAGAGTTATCAGAAAAGCTAATTACGAAGAAGCATCCAAGGCATGCGCTGAGCTTATCGCTTCACAGATAAGACTTCAGCCTGACTGCAAGATCGGTCTTGCTACAGGTTCCACTCCGGTAGGAACATACAAGGCTCTTGTTGACATGTATAAGGAAGGCAGCCTTGATTTCTCCAAGGTTACTTCAGCAAACCTTGATGAGTACAGGGGATTAGGCGGTGATCATGACCAGTCTTACAGATACTTCATGAATACCAACCTCTTCGATCATGTAAACATCGACAAGAACAAGACTTATGTACCTGATGGACTTGAGGCTGACGCTGTTAAGGCATGCACGGATTACGATGCAATTCTTAAGTCCCTTGGCCACCTTGATATTCAGCTTCTCGGTATCGGCGGAGACGGTCATATCGGCTTCAATGAGCCTGCTGATGCTTTCTGTGTTAACACCCAGTGCATTGACCTCGAGGAGCAGACAATTCAGGATAATGCCAGACTCTTCTTCAACGGTAAGATCGATGAGGTTCCTACACAGGCTTATACAATGGGAATCGGCTACATCATGAAGTCAACTACTGTTATCCTCATGGCTACAGGTGCCGGTAAGAAGGATATCGTTGAGAAGGCTTTCACAGGCCCTGTTACTCCTTCTGTTCCTGCTTCTATCCTGCAGCTTCACCCGAACGTTGTTGTTATCGGTGATGAGGCAGCTATCTCTGATAAGGTAGTTGCTGCCGCAGACTGAGTTTAATTGGAACTTCGAAAGTTAAAACCGGAAGATGCACCGCTCATGCTCGAGTGGATGCATGATGAGAGTGTTACCCGTGATCTTCAGACGGATTTCGCGTCTAAGACCATGGGTGATGCCTTGTCTTTCATTGATAACAGCCTTGAAGACAAAGAGAATCTCAACCTTGCCATCGTTGATGATAATGATGAGTATATGGGAACTGTAAGTCTTAAGCATATTTGCGCACCGGGTGCCGAATTTGCCATAACGATACGTTCCTGCGCGATGGGAAAAGGGTTCTCCGCATTCGGTATGAAGGAGATAATGAAGATCGCATCTAAGGATTACGGTCTTAAGTATGTCTATTGGTGTGTAAGCCCTGATAATGCGAGGGCGGTAAGGTTCTATGATAAGAATGGCTATGAACGTGTATCGAGCGATTGCCTTGATATAAAGGGCTCTTATACGGAAGAGCAGATCTTAAAGTATTACTGGTATATCAACAGGTTGTGAGAGAGGTCAAATCTCAGATTTATGGCAAGTAAAAAGTCCGTCATACGACGGACTTTGTTATTACTTATTAAACTAATCTGTCCTTAAGTCTGTCGAAAGCGCTCTTTGCTATCTGTCTGACATTGGGATCAGAATCGGCAAAAGCCAACTTCTTAACGTACTCTTCACAATGCTTTGCTCCTATATCGGCCGCTGATGTAGCTGCTGCCGCCCTAACTGAAGGTGAAGAGTCACGAAGAAGAGGTATAAGTGCCATCCCTGATTCGTAAGTTCTGATCTGTCCCATTGCAATAGCAACTTCTGTACGAACAGCCTCATCAGAATCACCGGATAGCTTTACAAGACCATCAAGCTTGCCCTTAGCGGCCAGCTTCATAATCTTTCCTCTAAGACTATCTACTCGTGACATCTAATCTATCTCCCTCTGCTTTCTTACTGAATTTATTATATATCTTGACATAATTTAATTTGTTAACAAAGTATGACAAATAATTAAATCAGCGTCAATATCTTGCCATAATTAAATTATTGAATTGCAGACCCTAAAATTATATACTGATTTCATCCTTTTTTATTAACAGAGGAGAGGTTATGAGGTCCAAAGTTCTCCCTGCCGTAGTTTCTATGGCAATATGTTTTTCTATTGTTGTAGGAGCATGCTCTTCCAAGCTGCCTCCTGAGACATTACCGGCATCTGTGCCTACCACGAGTGAGACAATAATTGAGACTGAGACGGTTCCTTCAGAGACAACTGTCGAGACTGAAGCAGAATTCGGACCTTTAAGTACGCCTCAGGTGCTTGATATTCCCGTTGAGCTTTACGGACAGCTCAGGGTAGAGGGAACAAACCTTGTAAGTGAATCCGGTGAGCCTGTTCAGCTTCGAGGCATGAGCAGCGGCGGACTTCAGTCCTGCTTCCAGTTCTTCAATGATGATGTATGCGATACGCTTATTCAGGACTGGGGATGCACGGTCATAAGACTTGCAATGACTTCTCACGGTCTTGATAACGGATATACTTATTTCCCTGACCGCTATTTCAACGAGGTGTGCGGTTATCTTGATACACTGATCGCACACGGAGTTTACGTAATTGTAGACTGGCATATTCTTTTTGACGGCGATCCTACGGAGTATCAGGAGGATGCCATCGATTTCTTCTCAAGGATATCAGCACTTTACGGCGATTATCCCAATATAATTTACGAAGTATGCAACGAGCCGAACGGCATGAGATATGATGATCCCGAATCACCGGTTGACTGGGACAATGTCATTAAGCCTTATGCTGAGACTGTTATTGCAGCTATTCGTGAGAACGATCCCGATAATATCATCATCGTCGGAACTCCTTCATGGAGTCAGGATGTTGATGAAGCATCACTCAATCCCATCGATGCCGAGAATATCATGTACACACTTCATTTCTACGCTGGATCCCACGGTCAGGACCACATGGATAAGGTTCAGACTGCTTTGGACAACGGACTGCCTATATTCTGCACGGAGTGGGGAGTATCAATGGATTCCGGAAACAGCGGAGTTTTCTATACTGAGACACTCGAATGGATGGATTTCCTCGCGGAGAATAATATCTCATGGTGTAACTGGTCCATCGGAACAGCTATCCTCGAGAGCTCAAATGCTTTGAGACTGTATTCCAACCGTTTTACCATCGAGCAGAAGATACAGGGACACTGGCCTGATGAGATGATCTCGGATTCAGGTTTGTTTGTAAGGTCTTTAATTCTGGGAACTGATTTTGAGATCCCGGAGGGAGGCTACAGCGCTTAATCGTGAATAATGAGAGAAGTGTAAGCCGCCTGACCCTTATAATCACGATGCTCGCAGCGTCTGTCGTATTTGCGGCATGCAGATTCGGGATTTTTCCTGCTGAGACAACACAGGTATCAGAGACGGAAGTTACACAGACAGTTCCTGCTCCTACGAGTACACCTACACCGACTTCAACTCCTACTCCGACGCCTACACCTACGCCGGAGCATATTGTTGTAAGTTTCCTCGGCGATCTTACTCTGGCTGATGCGCTTGCATGGAGCGGAGCCCCCGGAAGCTTTGATGCAGTTGTTGACGGAGACTGGACATACTGTTTCCAGAACTGTGCAGATTATCTTGCAACCGATGATCTTACATATGCCAATTTCGAGGGCACATACGGAGATGAGCTTGCTCCTCATATGACAAAGGAGTTTGTGTTCGCCAACGTGCCGGAGAGCGTACAGATGCTCATTAACGGCAGTATTGAAGCCGTTAATCTTTCCAACAATCACAGTTATGATTACTGGGAGGATGGTCTTGTAACCACGCAGCAGACGCTGGATGAGGCAGGCATTCTCTGGAGCAACCAGCATCAGGTCGCGATCTATGAGGTTCGCGGAATCAAGATCGGCATGTTCGGCATAGACATGATCGGTAACGGTGATACTTCTTCCACGGCTTATCCTCTCATCGATGAGTTAAGAGAGGCCGGATGTCAGATAATAATCGCTTCGTGCCACTGGGGTGTTGAGCGTTACTATGAACCTACGAACGATCAGGTTTATACCGGTCATGATCTTATCGATCACGGTGTAGACATAGTTGTAGGTGCTCATCCTCACAGGCTTGAGCCTATTGAGATGTATAACGGACATTACATCCTTTACAGTCTCTCTAATTTTTGTTTTGGCGGTAATACGGGATTATCTGATCCCGATACTTGCATTGTCAGATGTGAATTTGTCATGGATGAGACAAATTCATCTGTTGAACAGTACAATCTTACCATCGTTCCTTACAGCCAGACCAGCTTCGCGTCTAATGATTACTGTCCCAGACCTTATGAATGGGAGTCAGAGGATTATTACCGCGTTATGGACAGGCTCAACTGGAATCAGGAAGATGAATAACAAGATTCGGAAGGTGTAAACATGGCAACTGAAAAGGTTTTGGTAATTATGGGTTCTGACTCGGATTTCCCGGTTATGGAAGGATGCTTTAAGCTCCTTAAGAAGTTCGGAGTTGATTATGAAGTTCATATTGCTTCCGCGCACAGAAGTCCCGAGA
>Ga0247609_10002732_pt1 | contig 18373 bp, 15 predicted proteins | sample 172DNAGHGlowgp2_FD_193487 | JGI IMG/M metagenome (GOLD analysis project Ga0247609, IMG submission 193487) | Sheep rumen microbial communities from Palmerston North, Manawatu-Wanganui, New Zealand - 1728 DNA GHGlow gp2 | ecosystem: Host-associated > Mammals > Digestive system > Stomach > Rumen ...
TGTCGTCGACATGGCCTATTTCTCCTGCTGGTCAGCAGAAGTTTACTAAGGACCTGATAGCCAAGCTCAAAGAGCATGACCGTGTCATCGGCCTCTACTGGTGGTTCCTTGAGGCCTGTGAGAATGGCACGTCGTCGGCAGTCACTCCCAGCGGCTGGTATAACTGCAGCCTGTTCAACGACACAAATGTGAAAGACACCGGCTGGGACTATGGCAAGGTGATGCCGGCCATGGCTGAGCTGAAGACATTCGTGGAAGGCACCTCTGGACTGACGCAGACCAAGTTGGCGCGGCAGGACGGACGCTGGTACAACCTGCAGGGTATGCAGCTTGACACCAAGCCACAGCGCCGAGGCCTTTACATCGTTGACGGAAAGAAAGTCATTATTAAGTAGTTGCCACAAGGCAACTACTTTTTTTCTTTATACACAATCTTGTTGGCACCGCTCGTAATCTTGAGTGCCTCGGGGTGCTCGCGGATGAAAGAGTCGATGTGGCGCACGCGCTTCTGGTCCCAGATTTCGTCGATGGCAATGAGGATGCCTGTCTCCTCAACGTCGCCGAAGCCGTAGTTGATGGCGGTGCCGAAGAGTTTCATCGTCGGTGACAGACTCATGTAGGCATTGACCAGCGGCGGGATGTTATAGCCCAGGGCGCGGATCTCACGGTTCAGGATGCGGTAGTCCTCGTTGAAATCGCTGCCGCAGAACAAACGGTCGAGATCCTCCTCTGGCGTTTCAATTTTCAGCGGTTTCATCGGGATAATCAGGTTCTCCTTGTCATCGAAATACTTCTTCAGGAAATAGAGAATCATGTCGCGTCCCTTGCGGATATAAGAGGGGTACATGGTCATCTTTCCGAAGAAGTAGCGCACGTTGGGCATGATGACCGTCAGTGCACCCAGTCCGTCCCAGAGGTTGTCGAGGGCGAAGAGGCTCTTGGCACCCTTGCGCGAACTCTGGTACGGCAGTGAGACGAAGGAGCGTCCCAGTTCGATGGTGTAGGGGCGGTAGTCGCTGATGAAGCGCTCGCTAAAATGGAACATGTGGCTGGTGGCCAAAATGGGCTGTCCCTTGTCGTCAATCTCCCAGTCAGAACCGAGGATGTAGCGGTAGCCGCCGATAATCTCTTGCTCCTCCGGGTTCCAGACGATGAGCTGCTTGTAGCAGTTGTCGCAGGTGTCAAACTCGTCAATGTCGCAGTCTTTGCCCGTACCTCCGCCAGCCTCGCGGAAGGCTATCTCACGCAACCGGCCTATCTCGCGCATGACGTTCGGCGCATTATGGGCGGTGATGATGTAGATTTCGTTGTGGCTTTTGTTCGTCATTCGCAACTGCCGCTCAGGTGTCAGTTCACTCAGCAGCAGTTCCTTGTCAATAGGGGCAATAATCGGTTGTTCCATATTTATAGCTCGTAAACTTTTTCTTGTACCCATTGTGCCCATTCCTGCGGTTTCCGGCTTTGGTCGAAGGTCTGCCAGGGGATAGGCTTGCCGATGGCTACGCGGAAGGTCTTGTGTACGTTTTTGTACATTTCATCGACTAAAAATATCATGGCCAGGTTAAAGGGCAGGCATTTGTCGGAGAAGTTGGCCAGACGGTAGAAGAAGTCAGAGTTCTGTCCTCCGAAGTGGATGGGTACCACGTCGCGCTGGTACTCCACGCTCTTGCTGATAAAGGTCTTCTTCCAGGGGATGTCGCGGATGATACCGTTCTTGCGTCGTGAGCACAGACCGGCGGGGAACATCAGCATGTGGTTGTTGCTCTGGAAGCCTGCTTCCACCATACGGGGGAAGTCGCGTCCCAGCTTGCCCGTCTTGTTGATGGGTATGCAGAGAGGTGCCAGTCCCGGCAGGTTCATTAGCAGGTCGTTGACAAGGTAGCGGAAGCGTCCGTCGTAGTGACGGCCGATGATGGCACCCAGGGCTACGCCGTCTTCACCGCCCAGGGGGTGGTTGGATACGAAGGTGTAGAGTCGTCCGTCGTTTTTGTCAGGCAGGTTCTCTAAGCCGACGATGTCCAGTGTGGTGTCTAAATAGGTGACGCAGGCTTCCAGCCATTCTGTTCCTACTTTGTCGCGGTTGTCCCAAAGGAATCCGTTTACCTGGTCTTGGTGGACAATGCGCTTGAGCCATGAAACCAAAAAACCGGGCACGAGTTTGGCCTTCGCACCCATCTTGTTTTTCAGTATGTTCTCAATGTCTATTGTCTTCGGTGTAACGTTAACCATTTTTTTGATTCATGACAACTAATGGAGTGCAAAAGTAGCACAAAACTTTGACATTCGCCACATTTTTGGCGAAAAAGTGCATGAATTAGGCTTTTTTATTGTTCGGAAGCCCGTAAAAACCACACAAATCAATAAATTAATGTTAAATTGCAAAAAATGTGGGGAATTGTGGTGTAATGTGGGGAGAAATGCTTATCTTTGTGGCTGATTTCTTTATTAAAAGGTAAAATGCGTTTTTTGGGCAACATAGAAGCCAGGGCTGATGCCAAAGGAAGGGTCTTCCTGCCAGCCGTGTTCCGCAAGGTGCTGCAAGCATCGGGCGGTGAGGTGCTGGTGTTGCGGAAAGACATCTTCCAGGATTGTCTGGTACTTTACCCCGAAAGCGTATGGAACGACCAGCTGGATGCATTACGCAGTCGCTTGAACCGGTATAATGCCCAGCATCAGAAGATTTTCCGCCAATTTGTGTCGGAAGTGGAAATGGTAGTCCTCGATGGTAACGGCCGTTTTCTTATACCGCGCCGTTATCTCCAGATAGCGGGTATCAATCAGGATGTCAAATTTATAGGCATGGACGATACCATCGAGATATGGGCGGCCGAACGAGTGGCGGAAACGCAATTAAGCAGTGAAGAATTTGGGCAAGCACTGGAAAGCATTATGACGCAGGAGGCGGTTCCCGCCGTGAATCAATAAGCGATATGATTGTCACAGCAGAGACATACCACGTACCAGTGCTCCTGAAGGAGAGCATTGACGGCTTGGCCATTCGGTCAGGCGGTGTATATATTGATGCGACCTTTGGCGGTGGTGGCCACAGTCGCGAGGTACTGCGTCGCCTGGGTCCGCAGGGACATCTCTACGGTTTCGACCAGGATGCCGATGCTGAGAAAAATATCGTCAGCGATGATAGATTTACCTTTGTCCGCAGCAACTTTAGATATGTAAAGCAATGGATGCGCTACTTCGGTGTGGAAAAGATAGACGGTTTGCTTGCCGACCTTGGGGTGTCGAGTCACCACTTTGACGATGAGACCCGCGGCTTCTCATTCCGCTTTGGCGATGCGCCACTCGACATGCGCATGAACAAACGCTCTGGCATGACAGCTGCCGATGTGGTCAACACCTACAGCGAGGAACAGCTCGCTGACGTGCTCTACCTATATGGCGAGCTGAAACAGGCCCGGCGAATGGCCGCCCTGATTGTCAAGGCCCGGAGTCAGCAACCCATAGTCACGGCCGGCGACCTGATGCAGGCAGTGGGCACACTCTTCCGTCAGGAGCGCGAGAAGAAGGACATGGCCAAGCTGTTCCAGGCCTTGCGGATAGAGGTGAACCACGAGATGGAGTCCTTGAAGGAGCTCCTCTCCGGAGCGGTTGAGCTGTTGGCTGACGGCGGTCGTCTGTCGGTCATTACCTACCACTCGCTGGAAGACCGGCTGGTGAAAAATATGATGCGGGCAGGCAATGCCGAGGGCCGCTTGGAGCAAGACTTCTTCGGCAGGAGCACGGCTCCCCTGCGGATAGTGAATAATAAGGTGATAATACCTGACGAGGCAGAGCAGCAGCGCAACCCGCGTAGTCGTAGTGCCAAGTTGAGAATAGCTGAGAAACTGTGATATGGCAGATGAAGAGGTAAAAGAGCAAGAGGTTAAGGTCGAACAGCAGGCGCCTGAGGTACATACGCTGGATCGTCTGAAGGAGCTTAAGAAGCGTGTGAGCGAGGATGATACCATCCCCGTAGGTACGCTGACGCTGCGCAAGATTCTGGGAGGTGATATTCTGACAGCCGAACTGGTGCGTCGCAACATCTGGACGCTCGTGCTGGTTGTTTTCTTCACGGTGGTATATGTGGCCTTTCGCTACCAGTGCCAGCAGGATATGATATTGATTGACAAGATGGAGGGGCAGTTGAAGGACGCCAAGTACAAGGCATTGTCCAGCTCGAGCACGCTGACGGAGCGTTGCCGTGAGAGTCAGGTGCTGGAGAAACTCCGTCAGAACCACGACTCGTTGCTGCATGTCAGCGACCAGCCGCCATATATTATTAATGTACCTGAGAAGGGTTTTTTAAGCGGAGGTGACGAATGAGTAAGTTTAACAGCGGTAAGGTGATGCAGCGCTATTTTTTCATTGCGGCGTTGCTTACATTGGTGGGTGTTTGCATTGTAGCCAAGGCCTTCTATATCATGACGGCCGAGAAAAGCTACTGGGCAACGGTGCAGGAGCAGCTGAAGCATGACTCCATCCCCGTGAAGCCCAACCGTGGCAACATTCTGAGCTGCGACGGACAGCTGATGGCCAGTAGCATTCCTGAGTACAAGATATACATGGATTTCCAGACTGGCGGAGCAGAGCGTGACTCGCTTTGGCAGCTGAAGCTCGACAGTATCTGTATAGGCCTGAACGAGATTTTCCCCGAAATGTCGGCCGACGAGTTTCGTGCCCATCTGGAGCAGGGTCGTCTGAAGGAGACCAAGAGCGGTGTCGGCTCACGTCACTGGCCCATCTGGAAGCGGCGTATCAACTATAACACCTTCAGCGAGGTGCGCAAGTTGCCCGTCTTCCGTATGAGCAAGTATAAGAGCGGCTTCCATTGGGAGGAGTTCAATGCCCGTAACCGTCCCTTCGGTTCACTGGCTCAGCGCACGGTGGGTGTCATGTTTGGCGAGAAAGATTCAGCCTATTGCGGTCTGGAACTGTCGTACGACTCGCTGTTGCGCGGTCAGAACGGCTTGGTACACCGTCAGAAGGTGCTCAATAAGATTATGAACATCACCGAGCAGCCACCCGTTGACGGTGCCGATATCGTGACGACTATCGATGTCGGCATGCAGGATATCGCCGAACGTGCCCTTATCGAGGAAATGAAACTGCCCGAGGTGAATGCCGAGATGGGTGTAGCCATTCTGATGGAGGTGAAGACAGGCGACGTCAAGGCCATCGTCAATATGATGCGCATGCCCAATGGCCAGTATGCCGAGGCCATCAATTCGGCCATCAGTTACCGCTGTGAGCCAGGTTCGGTGTTCAAGGTGGCTTCCATTCTCGTGGCACTCGACGATGGGGTCATTCCCAACGACACCAACTATGTCATCCATACGGGCAGTGGCGTGATGGAGATGCACGGCCGCTGGATGAAGGACCATAACTGGCGCCGAGGCGGTTATCAGGACATCAATGTGGCCCGTACGCTGGAGGTCAGCTCCAATATCGGCACGAGCTATGTCATCGACAAGTTCTATGGCGGCCATCCCGAGAAGTATGTCGAGGGCCTGCGCCGCGTGGGCATTGCCGAAGACCTCCGGCTCCCGTTGGTGGGCTACCGCCGTCCTAACATCCGTGACGTGGATACGAAGACCACTGACCGTTCAAAATACTGGAGTAAGACCACGCTCCCCTGGATGTCCATCGGCTACGAGACACAGATTGCACCTATCAATACGCTGGCCTTCTATAATGCCATTGCCAATGACGGGTGTATGATGCAGCCCCGTTTTGTCACCAAACTGGTGAAGGACGGCGAGACCCTCAGGGAGTTCCCGCCCGTAGTGCTGAAGGAGCGCATTGCCAAGCCCGAGACCATCAAGAAGATGCAGACCATCCTGGAGCATGTCGTCAGTCAGGGACTGGGCCGCAAGGCCGGTCCGCTGTCGAAGGCCTTCAAGGTGGCAGGTAAGACTGGCACAGCCCAGATTGCCGACGAGCATGGCAGCTATCACTCAGGCACCACGCGCTACTGGCTGTCGTTTGCCGGTTTCTTCCCTGCCGACGCGCCGCGCTATTCGTGCATTGTCTGCTTGCGTAAGACGGGTCTTCCCGCTTCGGGTGGCGGCATGAGCGGTGTGGTGTTCCGCCATATTGCCGAGGGTGTCATGGCGCAGAATGTGAAGCGCCTTGTTGAAGATGTACGCGACTCCACCTCTAACTTCACCCCTGAGGTGAAGGTGGGCAGTACGGCCGATGCCTCTTATGTCCTGAGCCGTCTGGGTGTCAATGGTACGACGGCCGACATGGCCGAGACGCCGCGTGACATCATGCCCGACGTGACAGGTATGGGCGCCCGCGATGCTGTCTATGAGTTGGAGAGCCGTGGCGTGAAGGTGACCATCCATGGTCGTGGCAGGGTGAAGTCTCAGAGTATAGCAGCCGGCAAACCGCTGACTTCCGGTATAGCCTGCGAACTGTTTATGGAAATATAAAAAGACAAGGAAGATATGAAACTGAGTGAGTTACTGAAGAATGTCGACGTGCTGAACCTCATCGGCCGTGATGACGTAGAGATAACGGGTGTCAACATCGACTCCCGCCGCATTGCCGCTGGTCATCTGTTTGTGGCCGTCCCCGGCACCCAGACCGACGGTCACAGGTTTATCAACAAGGCTATTGAGCAGGGCGCTGTCGCCATCCTTTGCGAGAGCCTGCCTACCAAGCGCACAGAGGGAGTCACCTATGTGGCCGTCGAGTCTACGGAGTACTGTGTAGGCGAGGTGGCCACCCAGTTCTATGGCAACCCGTCGCGCCGGTTGAAGCTGGTCGGTGTCACCGGCACTAATGGCAAGACCACCATCGCCACCTTATTATATAATATGTTCCGCCAGATGGGGCATCGCTGCGGTCTGCTCTCTACGGTGTGCAACTACATTGAAGACGAGCCTGTACCCGCCAGCCATACCACCCCTGACCCCATTGAGCTGAACGACCTTTTGGCACGCATGGTGGAGGCCGGTTGCGAATATGCGTTTATGGAGTGCTCCAGCCATGCCATCGCCCAGAGGCGTATCGGCGGACTGAAGTTTGCCGGTGGTTTGTTTACCAACCTCACCCGCGACCATCTGGACTATCACAAGACGGTGGAGAACTACCGTCAGGCAAAGAAAATGTTCTTTGACGGTCTCGACAAGGATGCCTTTGCCATCATTAATGCCGATGACAAGAACGGCCCGTTCATGGTACAGAACACCAAGGCAACGGTGAAGACTTACTCCATACGGAGCATGGCCGATTTCCGTGCCCGCATCATCGAATGTCACTTTGAGGGCATGTACCTGGAGATTGACGGCCACGAGGTGGGTGTGCAGTTCATAGGTAAGTTTAACGTGTCCAATCTGCTTTGCGTCTATGGCGCTGCTGTCATGCTGGGCAAGCAGCCAGAGGATATCCTGGTGGTGATGAGCACGCTGAAGAGCGTCAACGGACGGCTTGACCCCATCCGTTCGCCGGAGGGCTACACCGCCATCGTCGACTACGCCCATACCCCCGATGCGCTGGCCAATGTGCTTGGCGCTATCCACGAGGTGCTTGACGGCAAGGGGCAGGTCATCACTGTCTGCGGTGCCGGCGGCAACCGCGACAAGGGCAAGCGCCCGCTGATGGCCCAGGAGGCTGTCCGCCAGAGCGACCGTGTCATCATTACCAGCGACAACCCCCGTTTTGAGGAGCCTCAGGACATTATCAACGACATGCTGGCCGGACTTGACCAGAAGCAGATGCGCAAGGTTATCAGCATCGTCGACCGCCGCGAGGCCATCCGTACGGCCTGTATGATGGCCCAGCGGGGCGATGTCATCCTGATTGCCGGCAAAGGCCATGAGGACTATCAGGAGATTCAGGGCGTGAAGCATCATTTTGATGACCACGAGGTGGTGCGCGAGTGCTTTGCCAATCAATAGTAAATCGAAAATCGCTAAATCGTAAATCGAAAATCGAAAATCGCTAAATCGTAAATCGAAAATCGCTAAATCGTAAATCGAAAATCGCTAAATCGTAAATATAAAAGATGCTATACTATCTCTTCCGTTTCCTGGAGCAGTACGATATCCCCGGCTCTCACCTGTGGTCGTACATCTCGTTCCGTTCGCTGCTGACGCTCATTCTGGCGCTGGTCATCTCGGCGTGGTTTGGTGAGTTCTTCATCAAGTTCATGCGTCGCAAGAAAATTTACGAGATTCCGCGCGACGTCATCACTGACCCGTTTGGCGTCGACAAGAAGGGCGTGCCCACCATGGGCGGCATCATCATCATCGTGGCCATACTCATACCCGTGCTGCTCTTAGCCCGCATCCGCAATATCTACATCATTCTGATGGTGGTCACCACCGTCTGGCTGGGCTTCCTCGGCTTCATGGACGACTATATCAAGGTGTTCCGCAAAAACAAGGAAGGACTGAAAGGCAAGTACAAGATTGTAGGGCAGGTGTCGATAGGCTTTATCGTGGGCCTGACGCTGTGGCTCAGCCCCGACGCTGTGGTACGCGAGAACGTCAGCGTGCAGCAGCAGAACCAGGAGGTGGTGGTGAAGCACAAGGCTGAGGCGGTGAAGTCACTGAAGACCACCATCCCGTTTGTCAAGAACCACAACCTGAACTACTCTGAGGTGATGTCTTTCCTGGGCGACTACAAGGTGGCTGCCGGCTGGGTGCTCTTTGTCGTGCTGACCATTCTGGTGGTAACGGCCGTCTCCAACGGTGCCAACCTCAACGACGGCATGGACGGCATGTGTGCCGGCAACTCTGCCATCATCGGTGTGGCGCTGCTCATCTTCTCCTACGTGTCGGGCCATATCGTCTATGCGGCCTATTTCGACCTGATGTATATCCCCCATGCCGAGGAGCTGGTAGTGTTCCTCTCCGCCTTTATCGGTGCCATGATAGGCTTCCTGTGGTACAACGCCTATCCTGCTCAGATATTCATGGGCGACACGGGCTCGCTGACCATTGGCGGCATCATCGGTGTCTGTGCTGTCATCATCCACAAGGAGCTGCTGCTGCCCATCCTCTGCGGCATCTTCTTCGTCGAGAGTCTCAGCGTCATCATCCAGACGCAGTGGTTTAAGCTGATGAAGAAGAAGGGCAAGCGTGTGCGCGTGTTCCGTGCCACTCCCATCCACGACAACTTCCGCCGTCTGGACTCGCAGCTCGACCCCACCAGTCACTATATCCTGCGCGGCTGGCCTAAGCGGCAGTTCCATGAGTCGAAAATCACGTTCCGCTTCTGGATTGTCACTATCATCCTGGCGGCCCTGACCATTATAACCCTGAAGATAAGATAAATAGAGACCCACCCCCTGCCCCTCCCTGTGAGGGAGGGGAGAAAATACATGAAGATGAAAAAGAGAATAGTTGTTTTAGGAGCCGGAGAGAGCGGTGCAGGCGCAGCCGTTCTGGCCAAGAAAGAAGGTTTCGACGTGTTTGTGTCAGACATGTCGAAGATTGCCGATAAGTATAAGAAACTGCTCGACGACCACCAGATAGCGTGGGAGGAAGGGCAGCATACCGAGGACCGTATCCTGTCGGCCGACGAGGTTATCAAGTCGCCCGGCATTCCCGACACGGCACCGATGATGCAGAAGGTCATTGCCCAGGGCATACCCGTCATCAGCGAGATAGAGTTTGCCGGGCGCTACACCCAGTCGAAGATGGTGTGCATCACGGGTTCCAACGGCAAGACTACCACCACGTCGCTCATCTACCATATCTTCCGTCAGGCCGGCTACGATGCCGGACTGGCCGGCAACATCGGCCGATCGCTGGCTCTGCAGGTGGCCGAGGATCCGCATGAATACTATATCATTGAGCTCAGCTCGTTCCAGTTGGACAATATGTACGATTTCCGTGCCAACATCGCCATCCTGCTGAACATCACCCCCGACCATCTGGACCGCTACGGTGGCGAGATGCAGAACTATACCGATGCCAAGATGCGCATCATTCAGAACCAGACGCCGCAGGATGCCTTCATCTACTGGGCCGACGACCCCGTCATCGCCCGCGAGCTGAAGAAGTACGACATCAAGGCCGTGCAGTGCCCCTTCAGCGACGTCAAGAAAAGTGGTGTCATTGGCTACATTGAGGAGGGACAGTACAAGCTGGAATACCCCACGCCCTTCAACATGGAGCAGGAGAGCCTCAGTCTGAGCGGCCGCCATAATGTGTATAACTCACTGGCCGCCGGTCTGGCCGCCAATATCGCCGGTATCAAGAAGGAGGAGATACGCAAGGCTCTCAGCGACTTCCCCGGCGTGGAGCACCGCCTGGAGAAGGTGTGTACGGTGCGTGGCGTGCAGTATGTCAACGACTCGAAGGCCACCAACGTCGATGCCTGCTGGTATGCCCTGGAGTCGATGAAGACGCGTGTCGTGCTCATCATCGGCGGCAAGGACAAGGGTAACGACTATTCACCGCTGATGCCGCTGGTCAGGGAGAAGTGCTCGGCGCTGGTCTATCTTGGAGCCGACAACGCGAAGCTGCACCAGAACTTCGACCAGCTGGGCATTCCCGTGCGCGACACCCACTCTATGCGCGAGTGCATGCAGGCCTGCTACGAGCTGGCTAAGCCCGGCGAGACGGTGCTGCTCAGTCCCTGCTGTGCCTCCTTCGACCTGTTTAAGAATATGGAAGACCGCGGCGAGCAGTTCAAGGAGCTGGCCCGCTCATTATAATCCCATGAGCCCCATGAGCCCCATAAGTCTCATGGGCCCCATAAGCCCCATAGGCCCCATAAGAAAATAGACAATGAACAAGAAAATAGGAAATATCTTCAAAGGCGACAAGGTCATCTGGATGGTGTTCTTCTTCCTCTGCATGATCAGTATTGTCGAGGTCTTTTCGGCTTCGAGCAACCTGACGTACAAGAGCCAGAACTACATGGGCCCCATCATCTACCACTCTGCCATGATTATTATCGGCGTGGTGGTGGCCGTGGTGACGCTGAACGTGCCGTGCCGTTACTTTAAGCTGATGACGCCGTTCATGCTGCTTATCACTTTCGTCACACTGCTGTGGGTGCTCGTTGGCGGCGAAAGCATCAATGGTGCCAACCGTGTCATCTCGCTTCTGGGCTTCACCTTTCAGCCTTCCGAGATAGCCAAGGGTACCATGGTGCTGGTCACGGCCCAGATACTCAGTGCCATGCAGCGCGAATCGGGAGCCGACCGCAAGGCTTTCCAGTATATTTTGCTGTTGCTGCTTCCCACAGTATTTCTCATTGGCATTGAGAACGCGTCTACTGCTGCCCTGCTCTTTGCCGTCATCACCCTGATGATGTACATCGGACGTGTACCCGCGTCGCAGCTTGTCAAGCTGGGTATCGGCGTCGCTGTGCTCGCGGCATTCTTGCTGGTGCTGGTATTTGCCTTGGGCAGCATTGAAGACAGTTCCAACGAGAATACTCAGCTGACGGAGTCCGTCGCTGACGGCGACAAAGCAGCTGCTGACAAGAACAGTATCAAGGGAGGGGGTATCTTCCACCGTTTCACCACACAGCGTAACCGTATCCTGAAGTTCGTTAACAAGGAGGATGTGCCCGCTGAGGAGTACAATCTGGAGGAGAACTTCCAGGTGGGTCATGCCAACATTGCCATCGCCTCGTCAGACATCATTGGCAAGGGACCGGGCAACTCCATGGAGCGCGACTATCTGCCGCAGGCCTTCTCCGACTTCATCTATGCCATCATCATTGAGGAGATGGGTCTGATAGGCGCTGCCGTCGTGGTGTTCCTATATGTCGTGCTGCTCTACCGTACGGCCCGCATAGCCTTGCGGTGCGAGAACAACTTCCCGGCCTTCCTCATCATGGGCCTGTCGCTGCTGCTGGTCATCCAGGCCACATTCAACATGATGGTGGCCGTCGGTCTGGCACCCGTTACGGGCCAGCCCCTGCCGCTTATCTCAAAGGGTGGCACGTCGACCATCATCAACTGTGCCTACATCGGAGCCATGCTCAGTGTCAGCCGGTCGGCCAAGATGAAAACCGTTAAAGAAACCAAGTAGAATACAGATCATATGAAGAAAGAGCTAAGAGTCATTGTCAGTGGCGGGGGCACCGGCGGCCATATCTTTCCGGCTGTCTCCATTGCCAATGCCGTACGCCGTCTGCGTCCGGACGCACAGATATTGTTTATCGGTGCCCAAGGGCGTATGGAGATGCAGCGTGTGCCCGATGCCGGCTACGAGATCAAGGGCCTGCCCATCAGGGGGTTCTTCCGCCCGTTGTGGAAGCCTGCCAACATCGGCGTGGCTATCGACTATCTGCGTAGCAAGTGGCAGGCCAAGAAGATTCTTCGCGACTTCCGTCCCGACGTGGCCGTTGGGGTAGGGGGCTATGCCAGCAGTGCCGCTCTCGGTGCTGCCAACAGCCTGGGTATCCCCACGCTGATACAAGAGCAGAACAGCTATGCCGGCCTGGCCAACAAGCAGCTGGCAGGCAAGGCCAGTAAGATATGCGTGGCCTATGAGGGCATGGAGCGCTTTTTCCCCAAGGATAAAATCATGCTGACGGGAAATCCCGTGCGGCAGTCCTTGCTCGATACGACGCTCTCGCGCGAGGATGCCGTCCGCAGCTTTGGCTTCAACCCCCAGCAGAAGACCGTCCTCCTGGTTGGCGGCAGCCTGGGTGCCCGCACCATCAACGAGAGTGTGTTGCAGCACCTTGACCTGGTAGCCCGGAGCGGCGTGCAGTTTATCTGGCAGACGGGAAAGTTCTACTATGCTGAGATCCAGCAGAGGCTCAAGGGTCACGACCTGCCCAACCTGAAGGTTACCGACTTCATCACCGACATGGGCGCTGCCTACCGTGCTGCCGACCTGGTCATCAGCCGTGCCGGTGCCAGCAGCATCAGCGAGTTCTGTCTCATTGGCAAGCCGGTTATCCTGGTGCCCAGTCCAAACGTGGCTGAAGACCATCAGACGAAGAACGCCCTGGCTCTGGCCAACCGCGATGCCGCCCTCTACGTGAAGGACAGTGAGGCTCCCGCCGTGCTGCTCAAACTGGCCATAGAGACCGTCGGCGACGATGCCAAGCTGCGTTCGCTCAGCGAGAACGTGCTGAAGATGGCCCTCCCTGACTCGGCCGACATCATTGCCAAGGAAGTTATCAAATTAGCAACAAGATAAATGGAAGCAAAAGATATTCAAGCAGTATATTTCGTGGGTGGCGGCGGCATCGGCATGAGCGCCATTGCCCGCTACTTCATCCGCCGTGGCCTGGTGGTTGCCGGCTACGACAAGACCCCCAGTGAACTGACACGTCAGCTGGAACGCGAGGGCATGCTCCTGCACTACGATGAGAACGTCGACGAGATTCCTTTTGTCTGCCGGCAGCCGGCCTCGTGTCTCGTCGTCTATACCCCGGCTGTTCCTGCCGAACACAAGGAACTGGTGTTCTTCCGCGAGAAAGGCTTCGAAATCCAGAAACGTGCCCAGGTGCTCGGCACGCTCACCCGCGAGCACCGCGGACTCTGCGTGGCAGGCACCCATGGCAAGACCACCACATCGACTATGTGCGCCCATATCATGCACCAGTCGCATTTAGACTGCAATGCCTTCCTGGGCGGCATCTCCAAGAACTACGGCACCAACTACATCCTGTCTGACAGCGACTACGTCGTCATCGAGGCCGATGAGTTCGACCGCTCCTTCCATTGGCTGCGCCCCTGGATGACGGTCATCACCTCAACCGACCCCGACCACCTCGACATCTACGGCACGAAAGAAGCCTATTTAGAGAGCTTCCGCCACTATACCACTCTTATACAGCCCGGCGGCGCTCTTATCATCCACCGCGACTTAGAGATGCAGGAGCAGTTGCCTGAGGGTGTGCGCCGCTACGACTATGCGCTCGACGAAGGCGACTTCCATGCCGAGAACATCTGTATCGACAATGGTACCATCACCTTCGACTTCGTGTCGCCCATAGAGACGGTCAGGGGTATTGAACTGGGCCAGCCCGTGCCTATCAATATTGAGAACGGCATTGCAGCCATGGCCATGGCACAGCTCAACGGCTGCACCGCCGAGGAACTGCGTTACGGTATGAAGACCTACGGAGGCGTCGACCGCCGCTTCGACTTCAAGATCAAGACCGACCGTCTGGTGCTGCTCAGCGACTATGCCCACCACCCCAAGGAAATCTACCAGAGTGCCCGCAGCATACGCCAGCTCTATAAGAACCGCCGCATCACGGCCATCTTCCAGCCCCATCTCTATACCCGCACGCGCGATTTCTACCGCGAGTTTGCTGATGCCTTGAGTCAGCTCGACGAGGTGGTGCTCACCGAGATCTACCCCGCTCGCGAGCAGCCCATCGAGGGCGTTACCTCGCAGCTCATCTACGACAACCTGAAGCCCGGTGTTGCCAAGACCATGATACAGAAGGCCGACGTGCTCAATTTCGTCCGCAGCCGTTCCTTCGATGTGCTCATTGTGCTCGGTGCCGGCGACCTGGATAATGAAATGCCTCAGATAACCAAGATATTACAAGAGAAATAGCACATGACCATCAACTGGAAACATACCATCGTCGTTCTGCTCGACATCGTCATTGCAGCCTATCTGCTGCTGGCTGTCACCGCCTTCAACCGGCCCGATGACAAGGCTACGGTATGTACCGAAGTGAACATCCACATCGACGACAACCAGAGCGGACTGCTTAGTGCCGCAGAGGTGAAGCGGCTGTTGCAGCGGCAGAAGCTCTATCCCCTGGCGCAGCCCATGCAGTTTGTCAGCACGCGCCAGATGGAGGAAGCCCTGTTGAAAAACCCCTACGTGGAGTCGGTCCAATGCTATAAGACGCAGAACGGCCATATCGTCGTCCGTCTGCAGCAGCGTCAGCCGGTGTTGCATGTCATGCCCACTAACGATACGCAATACTACGTCGACGTGCATGGGGTCATCCTGCCCCATACCCATCTGTCGGGCCATCTGCTGGTGGCCACAGGCACTATGGAGCGCCGCTATGCCCAGCAGCGCCTCGTGCCCATAGCCAATTTTATACTTGGCGACGAGTTCTGGCGGTCACAGACCGAGCAGCTCAACGTGCTGCCCGACGGCACGCTGGAACTGGTGCCGCGTGTGGGCAGTCATATCATCTATCTGGGTGCCCCCGTCGGTATAGCGAAGAAGCTTGAGCGCCTGCGTAAGTTCTATAAGTATGGGCTGAGCCACGCCGGCTGGGACCGTTACGAGCGCATCAACGTGGAGTTCGACAATCAGATAGTGTGTAAGAAAAGACCAAAGAAAAATAAATCGTAAATCGAAAATATCGTAAATCGAAAATATCGTAAATCGTAAATAAATCGTAAATCGTAAATAAATCGTAAATCGAAAATCCTGTAAATCGTAAATAAGAACAATGGTGGCAAAGGAATTTGTAGTAGCAATCGAACTCGGCTCATCCAAGATGACGGGTATCGCGGGACAGAAAAACCTTGATGGCAGCGTGACGGTGCTGGCCATGGTTAAGGAAGACTCCTCGCAGTTCATTCGCAAGGGAGTAGTTTACAACATCGACAAGACGGCCCAGTGCCTGCAGAATATTGTCAAGAAGCTGGAGGTACAGCTCAAGACACAAGTACGCCAGGTCTATGTCGGTGTGGGCGGTCAGTCTATCCGTGGTGTCAGGAATGTGGTCACGAAGGACCTGTCTGTCGGAACCATCGTGACCGATACGCTGATTGACCAGTTGGTCGATGCTAACCGTAATGCCAACTACCCCGACCAGGAAATCCTTGATACGGCTGTTCAGGAATACAAGGTCGACTCGCAGTATCAGCAAGACCCCGTCGGCATACAGTGTACGCGCCTGGAGGGTAACTATCTGAACATCCTGCAGCGTAAGGCCTTCTTTAAGAATTTCAATAAGTGCTTCGAGGCTGCCGGCATTCCCATCGCCGAGATTCTCAATGCCCCCCTGGCCCTGGCCGACGCCGTGCTGACCGAGGCTGAGCGCCGTTCGGGCTGCGCACTCATCGATATCGGCAGCGACACAACCACCGTCTCTGTCTACACGAAGAATGTCCTGCGCCATCTGGCCGTCATACCCTTGGGCGGTATCAACATCACCAAGGATATAGCCACGCTGCAGATGGAAGAGAGCGATGCAGAGAAGATGAAGCTGAAGTACGCCTCGGCCTATACTGATAATAACGAGATTGACAATAACCTGAAGTACCCCATCGACCAGGACCGTCAGGTGGAGGCCCGCCGCTTTGTCGAGATTGTCGAGGGCCGTCTGGAGGAGATTGTCGAGAATGCCTGGTACCAGGTGCCCTCTGAATACTACGACAAGCTCCTGGGCGGTATCATTCTGACGGGTGGCGGTTCCAACCTGAAGAATATTGAACTGGCTTTCCAGAATCACACCCGCATCGATAAGATTCGTGTGGCCAAGGTTCCCGTCCATGCCGTCAATGGTGGTGGCGAGGAAATCAAGGCAAAGAACGGTATGATGAACACCGTCTTAGGCCTGCTCATGAAGGGCGATGTCAACTGCGCCGGTGGCCCCATCGACCCCAGAGGCGACCTCTTTGGCCAGTCTAAGCCCAGCATTGTTGCTGAGAATAACGACCAGCGTCCGGCCCGAAAGCCTGGCGAGGTGCCTGCCGGCGTCGTGCTTTCAGAACAGGAGAAACTGAAAGCTGAGGAGGAAGCCCGCCAGAAGGCTGAGGATGAAGCTCGTAAGAAAGCCGAGGAGGAGCGTAAGCTGAAGGAGGAGCAGGAGCGTCAGCGCCGTGAGAATTCCAGGTGGAACAAGTTCAAGAAAAACATCGTTAATTTCGGTAAGACCATTATGGGTCCTGAGGAGGAATAACTTAAAAGATTAAAGGGATAAACAACATTAAAAGAATTAGGATTATGGCAGACAAAAACACAATAAACATCCTTGACTTCGGTGAGCCGGAGATGGAGCACAGCATCATCAAGGTGATTGGCGTCGGCGGCGGTGGTGGCAATGCCGTCAACCACATGTATCGTGAGGGTATCCACGATGTCACTTTCGTACTTTGTAACACCGATGCACAGGCACTTAACGATTCGCCTGTGCCCGTCCACCTGCAGCTTGGCGCCGAGGGACTCGGCGCCGGCAACAAGCCCGAGCGGGCACGCCAGGCTGCCGAGGATAGTCTCGACGATATTAGGGATATGCTGAGCGACGGCACCCGCATGGCCTTTATCACTGCCGGCATGGGCGGTGGTACGGGCACCGGTGCTGCACCCGTCATTGCCCGCGCCTCCAAGGAGATGGGCATCCTCACCGTAGGCATCGTTACCATTCCCTTCCGTTTTGAAGGCTCCAAGAAAATTGACCAGGCCCTGGACGGCGTGGAGGAGATGGCCAAGCACGTCGACGCCCTGCTCGTCATCAACAACGAGCGCCTGCGCGAAATCTACCCTGACCTCTCGCTCATGGCCGCCTTCGGCAAGGCCGACGACACACTCTCGGTGGCCGCCAAGTCGATAGCCGAGATTATCACTGTACACGGCGTCATCAACCTCGACTTCAACGACGTGAGGACGGTGCTGCAGGACGGCGGTGTGGCTATCATGTCCACCGGCTACGGTGAAGGTGAGGACCGCGTGAAGAAGGCCATCGACGACGCCCTGAACTCGCCGCTGCTCAACGACAACGACATCTTCAATTCGAAGAAGATACTGCTCTCTATTGCCTTCAACGAGGAAAAGGGCGGCAAGGACAACTTTATGATGGAGGAGATGAACTATGTGCATGATTTCATGGACCAGTTCGGCAGCGAGTTTGAAATCAAGTGGGGTGTTGCCATCGACCCCGAGCTGGGCAAGAAGGTCAAGGTCACCATCCTGGCCACCGGCTTTGGCATCACCAATGTCGACGGTATGGAGGCCCGCCTGAAGAAGCACTCGCAGGAGGAGGCCAACCGCATGGCCGAAGAGCAGGAGAAGGCTGCTGCCCGTGAGGAGCGCCGTAGCCGCTTCTATGGCGATGCTACCGGCACCAAGCGCTACAAGCGCCGTCCGCACATCTATCTCTTCCGTCCTGAGGACCTCGACAACGACGATATCATCTCTGCCGTGGAGTCTACTCCTACCTATAAACGTACGCGCGAGATTCTGGACAGCATCCACTCGCAGGCCACCGGCGATTACATCGTCGACTCAAAGGCTGACGCGGCGCAGGAGCTCCAGCAGGGCGTCATCAGCTTTGTGTAGGCTTGACCTGTCAGGACAAACCATTGTATTAATTCGCATTTTTTCCGCCCTTACGGCCCCGGTTTCGGACAGAAACCGGGGCCTTTTTCTGTGTTTGTCCGAGATTGAAGGGTGTGTCCGATACACTTCTGGCGGAAGTTGGCAGAAAGTTTGGCTTGAGGCCCGGAAACGTATTACCTTTG
>Ga0247609_10002738_pt1 | contig 18356 bp, 17 predicted proteins | sample 172DNAGHGlowgp2_FD_193487 | JGI IMG/M metagenome (GOLD analysis project Ga0247609, IMG submission 193487) | Sheep rumen microbial communities from Palmerston North, Manawatu-Wanganui, New Zealand - 1728 DNA GHGlow gp2 | ecosystem: Host-associated > Mammals > Digestive system > Stomach > Rumen ...
ATGCAAAAAGCAACGTTACACTTACCAATCTTACAAGACTGTATGTGTGGAAAGACCCTACCGCAAGTCCTAATCCTCATTATATGTACACAACTTATTCTGATACAAGCAAATGTGATGGACACGCTTATCAATGTGGTACTACAAAGAATGCTTTACTTACGCGTAAGAATGTTGAAGTAAATGGTGAAGCTTTGTATGTATCCGGTTATGCAAGTAGTTTATACTACCGTGACCCGGATAATGATATGCAATTCTGATAATCTTATATATTTATTATCCTACTTTTTGCCATTTTTATAAGGCTGTAAGACTTAGTGTTTTACAGCCTTTTCTTTTCCTTAAACACATTTATATATTTAATATATCTTAATATAGGGGGACGAATATGTTCAAATTTACTAATGATTACGCAGCTCTTACCCACATTTCCAAGATTACAACAAACGATATTAAAAAGAAAATCGTTTACTATCTTGACGGAAAAATTGAAACACAAGTATTCGCAGATTCAAGTGAATATGATGATGCAGTTTCAGAAGTGGAAGACGCTGGATTTCTTTTGATTGGTAAGACATATTACAACATCGCTCGTATCTCAATTGCAGACCAGAACGGTGCAAATGTTACTTACCATCTTGTCGGAAATGTTGTGATTTCTCACGACTATGATTCTGTAGCAGATGCAGAAGACGCTATTTCAGCTCTTGCAGATTCATTCTTTGAACTCAATGGTAAGTATTACAATGCTTCACAGCTTTTGGTTGCTAATACTGACAAGGGTGCTCTTACAATCATTTATGATTTTGGTGGAGAACAGTTCAAAGTTCAGTATGAAGATTCTGCAGCATTTGAAGACGCCATTTCTAAAATCACCGAAACCTCAGGTGGAGGTGGCGGAGGCGGTGGTGGAGGTGGCGGTAAGTCCGTTGCTACTCCTACATTCACACTCAAGCCAGGTGCTGTCGATGTTGGTGCAAAGACAAAGATTACCTGTTCTACAGAAGGAGCAGACATCTACTTTACTACAGATGGTTCAACTCCAACTTTGGATTCAACAAAATACACAGGAGAAGATATTACTGTTCCTGACGGTGGTATCACAATCAAGGCTATCGGTGTTAAACTTGGTCTTGCAACTTCTAAGGTTGCCACAGGAGTTTACACAATTTATGTAGGTCCTGCTAAGCGTTATGCCGGTTGGTATGTTGGTGCTGCAGCTCCTGAAACACTTACAGCAAGTGATATTACAGGTCTTAACAGCCTTTATACAGATGAACTTAAAACAGCAGGTTCTCCTGACCCATTTGCATATACTGTTACACAGGATGTATTTGATAACTCAGGTTGTATCGTATGGGCTTATCCAAGCGAGTACGGAACTGTTTCTAAGTTCAAGGATGGACTTGGTGAACATGCTATCACAGACAGTTATGTTCTCAAGACTGTTACAATCAACGATGTTGAATACAATGTTTACATTCTGGAAACAGGTACAACTGGTGAAGTTGGTGAAGAAATACCACAGGTATTCATTGCCTCTGAGTAATCACTAAACGAGTTTTAAGACAAAATCTTTCCACATCTGAGAATGGTGTGGAAAGATTATTTTTAAGGAGAAGTCAGAATATGGCAGAAGAAATTGTAAAGGTTGAAACACTTCCTGAGCCTTGCTTTGAATTACTCAATAAGACTTATGTTGCCTCTAAGAAAACAAATGATAAACTTCCAAAAGGTAAATATAAGTGCTATGGAAGTGGATTCAGAAAATATTTGGAAGATATTGATACGCCTGAAGAACTCAGACAGATAATCTTAGAGAAAGGTGAATTCAAAGATATTCCTACAGGAGAATTTGAAGAAATTCCTGTTGAGGAAGAAAAGGTTGTTGAACAGTCAGAGGAAACAAAAGAAGAATCTACTGAAGAAAAAGAACCTGAGAAGAGACCTATTTTTGAAACTATAAAAGTTCTTGTAATTAACGATAAAGAATTCTTTATTAAACAAGATGATTTGACCTGTTACATTAAATCTGATGAAGATTATAAAGAACTTGTTATTCCTACTAAAGAAGAAATCAAGGGTCTTGGAATAAAGACAGAACATAAACAGATAAACTACTTTTGGTCTCCAATAGTAGATGATGAAGGAGAATAATCATGGCTATTAAAATTGCAGATAACTTAAACTATTCTGGTGCTAAACCAGACTTCGTAAGACAGCAATATGCTACTTTTGAAGAAATGGCTGCTGTTCGTGATAACACTATGCCACAACTTTATCTTGCATATTGTTTACAGGACAAGAACATCTACAAATATGATAAAGATAATGAAGTAGACCCAACCACAGGTAAGTTCCGTGTATTCCAATCAGGAGGAGGCGGAGGTGGAACTGTAGATACTGAAATGTCAGATAGTTCTACAAATGCCGTTCAGAACAAAGTAATCAAAGCCTATGTAGACAGCAAGGAAATTCAGGTTACTGAAATGCCTACACCTGTTGCTGAGTTCGTAGAAAAGATTGTTCAGTTCGTTGGAACTACAGCAGGTGGTTTTACACAGGGATACTTCTATAAGTGTACTGAAACTGATACAGATATTTACGAATGGGTAAATATCAGTGTTCAGCCAGGCGGTGGAAGTGGAGGAGATATTGATACTCAAATGTCTGATACTTCTACCAATGCTGTTCAGAATAAAGTTATTAAGGCTTATGTTGATGGTCAGATTAATTCAGCTATCACAGAAGTCCTCAATACAAATTATTAATTCAAGGAGAAATCTATGAGTGAACTTACTTCAGTATTTTCAGACATAGCAACCTCAATTCGTGGTAAACTTGAAATTGAAGACACAATGAAACCCGGACAGATGAGTGGTTACATAAACTCTATTCCGAAACCATTGAAGTCCGATGCTCCTGTTTACACAATGACCGTTGCAGATATAAGTGATGAAACAAATGCTGATAACCTGTTTGCCAATAACACAAATCAGGTTACAAGTTATCCTTCTATCACTTTTGGTGCTACAGTTACATCTGTAAATAACACATTCTTTAATTGTCAGATATTCAATGCTCCTGTATATTTTGATTCACCTTCAAATATTACAGCAATGGATAACACATTCTATGGTTGTAATGGTCTTAAACAGCCTGTTACTCTTCCTTCAACATTGAAAACAATGGATAATACATTCTATGCTTTCTATGGTTATAGTACCGGTTCTTTTCCTTCTAGTTTACCTGAAGGAATTGAAGATATGTATAATGTATTTGAAAATGTTCCTCTTCCTTTTTACAAACTTCCTAAAAGTCTTGTAAATGCAAGAAACATTTCATATTCAAGCGTTCATGAACCTTATATGAAATTATCAGAGAATACTAAAATCTTTGACACATATCCTTGTAGCGGTTATTATGTTATCGAGGGAAGTGATAATCTTACAGAATTAAATTCGCAAGGTTGGGACCGTATTGCAGGTACTTACTTAATGGGTAATACTTTGTCTAACTTCAGATTTACGAATAATGGTAGTTCAGAATATCCTCACCTTAACATTGCTGTTAGAAACATAAATGCTTTTATGGATGCTATAAACGAAGCATATCCTAATACTGTTTGGGTAGACGGTCATAGAAACTCTTATGACGGACAAAACGAATTTGTATTGTATAATTATAAAAGACCTATTATCAATACAGAAGACTTCAAATTCAACAGTACAGGTATTTGCGTAATTTCTGCACCGAATGTACATTATGTAGATAGTCTTAACTGCAAGCCTGATGTTAATTCTTATGTAAATTATTACAAGATTGTAATATCAAAGAATCTTGAAGGCAATCAAATACCATTCCAAACATTCCTCCCTGAAGCCCCTTATTTGTCATATCAGCCAATGCCTCAGTTCAATAACAGATTTCCTCTTATTGTTGAATTTGAAAATGGTTATAAAGACTTGTCAAATATGTTTAATGGTTTTAGCAATAATCATAATTACTTCTATGCAGGTAATACAGGCGGTTCACAATTTAATATAGTCTTTGTAATACCTGAAGGTGTTACAAATGTAAGTCACATGTTTGATTATGCAAGATTTGCAGGACCTGGAAGATGGACTGGTCAGATTGACTATTGTTCATTCGCCCTTGGTTTTGTATTGCCTAACACAGTAAAAGATATGTCTTATATGTGTTCCAATAGAAACACATATAACAAGTATAGTGGATACTTAACAAGAATTGTCATACCTGACAGCGTTACAAATGCTTCACATGCTTTTGAAAATGTATCAGGTATAGAATTGTCTGAAGCATATTTGGGAAATGGAATTATAGACGCCTCGTATATGTTTAATTATACAAATCTTTCAGGTAATATTGATATTCCTTTAAGTATTGTAAATGCCTCTCATATGTTGGGCCCTTCAAGGTCATACAGCCCTATCGTTGTTAATCTTTCTAAGGATTCAAAGATTAAAGATATGTCATATATGTTTGCAAGTGTCTATAATTTGAATAGGTATTCAAATATAGCCATACCTTCAGGAGCAGAAAACCTTTCATATGCTTTTAGTTCAGTTAAGAATTTCACACCTAACAATATGATAATTCCTGATACAGCAAAAGATTTGTCGGGTATGTTCCAGAGTTCAAACTATGTAGGTAATATTACTATTCCTAATGGGGTTGAAAATGTTGCCAATATGTTTATGTATGTATCAAACTTCAACACTAACCTTACTATACCGGCAACTGTAAAAGATTCATCTTACATGCTGCATGGTTGTGCGAACTTCAACAATACCATTGTATTTGAAGGTTATCCTGAAAATACAGACCATATGTTTGCAGGCATTAGGGCTAATCTTTATGATAAGATTACATTCAATGTTGATGCTTGTACAGGAGACGCAGGTGGAATTCTGAGAAGTTATACAAATGGTGTTATCAACTTACCTAATACTTTCTCAGCACTTACATACAGTTTCTCAGGTATTAATGACGCTTTTGTTGCAAATGTTAATCTTGCAGAATATCCTAATCTTGAATCTGTAAATTATACTTTCTTTGAGACTGGTTATAATTTTGCAAGTGGCTTTGAAATACCTTCAACTGTAAAATACGCAAATGGTACATTCCGAAGAAGTAGTATCACAGGAGATGTAACTTTACACGAAGGTTTGTTAGATACATCTTGGATGTTTGCAGACACTTGGAACTATAATCGTTCTGTTGCAATTCCTTCAACAGTTACAGAATTGTCAGGTATGTTTGCTTCATCACAGAATTTTAATAATTCTATAACAATTCCTGATAGTGCTGTAAATATCGACAACATGTTTGCAAGTTGTTCTAACTTTAATCAGCCTATCACAATTCCTGCAAATGTAGAGAATATGGCTTATACATTCTGTTATTCTAACTTCAATCAGCCTATTACAATTCCTCAGAATGTAAAGAACATGGCTTATACATTCTCTAGTTCAGCATACAATCAGGACTTAACAATTCCCGAGAGTGTAGAAGATATATCAGGAATGTTGCAGAATTCTAATTTCAATTCTAATCTTAATATTCTTGGCACACTTACAAACGTTTCATCTTTGTTTGAATACTCGGCATACAATCAGATTTTCAATATACCTGATACTGTTGTGGATGCCTCAAATCTTTATTATAGCACAAGAATGTTCAATAAGCCTGTAACAATTCCTGCAAATGTTATAAATGCTAGTAGTATGTTTGAATATTCTGAGATGTTCAATTCTCCTGTAGTAATTGAGGAAGGTGTTGAAAATCTTAGTTCTATGTTCAGACAGGCTAGTGTATTTAATCAGCCTATTACAATTCCTAGCAGTGCTACAAATGTACAGAATATGTTTGAAGGAGCATGGAACTTTAACAGCCCTGTTAATGTTCCTGAAAACTTGAACATTTCTTGGTTGCTGAATTCTACTAACTTCAATCAGCCGTTTACATTCCCACAGAATGTAACAGATATATCAGGTCTGTTTAATGGCTCAGCATTTAATCAGGAACTTGTAATTCCAAACACAGTTGAAAATTGTGATTGGTTGCTCTCAAATGCTTTTGAAAACAGATTGGTAATTGGAACTAATGTAACCCATATGAATAATCTCTTTGGAGAATCTTATGGTTCTTATGTTAATGACATTACTTGTTATGCTACGGGTATTCAGTTTGCTTATGGTACTTTCAGTGGTCTTGCAGAGTTTGAAGGAGGTATTACCCTTAATTCAAACAATATGTGGGGCAATTACATGTTCAGCGGTTGTCAGTTCTTAGATAACATTACAATCAACGGTGATGTATCTTCAGCAGGAAGCATGTTCCATTCTTGCGGTAGTCTTACAGAAGTTCACCTTAGTGGTAATTATGGTAATGGTTATTACAGAGAATACAATGAACAATATGACCAATGGTATGAATACTATGGTGATTGTTCATTTATGTTTGCAAACTGTTTAATGTTTAATAGCGACCTTAGTGATGTAACATTCTTTGGAAACTGTGCTTATATGTTTGCAGGCTCAACAAGATTCAGTCAGCCGTTAAATCTCTATTACGCAAACAACACTTCAAACCTGTTCCAAATGATGGGTCACTACGAATCACTTCCTGCCGGTATCTTCAATGCTCCTGTAGTATTGAGTAATCAAGGTGATTGTGATATGAAGGCAATGTTTGCTCAGTGTTCAAGATTTAATCAGCTTATTACCATTCCTTCAAACGCTTTCCAATACGACAATACCAATTCGGAAGGAGAGAGTACACAAAATGGTTACTCAGCATATATGTTCGCAGACTGTGCTAGATTTAATGCACCTGTAACAATTGAGAATGGGGTTAAGTACATTCCAATGCTGTTTGCAAGTTCTAACTTTAATCAGCCTGTTGTAATTCCTGATAGCGTTAAAGATGTTCGTCATATGTTCGAGTATGACAACGCATTTAATTCATCTGTAACAATCGGTAATGGAGTTGAAAAAGTAGACGGTATGTTTATGGAATGTGAAAGATTTAATGCATCTGTAACATTCAATGAAGGTATTAAAACACTTGGTAATATTTTCTGTCAGGCATATGCTTTCAACTGTCAGGTAAATATTCCAACCAGTGCTGAAAACATTTCAAAGATGTTTGCTTATACTCAGGCATATAATCAGCCTACAGTTATTCCTGAAGGAGTCAAAAACTGTGCCAATATGTTTGAGTGTGCTTACATATTTAATCAGCCTGTTGAATTCCCTTCAACTGTTGAGGACATATCTTATATGTTCCGTGAGGCGTATAACTTCAATCAGCCGATAAATATTACAGGTAATTCTCCTAATGCGTACTGTCTGTTCCAAGACTGTTATAATTTCAACAGTCCTGTAAATATTCTGTCTGCTAGTGACTGTTCTTATATGTTCCATGACTGTCAGAACTTTAATCAACCTGTTGATATTACTTTATCGGAATGCAATAGTCTTGCTTATATGTTTAACAATTGTGTGAACCTTGCTCAACCTATAAATATCAATGTTAATAATTGTGGCAATTTTGTAAGCATGTTTAACAATACTCAGGTTAATGAAGTCAATGTTTCAGGTAATAATTTGGTACTTTATGGTATTGGATTTAATTCTAATGCAAACTTTACTCTGAATGGTTCAAATCTTAATACTTGTAAAGTACTTAATTCAAGCAGTTACAGTTCAGGAGGAACTCCATCTTTCGTATTTGCTCCAGAATGTACCAATGTAGAAGCCGCTTACATGTTCGATAACTATTATTGGTATAACATGCCTGTTATAATGGATGGCGTTAAGTTTACAAATTGTTCTTACATGTTTAACAACTGTATTAATTTCAATCAACCAATTGGCACACCTGATACTTTGGGAGATTGTTCTTATATGTTCAGCAACTGTACTAACTTCAATCAGCCTGTTAATACTGAAACTGTTACAAACTGTTACAACATGTTCTACAACTGTACTAACTTCAATCAGCCTCTTGTAATAGGTGATAATGTTGATACTACTCGGATACTTTACAACTGTACAAACTTCAATAGTCCGGTTACTTTTGGAAACAACTGTCGTATTTGGGACTCTTTTGGAATAAGTAATTTCAATTCAGACATCAGAATTAAAGGACTTAATTCAAATTGTTCTTGGTTGGTTTACAACTGTAATTCTTTTGGAGCCAATATCTACATTGATTGGATTGGCAACAATGCGGCTCTTGTAAATTGTATATCAAACAACACGAATTCGATTTCAAAATCATTCCACGTTCAAGCCGAAGCAACAGACTTTATGCTTAATCAGAATTTAGTTTATGCCGGTAGTCAGGTAAAACCAACTTATGAAGCACTTGGAGATGGAAACGGTTATTTCAATGCAGCATACAATATCTACATTTACAATAACTACATTCCTGCATAAGTGAAATAAAACTCACTTATTAAACCCTGTCTTGAAATATAGACAGGGTTTTTTATTTTATAATAATTCTATAATTATAATTAGAGGTATATATACTATGGCTAAAAAAGAAAAAACAGAAGAAGAAAAGAAGTACCAAGTAACCGTTGGTATTCCTGCCTTCAAAGCACAGGACCACATTGAAGATTGTCTGTCTTCAATTAACATTCAGACAATCAGAGATGATGTTGAGGTAATTATTGCTTCAGATAATCCTGAAGATAATTACGATTATTTGAAAGAGAAGTTCCCTAAACTTTGTATCAAAACAGTTCCTTGTGAAAAGAACACAGGACCCGGACTTGCAAGACAGAGAGCACTTGATAATTCGACAACAGCTTGGATTACATTCATTGACGCAGATGATGTATTCATGACACCTTTTGCACTTGAACAGCTTGGTAGAGCAATTCAGCCCGATACCATTGAAGTTCAAGGTCCATTCTATCAAGAAATCCGTGATAATCCACAGGTTCGTACAATGCCAAGAAATGATGTTGGACATCCTTGGGTATTCGGAAGACTTTACAACACCAAGTTCCTTAAAGACATGAACATTGGATTCTCAGAACTTCGTGCTATGGAAGACGGTGAATTCAACTGGAAAATCAGAATGTCAATTGAAGGTACTCCTTTGAAGATTAATGTTATCAACGACCCGATTTATCTTTGGAGGGTTGGTTCTGAACATTCAATTACAAGAATCGGTGTTGATGAAAAAGGTATTCCTCAGTACAACTTTGACCTTTGCCAGATTGGTGCAACTCAGGCAAGTATCAGGGCAATCAAGTTCTGTCGTGAGAAGAACCCTTTCAATGGTGGTATTACAAGATTTGCAACAGAAATGATGATTGGCCATTACTTTACTTATGTTGAATGTCTTGAAAGAAAACCTGTATTTGCTGAACAGAACTTCTTTAATGCTAAACGATTTTATCACGAGGCTTACAAGGAAATCGAACATCTTATTTCTGATAAGGTTCTTTCGGATATGTATACAATGCAGTATGCAGGACATTCTCAGCAGCTTATTGGTATCATTCCTAAAATCAGTTTCCCTGAATTCTTTGAACGTGTAAAAACTGAAGAATACAAAGGTGAAGAAGAACTGAAAGAAATCCGTTCCAAGTTCAGTAAAGAAATTATTGATAACGACCTTAAAACAGGCGTTGCTACTTGGTAAACTAAAAACCCTACTCATAATTGAGTAGGGTTTATTTTTCACTTCTTATTATTCTTATCTACAATCTTAAAAATAATAAATACACAAACCATTAAGATTATAACTGAAAAAAGTATATCCATAACTTACCTTGCCTTATAACCGATACCGCTAACAGAAGTATTGTTAAAGTAAGGAAGGTCTTTAAGCTGTGAAACTTTAATTTTACTGTCTACTGTAGCAATTCTTCCTTCAATCTCTACATCTTCAAAGACTGTTACATCTTTGCCAATCAAAGTCTGGTATTTTCTACCGTTTACTTTAGTAAATGATTTTCCCATAGTCTAAATCTCCTTTATAACCGTTCTAGGATTAAAAATTTAAGGGGTATTTAGGGTAGATAATGATTTTATACTATCTACCCTAAAAGAACCTCTCAAAACCGTTCTATTTTAAGCTGCTTGAAGAATTGAATAAGCGTCTTTCAATACCTGATAGCCGTCCATAAATCCTGCCATTTTCCAATCAGCACCTGTTGAAGTTTTACGAAGTGGTTCGCGATTTGAAACCCAATCTGCTGTCGCGTTGTATAATCCCCAGGCTGTTCCCTTGAAGTTCTGAAGGTCATCTTTATTGTGATAAATATCGGCAATCTCAAGACCAACTTTTTCAATAGCCTTTTGAGAAAGATTCATTTTCTTGAACAGATTCTTAAAGAATATTTCTTCCTGAACTTTCTGGATAGACATTTTAAGAGCGTCTTCCTGAATGCGTTCATTGTAGTTAAGGGCAAGTCCAAGAGCCATTTCAGCTTCAGACTGTTTACCTTTAATGTTTTCTGTATGACGAAGTTTCCAGATTCGCTGTGCTCCTTTTTCTGCCATCTGTAAAGTGTTATTACAAACGACACGAACATTGGTTATACCTGCAAGTAATCCACTTGTTCCGTCATGACTGTTAGAAACAAACAGATAGTTCTCAACAGCGTCACCAACAAGATTTGTTTCAGGAAGTCTTACTAAAAGGAATACACGCTTTCCGTTGAAAAGTGAACCTGCAGTTTCGTAACGGCATTCGATACCTTTGCTGTTCTGAATGATGTTGTCTACAAAAGCAAATGCTTCAGTATTCTGAACAATGCGGTACTTGTCCTTTACCATACCCAAAACATCTCTTGTATCAGAACGAATGTTTGCAAAGAAATCAGGAATTTCAGTTCCGTCTTTAAGACATACAGGTTCCTGAACTACATCCCAACCAAGGTTTGCAAGTTTAATTGCTTCATCACTTGTGGGACATCCGTCTACTACAGTACCCAATCCGTGCCAAGGACGAATTCCATTTCCACTGAACATTCTGTCATTTTCCATAATTCCATGTGCCATAAGCAACTCCTTATTTATTTAGTTTATATAATTATAATAACAAATAAAATGAATTATGTAAAGGATAAAATACAGAATCTTGTATTATTTTTTATAAATTAATATTAATACTCATATTTTGATACTTAAAATTATCAAATGAATTCCCTATATTTTGATAAGAACTAAAACTAATATTTGAACAAATATTTCTATAAGAAGTTTCAGGTTCTATTCTAGCATTAAAACTTGAAATAAAATAAGGCTCACTGTTAGAAGAACTTGATTTATCTTCTTGAAATTTACGACTACTTTCTAAAGAACATCTAATTGCTGTTTGTAAGGCTAACATAGCACCACCCGTTCCAATCATCTTTTCTCCTCCATTCTTTTATTCAATTTCTTTATAGCACGATTAAATTGTCTTTCTGAGATTTCGTCAGCAGCACAGGCACTCATTGTACCTTTGAATACAGCCATTATAGCGGCTTTAAGTTTAGTAAGTTTTTCTGTACTGTTTTCATCAATATAAATTGTAAGTTTAATTTTCATAAGTTGTTCTCCTTACAAAATATCTAATTCCTTTTTAATTATAGAAACTTCGTTATAAGTAAGTTCACCTGGGTCATTCTTTGGTACAGTTTTTCCATCTTCAATCTTTGTAAAAGGCTCACAAATATTCACAACTTCAACACTCATTCCAATTGAAGATAAATTCATTCCTAAATGTCTTGCCTTCTCTTGTGCTTCATACTCATTATCAAAACAAATGAATATCTTTTTATATCGTTCTTTTAAGAACAATTCCTGTTCAGGTGTTACAGAAGTACCTAAGCTGCAAATGCAATCGCTATTCAATTTGAGGACATCAAAAGCACCTTCAACAAGAATCACATAATCTTTTGTACTGTTATCAAGATTAAAGAAAATATCTTTTGGAGCAATTACAGACTGTTCGATAGACAGATTTTTATATCGTGGAATACCAAGCCTTTTAATTTCTTCTCTACTTAAAATAGAACGACCTGTCCAACTTACAAGAACATTTTTATAATAAATTGGAAGAATTATTCTGTAAGCCCAATCACCTGCAATCCCACCACCTCTTATATGGAATTTATCCTGTATGTAATCAACATTAAATCCTCTATTGATTAAATACTGTTTCTCCTGTTCATTAAGGTGGTAACCTGGTAAATCAAGATATTGTGCTTGTGCTGTTCTTTTTGTTTCTTTTTCAGGTGCAATATATTTATAGTCTTGTATAAATTTAGAAACTTGATTAAACGGAATATTTAAGATTTTTTCAAGTGCATCATACCAGCTGTGACCACCGCATCTCCAACAACTGTATCGTGGTGATATATAATTAAAACCACCGTTAAAATGTTTATCTGGTGGGTCAGAACAAAATGGGCAGTTTATATTTACACCCACCCCCTATTCACATCTGTTCTAACAGGAATGTGAGCATTATCAAATATGCGTTTGAAATCAATTGCCATATCTTACACCTCGTGAGTTAATTCGTAAATAATAATCGGATAATTTTCTTCATTCATTGCAAGTGTAGATGCTGTTGGTGAAGTATTTACATCAATCCATTCAAAAGCATCAGATAAGAAATCAGGTTCACATTCAAGACTATCACAATCATCATGTTTCTTATTATTCCATTCTTTCTCGTAATCTTCTGCAAGTGCTGTAGCCAATGTATAATACCCGTAAATGATATGCTTATGGTCTTCACTTACACCAAGGATACCTTTATTAAATACTTCTTCAGGTTCAAAGAAATATACAGGGTCTTCAATTCCAAACTGTTCACAAATTTCTTCTTTTATCATAATTTTACTCCTGTTTCATAATTGTATAATAAACAAGATTACCGTGTTCTTCTTTAGTTCCATTATATTTTTCTATAGCTTTTTCATATATTCTGTTAGCCGGATTTTCTTTAACTGCACCCCAAAATATAACACCATATTTATCAAGTAACATATTTATCAACATTTCCAAATCTCTAAGTAAGACTGGATTTGGTCTATCTATATCAAATGAAAACATCTTAATTTCATTAACAATTACTTGTTTGAACTGCCTGCTATATTCTGTAGTATAAGCACACCAACCAACAATTTCGTTTCCAGCCATTGAGAAATATGCCTGGTCTTTAGGAACCTTGGTATTTGTTTCAAAAATAAGATGATAAAGATTTGTCGTTTCCCAGCCATCAAAAACTTCAGCCAACAAATAACTATATTTTTTAGGAAGTTCTCCAGCAGGTTTTAATAACAAGTTCATTAAAGATTCATTATCTTGCATCTGACTTTCCAATTTTTCCATATCTGCCTGAACAAGTGCAGAAGTAATTAATTTTTTATTCATATAATTCTCCTTAAAAATAAAAAGCCTTTAATGAAAGTGTCTGGCTGGTTATGCCAAAGATTGCTACTACGAAAACAATCATGACACCTTCACTAAAGGCTCTTAATATTTCGTAGTATCTGTCAAAGTCCACAGTCACCAACTAAGAACAATTAAATTATAATATAACTCATTCTGTTTGTAAAGTTAAAATAACGGTGTCATAGAAACAGCGGTATACATTTCATCAACTTTTGCATCAAGATTTTCTTCAGCTGTAATTTTTGGTGCTTCTTTATTTACTTCACGAAGTTTATCAATAATTACTTTATCCGGTTCATCAATAAGATGTATTGTAAACTTACCATTCAAGTATCCCCAACATACATTCCATAAAGATTGACTGTCGTTCTTTATGCCACAATTTTTAAGATTAAACTCATTAAGTTTATCTAAAACATCTCGTTCTTGTTCATTTAATTCGTTCATTCGCATATGGTTTTACTCCTATATCTTAATAATAGAATTACCCTCATTTCAGTAAAAAGTTTATATATTTTTTAGTATGGAAAACGCAGTTAGAAACTCTACAATCGAATCTACTCTTGCAAAATATTTAGAATTTCGTATTTTTGAACTTTTTAGAAATTCACTTATAAATATTATTAAACCTCATTGTAGAGAAGGCAGTAAAGAAGATATTTATAAACATCTGTTTCTTTGTCCTTCTCAAGATAGTAAGAAACGAAGTTTTCAATTACAAGGTGTTCTTTCTCCTTTTGTTTGTTTATGGCGAACGTCTCCGTTAAATTGGAATACTGACGACAAGTTATACGGACGTTCAGTTTTGAATAGAACTTTTGTATATTTAGATAAAGAAGGACATCGTAAAGCCGAAGAAGGATTTCTTTATGATGTAAGATTTGATTTTGAACTCTTTTCATCAAGCTATTATAAAACATTTCGAGATAGATGTAATCAAGATTTAATTGATATGGATAGATTACGTTATTTTGATATCAGCGTCAAAGAACTACTTAAAGATTGTGCTGAAATGAACACAAGGGCTGAGGTTATGCTCACAGGTATTAAACAAACAGATACGATAGGCAATAATCAAGAAAACAGAAGCTTTGATTTAAGTGCCACATATACTGTCAAAATCTCAGTACCTTATTGCCGTTCTTTTGATTATATTGAAAATATTAAAGTATATCTCAACGAAAATCTGATTTATCAGAAAGACGTTGAGAATATTGATGAGGATACAAACTCTTAATTCTTCTTTGCTTTTTTATGAAGAACTTTCATAGTATCTCTTATTTCTTGTCGATAAAGAACAACTGACAGATTTTCTGTCTTATTTGTTGGTGCTCTTTTCAAAGTCACTTCTTCACCAGGAAAAAGGCTTTTATATTCGCCATCAATAAGATATGTACCCTCACTTGCAGAATTGTTTTTGATAACATAAAAGGTCTGTTTCATTTTAATTTCTCCTTATAAAATATATATATTATATATGAACATAAGGAGTTAAATATGGGAAGTATAAATAATGGTAGTCAAAGGATAGGTTGGAAATTTAGTACACCACTCCAAGCAAGTTACCTTGATACTTTTTTAGCAGGTTTTACAAACCCAGGTCTTTTTATTAGACCCAAATTTACAACATTAGGAACAGGACAAACAGCAACATTAAACATTCCTCCATTCTCACTCCTTATCGAACCGGCAGATATGATAAATACTGAGCCTGATGAGAACGGAGAATTTCCTATTAGAAGCATTGTAAAGGTAACTACAAACTCTACAGTTCAACTCACAATTACTATGAGTACAATGGCAATAGGATTCAAGTATACCTTTGCAGATAACCTTAGTACCAAAACACAATGGTATGGTGACTTTATCGCACTTACTACAGAAAATATAAATGAATTTGATGGTATCATTATTGCTACAGTTCAAAGCCGTGAATACAATGGTATTGTTTATTATTCTGTTACTACTTCAGGAGCAGATATTTCTGATGCATTACTAATTAAAGAAGGTTGGGACCCTAATTGTTGGTTATCTTTAATTTCTCCTAGAAGAGCTGAAAACGGTATTCTAAATAAACTTGAAGTAAGAAAACATAATGATTTGTTTACAGGATACATGAGTGGTCATGCAGGAATTGTAAATTTATCTAATTTACAGTATGAAATTATACCTCCGCTTCCTTACGAATATCCAAACGGTAACATGCCGAATTCCTTTAATTTCTTTAACTTGATGTCTTCCGGTTTTGGTTTATGTGATGGTAGTGATACTTTACCACTTATAAACCCTCACGGCGGAATATTTGCTTTAGTAGATGCTTATAATGTAAACCCTTCAACAGGTGGTGGTAATTATAGTAACTTTATTAATCAATTAAAAATCAAACCTGTATTAAAAGAGCAACCTAATTTCTGCTATGACAGCGAATCAGGAACAATTAGTATAAAGTAAAAACTTTATATATTTTAATATAATATTCTTTTAGATAGGAGAAATAAATATGGATACAGCATCAGGCGTATATCTTCATATCAAAGACAGTTCCTTTCAAACTTCAGGTTCGTCTAGTCTTGTTGCTATCATTCCAATGACTACCCTTAAAGGTCAGCTTGGAATGAATGATGTTACAGCGAACACTTTTAAGGACATCTTAGGATATGATTTGGCATACAATTCAAATTATGAAGGTCTTAGCCGAATTCTTGAACAAGTATCTCATGCTTATGTATGGAGATTAAATCAGAATGCTAAGTTAGGTAATGCTTATTTTACCAGTTCAACTTCTGAAAAGGCTTATAATGAAGACGCTGAAGTTTTTGAAGATGTTACAAGACTTGACCCGGAACCAATTCTTGCGGTCGCAAATAATTGTGTAGGAAATTGGGGAACCACAGCAGTAAGGTTTGCACCAACAGATGTTGTAACATCAATTGTAAACAATAATCCTACAGAAGCCATTCCTCAATCAATTGTTCTTGAAGATATTAATTCTAACGAACTTAAAACTCTTTATGATAAAGAAGTTCTTGGTTCTTGTATTTTCTATAATGCTTCAGACAATTCCGTTGTCGGTGTTATCATGAAGGACATCGAGGATAATTGGAAAGTCTATAAGGTTGTAGATGGCGAAATTGTTTATGACGTAGTTGAGACTATCACTACAGAAACAAACATCTGGACTGACGGAACAAAATTTTATAAAGGAAATCTTGAAGAATCTGAAGAACCTGAAGGTGAACCCGGAACTCCTGTTGAACTCGGCACTATTAGATTTGCATTGATTTCTGAAAGTTATTATCAGAAAAACAATTCTGATGAATGGCATAAAGTTCTCCAGCTTACTGCAAATTCAATTGTAGTTGATGAAACAGCAGAATCAGACGCAAGTATTATTAGTGAACTCGAAGGTTCTTCAGACATTACAATCTCTTATGTTCTGTATACTTATACTCATACAGATATTGTAAGAAATTATCAGATTGGTACAGCTACATTTGAAAATGAGAAACTCACAATTGTTCTCAATAAAAAAATGTCAAATGACACATTCTGGTCAGTACATACAATTCCTTCTCATATTACAGATTGGACTTGTTTTGTTGCAGACTACGACGGAAGAAACTATACTGTTAAATCTGAAGTTAATTTCAGTTTCAACACAGAATCAGACATTTATATTGACAATGTTGATTTTGGAGATGTTCAGGTTTTTGCACCTGAAGAATTTGTTTCAGATTGGGAAGCAATTCGTGAATATTTCACACTTGATGGTGGTACAAACGGTGAAAAACTTATTTCTTCTGTAGACATTGATACATCAATTATCGATGATGTAAATGCCAACATTATGCTTATGAACGGTATCACAGATTATCGTATCGTAAACAGACTTGCTACGAAATGTCATAGCAGAAAAATTCATTTATTTGCTGATGCTCCGGCTTATTCTTCATATATCGATTTACAGGATTGGTGTAAGAAGATTTTCCAATCAGAGTATGTTGTCATTGGTTCAAGACCTGACCAAGAAGTTGATAACAAAGGTAAAATAATTTATGTTTATCCTTCTGTAAATTATGCACGGATTCTTGCAAATATGCTCAGTACATACGGCAACCTGTGTTATCCACCAGCTGGTGCTTCATATGGTTCAATCGTTGCTAAAGATTTAATTAAATGCGATTACGCTACTTTTGCAAACGAAATGAAAACAAACAGAATAAATTGGCAGCTCACAGATTCAAGTGGTTCAATGATGTGGGAACAGCGAACAACTTATGCCAACAACACAGACCTTTCTTATATCGCTCCTGTATTTATTGTTGATGATTTGTCTGATAGACTTGTGTCATTTGAGAGAATGTTTAATTTCAGATATATTACAAGAACAGACTTACTCAATCAGGAATCAGGTATTAAGAGCATTCTTGAAGATTTTGTAACAAAAGGATTTATTACAAGATATGAACTTTATGTTCCAAGTTATGAAGAGGCTCAGGCTGCAGGTAGAACACTTACAATTCAGATTAAGGTAGCAATTACTAAGGATTCTGAAGTTATCAATATTGAATTGGAATTAATCAATTCCTAATAGGAGGAACAACATATGATAGCAAGTGTAGACATTCACGCAAATATTGGTGAATTTCAAAGACAGTACATATATAAATTCTTCATTGAAACACTCCCTCCGGGAATTACATCAACATTCCCTGAGGCTGCTACGTTCCAATCTCATGTAGACCTTTATAATACAAAAGCTGTCTTCCCTAATAGAAAAACAGCAAACATCAATATTAAATGGGGTGGAGAATTTTTCGATATTCCGGGTGTTGATGAATCAACTCGTGATACTGAATTGGAATTTTTTGAAGATGAACCTATGTGGGTTTATGATTTCTTCTCAGCACTCAAAGA
>Ga0247609_10002739_pt1 | contig 18355 bp, 19 predicted proteins | sample 172DNAGHGlowgp2_FD_193487 | JGI IMG/M metagenome (GOLD analysis project Ga0247609, IMG submission 193487) | Sheep rumen microbial communities from Palmerston North, Manawatu-Wanganui, New Zealand - 1728 DNA GHGlow gp2 | ecosystem: Host-associated > Mammals > Digestive system > Stomach > Rumen ...
ACTCAGTCGGCGTGATTCAGAGTATGAGCCGCGCCGCTTGTCCTTACGACAATTCTCCCATGGAACGCTTTTTCAACACCTTAAAGACCGAACTCATTTATCTTTATAATTTTCACTCCAAGGAGCAGTTGTACAAAGCCATCGAAGATTTTGTCTACGTTTTTTATAATCACGTTCGTCCTCATTCTTTCAATGATAATTTGACGCCTTTTCAGAAACGCTTGGCATAGCCTTTCTTGTTACAATTTTTCTTGATCACAACACCCTAGCTTAATTGTCGCTACTTGGCACAGACTGTTCGGCATGTGAATTTTGAGGAGGAGAAAAATTTTGGTTAAAGTAAGCGTAATCGGCGCGACGGGCTACGCGGGGGCAGAACTGCTGTCGATACTGCACAGGCACCCGCAAGCCACGCTCGCGCACATAACATCAGAAAGTCATACCGGCAAAAAAATATCGGAGTTGTATCCGCACCTGCGCGGGCTGTGCGATATGACGCTCGAAAGCCTGTCGGACATCGTGAACATCGGCAAGGACAGCGACTTTATCTTTATCGCGCTGCCGCACGGACACGCAATGGACGCCGGGCTTAAACTCGACGCGCTGCCCGTCAGGATAATCGACCTGGGCGCGGATTATCGTTTCGCCGATACCGCCGTTTACGAAGAGTGGTACAAAGTCCCGCACATCCACAAGGACGCCGACAGAGTTTACGGGCTCGCTGAAATTTATCGCGCGCAGATTCGAGACGCAAAGATAATTGGCAACGCGGGCTGTTTCACGACGGCTTCAATCCTCGCGCTCGCGCCGCTGGTCAAACATCACCTAATCGACGCCGGCTCAATCATCGTCGACGCGGCAAGCGGAGTGTCGGGCGCTGGCAGAGGGCTAAAGCTCGGCAACCACTTCCCCGAACTCTACGACAACTTCAAGGCGTACAACGTCGCGCACCACCGTCACACGCCCGAAATCGAACAGGCTCTCGAAGACCTCGGCGGCGAAAAAACCGTTATCAACTTCACGCCGCACCTCGTGCCCATGTCGCGCGGCATTTTGGCGACGTGCTACGCCAAGCTCAAAGAAAACGTCGGCGCGGATATGATTGACGCCGCCTTCCAAAAAATTTACGGCGCAGAAAAATTTATTCGCTTGCTCGGACGCGACGCCTACCCCGAAACGAAATTCGTGCGCGGCTCCAACTATTGCGACCTCGGCTGGCACATTGACGACCGCACGCGCCGTGTTATAATTCTTTCCGCGATTGATAACCTTGTCAAGGGCGCGGCGGGGCAAGCCGTTCAGAACTTCAACATTGCGGCGGGCTTCCACGAAAGCGTTGCCCTCGACGTTGTTCCCATGTATCCCTAAGGAGGCTTTTGAATGTTCAGCGATAAACACAAAACGGCGGGCGTCGCTTATCCGCAAGGTTTCACGGCGGCGGGCGTCCGCGCAGGCATCAAGAAAAACGGCAACCTCGACGTTGCGCTTATCTACACCGAACGCGAGGCGGCTGTTGCGGGCGTCTTCACGCAAAATTTGGTTGCGGCGGCTCCCGTTCACCTCAGCAAAATCGTCGTCGGCACGGGCACGGCTCACGCCATTGTTGCCAATGCGGGTTGCGCCAACGCCTGCACCGGCGAACAAGGCGTTCACGACGCAGAGCAAATGGCTCAAGTTGCGGCGGACGCGCTCGGCTGTCGGCAGGACGACGTTATCGTTGCGTCGACGGGGCTTATCGGCTCGTATCTGCCTATGGACAAGATGACGGCGGGCATTAAAGACGCCGCGCAGAAACTTTCACGCGACGGCTCGGTTAACGCCGGCAACGCGATCGTCACGACGGACACCTATTCCAAGGCGTGCGCAACCGAAGTCACAATCGGCGGCAAGGAAGTTCGTTTCGGCGCAATCGCGAAGGGCTCAGGCATGATTCGCCCCGATATGGCTACGATGCTTTGCTTTATCACGACCGACGCCGACATTGACCAAAAACTTTTGCAAGAGGCTCTCAGCGACGCTACCGAAGTCAGCTTTAACATGATAACCGTCGACGGCGACGAAAGCACCAACGATTCGGTTGTCGTGTTGGCGAACGGCGCGGCGGGCAACAAAAAAATCGTCGCCAAGGACGCCGACTACGAAAAATTTTCTGAGACGTTGAAGACCATTTGCGTCGAGATGGCAAAACGAATTGCGGCGGACGGCGAAGGCGCAACCAAGTTCATTACCGTCAACGTCACGGGTGCAAAGTCTTTTGAGGACGCCAAACGCGTCGGCATGAGCGTTGCCAATTCCCCGCTCGTCAAAACGGCTTTCTTCGGGCAGGACGCCAATCCCGGCAGGACAATTTGTGCCGTGGGTTATTCGGGCGTTGAGATCGTCCCTGCCAAAGTCGTTATCAAATTCGGCGGGCTCACGGTTTACGAAAAGGGGCTCGTCACACAATTCGACGCGGACGCCATGAAAAAAGTCCTCGCGGAACATGATATCATCGTCGACATTGAACTCGGTCTCGGCGAGGCGCAGGCGACAGTTTTCACGTGCGACCTCAGCTTTCAATATATCAAAATCAACGCAGACTACACGACTTGAGGGCAACGCTTTGAACAACAAAATAATCGTCGCGGGCATCGGACCCGGCGGCGAAGATTACATAACTCCTGCCGCGCTGAAGAAAATTCGGGCGGCTAAATTTTTGGTCGGCGGGCGGCGCGCGTTGAAACAATTCGCCGCGACAGAACAAATCACTTGCGCCGTGACACGCGACCTCGACACGCCGATTGATTTCATTCGCGAAAAATTGACGCTCGGCTCCGTCGTCGTCATGGTAAGCGGCGACCCGGGTTATTATTCGTTGCTCGATCGCCTGCGCCAAGCCTTTCCGCCCGAATCAATCGAAGTCATTCCGTCCGTCAGCGCAATGCAACTCGCCTTCGCAAAAATTGCACTGCCTTGGCACGACGCGACGCTACTAAGCTTTCACGGGCGGGAACCTGCGCGGACGGCTCTGGAATACACGGCGGGAAAAATTTTGGGGCTGCTCACCGACGCCGAACACAACTCCGCGACGATAGCACGGTTGCTAATCGACGAATGCGGTTGGGCTGAAAATGCCGCCGTCACGATTTGCGCGCGACTGTCCTACGCCGACGAATCGATTATCACTACGACGCTCGCCGACGCCGCGCAGGCGCAACCCGTCAAGCATTGCGTCCTTATCGTCCGCTAACCGAAAGGAGTAACTGTAATGAATTACAAGCTGTGGAATTTCTTCCGCGAACTGCAAACGGATTACGAACTCGTCGACTTGACGCACCCGCTGGACAACGACAGCCCGTATTGGGCGGGCATACCTGAAGGCTCCGTTGAGCTCGGCAAAGTCTGTTTCGATTGGGGCAACCCCATGCTCGATTGCCTGATTCAGACGTTCAAGTTCCCGGGGCAATTCGGCACGCATATCGACTTCCCCGCTCACTTCGTCAAGGGCGCGGCGGGCAGCGACTCTTACGGCGCGACAAGCATGATTTACCCGCTGTGCGTCGTGGACATCAGCGCGAAAGTTGCAAGCGACGTGCACTACGCGGCGACGGCTGACGACATCAAGGCTTACGAAAAAATTTACGGCGCGATACCCGACGGCGCGTTTGTTGCACTGTACAGCGGCTGGGCTAAGCATTGGCCTGACATGAACGCCATAAGCGGAATCGCCGACGACGGCAGCGAAAATTTCCCCGGCTGGTCACTCGATGCGCTCAAATACATTTACGAGATGCGCAACGCCGCCGCCAACGGTCACGAGACGCTTGACACCGACGCATCCGCCGAAGCCGCCAAGGCGGGCGATTTGGCTTGCGAACGCTATCTGCTGTCGAAGGGCAAACTCCAAGTCGAAGTCATGACGAATCTTGACAAGGTTGCTCCGGCAGGCGCGTTGCTGTTCGTTGCTTGGCCGAACATCACGGGCGCGACGGGTTTGCCTGCGCGGCTGATTGCCATCACTCCGCGATAAGGGATCAGGGGTCAGGGAATAGGGATTAGGGGTCGGAAAAAAACTTGCCCCTTGTCCCTTTTCCCTTGCCCCTTTTTTTGTTGCGTGATAGAATTCGGGCAAAATTTTTAGAAGGTGTTGCCTTGGACAATAACGCGAAACCCAAACGAAGCATTTTGCCGATAATCTTCCTCGCGCTGTGTTTTATCGGGTCGGCGGCGGCGGGCGCAATGTTCGCGTCGTCAAGCCTGTTCGACCCGAAAGACCCGATACGAACAATCGTCGGAACGGACAGCGAAGTTGAACTGATAAAAGCCCGCGACAAATCGATAGTGCTGATAATGGGCGTCGATAAGCGCGTCGACGACACGGGACGTTCCGATACGCTCATGATTGCGACGATAGACCCGCGACTCGACCAAGCGACGTTGCTGTCAATCCCGCGTGACACGCGCGTAAAAATTCGCGGGCGCGGCTACGACAAAATCAATGCGGCGTTCGCTTACGGCGGCGTTCGACTGACCGAATCGACCGTTGAAAATTTCCTAGGCATCGACATCGACCATTACGTCATGATTGACACGAGCAGCTTCGTAAAAATCATCGACGCGATTGGCGGCGTTGACATCGACGTTGAAAAGCGCATGTACTACGAAGACCCGTGGGACGACAACGGCGGGCTCGTGATTGACCTTTACCCCGGCGAACAACACATGGACGGCAAGACCGCCGTGACTTACGTGCGCTATCGTGACTCGGAAGGCGACATCGGGCGCGTCAAGCGTCAACAGGCTTTCATGGCGGCGTGCATGGATAAAGTCACTTCGCCCGAAATTTTGCCGCGCATTCCGAAAATCCTCCGCGAAGTCATTGACGCCGTCGAAACCGATATGTCATTGCGTCAGTTGCTCGAATTGGCGGGCGCACTCAAGGCGGCTCAACAGAACGGACTTGAAACGGACATGGTGCCCGGCTACCCGCTTTACATTGACGACATAAGCTATTGGATTCCCGACGTGGAACTGATGAGAATTTCCGTTGCCGACGCGTTGGGCATTGCCGTCGACCCGTACTTGCGCGAACGCTTTGAACGAGACGCCCGCGAATACAACGAATCGATTCCTTCGGGCGCAAGGGACGTGCCCGACGACGACGACAGCATAGGCAAGCCCGTCCGCGAAAGCCGCGAACGCCGCCGCACCTACGAAGACCGCACGACCCGCCGCAGCTCCTACGAAGACCGCGTGACGACAAGAGACCGCGTTACTTACGAAGACAATCGCACGCCTTCGACCGACAGTTTGACGCGTGTTGACGATCGCACGCCTTCCAACGACGGCTTGACACGCACCGACGACCGCACGCCTTCGACAGACAGCTTAACACGAACTGAAGACCGCACGCCTTCAACCGACAGCTTGACACGAATTGAAGACCGCGCACCTTCAACCGACAGCTTGACACGAGTTGAAGACCGTTCGCCTTCCAACGACGGCTTGACACGCGTTGACGATACACCGACGCCGCCGCGCAGAGATACCGAAGCTCCGCGAATCGAACGCCTGCCTGCTCCCGAAGTCAATTCGGTTTTCAGCGAGCCGAGCCGCGACGACGCTCCGAAAACGAGGTATTGAAAGGCAATTAGGAGTTAGGAGTTAGGAGTTAGGAATTAGGAATTATGAGCGAAAAAATTATTTTGACTGACGATTTGTTTCTGGGTGACGGCAATCACAAGATTGTTTACGCGCACCCAACCGATAAGACTTTGTGCGTCAAGTTGTTGCGCACGCCCGACGACCCCGACTTTGCCAAGGAAATGCGCTACCGCAAGGCTCTGGGCTCCCGCGCAGATTCAATGACGTTGCTGACGAAATATTTCGGCGAAGCGGACACGTCCAAGGGCAAGGGCTATCTTTTTGAACGCGTGACGGACTTCGACGGGCAAAACTCAACGACCATGCTGAAAATATTGAACGACACGCTTGCCGACCGTAAAGACTTGCCTGCGACCGAAAAGATGTTGCTGGACTTCAAGCGCGTATACTTCGACGAAAAATTTTTGTTGGCGGGCGTCGACCCCGACAACTACCTTGTGCAACGGACTTCGCCGACCGCTCGCCGCGTCCGAATCATCGACAATATCGGCATTGCAAGTTTCATTCCGCTGCCGTACTACTTCGACTACTTTGCGATTAAGCGCGCAAAAAAATATTGGGGACGTTTCGTTGACTTGATGCGCACCGACTACGGCGCAATGTTCTCCGAAGAATTCTTGGGAAAGTTGGCTGATGTATGAATCGAACGACGCGGACGTTTGTGAAAATATTTTTAATCGCGGCGGGCACGGCGGCTTGCTTGGCTGCGGCTTACTACGCGGGCTCGAACGCGACGGGACACGCTTTGGCGACGGCTTCCGACAACATGAACTATTCGCGGTGGCTGGAAAAATATTTCGCGTTGACGCGTGCGACGGGCTTGGCGAACGGGCTTTGCGCGCTGATTTGGTTTTTGGCGGCGCGTTTCGTCTTTGAAGTCGACGAGGCGGCGGGCGCGGGCAAGCGGATTATTTGGGCGGCGTTGCTGTTCGCATCCTTGGCGATAAGTTTGGGCGTCCCGCATTTCTACGCGCCGATTTTGGGTATCAAGCTCAACGGGATAATCTTCGGGCTGTTCGCGGCGGTCTTCACGGGCGCGGGCTATTGGTTGCTGACGATTTTCACGACGCCGCTCGCCTTCAAGTACACGCCGCTCGGCGCGCAACTGTTCGGAGGGCACATATGAGTTATTATTTCGTATCAATCGGAGGCACCGGCGCGAAGGTCATGGAAAGTTTAACGCACCTTTGCATTGCCGGGCTATTGCCCGAAAACGAACGGCTGTTTATCGCGGCTATCGACCCGGACGTCGGCAACGGCAACTTGGAACGCACCGCCACCGCGCTGAATAATTTCGCCGTCTTCCAGAATTTTTCCGTAGGCAACGACACACCGCTTTTCAAGAACAAAATTTCAATCGTGCGCCCGTTCCCGTGGAATCCTACAGGTCACGACAAGACGCTCGACGATCTGATTGAATTTCACCACCACAGCGGCACGCCCGTCGGCAAACTCTACGAAGTCCTTTACACGCGCCGAGAACGCGCCACCACGCTCAACGAGGGCTTTCGTGGACATCCGTCGATTGGCGCGGCTGTCTTGGCTAAAAAATTCGACGACGCCTCCGATTGGACGACGCTCACCGCGCAGATTGAAAAAACTATCGGCGAAGGCGACGCCGTGAAAATTTTTTTGGCGGGCTCGGTCTTCGGCGGGACGGGTGCGGCGGGTTTGCCGACCGTGGCGCGACTTTTGCGCAACAATCTCGCCGACTACGCGGACAGAATCTCAATCGGCGGCGTGTTGATTCTGCCGTACTTCAGCTTCACGCCTACGCCGCACTTCGACGAACTCTTTGCCCGCAGTGAAAACTTCCTGCCCAACACGAAGGCGGCTCTCAAGTACTATGCGGACAAGGAAAATCTTTTCGACGCGACGTATTTTGTCGGCGATTCGGTCATGACGCCCGTCGGCGAATTTTCTGTCGGCTCGGCGAATCAGCGCAACGAAGCTCATATCGTCGAACTGTATGCGGCATTGGCGGCGACGGACTTCTTTGCGCGCCCGCTCAAGGCTCCGAAGATTTTCAAGTACATTTGCCGCCACGAACGCGATAAATTTTCGTGGAGCGACTTCCCGGCGTCGGGCGAACGTTTCGTGCAGTTCGCGCGATTTATTTTTGCTTACTCGCATTTGATTAAGCCCGTGCTCAACGATTTGATTTCGGGCAGCGCGAAGGCTTACAAGTACCCGTGGTTCGTGGACTTCCTTGACGACGTGGACTTGAACGCGGCGGACGTTGTGAACTTCAACTTTTACGTGGAGGCGTTCGCGGCGTGGCTCAAGCAGATCGAAACGCTTAACGGGCGCGAAGTTTTTTTGATAAACCCCGCGATGTTCGAGGCGAATCCTGCGCGGCTGGTCGACAAGAAACTTTTCGCGGCGATTGACGGCAACAAAAGCAAGCTGACGATTCACGAGGTGTGGTATCGCCTGACGGAGCCTTTCAAGTTCGATTCGACGGTCAAGGGTTTCGGAAAGTTCCTGCGCCGGCTTTACGACGCCTGCGCGGCTTGATTGGAAGGAGTGTTCGACATGCTAAAAAAATTTTTCGTCGCCGTGATTGTCACTTTGCTCGTGACGAGTGCGCAAATCGCCGCCGCCGAAGATTTCGACTGGAGCAAAGCCCCGCGAATCGGAAACAAAGCCGAGCTTGCCCGCTACATTGAAAGCGAACGCCGCAAAGGAAATACTAAAATTCGCGTGATTCTTACAAACGGACTGAAAGTTAATAGTTCAAGTTATTTTGGCTATCTTGCCCCTTGTCTTGATATTAAAGGAAATTTTGTTAATTATATTGATGGTACTGTTCGAGTGAACTACGAATTAAAAGAATATCCCGGCACTCGCGTCGCCAATGCTTACCTGAGCCAAAATCAACATCAAGCTTGGCTTGAACTCACTAATGAAGAGCAAAAACTTTACAATATTGCAGTCGGAATTGTCGACGAGGCAAATAAACGTTCGTCCGAAATGGAAAAGGCTCGTTACATTCATGACGAAATTTGCAGACGCGTAAAACGATATGAAAATGGAAAAGAGACTGCGAAAGATGTTCTTATCTACGGTAATGCGAATTGCGAGGGCTATTCAGACGCTTTTTACATGTTGGGTCGCATGTGCGGATTGAAAGTCGGCAGGATAGGTGGACAAGCCGATTTCGGCGACCATGCATGGAATTGGATAACTTTTGCAGACGGGAAGAGTTATTGCGTTGATGTTACACTTGACGATACAAATAGTTCACATGAATATTTTTTAGCGACTTTTGAAGTTATGAAGCGTCATCATTCGTGCGAATGGGAGATAATCCCGAATTTGCAATGAAAAAGTTTTGCAAGGAGAATTTTTTATGGCGAACGTCGTGACGATAACGGGCGTGAAAAAACTTTACAAGATGGGCTCGGAAACGGTTGCCGCGCTCAACGGCGTGGACTTGCGCATTGACGAAGGCGAATTCGTCGCGCTGATGGGTCCTTCGGGTTCGGGCAAGTCAACGCTGATGAATATCCTCGGCTGCCTCGACAGACCGACCGTCGGCTCGTATAAGCTGTTGGGGCAGGAAGTCAGCGGACTGTCAGACGACGCTCTTGCACGTATCCGCAACAAGACAATCGGTTTCGTCTTCCAAAACTTCAACCTGTTGCCCAAGCTCACCAGCCTGGAAAACGTCGCTCTGCCAGCAGTTTACGCGGGGCTCGGCACGAAGGAACGCCTTGCCCTCGCAATGGACGCGCTGGAAAAAGTTTCGCTGTCCGACCGCGCAGAACATTTGCCCGGCGAACTTTCGGGCGGTCAGCGTCAACGCGTCGCCATTGCCCGCGCAATCGCAATGAAGCCCGCGATTTTAATGGCGGACGAACCCACGGGCAACCTCGATACCAAATCGACGGGCGAAATCATGCAAATCTTTCGCGACCTACACGCCTCCGGCTCAACGATAATTTTAGTCACGCACGAACCCGACATCGCGCAGGCGGCAGATCGTCAAATTCTCGTCAAGGACGGCAAGATAACCAAGGACATTATCACCGCCCACAGCGACGAAGTGATTGACATTGTTTAAGGGAGCAGGCTTATGCTTTTCACCGAACTCTTGAAAATGGCGTGGCGCAGTCTCGCCGCCAACAAGCTCCGCACGTTCCTTACCATGCTCGGCGTGATTATCGGCGTGACAAGCGTCATTGCGCTGGTCAGCGTGGGCATGGGCGTCAAGAAGAACGTCGTCGACTCAATCTCGCGTCTCGGCTCCAACATGCTGATAATCATGGCGGGCAGCTCTAATCGCGGCGGCATGCGCGGCGCGGCGGGCTCAATAACGACGCTCACCTACGCCGACGCCGAAGCCATTAAGGACAAGATTAAACATATCGACCACGTGTCGCCGACCGTGCAGGGCAGTTATCAAATCGTTTACGGGCACGAGAATTGGAACTCGACCGTTACGGGCGTCATACCCGAATACGTCGCGATTCAGTCGCTCTCGTTGAAGAGCGGGCTTTTCTTCAGCGAACACGACGTTGACGTTCGCAATCGCGTGGCGGTTATCGGTTCGACCGTCGCGACAAATTTGTTCGACAGCGTCAATCCCGTCGGCAAGAAAATCCGTATCGGCAACGCGCCCTACACGATTATCGGCGTGCTTGAAAGCAAGGGGCAATCTATGGGCGGTCAAGACCAAGATGACATTGTACTTGTCCCCTTGACGACCGCGCAGGAACGCCTTATCGGCATAACGCACGTCCGCAGTATTAACGTGCAAGTCAGCGACGCCGACAAAATGGACGAAGTTCAAAGCAATATCGAAAAACTTTTGCGGCAACGTCACAGGATACGCGTCGGCACCGAGGACGACTTCAACGTTCGCAACATGACAAGCATAATGGAAACGATGACTTCGACGACGACCATGATAACGCTTTTGCTGGGCGCGATTGCCGGCATTTCGCTGATTGTCGGCGGCGTCGGTATCATGAACATCACGCTTGCCTCCGTCACCGAGCGCACCCGCGAAATCGGCATACGCAAAGCTATCGGCGCGACCTACAGCAATATCATGCTCCAGTTCCTGATTGAATCGACCATGATAAGCATAATCGGCGGCATTATCGGTATCATAATCGGTATCGGTGCCGCGCAGGCGATTTCCAAATTCGGGAACTTCACGACGGTTATCAGCGGGCTGAGCATTGCGGCGAGTTTCGGCTTCGCGCTATTCGTCGGGATTTTTTTCGGGATGTTGCCCGCGCGGAAGGCGGCGCGTCTCGACCCGATTGACGCCTTGCGTTACGAGTGATTACTTGTTTTTCCTGATTTCGTGCCCGCCGTCCGTCGGCAACTCCATGAAATAAATCGTCGTGCCGTCCCGCCAAGTGATGCCGTTCATTGTCGACAAGACGTAACCGAAGGCGCGACGGTATATTTTTTCGCCGAAAAAGCCTTTGTCAATCGTGGCGCGGCTCATGAAGTAAACGCCGTCGCGCGCTTTTTTAAGTTTCGTCTTATCGTTTTTGTAGAAATGAATTTTGCCGCGCTCGCCCCACACCTCGACGGTTATTTTTATTTCCTGCTTGCCGCGCTTGAAAGTCACCGGCGAAACGGAAATTTTTTTCTGACTCAAAGACGGTATTCCCATTGAGTAGAACAAACGTTTCTCGGTATCGCCCGTTTCTTCGGCACGACGAACAATATCCGCCGCCTCGACGATGCCGCTTTCCGCCGCAAGTTGAAGGGCTTGCTCCGTTTCAAAGTTGACGACTTCGCGGGCGTGATTTGCTTCGGCGTCGTGAATGCCCTTGACGATAAGCGCGATGACCAAAATCAAGCACAGCCCGAAAATTGTCGCGAAACCTTTTTGGCGCATAAACTCACCCGCTTAATCGCAGCCCGGCATGTAGACCGCCGTGCTGATTTTTATTTTGTGACCGCTGACTTCGCTTTGCATTTCAAGTGTAATGTGCAGGACGTTTTTGAAGTTCTTGTCAAGGCTGCATTTAAATTCAATGACGCGCGTCTCGCCGAAGTAATTGTCGCCGGTTATCGGATTGGTCGCGTTGCCGGTTTGCCGCTTGTAATCAATTTTGGAACCCTCTTTGCCGAGTTCGCCTACAAGCATATAAACGCGCGGTTCTTCCTTGTCCGCGATAACGTCGCCGACAGCCGTGCCGTAATTGTTTGTGCCGAGTTTGGTTTTTATCTCGTTGATTGTGCGGTAGACGAAAGTAGGCGCAAGCGAATTGCTCAAATCGACACTTTTGGCGGCGCGGGCGTCGTAAATCATGCGCGACAAAACGTCGTGCACTTCCTCTTCCAAAACGTAATCGGCGAGCTGAATCTTGCCCAAGTAAAAAATTTTCAAGCCGACGGTCGCCAGCCCGTAGAAGAGCAAAATTAAAAGCGGCAGGGCTATCGCGAACTCCGCGAACACAAACCCGCCGCTGTTAAGTTTCTTGCGGAACAAAGGGAATCGTCCTTTCCGTCGTAAGTTCAAAATCTTCGTCGCCGACAATCGTTACCGTGACCGTGACGATGCGCAAATTTCCGTTGGCGTCGACTTTGGCTGTGATTTCAAAATTAATCGGCTTGCCGGCATTTGTCGTCGTCAAGTTGTCTTTGTCGCCGAGGAAGTCGTAACTGCCCGCCGCAAGGTTACCCGTCGCCGCCCTGCTCTCCAGCATGGCAAATTGTTCGTTCGCCAAGTGAATCGCCGTCAGCCGCAACACCGATTGCGGATTTTTTATTCGCGGCGCGGCGTTCATTAGAATCGTTGCGGCGAAGGCGGTTATCAGCGTCAAAAAGACGACGTTGAGCAACATGAAGCCCCGTTGGTTGGTTAAGATATTCATTGCGGTTTTTCCCGACTGCCGCGAAAACGCCCGACGCTATCGAAAACAAAGTACAGCTCCTTGCCCTGCCGCGAAGTAAGATTCAGCGTGTCGCTTGTCGCAGGTTCAATCTTGCCCATGTCGTCGAACTTGACGGTTTTTTCTTTTGAAGCCGTCACGCCGTTTGAAAGGTAATGCTCCGAATAAATTTTGCCGGAAAAATTTTCGACGACGTATCTTTTGGGGTGGATAAGCAGTCTTATTGCTTCGTCTTTTTCGGTGCCGAAGTGAAAATCTTTCGTGTTTGTCATCCTGCCGACAGATTGCAAGAATCGCATATCGGTATAAAGCCGCTTGACTTCGTAATCCAGTGAAACTCTGTCGATAATGCGAACGGCGTTGGGTACGGCGCAACTTGCCAACAAGCCGACGATAAAAATCATCAAGACGATCTCAAGCGTGGCGAATCCTTTTTGCATGACGCTCACCTGAAGAAAAATTTATCGAACGGCGAAACGGGAACTTCCGGCTGTTCTTCGGAATAGACGCCGCGCGCTTCGTCGCGAATGATTTTTCCGCCCTCGATGGCGATAACGCGCCTTTGCATTTGGTCGACGATGGTTTTGTCGTGCGTCGCCATTACAATAGTCGTGCCCGCTGCGTTTATGCGCTGAAAGATGTCCATGATGTCCCAACCGGTGTCGGGGTCAAGGTTGCCTGTGGGTTCGTCGGCGATAAGGATTTTCGGATCGTTGACAATCGCACGGGCGATGGCGACGCGTTGTTGTTCACCGCCCGACAGTTGCGCGGGAAAACTTTTGAACTTGTCGCGCAAACCGACGATGTCAAGCACGGTGTTTACGGAGCGTTGCATAATCCTGCGCGGTGCCTCGATAACCTGCATGGCGAAGGCGACGTTTTCGTAAACAGTCTTGTCTTCAAGCAGGCGATAATCTTGGAAGATGACGCCGAGCGCGCGACGCAGATAGGGGACTTCCTTTGGCTTGAGCTTGGTGACGTCCTTGCCGTTTACGACGACGCTGCCGGACGTGGCAACTTCCTCGTGCATCAAAAGTTTCATGAGCGTTGATTTGCCGCTACCCGACGTGCCGACGATAAACACGAATTCGCCGCGCTCAATGTCAAGGCTGACTTTGTCGAGTGCAACGACGCCGTTGGTCTGATAAACTTTCGTAACGTCCTTAAGATGAATCATGCCCCCGCCTCCTAAAACAAACTTGTCGTGTCGAGAATCGGCAACATGACCGCGAACACCAGCGTCGCGACGATAAGCCCGGCAAGCAACGTCCCGAAGATTTCAGCCTTCGCGGGGAGCGTTCGTAAAATTTCTTCGACCTCAAAGTCTGCCATCGATTCGCATTGCCGCAACATGCCGACCAATTCGCCGCCCGCTTCGCCCGTCACGATTAAGCCGACGTAAAGCGGCGGGAATTTTTCTTTGGCGACCATTGCCCCCAAGCTTGCGCCGCGTTCGACCGAAAATTTTATGTCAGACAAAATTTTTCGCACGCGCAGATTTTTGCTCGCCGCCGCGCAAAGTCTTATCGCTTCGTCGAGTGTCACGCCGCTTTCAAGCAGGAAACTCAACCGCCCGAAAAAATTTCGCAATTCTACTTCGCGCAGTAGTTTCGTTTTCAGTTTGAGCGTGTCCACAAAAAATCTTACCCCTTCGACTTCGCGCACGACTGCCGCGCAGGTTGCGATACCGAGCACCGTCGCCGTCACGATTAAAAGCCAATGTTCCGCCAAAAATTTTCCGCCGCGCAGGAGTATCAGCGTCACGAACGGCAAGTCGTTGCCCTGCTGCGCGAAGAAACTTTCAAACATCGGCAAAGTCACGTTGACGAGGACGACCGCCGCCGCGCACGCCGCCAACAGCACAAACGCGGGATAATACATTGCGCCGCGAACTTTTTTCTCCGTCGAGTAGTTGCGTTCGAGTTGCGCCGCCAAGCTTACCGTCACGTCTTGCAGGTTGCCGCTTGCCTCGCCGATTTCGACCGATTGAATTGTGTCGCCGCCGAAGATTAATTCGTAGCGCGACAGAGCCGCCGCGAAACTTTGACCTTCGCCGACCGCCGCCGCCAAGTTCGTCAAGATTTTTTCGGAAGGCTGATTTTTGTTCGCGCCCGCCAAAGTTCTAAGTGATTCGTGCAACGTCATGACGCCGAGCATCACGCCGAGTTCGCGGAAGAATACAGACCGCCATTGCCCGCCGAGTTGGAGCTTGAGCAAAAAATTTTCGACGACCTGCGCGGGATTTGCGCCCGTCGGTTCAAGCTTGACGACGGTGACGCCCTGATAGTTCAGCGCGGCGTAGGCTTCGGAATAGTTTTCAGCCTCAAGCGTGCCGACTTGTTCGACAGCCGCCGCGTCGTAACCGCGATATTTAAACTTTTTCATAATCGATTGCTTTCAACGCCGCGTCCATGGTTTGCATACCTTGCGCGCGCCCGCTGAGCATGACGTTGGGCAGCTGAACGTACTTGCCCTGCCGAATCAGCGAACGCGCCGCCGGGTTTGCGATTAAGACTTCCGCCGCGCAACGTCGTCCGCTTGCGGTCTTGACGAGCTGTTGAGAGATTATCGCGCTGAATTCGTCGGCAAATAAATCACGGATTGCGTCGCGTTGAACGAGCGGGAACATCGTTTCGACACGCATGGCGGTTTCCGCCGCCGAACGCGTGTGCAAAGTCGCAAGCACCAACACGCCCGCCGCCGAAGCCTCCAAAGCCGCGTGCATTGTCTCCGCGTCGCGAATCTCGCCGATTAAAAGCACGTCGGGCATTTCGCGCATTGCCGTACGCACCGCGTCCGCGAAGTTGAAAAAGTCCTGTCCGAGTTCGCGTTGGCTGACGAATGACTTTTCCGCCGCGTATTCAAATTCTATCGGGTCTTCGAGCGTCAACAGGTGACACGGGCGAATTTTTATCAGTTCGTTTAGGAATGAGGCAAGTGTCGTCGATTTTCCCGAACCCGTCCGCCCCGTCACAAGTATTAAGCCTTGCGCGGAGTCAAAGAAATTTTTCAACGCGGGCGGTGCGCCCAAGGCGTCGAGTGTCGGAATTTCCTGTGCGATTAATCGAACGGCAATCGCGGGCACTTTCCGCTGATAATAGACGTTGACGCGCAAACGACGCGCGATATTTTCGATGACGTATGAGAAATCGACGGACAAATTTTTTTCGAGTTCATCACGCAGGCGCGGCGTCAACAGCAACGCCAAAAAGCCTTCGACTTCCTGTTCGGTCAAGGTTTCGCCCGCTTGAACGAGTTCGCCCGCCACACGAAAAAAGGGCGGTTGCCCGACGGTCAGATGAACATCCGAGGCGTTGAGGCGCACCGCTTCCGATAAAATTTTTTTGAACATGGTGTATCTCCTTTGAGGTCTAGTTCCTGCCTTTGGACAATTCGTCGCCGGGCGTGGGCGCGTCGTCAATCACGGGCGCAGGCGGCGGCTCGTAAACGGGTTCGGGCGCGGGCTCGTAAACAGGCTCCGGCTCGTGATAAACAGGTTCGGGCGGCGGCTCGTAAGCGGGCTCCGGCGCAGGTGCAGGTTCCGGCGTGTAATCGGGGACACCTTCAGGCTTTTGCGAATAATCGGGCTTCTGCTCACGATACGACGGCGCGGGCTCGTAATACGACGGCTCATCACGATAAGTCGGCTCATCGTAATATTCGGGTTCGTAATAATCTCTGCGCGGGGATTCTTCTTCGTAATAGTCGTCGCGGCGAGAAGACGAACGATTGTTGTTGCTGTCGCGCACCTCGTTCACGACGTTGGTGCGCCGCTCCGTGACAATCGGGTCGAAGTCGTGCGCTGGGACGTTAAGCAAAGCGTTCTGCATGAAGTGACTCCAAATCGTCGCGGGCAAATCGCCGCCCGTAATGCCGCCCAATTCGCTGTTGTCGTCGCAACCGATCCAAACCGCCGCCGCAAGGTCGGGTGTGTACCCGACAAACCACGCGTCGTGATAATCGCTGGTCGTGCCAGTCTTGCCCGCCGCAGGTCGTCCGATTTGCGCGCCGCGTCCCGTGCCCTTCGTGATAACGTCTTCAAGCATACTCGTCAAATCGGCTGCGCTTTCGGGCGTGATAACCTGCCGCCCTTCGGGAACGACTTCGTGAATGATGTTGCCGTTGCGGTCGAGGACTTTGGTTATGGCGACGTGCGGGACGTAGACGCCGTTGTTGGCGAAGGTGCCGTAAGCCGAGGCGATTTCAAGCGGTGTGACGCCTCTGGTTAAGCCGCCGAGCGATACGGCAAGATTCGTGTCGTTGGGGTCGCCTTCAAGCACGAACGTCGAAATGCCCATCTCCTGCGCGTAGAAAATCGCCTTGTCTATGCCGAGAGCTTGCGCGATTTTTACGGTCGGGACGTTCATTGAATTAATCGCGACGGTGCGCAAAGTGACGTTGCCGCTGAAACGACGGCTGTAGTTTTGCGGAGACCAATCGCCGATCGTAATCGGGCTGTCTTCAATGATGGTGTCGGGCGTGTATCCACTTTCCAAACCCGAAACGAACACGAACGGCTTAAACGCGGAGCCGGGCTGACGTTCCGCCATAGTCGCGCGATTGAATTGATCCGTGCCGCGTCCGCCGACCATTGCGCGGATATAGCCGGTCTTCGGTTCGACGGCGACAACCGAGCCTTGCGGCTGAACAATGCCGTTGGCGTCGGTGTAGTATTCGGGCAAGTACATCAGCAAAGCTTCTTCCGCCATCTTTTGCATATCCAAATCAATCGTCGTGTAGACGCGCAAGCCTTCCTTGTACACGGCGTCGGCACCGTAGCGGTCAACCAAAAGTTGCGTGACGTATTCGATAAAATACATTGCGTCCTTGTGTTTTTCGGGGACGTTTTGCGGCGCAAGGACGAGTTCGGTTTTCTTTGCGCCGTAGGCTTCGCTGTAGTTGATATAGCCGTAAGTGATCATCTGGTCGAGGACGGTGTTGCGGCGTTCGAGCGCGGCGTTCAGGTTGTTGAACGGCGAATAGTAGTTCGGGCTTTTGGGTATGCCCGCGAGCATTGCGCATTCGCTCAGGTTCAAATCTTCGACGTTCTTGCCGAAGTAAGTCTTCGCCGCCGCCTGCACGCCGTAAGCACCCTGCCCGAAGTAAATCTGGTTGAGGTACAGTTCAAGGATTTCCTGCTTGGTGTATTGCTTTTCGAGTTGGAGCGCGAGGAAAATTTCTTGAATCTTGCGCTTAATCGTCCTGTCCTGCGTGAGGTAGGCGTTCTTGGCGAGCTGTTGAGTTATCGTCGAGCCGCCTTCGGCGATTTGCTGCGAAACGATGTTCGTATAGGCGGCGCGCATTAAACCGCGCGGGTCAATGCCGTTATGTTCGTAGAAGCGATTGTCTTCGATTGCGACGAACGCGTTTTGCAGGTTGATTGGGATTTGTTCAATTTTGACGGGCACGCGGTTTTCGGTGGCGTGTATGATTGCGATCTCGTTGCCCGCCGAATCGTAAATGTGCGACGACGCGGGCGGCAGAATATCTTTGGACAAGTCCGTCTTGACGTTGAGGTTGGCGGTCACGAAGCCGATGCCGACCCCGACCGCCATAACGATTATAAAAATGATAAGTCCGATAAAAATTTTCAGGAACGTCGAAGTTTTTTTCTTCGGAGCCGGCGGCTGAGCTTGAACATTGTCGCGCCCCGAATCTGCCCTTGCCATAAAGTCCATCCCTCCCTAAACGCCGCATATCTTATCATAAACACAATCGTTGCGTCTACAAAATTTTAGGAACTAGGAACTAGGGGTTGTTGGTAAATTCAGGTAAAGAAAAAACATAAGCAGTTCTTTGATAAAATGAGTTTGAAAGAAGTGAACAACTTATGTCAAATTCATTTTACC
>Ga0247609_10002740_pt1 | contig 18346 bp, 19 predicted proteins | sample 172DNAGHGlowgp2_FD_193487 | JGI IMG/M metagenome (GOLD analysis project Ga0247609, IMG submission 193487) | Sheep rumen microbial communities from Palmerston North, Manawatu-Wanganui, New Zealand - 1728 DNA GHGlow gp2 | ecosystem: Host-associated > Mammals > Digestive system > Stomach > Rumen ...
TGCCGGTTTCATGGCTGCCGTTGCTGGCAAGTTCGACGTCATGGATCTCGACTCTGCTAACAACTACGTGCAGACCAACATGGAAACCATCCAGAACGCGGCCAAGGAAAAAGCTTACGCTGAGAATAAGGCTGCCGGCGAAAAGTTCATGGCTGAAGTCGCTGGTAAGGACGGCATCAAGGAGCTCGGCAACGGCGTGTACTATGAAGTGCTCACCGAAGGCAAGGGCGAAGTTCCCGCCGACACCTGCCGCGTGAAGGTTCACTACGAAGGTAAGCTCATCGACGGCACCGTCTTCGACGGTAACATGGACGGCGAGCCCACGACGTTCGGCGCCAGCCAGGTAATCCCCGGCTTCAAGGCTGCCCTCACCACGATGCCTGTTGGTTCTAAGTGGAAGGTTTACATTCCTCAGGATCAGGCTTACGGCGCTCAGGACATGGGCAACATCAAGCCCTTCAGCGCACTCGTGTTCACCATCCAGCTGGAAGGTATCGAGAAGTAAACAATGAAAGCGCTTAAGTATATCACTATCGCCCTTGGACTCCTGGTGTGCGTCAGCACCAGCGCAGCCAAGAAGGCTAAGAAAAACAAGGAGGTAGCTGAGGTGGCCAAGGTGGACACCGTCAGTATGGACGTGTTCAGCTATGCCTATGGCATCGCACAGACCAATGGCCTCATGAACTACCTCGTGCAGCGCCTTGGTGTCGATACGGCTTACGTCAGCTATTTCCTCAGCGGATTCGACGACCCGTCCATCGACGAACAGACCAAGCAGATGAAGGCCTACACCGCCGGTAAAGATATCCGTCATCAGGTCGAGAACCAGATCATCGCTCAAGTCAACCGTCAGATCAACGACAGCATCGATCTGCTCAACAAGGAACGCTTCATTCAGGGCTTCCGCGATGCCATCGCCGGCAATGCCTCCTTCACCAGCGACAGCGCACAGGCCTTAGCCTCCAAACAGCTCGACTACTACAACAGCGTCAAGATGGAGGCCAAGTATGGCAAGAACCGCATCGAAGGCGAGGAGTTCCTCAAGGCCAATGCCAAGAAGGACAGCGTCGTGACGACAAAGAGCGGCCTGCAGTACAAGATCCTCACCGTTGGCACGGGCGCTGTGCCCACAGCTACGCAAAAGGTCAAGGTCAACTACGAAGGACGACTCATTGACGGCACCGTCTTCGACAGTTCCTACAAGCGCAACCAGCCCGCCACCTTCGCCTGCAACCAGGTCATCAAGGGATGGACCGAGGCGCTGACGATGATGCCTGTCGGTTCGAAGTGGCAGCTCTTTATCCCTCAGGAGCTCGCTTATGGTGCTCGTGAGGCGGGAAAGATTCCGCCCTTCTCCATGCTCATCTTTGATGTTGAGTTGATAGAGATTGTTGAGTAAAAAGACGACTCCGAATACAAAAAGACACCAAAATCACCTTTTGGTGTCTTTTTTTTCGTTAAAATGCTTGCCATTCGAGACTTTTTGCTTAATTTTGCAAGCAAAATGAAAACAAAAAATCATTAAAAGACATGGAGAAGATAGACAGTCTCGACAAGAAAATCCTAGAAATCATCACGCGTAATGCACGTATTCCGTTCAAGGACGTTGCCGCCGAATGCGGTGTTTCGCGTGCGGCTATACATCAACGCGTACAACGGTTGGTGGATATAGGAGTCATCGTAGGCTCTGGATATCATGTAAGCCCCACTTCGCTTGGCTACAACACTTGCACCTATGTCGGTATCACACTCGAACGCGGGTCGATGTACAAACGTGTGGTCGGTGAATTTGAAAAGATACCGGAAATCGTCGAGTGCCATTTTACAACAGGACCTTACACGATGCTCGTCAAGCTCTATGCTCGCGACAACGCCCATCTGATGGAACTGCTCAACAACCGTTTACAGGAAATCGAAGGTGTCATCTCCACCGAGACCCTCATCTCGCTCAAACAGAGCATCAAGAAAGAGGTGCCCATCGGACTCTCCGAAGCCGACATTGCAGCCATTCAAGCCCTCACCGCCAAAAAAGCAGCCCTCCTTTCTGACACCATAGAAGATTAACCACCGTTCCCGGTTCTCCCGAGGGTCTTCAAGCCTATGTTCAACTGGAAATCCACATACAACGCCATCAACGCCACCTTCCCCGGCACCAAGCATACCCCCGTAATCGGCATCACGAGCAATTTCGGCGACAAGGGCTGCGAACTGGCCGAAGGCTACTTCAAGAGCATCCTTCTCGCCGGAGCCACGCCTGTCGTCCTGCCTCCCACCGAGGACAAAGATGCCATCGCGACGATGCTCGACAGCATCGATGGTCTGCTCCTCTCCGGCGGCGCCGACCTCAACCCGCTCTATGTCGGAGAAGAACCGATTCCGGCCCTCGGTAGCATCAATCCACGGCGCGACCTCTTTGAGCTCCTGCTCATTCGCCTCGCCTACGACCGTCAGATTCCTATACTCGGCATCTGCCGCGGCATCCAGATGTTAGCCGCCGCCCTCGACGGTTCCATCTGGCAAGACCTCTCCACCGCCTTCAATGCCTCCTCCCAGCCGGGCCAGGCACCCCTCAGCTCCCCTGCCCACCAAGATCAGGCAGCCCTCAATTCCCCTGCCCAGTTGGATCTCGCCTCTGTGGGTTCTGTGGAAGGCGGTTCGTCCGCCTTCATCCCTCCCCTCCTCAAACACAGCCAGTCACTTGACCGCGCCGTGGCCTCCCACAGCATATCCATCAGCGAAGGCACACAACTTCACGAGGTCATGGACACTACTACCCTTGCCGTCAACAGCTTCCATCATCAGGCCGTCCGCGATCCTGGGCCTCACCTCCGCATCTGTGCTCAAGCACCCGACGGTGTCATCGAGGCCGTTGAATCCACAGAGCACAAGAGCATCCTCGGCGTGCAATGGCACCCCGAGTGCTTCTGTCTGGCAGGTGACGAGACAATGTTACCTCTCTTCCGCTGGCTCGCAGACGAAGCCGCCAACTACGCTGAGGCACGGCGCATACACAGCCGTATCCTCACCCTCGACAGCCACTGCGACACACCGATGTTCTTCGACCAGGACATCCATTTCGAACAACGCGACCCACGCATCCTCGTCGATCTGCACAAGATGACCGAAGGCGGTCTCGATGCCAGCATCATGGTGGCCTACATTCCCCAAGGCCCCCTCACCGACGAAGGTCACACCGCAGCCACCGCCTATGCCAACAGCCAACTTCGCCGTGTCGAGGAGATGGTCAGCGCCCTCAACACCCCTTCCCCCTCAACGGCCGTACAGATGGTCAACACCCCTTCATCGGCCGTGGGTCCTGTGAGCGGCGGTTTGTCCGCCGCTTCCCTCGCTCGCACCCCTGCCGACCTCTTCCGCCTCAAAGCCACTGGCCAGCGCGCCATCATGCTTGGCATCGAGAACGGCTACGCCATCGGTCGCGACCTCTCGCTACTGCGCCACTTCAAGGAAGATTTCGGCATCGTCTATATGACCTTATGCCACAACGGCAATAACCTCATCTGCGGATCGGCCCGTCCTCGCGAAGGCGAGCAACTCATGGGCATCACAGACTTCGGTGCCGACGTCATCCGCGAGATGAACCGGCTCGGCGTGATGGTCGATCTCTCGCACGCCAGCGAACACAGCTTCTACGATGCCCTGGACATCAGCGCCACGCCCATCGTCTGCTCCCATTCCTCCGCTCGTGCCCTCTGCGACCATCCCCGCAACCTCACCGACGACCAGCTGCGCGCATTAGCCGCCAAGGACGGCGTAGCGCAAGTGACCTTCTACAACGGTTTCCTGCGCAGCGACGGCCAAGCCTCCATCCTCGATGCCGTAGCGCATCTCAACCACATGATTGAAGTCATGGGCATTGAGCACGTAGGCATTGGCACCGACTTCGACGGCGACGGCGGGGTACCGGGTCTCGCCTCAGCCTCCGAGCTCATCAACTTCACCCGTCGCCTCCTGCAACAGCGTTACAGCGAAGCCGACCTCCGCCTCATCTGGGGTGGCAACTTCTTGAGAGTGATGGAAGAGACTCAAGAAATGGTAAATGATAAATAAGAAATGATAAATTAAAAATTATAATGAGCATTATCTTTCAACAAACAGGTATAATAAATATGAGGCTGATACATTCACACCAGCTTCGATTAATTATTTATTCATTATCATTTATTATTTATTATTTGATGCTTGCAGCCTGCACAGGCTCCACGAAACCTGCCAACGGTTCCTCCGACACCATCCCCCTCGCCTCGGCACCTACCTTCGTGGCCGACTCGGCGATGGCGTACGTCGTAGCACAGTGCGACTTCGGTCCGCGTGTTCCCGGCTCTGCCGCTCACGAGGCCTGCGGCAACTGGATAGTGAGCCAGTTCCAGCGTTTCGGAGCTGAGGTCAGCGAGTTGCGCACAACCCTCAAGGGCTACGACGGCCAGCCGTTGCCCTGTCGCAATATCCAGGCACGCCTCAACCCCGACGCTGCCGATCGCATTCTCATCACCGCCCATTGGGACAGCCGCGCCTGGGCCGACAACGATAGCGACAAAGAGAACCACCGCACACCTGTCCTGGCTGCCAACGACGGCGCTTCGGGCATCGCCGTGATGCTGGAGATGGCTCGCCTCATCAACGCCACCGGCCTCAACTACGGCATCGACTTCGTGTGCTTCGACCTCGAGGACCAAGGCACACCGCAGTGGGCCGACGACAGCTCCGACGAGGGCGATGAGGCCACGGGATTCTGGTGCCTCGGTTCCAACTACTGGGCCGAACAAGCATTCGCCATTGGCTATCATGCACGCTTTGCCATCAACCTAGACATGGTAGGCGGTCGCGACAGCCGTTTCCTCATGGAAGGTTACTCACAACACTACGGTCAGACGCTTGTCAACATGATCTGGCACCTGGCTGAGCAGCTCGGCTTCGGACAATACTTCCCACAACGCACCAGCGGTTACGTCACCGACGACCACCTACCCATTGCCCGCACCGCCCGCATCCCCGCCATCGACATCATTCCCAGTGTCGAAGGCCATCGCTCCAGTTTCGGCCCTACCTGGCACACCGTCAACGACACGCCCGAGAATATTGACCCTGAGGTCATGCGCGCTGTAGGCCAAACACTTTTACAATTGATTTATAACGATAATTAAGGAACCATGACTATCAACGAGATACAAGACGAAATCATCGAAGAGTTCAGCGATTTCGACGACTGGATGGATCGCTACCAACTCCTCATCGACCTCGGTTCGGAGCAACAGCCCCTTCCCGAGAGCGAGAAGACCGAACAGAACCTCATCGACGGTTGCCAGAGCCGCGTGTGGCTCGTTGCCGACCTCACACCCGAAGGCCTCGTGCATTTCCGCGCCGAGAGCGACGCTCTGATTGTCAAGGGCATCGTCACCCTCCTCATCCGCGTCCTCAGCGACCATACGCCACAGGAAATCCTCGATGCCGACCTCTATTTCATCGAGCGTATCGGCCTTCGCGATCACCTCTCCCCCACCCGCAGCAACGGCCTCCTTGCCATGCTCAAACAAATGAAGGCCTATGCTTTGGCCTATAGCCTGAAAATTGGGAAGTGACACTTTTCCAATAGCCAAAGGTAACATATATTTTTCACTTATCATTCTTTCACTTTTCACTTAAGGATGGAAACAACTCGTCAAAATAAAATCGCCCGCTTGATCCAAAAGGAACTGAGCGACATCTTCCAGCGCCAGACGCAGGCCACACGTGGCGTCATCGTCACCGTCACCGCCTGCCGCATCAGCCCCGACATGAGCGTGTGCCGCGGCTATCTCAGCATCTTCCCCAGCGAACGTGCCGAGGAAATCTGCGCCAACATCAACACTAACGTCCGCGAGATACGCTACGAGCTCGGACAGCGCACCCGCTTCCAGCTCCGCATCATTCCCGAACTCAAGTTCTTCGTAGATGACAGCCTCGACTACGCGGAGAACATAGATAAACTTCTAAACGGATAACGGACCCTCCCCCCTGCCCCTCCCTGTAGGGTGGGGAATATATGCTTTACAAGAGATATGATATCTATAGATAATAAGCAGTCACAGGTGACCCCTCCCCTCCCTCACAGGGAGGGGCAGGGGGGTGGGTCTTCTCTGCTCTTTCCCTTTTTCCTGGCCCGCCGCTACCTCTTCTCGCGCAAGAGCCACCACACGATCAACATCATCTCCGGCATCTCCCTCTGCGGCGTGGCGCTGGCCACTGCGGCCTTGGTCGTGACGCTCTCCGTCTTCAACGGCTTCCGTGATATGGTAGCATCCTTCTTCACGGCCTTCGACCCTGAGCTCAAGGTGACGTTGGCAGGGGGTAAGACCATTGCTGCCGACGACCCGGCACTCGCCGCCCTGCGCAACTACGAGGGCATAGACATCTACACAGAAGTCCTCGAGGATCAGGCGCTCATCGTAGGCAACGAGCGGCAATGGGTCATTACCATCAAGGGCGTAGATGACAACTTCGAGCGACAAGCCGACCTCGACCAGCTACTCTATGGCGACGGCGAGTTCGTCCTGCATGCCGATGTCCTCGAATACGGCGTCATTGGCATTCGGCTGGCCGCACAGCTCGGCCTCGGCACCACCTACGAAGGTGCGCTGCCCATCTATGCACCCCGTCGCGGCGAACGCGTCAACATGAGCAACCCGATGCAAAGCTTCAATCAGGATGAGCTCTACTCACCCGGCGTTGTCTTTGCCGTCAACCAGAACCAGTACGACGCCAACTACATCATCACCTCCATCGGCTTCGCCCGCCGCCTCTTCGACCAGCAAGGCATGGTCAGCGCGGTGGAGTTGCGTCTGAAGCCCGGCACCAACCTGCGCCGCGCCCAATCCGACATCAAAGCCCTCCTCGGCGACCGTTTCCTCGTCGAGGATCGTTATGAGCAGCAGGCCGACACCTTCCGCATCATGCAGGTCGAGAAATTCATCGCCTACCTCTTCCTCGCCTTCATCCTCCTGATCGCTTCGTTCAACATCATCGGTTCGCTGTCCATGCTCATGATCGACAAGCGTGCCGATGTGCAGACGCTTCGCAGCCTCGGTGCCAACGACCAGCAGATCTCACGTATCTTCCTGCTCGAAGGCTGGCTCATCAGCGGCTTCGGTGCCCTTCTCGGCATCGCCGCCGGCTTGCTCCTCTGCTGGCTGCAGATGCGTTACGGCTTCGTCAAGCTCGGCCAGAGCGAAGGCACCTTCGTCGTTGACGCCTATCCCGTCAGCGTCCAGGCTTCCGACCTCCTCCTCACCTTCGTCACCGTGCTCGTCGTCAGCCTCATCGCTGTCTGGCTCCCCGTGCGCCGCATGACCCGCAACCTCCTCGCTTAAGGACTTCGTCATGAAACGTCTCCTCACCATCTTCCTGCTCACCTCTGCCATTGCCGCCTACGCTTTGCTTGAAGGCGAAGTGAACTTCACCCATCTTATCCCCAGTAGTGAAGGCACATTATCCATGACTTTTCATGCTCATCCACAACAAAACATCATGGTGTCGGTGGCCGTAGGTACAGAAGAATATCAACAACCGTCCATACCTTCCGACTTTGAAGGCTCCGTCTTCATCCCTGACAGCGTCCCCTTTGAGGGTCGCATGCTACCCGTCCTATGGATCTCCAGAGGATCCTTCCAGCTATGCCCCAAGTTGAAGGAGGTAAGATTACCCAACTCTTTGCTAAGCATTTCCGACCTCGCTTTTGAAGGCTGCACCTCTTTACGCGAAATCACCCTCCCAGCCTCGCTTGACGTGATCTACCCTCACGCCTTTATCGGCTGCACCAGTCTGCGCCGTGTCCGCTTCCTCCCCATCACCCCACCTGAGAGCTACAACAACGACACCTTCGACGAGGTTACCTACGCCACTGCCACCCTCGTCGTTCCTGCTGCCGCTGCCGATGCCTATCTCTGCAACCCGCTCTCCTATCGTTTCCGCTATCATGCCGAAGAACTCCCTATATATAATAAGGAACAGCCATGAACAGACACCATCAAGCACCTGAGATGACCGACAACTCCATTTCCGGATTCGAGGCCACTGCCGCCGAACCGTTGTCACGCGAGTTCACCGAGGTGACGCTTGTCCGTGAGACCGAAGCCCATCAGTTCTACCGTGCCAAGCGTTTCGGCCGCTGGTATATGCTCAAGGCACTGCCTCCGGCACGCCGCCACGATGAGTTTCATCTGCAGATGTTGAGGAAAGAGATGGAGATCCTCATGCAGCTCCAGCACCCTGGCATCGTAGGTTGCCTCGGCTTGGAACAACTGCCCGACTACAACGACAGCGAAGGTCGCCTCGTCTCCGTCGGCCCCTGCATCGTCCTCGAATATATAGACGGCCAGACATTGTCCGATTTACTCGGCTCCTCCTCTCGGGGAGGCTGGAAGGGGGCCTCACTCTTAACTGAACTCCTCGATGCCCTCGCTTACCTCCACGCCTCAGGCATCACTCACCGCGACCTGAAGCCTTCCAATATCATGCTCACCCGCAATGGCCAGCATGTCAAGATCATCGATTTCTCCCTCGCCGACACCGACAGCCACGCCATCCTCAAGCAACCCTCCGGCACCCGTCAGTACATGGCGCCCGAACAGGAGACCATGACCACGCCCGATGTGCGCAACGACATCTATTCCGTAGGCGTCATCATCGATGAGATACTCCATTCATATTCCGATGCAACGTTAGGCGGAAGCCGCTCCTGGTCTGCCGTCGCCCGCCGCTGCCAGCTTCCCATAGAGCAACGCTACGCCAACATCGCCGCCCTGCAGGCCGACATCGCACGACGCCAACGTCGTGCCACTCGACTGCATTGGGCTTTAACACTCTCTGTACCTGTACTTTTTCTCCTTGTCATCTGCGGTTTTATCTGGACAACCTACCTCGCACAAAACCGCCTCCCCCGCATCACCGCCCAAGCTATCGAACAACTCGAAGACAGCATCGCCGCCACCGGGCTCACCCAGCATATCGACACACTCTCTCAATGGCGCTTCCTCGACCCGCGAGTCAACGAAAAGATCCTCAGCGTCAACGCCTTTATCTACGACTACGCCGAGACACAGCTCACCGGATGCACCGACCGCGAGCGCAACGACATCCTCTGCCAGATGCTCGACCGTTGGCAATCATGGCACGATCACATCGTCCGACGAGCCAAATACTTGATGCCAAGTGAAGAGTGATCACTCTTTTATTTTTCACTTTTCATTCTTCATTTTTCACTTTTCATTTTTCACTTTTCACTTTTCATTTTTCACTTTTCACTTCAAAGTGAATCCCATCCTTCTTTCCCGCCACATACACCATGGGCGCCAACCCTTCATGAACCAATTCGCTCATATACAACGGTTCGCCCTCAATGAATATATCACATTTGAAAGTGTCGCCCACGCTTAGCTTCGTCTCCTCCGCTGCCTTAACCTCATAGCAGCCATCATCGCGCAGCTCCACTTCCAGGCGGCGATTCGGGTTCCACGTCAGCAACACCCTTTGGCCAACCATCACCTCTGCCGTTCGCAAGCTACGCGCCAACACCTCGTCGCTTTGCGGCTCATCAGGGTTTGTTGGCGTCCAATTTGCAAATGTCACATAATCTGCGTAGCCCAGATATCTCGCCAGCGTGTCCAGCGTCCCCTGTCGCGTGGCTACCCCTTTTCGGTAGCCCCATAGGCGCATCAGCGTCGAAGCACTCACACGTTCCTTCACCCTTGCTTCAATCTTATCCGCCAGCCACTCGAAATCCGACGGCGTCTGCACCGCCTTACCTGCCTCGCGTTCCACGGCTTCGCACAATAAACGATAATCTTCCGACATAAGCACTGATATTTTTGGTTTTTTACCCGACAAAGATACACATTCTTCCCCAATAACAACAAATAAAAAGCCAAGAATCTACAAATAAAGACCATAATACGCAAATGACATGGAAATGACATCGAAGATGTCGGCAGGAGAAGGTATATTTACGCACGAGGCAAAAAAATAATGTCAAACATTTGCGTAATCTACGGATAATCTATATCTTTGCAACCGAAATTGAACATTTCGTCAACGACTTTTGAACATTTTGCATTGAGCTTTTGAACATTTTGTCAACGACTTTTGAACATTTTTACTACCTTTGCAGCGACAAACTGAAAAATACTATATCTATGCCTATTGAAACCATGACAAAGACTATTGCTGAATACTTCAAGACCCAACCCGTCTTGAAGGCATGGCTTTTTGGCTCTTATGCGCGTGGTGAGCAGCGGCCGGACAGCGACGTGGACATACTTGTACAATATGACCGCGCCCAACCTGTTGGTCTGTTCAAGATTTCAAAGATGCATTTAACACTAGAAGATTTATTAGGAAAAGAAGTTGATTTAGTGGATCAAGAAACGATGTTCCCATGGGTTGAGGAAAGTGTGAATCAAGATAAAGAATTAATCTATGAGAGAGCCTATAAGGGATAAGCATCGATTGTTACATATCCAAGATGCAATCAACACCATTTTGGAGCGAACAGAGGGCATGACTTACGATGCCCTCGTTTCGGACAAGATTCAATTTGGAGGCATTGTTTATTATACGATGATTATTGGTGAGGCTTCCTACAAGCTTAGTCGAGAATTCGTTAAGACCTTTCCCGAGGTAGAATGGGATGTGATTGCAAATATGCGTCATCATATTGTACATGGCTATTATCAGGTTAATCCTAAAGACATTTGGGATGTCATTCAACATGATATTCAACCGCTCAAAGAACAAGTTGAGGACCTTCTCTCCACTATAGATTGGGACGAGTGGGAAAAGAAGAAATTCGAAATGTAATACCATCCTCCAAACTTTTTCTCACATTATTTCCTCTCAAAGCCAATTTTTGCCATCCGTTGACCTGAATCAAGGGCCGAAAGAAGGAAAAAGGGCGTCGTTTCTTCACTTTTTCACTCTTTCATTCTTTCACTATTCACTTTTTTACTATCTTTGCCCCGTGATACCACTCATTTTGGCCCTTTTCGTGCTCGCACGAGAGGACTTTTGAGGTGAATCACGCCGACAGCGGTCGGCTATCTTATCGAAACAAACGAAGCGTTATGCTCTTCTCTTGCAAGCTGAAAACGTAGGAAACTTTCAACATTGCAAATTCCTGGAGGACCTACTTACGTAGGAACTCTGAACGGTAAAAGACAGACATGACAGCTTCACGCGTTAGCGTGGAACTGTTCTAATCATCTTTACCGTTCGGGTTCATCCTACGTACCTCAGCTTGAAGATGGAACATACAGTTCCACGCTTCATCATGTTTAACCTTTACCCGTCTTCTTTCGGGACTGAGAAGACACCAGAACAGCCCATCGGCCCATCTTTCTTAAAGGAAATGAGGCCGAGAACGTAAATGACATGGAAATGACATTGAAGGTATCAGAAGAAAAATGTATATTTGCAGCCGAGAATAAATAAATAAGTATAATTAAGTACTCCGTATGATTAATTTCTTTAATGCTATTGGCGTTGCTGATATGGAGAAAGTTCATTCAGCAATGATTGCCTGGATTCTTGACGACAGAAATGATCAAATGCTTCATTCTACATCGTCAGCGAACAGTCAATTCACCACTTTTTCTCTACCAATCCGATCCGAATTTCTCTGCGAGCTATTTCAAGTCAAGCCTATCAAACAGTTCAAATCCATTCAAACACAAATTGAATGGAACGATATTGACATTTTAGTAGAGACTGAGGACAGAAATGGGAATAAAGAGATATGGGTAATTGAAAATAAGCTCAAGTCTCTAGAACATCAGTCAAAAAACAACAATGGATCCTTCGTCTGGCAAACCAATAAATACGAAGATATCATAGTTCAGAATTTCCCTCATCAGGTTGCGCATTATTTGCTCTTGTCATTAGGTGGGGATAAAGCAAAAAGTGCCAGCAGGCATTGGCTGTCTTCTACTTATGAATCTCTATATGCAATAATCAAGAACCATCTTAGAAACAACCCCAATACTTATTCTATTATTGATGAGTATGCAAGAACTATCGAAATGATGACATCTGAGTTGGGAAAGTTCCTTGGTTCAAATAATCTTGGCAAAAAATATCCACATGTCTTAGCTAAACAGAAAAAGGCCGTAAAAAAGATTTTGCAAAGAAACGGACAAATTACAAACCAAGAACGATATATTATTGAGAATGGTTTAGAAACCATATTCCAGAAGCAACTCCTTGATAAGATGATTGCCTGTTTCTTGCCGCCAATAAAGGATGTAGTAGAGTATGATGAACGAAACGGGACAGCGATGTTTGTATATCATGTAGCATTCATCTCTGATTTCAAGTTGTCAATTGAGTTTCAAGGCGGAACATATAAAGTTGTGGTGCTTCACAATGACTACAGAAACAGTAGCAGCTATGTGAATACTAATAGGCTATACAATAATCAAAACGTAAGAAACGTTTTCAATCATCTTGCTATCCAGAATGGGTGGATAGTTGCTATAGCCAAAAATCTAAATCAACAGAATAAACAGCCGAAACCGAGAATTGCACTGGACAAAAATATTGGCAAAGACTGGTACGATAATCCCAACAATGCTTTCGTCACTGTCTTTCATGAGGCAGAGAAAATCGCAGATTATATAAAAAAACATATTAAAACAATACCATAATTACTAGATTCGAATTTCAAATCCTAATAATACTATTGTCTAACCATCAACAACTCAACAAAATGAAAAAGTTATTTTTGACAGTCATTGCTGTCTTGTTTACAATTCCGAGCTTTGCTCAAAGTGAAAGCAGTGAATACAATCTTCCTTATGTTAAACCGACTCTTGACAAGGTAAGCCCCGATAAAGTAAAACCCGATGTGACTCTAACGCGTACTATTACTCTAGAAGATGGGACAAAATGTGAAGAGTATAAATATGAGGAGGACTTTGACGAGTTCTTTTTATACACATATAAAAAGAAAAATGGAGATTTCTATACAATCGGTACCTTTAAGGGTACAGCGAAGGATAATAATAGTCTCAATAAATATTTAACGCTTCAGATACCAGAAAATCATTTTTACCCAAAAGAGATAAATATTGCTCTTGATTCAAGAATTACGATTGGTGAAAAAGTGGTAATGACGACTGTTAGAGACAATACGCTGAATTGTATTTATGAATTCCCTAATGGGTTAATATACAAATATGTAAAAGATGTTGGGGAAATTATATATTTACCGAACGAGTATGATAAGGGGATCAAAAGAATAGGCGTTCCCGGACCTAAGGAACTACGCGATGATGAAGAAATATATGAAGGTACATTATATGGCTATCCTGTAAATGATAGGTTATACCAGATCATTGAGGGTGAGCTGAAGCCCATAGCACAGAAATTTGGAGAAAGATTTTATTTTGCGAACCAATCAGATACCATTATTAATGTAACAGAATCTCAAAAAGGTTCATTCAATACAGTGGAAATCAAATATAAAAACGGAGATAGCTTTTCGACGATGCTTAATGGACATTTCGATTATGGAACAATACATCGAAATGGTGGAATCATAACCTTTAAAAAGGATGTTAAACCTACGTTAACATTGCCCGATGGGACGAAATATGTATTAGAAGATGTTAGAGCTAATCCCAATTATAAACCTTTTGACTATGGGCAAGAATGCTATATGAATGGAAGAAGAGTATGTAATTATGATTATGAAAAAGAATTATCTTTTCAATGTCTTTTGCAAGCAGATGAACTTATCATTAGGACTGCAGATGTTACCTATCCAGACGGCAGTACAGACAAGATTGTAGATTACAAAAGTAAAAAACAGACCGAAAAAGAAAATGAAGCGGTAACAAAAGAACAATACAATGAGCTATGTAGGATGTACGGAAAAAAATATGTTGATGCTGCATTGGAAGGGTCTATTACTCAAAAGGCGCCAATTATTGGCATGCCTGAAAGATTGTTTGTTGGAGCGTATAAAGCTGAAAGATTCAGCCAGACTGGGAACACCACCTCATATCGTGTTTATGGATGGGGTGTTACAAATAACCGTAAGGCTATGACCCTCGGTGACAAGATTCTTAAATACACCGTAACAGTAAAGAATGGTAAAGTCGCAAGCGTTTTCACCCATAGATAACATTAAGTCAAAATCCAAAATAATAGAATAAAACGTCTTATAATCATTTATTCATTCACACAACATGAAGAAATTTGTTTGTATTTTCATGGCTGCCGCCATGATAGGAGTATTGACCTCCTGCGACTCAAAGAAAAGTGAAGTGAAGGACATGACAAAGAAGTTCATCGAATCAATTAACCAACAAGACAGAGTCACGGTTTACGATATGTATCCTAATTCTAAGGCTTTGATGGAATTACTGCCTGAAAAACTGGATGCCCCAAGCATCAAGGTGACAGCAGACGACAGCACAGGAAACTATGTGGCAACCTTTAATGCAGAAACCGGTCAACGGCTGGTATTCAAAACTGACAGCGCCGGTGCGTTCAAGATTACAGATTCTTATGGTGTTCTTAAAATGGATTCCATCAATCGCGAGTTTGCTATCAAAACTGGAATTCCATTGCAAGAGACATCAGACTTGAAGTTTGCAGATCTCATGAATGAGGACAGCCTTTTCATGAGTATGTTAACGATTGCACATTTTGAAGAACTTCAGGGCAACCTTGTTAGAGAAAGAGGTTATTGGACATGGGGCCGTAATGCTGGCGGGTACTACCTCAACATTTTTCAGACCATTACTAACAATGGAGAAATCCCTGTCAAGGGAGAAGATTATAATGTTGAATTCCGGTTGGCTGATTTAGGTGGCAATGGAATAAAAACCACTAAAGTTGTTCCTGGTGTAGATCTTGCTCCATCTGAGACTACAGAGTTGATGACCTCAGCGACTCCGTTTTATAATGCAGCAATCAATAGGACTCTCCAGGTGGATGTTATCATTAAATTCAAGAATATGACGACGCAAGCCATGATGCTCAAGTATGGTAAGTTCACAGGCGAAGAGTATCATGAATATCTGCAAACACTAAAGGAGATTGAAGAGTCAAATAGGAACTCATCTAAAGAAGAAGGCGATATTCCAGTTGACACAGATTCTATCCCTGACGAAGAATAATCTTTGCTTTTACCACCTTTTTCATTTCATGGGGATGTGCCACGGCACATCCCCTATTGTCACCTTTCTACATAATTCTACAGGGAGTTAACGGCATTAGAAGCGCTTGAAGAAATACAACGTCTGGAACGACGACTGGAGTAATTGATGTCAGATGGATGATGTCGGATGGATGATGTCGGATGGATGATGTCAGATGGATGAGGTCGGATGTTTGAGGTCTGAGGTCTGAGGTAAGGACTCAGATGTCTGATGTAATATGTACGGCAGCCATACCCTTCACAGCAAGAGGTATGGCTGCTGGTTTCAACGTTAGCATTCTTTTTTCAGGTAAAAATTTGGTGCTTTCGGCGAATACCATTACCTTTGCAGCGATAAAAAGGAAAAAACTGATGGAAAAGCAGCGAGTCATAGACCGTATCACTAAAGTAGCACATCGACATCTGCCACCCAACAGCCGTCTCCTCTTGTATGGCTCCAGAGCCCGTGGAGAAGCGCGTAAGGACAGTGACTGGGATTTGCTCATTCTGCTTGATCAGCCAGAGATTACAGAAAGCGACTTCGACAATGTCTCCTTTCCATTTACTTTATTAGGGTGGGAGATAGGAGAGTTGATTTCACCTCAGATGTACACCAAACAAGAGTGGGATTCGTTATCCTTCACGCCCTACTACAAGAATGTCGAACAAGATAAAATCGTACTCGTATGAGCTCTCGGCGAATACCATTCCTTAGCGGCGACAAAAAGAAAAACTGATGGATAAGCAGTGAGTCATAGACCGTATCACTAACGTAGCACATCGACATCTGCCACCGTGTCGAGCGCGAACTCATCAGTCTGGCAGCGGATTTATAGTACCTCGAATGCAACGAGACCTCAAAATTATCATTTTTTGATAATTATTTTTTGATAATTGCAATAAAGGCCTTATCTTTGCGGTCGAAATAGCAAGAGATATGATTGAAAACCCTTTTGTAACTAACGGCTATGCCGGACCTGAGTACTTCTGCGACCGGGTGGACGAAACGGCAATGCTCACCGACCTACTGACCAACGGGAATGACATCGCCCTGATGTCACCACGCCGTGTGGGCAAGACAGACTTGATCAAACACTGTTTCCACCAGGACGGAATAAAAGAGGAGTATTACTGCTTCCTCATCGACATCTATGCTACCAACTCTTTTCGTGATTTCGTCAGCATGTTCGGCAAATCCATCCTTGATGCCTTGAAGCCCAAAGGCAGAAAGGTATGGGAGGGCTTTTTGAACACCTTGCTGTCGATACGTTCAGAGATTTCCTTCGACATCAACGGTAATCCCCAATGGGGTTTGGGTGTTGGGGCCATGGTTCCTCCGCAAACGACGCTCGACGAGATATTCACCTATTTGCGCACGGCAGATAAACACTGCTTCGTTGCGATAGATGAGTTCCAGCAGATCCTTTACTATAATGATAACCACAATGTAGAGGCAGCGCTGCGCACCCAGATTCAGCAGTGCCCGAACGCCAACTTCGTCTTTGCCGGCTCCCAGCGTCATCTGATGAGCGAGATGTTTCTGTCTCCTTCACGTCCTTTCTACCAGTCGGTGGTGCCCATGAGTCTCGGTTCAATACCTTTAGATCGCTATTGGGCTTTCGCAGAACCGCAGTTTGCCAAGAACGGCGGCAGACGGATTTCCTACGATGTCGTGGCATCGGTGTACCAGCGTTTTGAGGGCATCACGGCCAACGTGCAGCGCATCATGAACATGCTCTACATGCTGACGCCAAAGGGCGAGACCTGCACGCTGGATATGATTGACCGTGCCATTGACACCTATCTGCAACTGTCCTCAGCATATTACGGGGAACTGCTACGCCAGATGCCGGAGAAGCAGCGTAATGTGTTTTTGGCCATCGCAGCAGAAGGGAAGGTGAAAGGCATCTCCGGCGGCAAGTTTGTCCACAAATACCACCTTCCCTCGACCAGCTCTGTCGTCTCTGCCGTAAAAGGACTCTTAGAAAAGGATTTCATCACTCAGAACGACAATGTGTACTGCATCTACGACCGCTTCTTCCAACTGTGGTTAGAGACTGGAGCCAACGGATTTACCTCATATGATGGATGATGGATGATGGATGGCACGAACATCTACCTGCTATTTACACAGAACAGATTTCAGCACTATTTGTTCTTTATGAAAGACAAAATCAGTGCAGAAGCCACCACTATATCACAAAATGTTTAGCATGGAGAACATATTTTAGACCAAAATGTTTTGCAGACTGAACATTTTGGACTATATCGATCATCAGTACACGATTGAGGTAGGTGGGCGTTCGAAGGATGGTAAGCAGATTGCCGGCGTTGCCAATAGCTTCATCGCCTCTGCCGACGAGGAGTATGTGCTGGGGAACAAGATTCCCCTCTGGCTTTTCGGTTTTTTGTATTAGCATAGCAATAGGCTTAAGCCTTACGATAACGTGTCTGGCTGCCTGTGCCCTCGCGGCGCAGACGACCTTCGGCGACGAGGCGGTTGAGGAGGTCGCTGAGGCGGTGGAGCGAGAGGGTGCTGCCAAGGGCATACGAGAGGTCGCGGCGCGAGATGGTGTCCTGACGGGCAAAGAGGTCAGCAAGGGCGGCATCGAGGTCCTGCTCATCGACGTAGGGCCGCACGGGCAGTGGGTCCTGATCGACTTTGAGACGACGCAGGGCATCCAACAGCCGCTCGTCCGGCGTGAAGCGAATGCCATCGACATGGACATCGCGGCCCACGTAGCTGCCGTTCTGCACCTCTACCCTACCGCCAAGCGTCAGCGTGAAGGTGCCGAATCCGGGCAGATGGATGGCAGAGCCGTCGCTCATCATGTCCAACAGCTTATCGCGCATGGTGTAGAGCGCTCCGACCATCACACCTTGCCTGAAAGGACTCCCTTCAGCGTCGTACCTATCCATGAATTCTTCTATGCTACCGCTCTTGAGACGCGGCACCAACACTTTCTCGCCTGAAGGCTGCGTGTGGTTGGCTATCGTAAATCGAATCTTAGTGAACATTGAGAAAATAAGAAATTAAGAGTAACTGCTCAGTCATGCAATGTGGGGTCGGCCTATCGGCCTCAAAATTATAAAAAAATTGAATAAGAAAATTATCAAAGGCTTCGCATAGCGTCTGTTCTTATAATTTTTTGAATT